>Ga0268257_1000046_pt1 | contig 363461 bp, 328 predicted proteins | sample AgamicAtPrz_FD_200249 | JGI IMG/M metagenome (GOLD analysis project Ga0268257, IMG submission 200249) | Agave microbial communities from Guanajuato, Mexico - At.P.rz (v2) (version 3) | ecosystem: Host-associated > Plants > Phyllosphere > Phylloplane/Leaf | place: Guanajuato, Mexico | collected... | reverse complement strand
AGGCGACAACGTTGAAATGTCAGTAGAATTAATCCACCCAATCGCAATGGACCCAGGTCTACGTTTTGCGATCCGTGAAGGTGGTCGTACTGTAGGTGCTGGTGTTGTTGCGAAAGTAACTGCATAAGCATAATATAGTGACGGATTACGTCTCAAGTTGAGGGCTTTGGCTCTCAACTTGCATTATAGGTCAGTAGTTCAATTGGTAGAGCGTCGGTCTCCAAAACCGAATGTTGGGGGTTCGAGTCCCTCCTGACCTGCCATATTTTGAAATAAAAAGCTTGATGCTGGCTTAGTTGTTCATATAATAAGTCGCGAGTTCTACGACGAGTACAAAAATGTCGAATGATAAATCGCGTGACGCATTGAGCGACGCGCCAATTCCTCAAAGAAATAATTCTGCTGAAGTTGTTCGTTCTGGTTCGCCTCTAGATATTGTTCTATGGGTGATTGCAATTGCATTCTTGCTTTTAGCTACTATGGTGAATCAGTATTTACCAGCGTATTGGGCGCCTGCAAATAATGTTTGGGTGCGCGTTGGGGCAATTTTTGCTTGTATCGTTGTGGCTTTAGGTTTATTATACGCCACCCATCAAGGTAAAGGCTTCGTTCGTTTGCTAAAAGATGCACGAGTCGAATTGCGTCGAGTAACTTGGCCAACAAAACAAGAAACAGTCACCACATCGTGGCAGGTTCTATTGGTTGTAGTTGTTGCATCATTGGTTTTATGGTGTTTTGACTATGGTTTGGGTTGGTTAATTAAGTTGATTATCGGGTAAAAGAGCTATGAAACGTTGGTACATTATTCATGCCTACTCTGGCTATGAAAAACAAGTGTTGCGTTCGCTTACAGAACGAATCCAGCGTAGCGCTGTTGCTGATAGCTTTGGTGATGTCCTTGTTCCTACCGAAGAAGTGGTAGAAATGAAGGATGGTAAGAAACGTAAATCTGAGCGTAAATTCTTTCCTGGCTATGTATTAGTTGAAATGGAAATGAATGATGATACTTGGCATATCGTTAAAGAATGTCCAAAGGTTCTAGGTTTTATTGGTGGTACACCTGAAAAACCAGCACCAATCACTCAGCGTGAAGCAGATGCGATTCTTGCGCGTGTACGTAATACAGGTGAAGCACCACGTCCTAAGACGATGTTTGAACCTGGTGAAGAATTACTTGTTATTGACGGTCCATTCACAGACTTTAAAGGTGTGGTGGAAGAAGTTCAATACGAAAAGTCACGTTTAACGTTGACGATTAATGTATTTAATCGACCAACTCAGGTTGAACTCGAATTTCGCCAAGTCGAAAAAACGATTTAATCTTAATTGGTTGAAAAGCGCCCGATTTTATCGGGCATTGTTGTTGTAACAGTAGTGTTGCGTAAAGATTGGGGAGCCTAGCGGCGTTCGTACCCAGAGGTATTTTAAAATGGCTAAGAAGATTGACGGCTATATCAAGCTGCAAGTTCCAGCTGGTAAAGCAAATCCATCTCCACCAATTGGTCCTGCATTAGGTCAACGTGGTGTAAACATCATGGCATTCTGTAAAGAATTCAATGCTGCTACACAAAAAGTTGAACCAGGTCTTCCAATTCCTGTAGTGATTACTGTGTACAACGACAAGTCGTTCACATTCATCATGAAAACTCCTCCAGCTTCTATTCTTCTTAAGAAAGCTGCTGGTATCCAAAAGGGTTCATCTGTACCAAACAAAACTAAAGTTGGTAAGTTGACTCGTGCTCAGTTAGAAGAAATTGCGACTACTAAAGAACCAGATTTAACTGGTGCTGATTTAGACGCACGTGTACGTACCATTGCTGGTTCTGCACGTTCTATGGGCTTGGAAGTGGAGCTATAAGACATGGCAAAGTTAACTAAACGTCAAAAAGCCATTGCTGCTGCTGTTGAAGCAAACAAAGTTTACACTTTGGAAGAAGCAGTGCAAGTTCTTAACAGCCTACCTGCTGCAAAGTTCAAAGAATCTTTGGATGTAGCTGTAAATCTTGGTGTAGACCCACGTAAATCTGATCAGGTTGTTCGTGGTGCGACTACATTACCTGCTGGTACTGGTAAAACTGTACGTGTAGCTGTGTTTGCTCAAGGCGCGCAAGCAGAAGCTGCTAAAGAAGCTGGTGCAGACATCGTAGGTTTTGATGACCTTGCTGAAAGCATTCAAGGTGGAAACCTTGACTTTGATGTTGTAATCGCTGCTCCTGACGCTATGCGTGTTGTTGGTAAGCTCGGTACAATTCTTGGTCCACGTGGTTTAATGCCAAACCCTAAAGTTGGTACTGTAACTCCTGATGTAGCGAATGCTGTTAAAAACGCTAAATCTGGTCAGGCTCGTTACCGTGTAGACAAAGCGGGTATTATCCATGCTGCGATCGGTCAATTAGGCTTTGAAGCTGCTGCTATCCGTCAAAACGTTGAAACCTTAGTTGCTGACTTGAAAAAGTTAAAACCTGCAACTTCTAAAGGTGTATACATCAAAAAGATCACTTTGAGCTCAACTATGGGTCCTGGTCTTACTGTTGATGTAAGCAACGTTTCTAACTGAGTTTAAAACTTAGTCAAGAATTTTAAAGTCCTGATTGAGGGCAGGGTATAAAAATCATAGGTTTTTATACCCATTCAAAGTATTGCTTTGTTTCCTCACTCATCAGGCGGACTTTGAATTGATAAATGTAAATTTATCAGCGTCAAAGACCACAGGCGAAGAGATTTCTTTTGAATATCTTCTTAATAACCCAGCCTGCGTAGACGCGGTGGTGTGATTTATTCCTCCTCCGCGTGCAAGTCAAATCCTTATTGACTTGCGAATTGGGAGTGTACTTTTTTGAGTACATAAATCACCGTTAGGAGGTTTTACAATGGCTCTTCTTATTGAAAGCAAAAAACAGATCGTTGCTGAAGTGGCTCAAACTGCTTCTACAGCGTTCGCTGCCGTTGTTGCTGACTATCAAGGTTTAACCGTTGAGCAATTAACTACTCTTCGTGTTGAAGCTCGTAAACTAGGTGTTGCTACACGTGTTGTACGTAATACTTTGGCTAAACGTGCTCTTCAAGATACGCAATTTGCAATCTTGAATGATAACCTTGTTGGCCCAACAATCTTAGCATTCTCAACTTCTGAAGACGATATGGGTGCAGCTGCACGCTTGTTTGAAGAATTTGCTAAAACTAACAAAGCATTTGAATTAAAAGCTGCTGCATTTGACGGCAAACTTTATCAAGGTGCTGATGTTAGCGTTATCGCAAATCTTCCAAACCAAGAAAAAGCGCTTACTATGCTCGCATCTGTTCTTCAAGCTCCTATTTCGAAATTGGGTCGCTTACTTACAGCGCTTCAAGAGAAAAACGAGTCAGAAGCTGCTTAAGCTTAAATCTACTTCCACACCATTCAATACCCATTTGGAGTTAATCTCATGGCTTTAACAAACGAAGAAATCCTAAACGCAGTTGCTGAAAAAACTGTTCTTGAACTTGTTGAACTTATTTCTGCTTTTGAAGAAAAATTCAACGTATCTGCTGCTGCTGTAGCTGTAGCTGCTGCTCCTGCTGCTGCTGCTGCTGAAGAACAATCTGAATTCAACGTTGAGTTGACTTCTTTTGGTGCTAACAAAGTAGCTGTAATTAAAGCAGTTCGTGAAGCAACTGGCCTTGGTCTTAAAGAAGCTAAAGACCTAGTTGAAGGTGCTCCACAAGTTCTTAAAGAAGGCGTTTCTAAAGAAGAAGGCGAAGAACTTAAGAAGAAACTTGAAGAAGCTGGTGCTACAGTTACACTTAAGTAATTGTAAAAGGAGTCGGTTTTTAAATCGGCTCCATAAAATGGCTGATGGCTCTTGGGTCATCAGCCTTTTTGCGTTACAATAATCGGCTCGATTTTTGTTTGTTCTGTACAATAACTGTTATATTTCAGAAGAATCAAAGTAATTTCAAATGCTTACCAATATTTTTCTTTTTAAAAAATATTGTTAAGCGTTTTAATACCACTAAAAATTGCAGCATTTGTAAACAGTGGTGGCCATATCGGCCTGTGTAATTCCTTCTGAGCCCGTTCTGCAGGCGGGCTTGGTTTACTTTCCGAGGACTCCAGATGGCATACTCATATACCGAAAAGAAACGGATCCGTAAGAATTTTGGTAAATTGCCCCAAGTAATGGAAGCACCGTACTTACTTTCGATTCAGGTCGATTCGTATAGAACGTTCTTGCAAGGTGGCAAATCTCCAAAAAACCGCGAAGATATCGGTCTCCAAGCCGCATTTCGTTCAGTTTTTCCTATAGAAAGTTATTCTGGCAATGCTGCTTTAGAATTTGTTGAGTATAGCCTTGGTAAGCCTGAGTTTGATGTGCGTGAATGTATTTTACGTGGTTCGACTTATGCGGCACCAATGCGCGTAAAAATTCGTTTGATTATTAAAGATCGCGAAACTAAATCTATTAAAGACGTACGTGAACAAGAAGTCTACATGGGTGAAATGCCACTCATGACAGACAATGGTACCTTTGTTATCAATGGTACTGAGCGTGTAATTGTATCTCAATTACATCGTTCACCTGGTGTGTTCTTCGATCACGATAAAGGCAAAACACATTCAAGTGGTAAAGTACTTTATTCTGCACGTATTATTCCTTACCGTGGTTCATGGTTAGATTTCGAATTTGATGCTAAAGATTTAGTTTATGTACGTATTGACCGTCGTCGTAAATTATTAGCAACTGTTGTGTTGCGTGCATTGGGTTATAACAATGAACAAATCTTGAATTTGTTCTATGAGAAAGTGCCTGTATATCTTGATATGGGTAGCTATCAAATTGACCTCGTTCCAGATCGTCTGCGTGGCGAAATGGCGCAATTTGATATTGCTGACAATGACGGCAAAATCATTGTTGAACAAGGTAAACGTATTAATGCACGTCACGTACGTCAAATGGAAGCTTCTGGTTTAGCTAAGCTATCAGTTCCTGATGAGTACTTGTATGAGCGTATCACTGCTGAAGATATTACTTTACGTAATGGTGATGTGATTGCTGCAAATACATTGTTAAGCCATGAAGTTATGGTGAAACTAGCAGAAGGCGGCGTTAAACAATTCAATATCTTGTTTACGAATGATATTGACCGTGGTTCATTTGTTGCTGACTCATTACGTGCTGACACAACATCTGGTCGTGAAGAAGCATTAGTTGAAATCTATAAAGTAATGCGTCCAGGCGAGCCACCAACAAAAGAAGCTGCTGAAAACTTATTTAATAATTTATTCTTCTCTTCTGAACGTTATGACTTATCTCCAGTAGGTCGTATGAAGTTCAACCGTCGTTTGGGTCGTCCATACGAAGTTGGTACTGACCAGAAGTCACGTGAAGTAGAAGGTATTTTATCGCACGAAGATATCATCGATGTATTACGTACATTAGTTGAAATCCGTAACGGTAAAGGTGAAGTCGACGATATCGATCACTTGGGTAACCGTCGTGTACGTTCTGTTGGTGAAATGACTGAAAACCAATTCCGTGTTGGTTTAGTTCGTGTTGAACGTGCTGTTAAAGAGCGTTTAAGCCAAGCAGAAACAGATAATTTGTCTCCGCAAGATCTCATTAACGCAAAACCAGTTGCAGCTGCAATCAAAGAATTCTTTGGTTCAAGCCAATTGTCTCAGTTTATGGATCAAAACAACCCATTATCTGAGATTACACATAAACGTCGTGTTTCAGCGCTTGGGCCTGGTGGTTTAACGCGTGAACGTGCGGGCTTTGAAGTGCGTGACGTACATCAAACTCACTATGGTCGTGTATGTCCAATTGAAACGCCTGAAGGTCCAAACATTGGTTTGATCAACTCGCTTTCTGTTTATGCAAAAGCAAATGATTTTGGTTTCTTGGAAACACCTTACCGTAAAGTGGTAGATGGCCGAGTAACTGACGCTGTTGAATACCTTTCTGCTATTGAAGAAGTAGGTACTGTTATTGCACAGGCCGATTCTGCTGTAGATAAAGATGGTAACTTAACAGAAGAGTTTGTTTCTGTTCGTCATCAAGGTGAATTCGTACGTATCCCACCTGAAAAAGTGACGCATATGGATGTATCTGCACAGCAGGTTGTATCTGTAGCTGCATCGCTTATTCCATTCCTTGAACACGATGACGCGAACCGTGCATTAATGGGTTCAAACATGCAACGTCAGGCAGTTCCTACTCTACGTGCGGATAAACCGCTTGTAGGTACAGGTATGGAAGCGAACGTAGCACGTGACTCTGGTGTATGTGTGATCGCAAACCGTGGTGGTGCGATTGAATATGTAGATGCTTCTCGTATCGTTATTCGTGTAAACGAAGATGAAATGATTGCAGGTGAGGCTGGTGTAGATATTTACAACCTCATTAAATATACACGTTCTAACCAAAACACTTGTATTAACCAAAATATTATCGTGAATTTGGGCGACAAAGTTGCTCGCGGTGACATTTTGGCAGACGGTCCATCAACAGATATGGGTGAGCTTGCGCTTGGTCAAAACATGCGTGTAGCGTTCATGACGTGGAATGGTTACAACTACGAAGACTCGATCTTGTTATCTGAGCGTGTACTTCAAGAAGACCGTTTAACTTCTATTCATATTCAAGAATTATCATGTGTAGCACGTGATACTAAGTTAGGTGCAGAAGAAATTACTGCCGATATTCCTAACGTAGGTGAAGCTGCGCTTTCTAAACTTGATGAATCAGGTATCGTTTATATCGGTGCTGAAGTTACTGCTGGTGACATCCTTGTTGGTAAAGTAACGCCTAAAGGTGAAACTCAGTTAACTCCTGAAGAAAAATTGCTTCGCGCAATCTTCGGTGAGAAAGCAGCTGACGTTAAAGACTCATCTTTACGTGTTCCATCTGGTACTAAAGGTACAGTTATTGATGTTCAAGTCTTCACTCGTGATGGCTTAGAGAAAGATGACCGTGCGTTAGCAATTGAAAAAGCACAGCTTGACTCTTACCGTAAAGACTTGAAAGAAGAATACAAGATCTTTGAAGAAGCAGCTCGTGAGCGTGTAATTCGTTTGCTTAAAGGCCAAGAATCTAACGGTGGTGGTTCGACTAAACGTGGCGACAAACTTGTTGAAGATATGTTGTCTGGTTTAGAGCTTGTTGACTTACTTGAAATCCAACCTACAGACGAAGCAATTGCTGAACGTTTATCTCAAATTCAAGTGTTCTTGAAAGAAAAGAGCGCAGAAATTGATGAGAAGTTTGCAGAGAAGAAACGTAAGCTTTCGACTGGTGATGAGTTAACAACAGGCGTTCTGAAAGTTGTTAAAGTTTACCTAGCAGTTAAACGTCGCATTCAGCCTGGTGATAAAATGGCTGGTCGTCACGGTAACAAAGGTGTTGTATCTAACATTTTACCTGTTGAAGACATGCCACACGATGCGAACGGTGTACCAGTAGATATCGTATTGAACCCATTGGGTGTACCATCTCGTATGAACGTGGGTCAGATTCTTGAGACTCACTTGGGTATGGCGGCTAAAGGGCTTGGCGATAAAATCGAAAAAATGTTGAAAGAACAGCGTACAGTTTTAGAACTTCGCGAATTCTTAGACAAGATTTATAACAAAGTTGGTGGCGAGCAAGAAGATCTTGATAGCTTAACTGATGCTGAAGTTTTAGCTCTTTCTGGCAACTTACGTGCTGGTGTGCCTTTAGCTACTCCTGTATTTGATGGTGCTGAAGAAAGCCAAATTAAAGACTTACTTGAATTAGCTGACATTTCACGTACTGGTCAAACAGTATTGTTTGATGGTCGTACGGGTGAACAGTTTGATCGTCCTGTAACTGTAGGTTACATGTACATGCTCAAATTGAACCACTTGGTTGATGACAAAATGCATGCGCGTTCAACTGGTTCTTACTCACTTGTTACACAACAACCGCTTGGTGGTAAAGCACAGTTCGGTGGTCAGCGTTTCGGTGAGATGGAGGTCTGGGCACTTGAAGCTTACGGTGCAGCATATACTCTTCAAGAGATGTTAACTGTTAAGTCGGATGACGTTGAAGGTCGTACACGCATCTATAAGAATATTGTAGATGGTAACCATTATATGGATCCGGGTATGCCTGAATCGTTCAACGTATTGACCAAAGAGATCCGTTCTTTAGGTATCAACATTGAACTGAAAAATGGTGACTAAGTCGTAAGACTCACGATTTTTTAGGAAAAAACAATATTTGTGACCCAGTCGGGTAAGCGTTGCTTCCCGACACACGGAGAAAAAAATTGAAAGACTTGCTCGATATCATGCGTAAGAAAACGGACTCAGATGGTCATGCACCAATTGAGTTTGACCGTATCCGTATTGGTCTTGCGTCACCAGAAATGATTAAGTCATGGTCTCATGGTGAAGTTAAAAAACCTGAGACAATTAACTACCGTACTTTTAAACCAGAACGTGACGGTTTGTTCTGTGCCAAAATTTTTGGTCCAGTAAAAGATTACGAATGCTTGTGTGGTAAATACAAGCGTATGAAATACAAAGGCGTCATTTGTGAAAAATGTGGCGTTGAAGTAACTACAGCGAAAGTTCGTCGTGAACGTATGGGTCACATTGAACTCGCTTCTCCAGTTGCACATATCTGGTTCTTAAAATCGTTACCATCTCGTATCGGTTTATTACTTGATATGACGCTTCGTGATATCGAACGCGTATTGTATTTCGAATCATACGTTGTAACTGATCCTGGTATGACTCCGTTTGAAAAGTATCAACTTTTAACAGACGAAGAATACTTCAATGCACTTGAAGAGCACGGTGATGAATTCACTGCGAAAATGGGTGCAGAAGCGATTCAGGACTTATTAAAAGATATTGATCTTGAAGCTGAAATTGCACGTTTACGTGAAGAAATTCCTCAAACAACTTCTGAAACGAAGTTGAAAAAAGCGTCTAAACGCTTGAAATTGATGGAAGCATTCAACGATTCAAACAACAAGCCAGAATGGATGGTGATGAATGTACTTCCTGTACTTCCACCTGATTTACGTCCATTAGTTCCACTTGAAGGTGGTCGTTTCGCGACTTCTGACCTGAACGATTTATATCGTCGTGTCATTAACCGTAACAACCGTTTGAAGCGTCTTCTTGATCTTGCAGCGCCAGACATTATCGTACGTAACGAAAAACGTATGTTACAAGAGTCTGTAGATGCATTGCTTGATAACGGTCGTCGTGGTCGTGCAATTACCGGTTCTAACAAACGCCCATTAAAATCTTTGGCAGATATGATCAAAGGTAAACAAGGTCGTTTCCGTCAGAACTTACTTGGTAAGCGTGTTGACTATTCTGGTCGTTCGGTAATTACTGTAGGTCCTACTTTACGTCTTCACCAATGTGGTCTTCCGAAGAAAATGGCACTTGAATTATTCAAGCCATTTATTTTTGCGAAACTACAAGCTTCAGGTCAAGCAACAACCATTAAAGCTGCTAAGAAAATGGTTGAGCGCGAGACTCCAGAAGTTTGGGACGTTCTTGCTTCTGTAATTCGTCAACATCCAGTAATGTTGAACCGTGCGCCAACACTTCACCGTTTAGGTCTTCAAGCATTTGAACCTATTCTTATTGAAGGTAAGGCAATCCGTCTTCACCCACTCGTTTGTGCTGCGTTTAACGCCGACTTCGATGGTGACCAAATGGCGGTACACGTTCCATTGACACTTGAAGCACAGTTAGAAGCTCGTGCATTGATGATGTCAACAAACAACATCTTGTCACCAGCGAATGGTGAGCCGATCATCGTTCCTTCTCAGGACGTTGTCTTGGGTCTTTACTACATCACGCGTGATGCAGTAAATGCTAAAGGCGAAGGCATGGTGTTTGCTGATACTCACGAAGTAAACCGTGCACTTGCAACTGGTCAGGTTGCGATCCATGCTCGTGTTAAAGTACGTGTGCATCAAACTGTTATCAATGAAAATGGTGAACGTGAACACGGAACTATTATTGTTGATACGACACCAGGTCGTTGTTTGCTTTGGGAAGTTGTTCCACAAGGCTTAAGCTTTGACATGATCAACCTTGAGATGACTAAAAAGAATATCTCGAAGTTAATCAACTCTTGCTACCGTAAACTTGGTTTGAAAGATACAGTTATCTTTGCTGACCAATTAATGTACTTGGGCTTCCGTCAAGCGACTCGTTCAGGTGTATCTGTAGGTATGGAAGACATGTTGATTCCACCTACGAAACACACAATTATTGATAAAGCGGAAACAGAAGTTCGTGAAATCGAACAACAGTTCGAACAAGGTTTCGTAACTGCTGGTGAGCGTTATAACAAAGTTGTCGATATCTGGGCGCGTACAAACGACCAAGTTGCTAAAGCGATGATGGATAACTTGTCTTATACACTTGTGAAAAACAAACAAGGTGAAGACGAGAAACAAAAATCATTCAACAGCATCTATATGATGTCTGACTCTGGTGCCCGTGGTAGTGCGGCGCAGATTCGTCAGCTTGCTGGTATGCGTGGCTTGATGGCAAAACCGGATGGTTCGATTATCGAAACACCGATTAAAGCGAACTTCCGTGAAGGTTTAACAGTACTCCAGTACTTTATTTCAACACACGGTGCGCGTAAAGGTTTGGCCGATACAGCATTAAAAACTGCGAACTCTGGTTACTTGACTCGTCGTCTTGTAGACGTAGCGCAAGATTTGGTAATTACCGAACCTGACTGTGGTACAGCTGGTGGTCTGGTAATGACTCCATTCATTCAAGGTGGCGATGTCATCGAGCCATTACGTGACCGCGTATTAGGTCGTGTAACTGCTGAAGACGTACGTCGTGCATCTGATGATGAAGTTGTATTACCTCGTGGTACGTTAATTGACGAAAAAATCGCAGCTCATCTTGAAGAAGCGGGTGTGGATGAAGTCAAAGTACGTTCAGTAATTGCTTGTGAATCTGCTTTTGGTGTATGTGCTAGATGTTATGGCCGTGACCTTGCACGTGGTCACTTGGTTAACCCAGGTGAATCAGTTGGTGTAATGGCAGCGCAATCTATTGGTGAACCAGGTACACAGTTAACGATGCGTACGTTCCACGTTGGTGGTGCTGCGAGCCGAACTTCTGCTGCAAATAGTGTTCAAGTACGTAACAAAGGTACTGTACGTTTCCATAACGTGAAAACTGTACAACATGCAAAAGGCCACTTGGTTTCAGTTTCACGTTCAGGTGAAATTGGTATTGCCGATGATTTAGGTCGTGAGCGCGAGCGTTATAAACTTCCTTACGGTGCAAGCATCTTGTTGAAAGATGGTGAAGCTGTAGAAGCTGGCGGTATCGTAGCAACTTGGGATCCGCATACACATCCATTAGTAACAGAAGTTGCTGGTAAAGCACGTTTCAGCCAAATCGCTGATGGTGTAACTGCAACATCGAAAACTGATGATGCAACTGGTATGACTACTGTTGAAATCTTGCCTGTAACAGCTCGTCCTGCTTCTGGTAAAGATTTACGTCCTGCAATCGTGTTGGATACAACAGATGGCGGCGAACAGTTCTACTTCTTGCCACAAAACACGATCGTAACTGTTCGCGATGGCGAAACGATTGGTGTCGGTGACGTAATTGGTCGTGTACCACAAGAAACATCACGTACTCGTGATATTACCGGTGGTCTTCCGCGTGTAGCTGACTTATTCGAAGCACGTAAGCCGAAAGAACATGCAATTCTTGCTGAAGTTTCAGGTGTTGTAAGCTTCGGTAAAGAAACTAAGGGTAAAAACCGTTTAGTAATTACCCCAGATGATGGTTCTGAGATTTACGAAGAATTGATTCCAAAATGGCGTCAAATCAACGTGTTCGAAGGCGAGCATGTGAACCGTGGTGAAACAGTTTCTGATGGTCCACAAAACCCGCACGACATCTTACGTTTGAAAGGCGAAGTTGCATTAACTAACTACATCGTGAACGAAGTTCAAGACGTATACCGTCTCCAAGGTGTAAAAATCAACGATAAACATATTGAAGTTATCGTACGTCAAATGTTGCGTAAAGTTGATATCACTGATGGTGGCGATACAAGCTTTATCAAAGGCGAGCAAGTGGATTACATCCGCGTTGTTCAAGAGAACCAAGCTGTCTTGGCTCAGAACAAGTTCCCTGCGAAGTTTGAACGTCAATTGATGGGTATTACGAAAGCATCGCTTTCTACAGACTCGTTCATCTCTGCTGCATCGTTCCAGGAAACAACTCGTGTGTTAACTGAAGCTGCTGTAACAGGTAAAGAAGATGATTTACGTGGCTTGAAAGAAAACGTTGTAGTGGGTCGCTTGATTCCAGCTGGTACTGGTCTTGCATACCACTTAGAACGTCGTCGTCAAGAAGCAGAAGCTGCTGAACATGAGCTTCACAATGACTTCAGCGAAGTAGACCAAGCATTTAGCCAAGCATTAAACTCAGAACAATTCTAAGTTTAGACTGGTACTAAAAAAGGCACCTCAGGGTGCCTTTTTTTATTTATATTTATTTATAACAATTAAAAGTGGTAATTACATAAACATATTAAAGAGCCATTATTTTATTACTTAAGCGGGATAAACGCTCCACAAAAACAGATTAGGCTACATGCTTATGAAGACTGGAGTAAATCTAATGAAAAAAATGATGATGATTGTAAGCGTTGGCTTAATGTCTACAACTTTGTTTGTTGGTTGCCAGAATGCAAGCCCAGAGAGTAAACGTATTGGTTCGGCTGCGATCGGTGGTGGCGCAGGTGGTGCTGTAGGTAAACATGTGGGCGGTAATATTGGCGCAGGTTTAGGAGCGGCTCTTGGTGCTGGCGTTGCAGCTAATGCAAAAGGATCGAGTAGTAAAACTGTGCGTAATAGTGCAATTGGTGCCGGTGTTGGTGCGGTGTTAGGTGGCGCAATCATTGGTGGCGATGCCGGTGCTGCTACAGGTGGAGCACTGGGTGGTAGTGCGGGCGCAGCTTATGAAGAAAAGAAAGGGAAGTACTAAAAATACATTCCTAATCATGTTTAAACCTAGAAGTCTTTAACCTGTTAGAGACTTCTTTTTTATGTCTTTTTTATAATTAAAATTTTACTTGATGATCTTAAATAGATGAGCTTTACAAAATATCAATCGATTAGGACAGATGAATAACACAATCTGATCAAATTCCTCATAAAAGAGGATTATTCTTTTTATTAGAACAGGTAGTAGGAGTATGGCCATGAAAAAAACAATAGGATTAGTTTCTGCTTTAATGTTGTCTACGCTTACGATTACGGGTTGTCAAAATATGAGTCCGTCTGACCAGCGTATTGGTGCAGCAGCAGCAGGCGGAGCACTAGGTGGTGGCTTAGGTAACCATGTAGGCGGTGGTGTTGGTGCAGGCTTAGGTGCAGCAGTAGGCGCTGGTGTTGGTTCAAATAGCCAAGGCGGTAGTAAGCAAACAACGACTAAGAGTGCAATCGGAGCTGGTATCGGTTCTGTGGTAGGTAAAGCAATATTGGGTGGTGACTCTGGTGCTGCAATTGGCGGTGCGATCGGTGGTGGTGCCGGTGCAGCGATTGAAGAAAAAAGATAACACCGTATTGATTGAATAAAATAAGCGCTTTTTAGCGCTTATTTTCATTGAGGGAAAGGTTTTGCTTTTTTACGTCGGATATAAAGTGTTTTTTTAACTTCAGCAATTCTTACCCCCGATTCATCAAAAATGTTTAGATGATAAGTTCTTAAAACAGGGTCGTAGTTTTCGGCAAGCTCACGTATTTGCTCAATCTCAGCTAAATCTACTCGAATGTCTGCATGTACCGTACTTCGACCAGGGGAAAGAAAATTAATTTCAGCAGCTTTATCCCAAACAATATATTTTGATCCGAGATGATGCAGCAGAATCATCATATAAAATGGATCAACCATTGAATAAAGACTGCCCCCAAAGTGTGTTCCGACCAAATTTTGGTTTTTCCAGGTCAGAGGCATTTTTACACGTACATGGCAAAGTTCTAAATTCATGATTTCAATATAAATCCCTGCGCCACGATAAGGGGGATAGTGATTAAATAGAAATTTTGAAATCGTAGGATTGTTCTGAAGTCTTCTTAAAATAGCCATAATAGTCAATTTTTTTTATTGAAACAGTATTCATACTAGATAAGTATCATCTTTTTTATATTGATGGCAATGCTCTATCCGACTAACGACATGATCGATTGAAAAACAAGATAGGAAATGATTATGCAGCCAAAAGTTCATACAGTAACAACAAGTGACCAACAAACGCTTTGTGCTAAAACATGGGGCGACGAAAAAAATACACCGTTGGTTTTAGTACATGGTTATCCTGACAATCAAGAAGTATGGGAATCAATCATTGAACATTTAATCAATGACTTTTACATTGTCACCTATGATGTACGTGGGGCGGGTTTGTCGTCTATACCAAAACGTATACGTGATTACCGTTTAGAGCGGTTATCTCTAGATTTACAAGAAGTAGTTGATGAGTTATTACCAAATCGTCAATTCCATATGGCTGCACATGATTGGGGTTCAATTCAATCTTGGGAGTCAGTAACTGAGCCTAAATTTAAAGGGCGGTTATTATCATACACAACCATTTCTGGGCCATGTCTTGATCATGCAGCTTTATTTTTGCGTGATAAATTTAAATCTTCACCAGCTCAGATCCTAAAAATATTAACCAAATCTTGGTATATCGGTGCATTCCATCTTCCTTTGTTAGCACCAACAGTATGGTCTCTTTTTAGCCCTGAAAAATGGGGGAAAGTCCTGACTCAGCTAGAGAGAAAAAGTAATTTACCTTTAAATAATAATATTAATGCAGATGGTAAATATGGCATTAATTTATATCGGGCAAATTTTATTCCTCGTTTAACTGGCCCTCGTCAGCGTTATGCTCAATGTCCAGTTAAAGCCGTTATTTTAAAATATGACACTTTTGTGAGCCCTGAATATATTACTGAGGCTATGCCAAAGTGGGTAGAAAATTTTGAATATGTAGAGCTTGAAGCAAATCACTGGGCAATTCTAAGTGAGCCGGCAAAAATTGCAGATCATATTCGTCAGTTTATTAAGGCCCAAGCTTAATCATTGAGTGACTTCATAAAACTGTTAATTCGGCGATATTTTCGGCTTCATAGGTCTGAATCTGATAGAATGTCGCCTTTTGTTTTGCTCTGAATTTATTCATGAATGCTGTCGTTATTGCGATTGCAGTGATGTTTTTATTATCACTGGCGCGCGTTTCTGTCGTACTGACTTTAGTGGTTTCTGCCATTGTAGGCGGCCTCGTAGCAGGTTTAAGCCTTTCTCAAACCGTTGATGCCTTTAACGCTGGTCTTGGCGATGGTGCTGAAGTTGCACTTGCCTATGCTGTGTTAGGGGCATTCGCTCTGGCACTTTCAAAATCTGGTTTACCTGATTTACTTGCCCATAAACTGATTGGTTTGTTGGGAATGGAAGCTGGAAAAAGCCGCGAAACAAAAGTGAAATATCTACTGTTAGGTATTTTACTCATCGCTGCTATTTTCTCTCAGAACCTTATTCCGGTTCATATCGCCTTTATTCCTGTACTCGTTCCGCCACTATTACGGGTAATGAACCATTTAAAATTAGACCGTCGAGCAGCAGCCTGTGTACTTACGCTAGGTTTGGTAGGTACTTATATTTTTCTTCCAGTTGGATTTGGTGCAATTTTCCTTGAACAAATTTTGATGGGAAATATCAACAAAGTTGGCGCAGCGTATGGCTTACATGTAGAGCGTGGCATGATGTCAATTGGCATGGCTATTCCAGTTCTGGGAATGGTTTTAGGTACTTTGGTTGCTGTATTTATTAGCTACCGTAAACCAAGAATTTATGCTGATCGTGCTATTACACCAACTACAACGATTGATTTAGATAAACCTCTTCGTGCAATAGCGCAAGATGAAACAGCTGACTTAAAAGCAGATGCAGAAGAGTTAAAGCATGAGGCAGAGCAAGCGCCCGTAATTGCAAAGAAAACGATCTATATGGCATTGCTTGCAATTGGCTTGACACTCGCTGCACAGCTCTATTCAGGTTCAATGATTTTGGGTGGTTTAGTCGGTTTCGCTGTTCTATCTACTGCCGGAATTTTTAAATGGCAAGATGCAGATGATGTCTTTGTACAAGGCATGCGAATGATGGCCTTGGTAGGTTTCATTATGATTTCTGCTGCGGGCTTTGCATCGGTCATGACGCATACTGGGGATATCAATCAACTGGTAAAAGGTGTGGTTGATATTATTGGAGACAATCGAGCACTTGCAGCTTTCTTAATGCTTTGTATTGGTCTATTTGTCACGATTGGTATTGGTTCATCTTTCTCAAGTGTACCTGTATTAGCTGTTATTTATGTGCCTTTATGCGTACAGTTTGGATTTTCACCATTAGCGACGATTGCCCTTATTGGGACAGCTGCAGCATTAGGTGATGCAGGCTCACCAGCTTCTGATTCGACCTTAGGCCCAACAGCTGGTTTAGGTGTAGATGGGCAACATGACCATATATGGGATACGGTTGTACCTACATTTATTCATTTTAATATTCCGCTATTAATTTTTGGCTGGATTGCTGCAATGGTTTTATAGATTTTTTATAAAATATTAAATTATTAACCTTCTTAATGATGATCTTTAGATTTAAATTAAGAAGGTTTTTTATTGGGTGAATAAAAGATGTATTTAAAATAAATTATATTAAAACACTCAGAATTATAAAGTATATTAAAATGGTTGGTAATATAGAATAATCTTGATTAATTAGGTTGGATTAAAAACCAATTAAAATAGTTGGTTAATATATAATTTTATTTAAAACAGTTATTTAAAAATAAATGATAAATTAATTTTATAATGCGTATTGCATGATTTTAAAATACATGTTTATTATAAATATAAATAAGTTTGGAGATATTAAAGTGTTCAAAAAAGTTTTGGTTGTTGCATTAATGGGGATGTCTTCTTTTACTTTTGCTGGTAACTGGCAAGTTAAATTTGGTGGAAGTGTTATTGCTCCATCAGAAGACACAACAACTCCTTTAGGCGTAGTAAAAGCAGATCATGAATATGCATTTACACCATCGGTAGAATACTTTTTTGGTCAGTCTCCATTTTCGGCAGAGTTATTATTAGCAGCACCTATTAATCATGACGTATTGTTAGATGGTAAAAATGTAGCGCGTATTAAACAGTTACCACCAACGATTACTGCCAAATATCATTTTAAAAATTCGACTCGTTTCACACCGTATATTGGTGTTGGTGCTACAGCATTTATTCCTTGGGATGAACAAGGAGTAGCGGTAAAAGTTAAAGAAGACTTTGGTGTGGCAGGACAAGTTGGTTTTAATTTCCAACCTGCGGATGCTAAAAACTGGGGTGTATTTGTAGATGTTCGTTATATGGATATTAGTCCTGAAGTAACAATTGATCCATCAGTTGCTAACTATAAATTTGATTTAGATATTAATCCATTTGTTTACACTTTAGGTTATAGCTATAAATTTTAAGTATAATAATAAATAGAAAAAATATAATAATAAACCTAGACTCAGGCACCTCACATATATTTTATGTGAGGTTTTTTTATGGATTTTATTTGCACTAAAAAAAGCATAAAACAGACAGTTTTATACATATCTTATGCAATTTTTTTTCTAAACTAATTTCTATTCATTACAAAACATGGAAATAAAATCATGAACAAAAAATTAGCGATGTGTTTGGCTGTTTTTAGTGGAATCGCTTTTACACAGAACTTACAAGCAGCAAGTTTTTCTTGTGATGCTGCAAAAACCAAAACGGAAAAAACTATTTGTAAAAACCGCTCTTTAAATGATGCAGATGTGAAAATGGCAACAACCTATCAAATTGTTCTGCATGCATTGCCGATGGGTGGGCGTGATAGCCAGAAAGATGCTCAATACCAATGGCTGAAAAAAAGAAATGCTTGTGCTGCAGGTGTAAGTTGTCTTAGCAAAGCTTACCAACAACGACAACAGCAGTTGGACTCTATCTTGCAAGATAGAGTGTTAAGCCACGGTCCATTTTAATTAGAGTAAAAATTTTTAATATTCAGGATTGAAAAATTCTAGAAGTACTCCATTCATAAAGCATTCGAGAACAAACAGACTTCAAAATTTAAGGAGTGATTTATGAGTGAACAAGCATCACAAAATTATAGTTTCCAAGCGGAAGTTGCACAGCTTTTACATTTAGTGACGCATTCTCTCTATTCTAACCCTGAGATTTTCTTACGCGAGCTGATCTCTAATGCATCAGATGCATGTGATAAGTTGCGTTTTGAAGGAATTAATCATCCTGAATATTATGAAAATGATCCAGATTTACATGTACGAGTTATTTTAAATAAAGAAGATAAAACTTTAACGATTTCTGATAACGGGATTGGCTTAAACCAGCAAGAAGCGATTGATAACTTAGGTACGATTGCAAAATCGGGTACTAAAGATTTCATGTCAAAATTGACTGGTGATCAAAAAGCAGATGCTCAGTTGATTGGTCAATTTGGTGTTGGCTTTTACTCAGGTTTTATTGTTGCCGATAAAATTACCGTGGAATCACGCCGTGCGGGTCTAGATGCATCTGAAGGGGTGCGTTGGATTAGCGGTGGTACAGGCGAGTTCGAAGTTCAGCAAATTGATAAGGCTTCACGTGGTACGGACATTATTCTTCACTTGCGTGATGATGCGCTTGATTATTTAGAATCTTATAAAGTTAAGCAGATCGTTAATAAATACTCTGACCACATTAGCTTGCCAATTGAAATGCAAAAAGAAGTTTGGCAAGAAGAAGAGGTTGCTGAAGGTGAAGAGCCTAAAGGCGGCCAAATGGTCAAAACTGGCGAGTGGGAAGCAATTAACTCAGCCAGCGCTTTATGGACACGTAACAAGAGCGAAGTGACTGAAGAGCAGTACGTTGAGTTCTATAAAAACTTAACGCATGACTTTGAAGCACCACTGGCTTGGGCGCATAACCGTGTTGAAGGTAGTACTGAATATACGCAGCTACTTTATATTCCAAGTAAAGCACCGCATGACATTTTTACTCGTGAAGCAAAAGCGGGTATTAAGCTCTATGTAAAACGTGTCTTTATTATGGATGATGCGGATAATTTAATTCCAAATTATCTACGTTTTGTTCAAGGTGTAGTGGATAGTGCTGATTTACCACTGAATGTCAGCCGTGAGTTGTTGCAAGAAAGCCGTGATGTCAAAACGATTCGTGAAGGTAATGCACGCCGCGTATTAACTGTACTTGATGGCTTGGCTAAATCGGAAGATGAAAAAGACCAAGAAAAATTCAAGACGTTCTACAGTGAGTTTGGTTCAGTACTTAAAGAAGGCTTGGGCGAAGACTTTGGTAACCGCGAACGTATTTTAAAATTATTACGTTATGCGACATCAACAAATGATGAAGTAACAACTTCTTTTGCTAACTATAAGGCACGTATGAAAGAGGGCCAAAAAGCTATCTACTATGTGACTGCTGACAGCTTGGCGGCAGCGAAAAACTCACCGCAGCTTGAGTTGTTCAAGAAAAAAGGCATTGAAGTATTATTAATGGCTGAACGTGTTGACGAATGGGCAATGAATTTTGTTCAAGAGTTTGACGGTACACCATTAAAGAATGTCTCTAAAGGTGCGGTTGATTTAGGTGACTTGCAAGATGCTGAAGAGAAAAAAGCACTTGAGCAAGCAGCTGAACAGTTTAAGCCTGTTGTTGAGAAACTAAGTGACTCATTGAAAGCTAAAACTCAAGAAGTGCGTGTAACAACGCGTTTAGTTGATTCTCCTGCATGTTTAGTGACAAGTGAAGGTGAATTATCACCTCAACTTATTCGTATGCTTAAACAAGCAGGACAGGCAGTGCCGGAAATCAAACCAATTTTAGAAATTAACCCTGAGCACCCATTGGTGAAGAAACTCGAAAGTTCAGAACAGTTTGATGACTTGGCTAATGTCATTTTTGATCAGGCTGTTATTGCTGAAGGTGGTTTACCAGAAGACCCAGCAGCTTATGTAAAACGTATTAATAGCTTATTGCTGAAATAATTCAGTGTAAAAAAAAGCCTCTGAACTGTCAGGGGCTTTTTTTGTGGATAAAGAAAGAGTTATCCACAATTTGATATTTTTTGATTAAAAATTAGCTTCGAGATTCATTTGAACACTGAGCTGATGTTTCGAATCATCATCAATATGGTTAAAAAAGTTAAGGTCATTTTGCATAAAAAGCCAATTTCGCCACACAGGCTGGCGCCATGAAATATAAGGCCCCCAACTATTTAGTCGAATGTCATTTTTGTTATATATGCCACCACTATAAACACCGTAAGTAAGATGATTATCCTTTAAAAATTGATACTGCTGGAAAGTCCAATTTCCCCAACTATAATCTTCATTTTCAATCTTATTCACATTAAATTTATTAGCGAAAAGAGTGTTATCTTGAATTTTTTGCGTTAAGTTTAGCGTTGTTTCGGTGTAGTTCCGGCTAGTAGCGCCGTAGCGGAATACCTGTTCTGTATCCAAACTAATGTTATGTCTTAAATTCCATTTTTTCTTTGCCAAAAATTGTACATAAACATCGTTTTCTGAGTTTGAACCTAAATCAAGATTATTTTCAAAAGGCATCCAAGTTGAAATGGTCGCCCAGCTTGCACTCAGTGGATTAGTTGTCGAAACCTGAGCTGAAGAGTTCTTCTTCTTTTTCTTACCAAAGGTTTTATAAGTTGGTTCAGGCTGAGTCGCACGTTTCCATAACGTATCATTTCCAAATACAGCCATGAGTTCTTGAATTAAGGCGACATCGGGTAAAGCATCATTTGTCTTTATTTCACAAGGAGAGAGTGAAAGTGATTGTCTTTTTACTTTAGTAAAACTCGTAGAAGAATAAGGATAACGCCGTGACCGTTGGTGCTTGAACGTATTATAAAAAAATTGAGTATGCGGAATTAAAGCCAATACGCCTAAACTATAAATACAAACTAAGGCAGCTGATTTGTATTGAAATGAAAAAGAGGAGAATTGATTCATTTTTAAGGAGAAGGAATCAAAAATAAAAATTAGAACAATACTTTAAAAGGCTAAGCTTAAAAAATTATTTAAAAGTATTTTATTATTCATCACCTTGGATGGATTCCAAGGTGATGTTTCGCAGCTTAAAAAAGAGCTTCTAAGCGCAAGAAGGTGCTGACGAAATGGTTGCGATCTTCACGGTGATCATTAAAGTAATTTACATCTCCTTGAACAAAGAACCATTCACGTAAAACAGGTTGTCGCCATGAAACAAATGGACCCCAACTATTTAAACGCAAGTCATTGTCGTTGTAATAACCACCTGTATAAATACCATAGTTAAAACGGTTATTTGCAAAGAAACTATGTTCACGGAAAACCCTATTTTCCCAACTTAGATCATCATCTTGATCATCGGCATAAGTTAAGCTGAACTGATTTGATAAAATTGGTTGATTTGGTCTGGCATGGGTAAGTTCAAGATTGGTACGTAAGTAGTTTTCGCTGTCTATGCCGTAACGATAAATTTGCTCAGCATAAAATTTAAAATCATTACGGAGTTGCCAATTTCTTGATGCTTTTAAACGAACATAAATATCGTCTCCAGAACGGATACCTAAGTCAGCATCTGTTTCAAAAGGCAATTTTTTCGAGAAATCTGACCAACGTAAAGCAATAGAACTGTTGTCATCTCGCGTTTGTTTACCATTTAGTTTCTTATTAGAGTCTTGATTTGGGTTTTGGTTAATATTGGCCGGACTGTTATTAAATTCGTTATCTAAAGAATCATCACCAAATACCACACTTAGACGTTTTTCTAGCGTTGGTAATTTAATCCTACCTCGTATTCTGGGCTTAATTTCAAAATTATCGTATTCATTCCAATAGTTATCGACCATTACGCGAATGGTTGCAGTAGCTGGCTTCTGTGGATCGACTTCTCCAAACCAGTTATCAATTTTTTCAGACGTACGATCGGCCCAATTACGAATTTTCTTTTGCTTACGGTCAACCCACGTTTGATCTTCTGTTTGTTCGGTAGGAGGAACAATAGGTTGACTAGACTGCTCTGGAAAAATGGTTGGGGTCGCATCTACCCAACGGGGGATCTGATCTAACAGATTTTCATCTGTTGTAGCTTCGGTTTGAACTCCAGATGATAAACCTTCTACTTGTTGGTTTTGAGAGGAAGAGATCGTTTCTGCATGAGCAATGCATACCGAACCGAATCCAAGAGTTAAAAGTGCAAAAAGCTGCCGATAAGGCATTACGTGAAATGTTTTCATATCTATCTTTATGTTTTGTTGTTGTTTCCACTTTTGTTGATTTTTCTAATAAAATCAAGAGGACGACACAAAAGTTAAGTAAATTTAACTTTTTTTACATATTTGAAATAAATTAAAAAGTTTAAGCTAGTAGCGATTATTTTTAACCAAAAAAAATCCCCCAATTAAGGGGGATGATAGATCAAGGAAACTTCAAATTCCGATCATTAAACACATAAAAAACAGAACATTACAGCGCGAATATTCTAAGAAGCAATCATAAACTGATTTTAAACAATTAGATAGTTCTTTTTTTGGAACGCTCTATTGCTAAAATGGTGATAAAACATACGATTTCATCACACTTTCAATTGTGTTGATTTATTTCTGTGGAATATCACATGATTCATCATTACAAACAGCAGCATCATCTTGCTCAACTGCTTCAGTATTTGCTTTAAGTTGTGCTTGCTCTAAGACTTTTAGAAAGACGTCACGTGGTTGAGCACCCGCGAGTGCAATTCGTTGATCAAATACAAAGAATGGCACACCCGTAACATTTAACTGCTCTTTAGCAATCTTTTCGTCATGACGAACAAAGTCAGATAGTTCATTTGTATCTAATACAAATTCAACTTCCGCATTATCAAGACCAATACGAGAAGCAATTTCTTCTACAACTTCACGTTCACCAATTGCCAGACCTTCGGTCATATAAGCATGGAAAAAAGCTTCTTTTGCTTGGTTGCCTAAGCCTTTGCTTTGAGCAAGGTGAATAATACGGTGTGCATTGAAACTATTGCCAGAATTCGCTTTTTGCCATTGGAAATCAATACCTTCAGAAGCAGCCATGGCCGCAATATTGCGCTCCATTTCTTCCATCTCTTCATAGGTACGGCCATATTTTTTAGCTAAACGTTCTGTATTTGATGTGTCATGTTTTGCTGGCGCATCAGGATCTAATTCAAAACTATGCCAGTGAATTTCAAGCTCAATACCTGCTTCCGCAGCTACATGTTCAAGGCGTTTTTTGCCGATATAACAGAAAGGGCAAACTACATCAGACCAGACATCAACACGCATGGGAGAATCTCATAAATTTTAATTACCCATCATAATAGGGATGATGCACAAGGATTTAAAGCTTTGAGTAGCGAATACAGTGTTGCGTATTGTGAAATAAATGGCATATAAAGAAGAATAAGCTCTATTTTATAACTATAAAGAGCAAAACTATAAGAAGGGAAATAGGAGGTGTGTATGCGCCGAGTTTTGATTGCGATAGCAAGTCTGATTGTTATCACAAGCATTGTTTTTTTCACCTATCAACATATCAAACAGCAGCAGGCCAAAGACAGTAGTCAAATGTTTGATGTCGTCATGACTGAAAAAATGAATCAGCTTTATGAACAAGCACAAGACTGGTCTAAACCCGTCGAGCTTAATATTCACGATAACCGGTTGGCAGGACACTATAAGCAAATTTCAGAATTTCTTTTAAGTTATTGGATTCAAAATATTAATGCACGAAATGCATATTTAAGAGAACTCAAAGCAGCCAAATGGGATGCTTTTTTAAATGTTGATCGTCTAGATCTTGATAAAAAGCAAAAGTTTGTAGAAACCGAGAAGATGTTAGCTGATGTCCGTATGGCTTCAGATCAGTATCAAATTGAATATGAAAAAATTCATAAAACTTTCTTAGCAAAAGTTCAGGAATTATCTGTTGATGCAGAGATGAGACAACTTCTTGAAATGAAATTAGGGACTCAGCAAAAAGCTGATCAAGATCATGCAATTTTTATGATTGAGCTACAAATTTTAGATAAAGCAGAAGAAATGTTTAAGCTTCTAAAAAATTATGAATGGCAGAAGAAAGATCAGATGATTCTTTTTCATGAAAATGCTCAGGTCAAAAAGTTTAACGGGCTTTATCAAGACGTTCTAAAGCTAAATGCAAAAATTGAAAAAATTAAGAAAAAGAATGTAGCTGCACTCGAAGGAGATTTAAAAGAATAAGTGTGGCATGAGCATCAAAAATTATGAATTGGTGCTCTCGGTTTTTCCTTTGGTTAAAAAAGATTGTAATAAACTTTGAGAAGTTTGTAGTTTGTTTAATTGTTCAGATACATGCATGAGTTCAGTTTGCAGTTTTTCTTGAACCACTGAGCACAGCGTAAATACGCGTTCATCTAAATCAAAACAAGGCAGCAAGGCTTGAATGTCTTTTAGGTGCATGCCTGCATCATTTAATATTTTAATTTTCTTAATATTTTCAATGTCTTTTTGTGTATAGCTTCGATAGTTATTACTCGCTCGATGAGGCTGTATAAGTCCTAAACTTTCATAATAACGCAGCATACGCGGGCTGACTTTTGTGAGTTCGGCAACTTTGGCAAGGTTCATAAAATAGGGTTGACCTTAACAGTGGTGTCATAGTTTAGCATGTTTGTATATTTCAAAATGGTACTTGTTCCATGATCAGAAAACTCATTTTATTGGTGTTATTCGGATTAATGTCATTTGTTGCAAATGCCAAAACACTTGAACTTCAGGAGAAGAACATGCGTCAAATATTTGTGCTTCATGGTTATTCTGCTTCTATAGATGATCACTGGTTTTTAGATTTAAAACATCAAATAGAAGATGAACATACGACTGTCACTCTAATTCCATTTCCAGATTCTGAGCATCCAGATGTGGATGCTTGGCAGAAGGTTTTAGATCAACAGATCCCTAAGGTGGATGAGAATACCTATTTTGTTGCGCACAGTTTAGGGGTGATTACGTTACTGCACTTTTTGCAAAAATATGATTACCAGAATATTGGTGGAATGATTTTAGTATCTGGATTTTCTGGTCCAATTTCAGACTTTTCTCCACTCGATGCCTATATAACAAAAAGCAAAGTCGATACGAACTATTTTAAGGACATAAAGAAAAAGCTGGTGTATTTGTCTGATAATGATGATTTGGTTCCACCAAAACTGACAATTGAATTGGCGAAAGAAATTGATGCGCCGTACATTACTGTTCCTAATGGTGGGCACTTTTTGGGTAGAGAAGGTTATACGACGTTTCCACAAGTCGTGAATTCTTTAAAAGAGATGTTAGAGAGCAAATAAAATTTATAAGATAAATCGCACTCTATAATCTGAACACTTTTGTTCACGTTATAGAGTGCTTTATAGGATGCAGTTTTAATAAATAGAAGAACCGTACTTTTACATTAAAAAATTTAATTATATTTACCGTTTATCTGAGCATTACTGAATCAAATTCAACTTTGTTGTAGCCTATTTATAGATACTTTTAATTTAATCATCATCTTTTAATTGAAATAAGGTGACTGATTTTTGGAGCAAGTTATGAACTTTCTAAAACAATCAGCCTTCATTGCTGCATTTGCTTTTATGGGTTTACCGACTGTTCAAGCAGAAGAAGTGGCTACTTTGCCAACAATTCGCGTTATGGCTGAATCTGAGCTACGCGAAGAGGTAGGATTTGTACCCTTCCAAGAAGATAAAAAAGTGCGTCAGGCTCTGCAGCATCATGAGTATAAAACGCATTACGATATACAAAATGCTTTAGTTCCTGAAGGCATGACTACAGTAGATTATCAGCCAGTTATGGCACAACCTGATTTGTCTCAACTTTCTCCATTCTTACAACAATACATTTTAGCGGTAGCCGGTGGAATACAGTCTTCTGATCCAACCAATGGTATCTTTGTAATGTTAAAAGATTTGAATATTAATCGAAGTAATGTCGATGCTTATCGTGAGGGTACGATGAAAGTAAATATTAATGACATTATAGATTTACAGAAGAAAATCGAAAATGGATTAGCTGGTCGATAAAAAAATCCCCGCATTGAGCGGGGATTTTTTTATCTTGGTGTTAATTAAACACGTTCGATTACTGTTGCAATACCTTGACCAAGGCCGATACACATGGTCGCAAGACCAATTTGAGTATCTTGTTGTTCCATTACGTTCAACAACGTAGTGGTGATACGCGCACCAGAACAACCTAGTGGATGACCCAAAGCAATCGCACCACCATTTAAGTTAATGATGTCTTGCTTGTCATAAATACCTAAGCCTTTCATTACTGATAAGCCTTGAGCAGCAAATGCTTCGTTTAACTCGATAGTTTGAATATCAGCCATCGTTAAACCAGCGCGTTTAAGCGCTTTTTGAGTTGCTGGAACTGGACCATAACCCATGATTGCAGCATCACAACCTGCAACTGCCATAGAACGAATTACAGCACGTGGTTTTAAACCTAATGCTTGCGCGCGCTCAGCAGACATAAGTAACATTGCAGAAGCACCGTCAGACAAAGCTGAAGATGTAGCCGCAGTTACAGTACCGCCTTTCGGGTCAAATACAGGACGTAGTGCTTTGAATGATTCAAGGTTTGCATCTGGACGAATTACTTCATCAATGTCGCAAAGGATTTTAAAGCCATTTGCATCGTGACCTTCAACACCAACGATTTCGTTTTTGAAACGACCTTCTTGAGTTGCAGCCCAAGCACGGCGGTGAGATTCAACACCAAAAGCGTCTTGCTCTTCACGGGTAATGCCGTTCATGCGACCTAACATTTCAGCAGTTAAGCCCATCATGTTAGATGCTTTTGCATAGTGTTTAGATGCTTCTGGGTTTAGGTCGATGCCGTGCATCATACCTACGTGGCCCATGTGCTCTACACCACCAATAATGAAGATATCACCTTGGTTAGTTGCAATCTGTGCAGCAGCAGTATGAAGCGCTTGCATAGAAGAACCACAAAGACGGTTAACAGTTTGACCTGCTACAGTTTTTGGTAAGTCAGCCAATAAGCCGATGTTACGACCAATGTTCATACCTTGTTCTAAAGTCTGGTTTACACAGCCCCAGATCAGGTCTTCAACTTCATTGGTGTCAAATTGGTTACGAGCAACGAGTGCACGAACTAACTCAGCAGATAAGCTGTCAGCACGTACATTGCGGAACATACCGTTTTTGGTTTTACCCATTGCAGAACGTACGCCATCAACGATGACAACGTCACGTGGATTTAAAGTAGCCATTCACGTTGCTCCTTAACCGTAGAATTTTTTGTTGTTAGCAGCCATGTCACGCAACATTTGTGGCGCTTCATAAGCCTTACCTAAGTGTGCATATTTGTCGCAAAGCGCAACATATTCAGCAACACCTGTCTGGTCGATATAACGACATGGACCACCACGGAATGGAGGGAAACCTACACCCATAATCATTGCCATGTCTGCTTCAGCAGCAGTTGCAACGATGTTGTCTTCTAAGCAACGAACTGTTTCGTTACAGAAAGCAAGCATCATGCGGTCAATGATTTCTTGGTTATCAAACTCGCGTTTTTCACCTGTTACGAAAGGAGCAATGATTTCATACGCTGTTGGATCAACAGTTTTTGCTTTCTTGCCTTTCTTATCGAGTTCGTATTTGTAGAAACCAACGTCATTCTTTTGACCAAGACGCTTAGCTTCGTACATTGCTTGGATTGAACCTTTGTAGTCTGGCTTCATGCGGTCTGGGAAACCTTCAGCCATGACTTCTGCACCATGAACACCTGTGTCGATACCAACAACGTCGATGAGGTAAGCAGGACCCATTGGCCAGCCAAACTTAGACATTACATTGTCAACTTGCTGGAAGTCTGCGCCGTCTTTTACAAGAAGGTCAAACGCACCAAAGTAAGGGAACAATACACGGTTAACCAAGAACCCTGGGCAGTCGTTTACAACGATTGGTGTTTTACCCATTTTTTGGGCAAGAACTACAGTCGTTGCAATCGCTTCTTCAGAAGTCTTTTCACCACGAATGACTTCTACAAGCGGCATCATGTGAACTGGGTTGAAGAAGTGCATACCAACGAAGTTTTCAGGACGCTGTAAAGCTTTCGCTAAACGTGTAATTGAAATTGTAGACGTGTTAGACGCAATAATCGTGTTTTCACGAACATGCTTTTCAGTATCTGCAAGAACGATTTCTTTAACTTTTGGATTTTCTGTAACCGCTTCGATCACGATGTCGACTTCTTTAAACTCATCGTAGCTTAAAGTAGGACGGATACGTGCAAGGGTTTCACCCATTTGCGCAGGTTTCATTTTCTTACGCTCAACTTGTTTAGTTAACAAGCTGTTCGCTTCTGACATACCTAGTGCAAGTTGTGGGTTACCAATATCTTTCATGATAATTGGTGTGCCTTTGCTTGCCGCTTGGTAAGCAATACCACCACCCATGATACCAGCACCAAGTACAGCTGCTTGGTTTACAGGGTGAGCACCTTTTTCATATTTTTTAGCAGTTTTCTTAACAACTTGGTCATTGAGGAATAAACCAATCAATGCACCAGCTTGTGGAGTAATCGCAGCTTTTGCAAAACCCTCAGCTTCAGCTTTTAATGCTTCGTCACGCGCAAGGCTTGCACCTGCTTGTAGTGAATCAAGTAATAATTTTGGAGCAGGGTATTGAGCAGGACTTGCTTTAGCAAGTACGGCACCTTTTGCTGTGTTGAACGCCATCATTTGTTCAAGTGGGTTCAATTTTACAGCATCAAGTTTTTCTTGGCGTTTAGCTTTCCAGTTCAAACGACCAGAAATTGCTTGCTTAACTAAGTCAGTTGCAGCTTCAAGTAATTTATCAGCAGCTACAACCGCATCTACAGCACCATCTTTAAGGGCAGCAGCCGGTTTTTTAGGAGCAGCCATCGCCATCCATTCAACCGCGTTGTCGATACCAATAAGACGGCTTAAACGTACGCTACCGCCAAAACCTGGGTAAATACCAAGTTTAATTTCTGGTAAGCCCACTTGTGCAGCTTCTGACATCACACGATAGTCACACACTAAACACATTTCAAAACCGCCGCCTAACGCCATACCGTTAATAGCAACAACTTTTGGAATTTCTAAATCTTCAAAGCTATTGAAGATTTCGTGAACAGGCATAAGCCAGTCAACAATCGCTTTTTCGCCTTGAACGAAGTTTTCACCAAATTCGGTAATGTCTGCCCCAACAATAAATGTTGATTTGCCCGACGTAACAACTAAGCCTTTAATATCATTATTTGCTTTTACCGCAGCAATAGCAGCTTGGAAATCTTCAATTGTTGCACGGTTAAATTTATTGACCGACTCACCTTGTAAGTCAAAGCGGAATTCTGCAATTCCGTCCGAAAGCATTTGGACGGTAATGGCATTGCCAGCGTGGATCATGCCTGATCTCCTTGGTTTTGGAGGACTTCTAAGTTGATGTTATGAAGCGTGTGCACAGCTTTGGTACACATTTATGCTTCGCTAATCTTACGATAACTATATCTAAAAAAAACCTGACAAGTTGTATCAAGCCGTGACGCAAGGGTCATCAATTTTTTTTAAACAACTTTCTTGAACTATATATATGAAAAATACATTTTTATTTAAAAACTGATTTCTAGCAGGAATCTAATAATGAAGTCAGAAAAACTAGCAGATAGTTGATTACTTTAATTTTTGAACTAGTAATAAAAAAATAAGGTTCTTTGTGAATTATTAGACAGAAAGTATTGTCTATTTTTTTATCTTTGGATAAACTTTGTGTTATAAAAATGTTCAATAAAGTATGTATTATGTTAAAAAATAAATTTATGATTTTAGCCATCCTTCCTTTTATGTTGAGTGCATGTGGAGGTGGTGGTTCTAGTGATAATAATTCAGCGAATAACAATCAAAGTGCTACTTCACAAGATTCTATTGCGAATGGCACCCGTTATTATTTTATGGATTACAACCCTGATCAAATAGATACGCTAAATGAACAAACAGATGAGCTAAATAATGCTTATTTTGAAATTTTTAATAAAAAATCAACAGATGGCTCTTCTAATCAAGCTTTAGGTGAGTATTTGTTAACAGAGAAAAAACTCTATTTCCCTACTGATAAAGCAATCAATGTCATGAATTTTAATTCACTGACAGATTGGAGATTAGACATCATTGGAGATGTTAAAGAAGATTGGAAATTTCAACGAGTTGACCTTTCTAATAAGAATATGTTTGATACTGTTTTACCAGGGTATCGAGCAGTAGGTTTTCCAGTTGTCGATAAGAGTACAGCTAAGGGACGTTTATTTCTTAATACTTATGGGCAGAGTAAATTTCCTGAAGGAAGTAGTTGTTATCGTTTAGTTTCAAAAAAATCTAATCTAGAGACATTTGCTTTTAATGCTGATCAAAATTACGAAATTGATCAAAATTTTGAGGATTTTGATGCTGAAAATGGCCCGTATCTTAATTATTTGAATCAAACGACCCCATTTGGTTTTACTTATAAGGCAGTTAAGGGGACATGGCAAAATGTTCCATGGACAACGATTTATGATACTAGTTTAGGTTTTGCTGTGGGTGGTGGTGTTGCAGTGCAATATCAAGGTAAGACATATGCAGCAGATTACGCGAGTAACATTGGTTGGACAGCTGATCAAGAGATTAAGCATTGGGAAATATTCTTAAAAAATACCGATGATCCTAAAAACATTCGTCTTGCTCAATTAAAAATTGCACAATTGAAATCTGGTTGTTATGTCTACAATGAAACTGCTGCAAAAGCACTGGATTCTCTGACTGCATTAAATTGGCAAGCATATTAAAACTAATTTAAAAGCTAAGTTTAAGAAATCTCAAGAATGAATATTTTTGAGATTTCTATTTATTAAAAATAATACTTGCCGATCTATGTCTGAATTTTCTTCTAGAGTTTGTTATTATTCCTGCCAATTTCAAATTTCTTCAAAGTATCTTTAAAGGTACTTAAATGCGAGTAACTATATGATTAAGTGGATCATATTAGCGATTTTTATCATTTCAGCATTGTATATCCAGCATCGCGGCAAAGTGCGTCACTCGTTTTATCGTCAATTTTTTGACCATTCAACCTTGCTCGCACCGATTAACTTTTTAATGTACATCTTTTCAAAGGTGCCGAATCAACCTTATATCGACACCCAGCATTTTAAAGATTTAAAAGTGTTGGATGAAAATTGGGAAATGATTCGTGATGAAGCGAAAGCTTTATATGATCAAGGTGGGATCAAAGCTTCAAGTACATATAACGACTTAGGTTTTAACTCATTCTTTAAAACAGGTTGGAAGCGTTTTTACTTAAAATGGTACGAGTCAAGCCATCCGTCTGCTGCTGAGCTTTGCCCAAAAACCACAGCTCTTCTTAAAACATTGCCGACAATTAAAGCAGCAATGTTTACCGAACTTGCACCTGACAGCCGTTTGGTAAGACACCGTGACCCATATGCAGGTTCATTGCGTTATCACTTAGGTTTAATTACGCCAAATGACGATCGTTGTTTTATTGATGTTGATGGTGAAAGATACTCTTGGCGAGATGGTCAAAGTGTCGTGTTTGATGAAACCTATATTCACTATGCTGAAAATAAGACTGATCAAAACCGCATTATTTTCTTTGCAGATGTTGAACGTCCAATGAAAGTGAAATGGATGGAACGTTTCAATCATTGGTTTGGTCGTAAAGTGATGACTGCTGCAAGTTCACCGAATGAAACAGGTGACCAAACAGGTGGCTTAAATAAAGCTTTTGGTTATGTTTACCAAATTCGTATTAAAGCTAAAGCATTAAAGGCTAAAAACCGTAAGTTATATTACTTCTTAAAATGGTTATTAATGCTTGGGATTTTCTTCCTGATTTTTGTTCGACCATATGTATTTTAATTAAAGCGCCCGAAAGGGCGTTTTTTTATTTAGGAAGATAAATTTTTTTATAGGGGATTTTATTTTTTATCCAACCCCTCTCTTGTGTTAAATGGAATGCCTCCTTTGTATAGAAAGATACTGCTGAGTATGAATATGACTGGAGGCATAATCATAAGAATGTTTAAATTTTGATTTTGTCTGCTTGTGATATATTTAATATTTCCACGCTCGTTCAATGGGGTTGAGTACGTCGAGGTTGGTTGATTCTTTCCCATGTTATGATAGGATCTTTTTAATTTTGATGAGTAATTTGCGGATAGAATAAATATAATAAACAATATGATACCAATATTGTATGAGTTCTTCTTCATAATTTTATTATCCATCATAGTTTCATTTTCTTCTATTCAAAAGCATTGTTAATTAGTCGATAATAGTAGTGAGATATCTTCTCTAATTATATAATTTTGGTTGGTTTGATATTAAGTTTTATAGAATAATTCTTAATAAAACTATAGTACCTCTCATCTGAATTATTTAATTTTTACATTGCCAAAAAGAGCAAATTATTGATAATACAGATTACATTATATTAATAATTTAGGAACATAATGAAAAAGTTAATACTTTCATGTTTATGTATATTAAGCCTTTCGGCATGTAATGATGAGACAGAGGAACAAGGTGAGAGACTTGTCGGTTTTTCTGCGAGTCAGATCGCTGGGAATCCAATGATTGAGAAGAAAAAATATAAGATTCAGGATAATAAGATTTATATAAGCTATCCTGAAAATCATCCATTAGGTTATGAACTTAGTCAACATTATTTTACTGATCAGGGAGTGACCTTAGATCCGATTAAAACAACTGATGGCACATGGTATTTGTTAGGTTCTCAAGTCCAATTTTCTGATACAGCCTTAAATTATCAACCAGCTAATTTAGTGAAAAGCGATAATTTATTTTTAAATCAAGATTTAGTTAAAATTGATATTTCAGGTCAACCAGTGACTAAATATTTAGGCCAGTGGATTTATGAATCATTGCCTCTAAGTCAGCAGGGCTTTTTTGAAGATTATTACAAGGCATTATTACAGCAAAATGTAGCCAACTTTCCTAAAGGTTCGACTTGTTGGATGATTAATAAAACCTACAGCAATAAAGATTATATTGAGTTCTCTAGTGATCCTACTGCACCTTTGTATACTGAATCAAATCTTACTGCGCCTGCAATGGGAACATGGCAAGGTATTAACTGGTCACGTGGCGAAACACTATTAGCGATGAAATTTACAATAAACGATACCGAATATTCCGGACAATATCATCATAAGTCTGGTGTTGACGAATATGTTCCACCTTATGCAGGTAAATATTGTGACTTTGTCACTGAAAATGCTGCGGATGCTATGATTAAGACTTGGAAAGGTGAATCTTTAACTCAGTAAAGATAGATAAATAGTTTTATTTATTACGCCCGAAAGGGCGTTTTTTATGCTGTACAGTACTTATTAAATTTTGTGACTCATTTCACAGTGCTGGCAATTTGTTACAACTATTAAAAGCCAAGGACCAATTTTGATTCTACAATGGCGCGGTTTTTTCGAAGACTGGTTAGCGGAAGTAGGTTTTAAAATGGCTCATGCTCATCACGCAGTTCATGCACATGTTCATCATATCGAAGAGAGAAAAGAAGAAAGCTCTCAGGATGATTTAAAAATGAAAGTGATGTTAAGACAAACAGCTTCGACGACTGAAAAACATAAAAAAACTGATGTGAAAAGTCATCAATCTGAAGATCAAAATATTAATTTGCATAAGTTCTCAAGTAAGCTTGAAAGTATATCTGCCAACCATAGTAAAGAGAAATGCGCCAAAAATATTCGCATTGCTTTACAAGCAGCAGGCGCCGATGTATCTAAGCATCCAGTAGCAGCATCAGACTGGGGGCATACGCTTGAGAAGAATGGTTATAAGAAAATCAAACCTGCTTTTAATCGTCCTCAAGAAGGCGATATTTATATTATTGAGCGAACAAGTGGCCACACATATGGTCATATTGCGGGATATACAGGGAATGGCTGGTTCTCAGATTTTCGCCAAAAAACCTATGCGGTCTATAAAGAAAAAGACGTGAAATATAGCTACTATCGTCTCGATTCTTAAGCGAGTACGACATAGTTTGTCGGGGCATATCCAAATCTGTTTCCAAATTTGGCTTGTGGCACGGTAAAGCACTTGAAAACTCAGGTTGAAAACATCACATTAGGTATTCAGTATTAAGCCATGTCTGCCGATAGTGAATCAAAACGCTCGTCCCCATATTGAAAAAATTTTAGCCCACATGACCCAACTTCCAGGCGTTTATAAAATGCTAGGGAAAGAGGGCGAATTGTTATATGTCGGTAAAGCAAAAAACCTAAAAAATCGGGTATCGAGTTATTTTGTTAAAACCATTGAGCATCCTAAAACTCAAGCCTTAGTTGCCAGAATTTATGATATTGAAACGTTAGTCACTCGTTCAGAAACTGAAGCATTACTTCTCGAGCAAAATTTAATTAAACAACATCGTCCGCCTTATAACATCATGCTGCGGGACGATAAGTCTTATGTCTATATTTTTGTGTCGGCAGATAAGCCCTATCCTCGGCTTGCTAGTGGTCGCGGCAAAGGGAAGCACCAAATTGGTAAGTTCTTTGGACCTTATCCAAGTGCCTATAGTGCCCGTGATACTTTACTCGTTCTACAAAAGCTTTTTAATGTACGTCAGTGTGAAAATAGCTACTTTGCACAGCGCAAGCGCCCGTGTTTGCAATATCAGATCAAGCGTTGTTCTGCACCTTGTGTAGGGCTGATTTCACCCGAAGATTATAAAGAAGACATTAATAATAGTATTCGCTTTTTGCAAGGTGATACGAAAGAGCTTAATCAAGAGCTCATTGCCAAAATGGAACAAGCAGCAGCAGAACTTGAATTTGAAAAAGCTGTTTTTTACCGTGATCGACTATCTTTACTTCGTGAAGTTCAAGCGCAACAAGCTGTGTTTAAAGTCAAAGGTGAGGCGGATATTCTGGCCATTGCATATCAGGCTGGCGTGACATGCGTGCAGATTATGTATGTACGCAATGGGCGAATGCTAGGTGGAAAAAGCTATTTCCCTGACATGCTTGGTGATGATCTTGGGCAAATGCTGAGTGACTTTATGGCAAACTTTTACTTTCAGGTTGCAGATGAAGTACCCAATGAACTCATTGTGAACATTGCTTTGCCAGACCGCAAAGAATTAGAAGAAGCATTAGCGCAGCAGTTTGGCAAAAAAGTTCAGATTAAGAGTAATGTTCGAGAAACTCGTGCTGAGTGGCTAGAACTAGCTGAAATGAATGTTCAACATGCAATTAAGGGTCAGTTGAGTAACCATTTAGAGCTTAATGAACGTTTCCATCAGTTAGAGCAAGTAATTGGTAGACCCGTCGATCGCATCGAATGTTTTGATATTAGCCATACCATGGGCGAAGCTCCAATTGCTTCATGTGTGGTGTTTGACCAAGGCGGTGCTCGTAAGCGTGACTATCGTCAATTTGCCATTCAAGACATTACCGCTGGCGATGACTATGCAGCGATGCGCCAAGCCTTAACACGACGTTATAAAAAAGCCATATTGCCTGATTTGCTGTTGATTGATGGTGGTAAAGGTCAACTTCACATGGCAATGGAAGTTATGCAAGAGCTTGGACTTGATGCTTTTATGGTGGGGGTATCTAAAGGCGAAGGGCGTAAACCGGGTCTTGAAACCCTGCATTTTACAGATGGCACGAAAATCCAGTTACCAGAAGATCATAAAGCATTGCACTTGATTCAACAGGTACGTGATGAAGCCCATCGCTTCGCAATTACTAAACACCGAGCTAAACGTGATAAACGCCGTAGCACTTCAGTTTTAGAAGCGATTCCAGGATTGGGTCCAAAGCGCCGTCGAGATTTATTAACTCATTTTGGTGGGATTCAAGGTGTTTTAAAAGCATCTGAAAAAGAGCTCACGCTTGTGCCTGGTTTTGGTGAAATGATGGCTAGAACGATTTATAAAATTCTGCATGAGTAAGAATCGTTTAAAAGGCGGAGTGACAAAATAACTCGCCAATTACTAAAGGATTGACCATTCACATTCCAATCAAAATGAGGAAAGATCGTCCCTAATAACACTTTTGTTTTAGGGAAAGGAATGTCTTTGCTACAATTGTTTGAAGAAATAAAACAAAAGGAATGGATTGAAATACCCGAAGGGTGGTTGCAAGGACGAACAGTGTTTGGCGGTCTTGTTGCGGGATTGCTGATGCAAAAAGCGTGCGCCAATATTCAAGATCCAAATAAAAGATTATTAAGTTGTAGTGTTACTTTTGTGGGGCCTGTACAGCAGGGGCCTGCTCAATTGACTGTTGAAATTTTAAGGGAAGGGAAGTCGGTCACTACACTTGAAACCCGTTTATGGCAAGATGGCGCGGTACAAACTATTTTGGTCGCAAGCTTTGGTGTGCCTCGTACGTCGAATATTGAAGTACGGCAAGAACCTATGGTTCCAATTTATGCACCACCCGAAGATTTACAACCGATTCCTTTTGCTAGACAAATGCCAGAATGCTATCAACATTTTGATGTATGCTGGGCAGAAGGTCATTATCCTGTTACAGGAAGTCAGTATGCTGACTTTGGAGGATGGTCAAGGTTCTCTCCAGAGAAGCATGAAAATCGTCAAATGACATTGCCAGATTTAATTGTTTTGATGGATATTTGGCCACCTGGTGTATTGCCGATGTTTAAACAAGTTGCTCCTGCAAGTTCTTTAACTTGGCACATTACCTATGTTCATCCATTTCCACATCAATTATGTGACTGGTTTAAATATAAAGTGGTGACTGAATATGCTGGTGAAGGTTATTCCACGGAATATGCCCATCTTTGGGACCAAAATGATCATTTAATTGCAATTTTACGGCAAACTGTTACGGTATTTACCTAAGCAGTCCACTTCCTCGATTCGTATATTTCGTATAAAGTGGCTGTTACAGATAGATACAATATTGAAGAATGTATTTTTGTCTGTTACAAGATGCATGAAGACTAAATTGGCGGTGTTTATGACCACAGGGCGAATCCTGAATATCCCAAATATCCTAACGTTGGCGCGTATCGCGCTTATTCCTGTATTTTTGGTGATTGCGTATTGGCCGCCTGCAATGGGTATTGGTGAGCAAGCAGGAAATATGAGTCGTCATATTATCTTGACGGCTATTTTTGTGTTGGCTGCTATTACCGATTGGTTTGATGGCTATTTGGCACGAACTTTAAACCAGACTTCAGCATTTGGCCGTTTTTTAGATCCAGTTGCAGATAAGCTCATGGTGGCGGCAGCACTTATTGTTTTGGTGCAGTGGAATCCAACCATTTCAATGGCTTTTGCGGCAATTGTCATTATTTCACGGGAAATTACAGTTTCTGCTTTACGTGAGTGGATGGCAGAACTTGGCGCAAGAACGAGTGTGGCTGTATCGACAGTAGGCAAATATAAAACAGCTTTTCAGATGATTGCCATTAGTGTGTTCTTACTCAATTGGCAACCTTTAGAAATGTTGGCTTACGCGTTGTTATATACAGCGGTCATTTTAACTTTATGGTCAATGTTTATTTACCTTAAAGCAGCTTGGCCGTATTTAAAGCAACCTTAAGCACATATTGAATGATTAAGCCTTTCTATAATGAAAGGCTTTTTTATTTTCGAAAGTGCAAGAATCGGGTCGTCATGGGGCTTTAGCTACTTTAATGTAAGATATGAATGCTAAGGAGGTGACACATGCAAATGCTTTCTTCTCGGCAATTTGCTGTAATTGCCAATGTAATTGAATATTTATATGAACATTTAGATCAGCAACCGAGTCTGGACGATGTTGCGAGCCATATGAATTTAAGTTCAGGTTATATCCAACGTCAGTTTCAGGAATGGGTAGGTATTAGCCCGAAAAAATTTGTCCAATATATGAGTTTGCAGCAGGCTAAATATTATTTGCTACAAAAGCGAAGCTTATTAGAAACTGCTTTAAACACTGGTTTGTCGGGTACTGGTCGTTTGCACGATCTGTTTATTCAGCTCGAAGGGATGACACCTGGTGAGTATAAACAGCAAGGTGAAGGCGTTATTCTTAATTATTCGGTTGAGACCAGTCCATTTGGTGAGTTGTTAGTTGTCAGTAGTGAAAAAGGTATATGTTCTATACGATTTATCGAAACTCACGAGAATATTGAAGATTTAATTAAGCAGTATTTTCCAAAAGCCCAATTGAAAAATCAGTCACCGATTTGGCATCAACAAATTGCAGAGTGGTTCGAACAAGATTTTTCAGAACATTTACAGCAGAAACTTCCTCTTAATTTGGCTGGAACTCCATTCCAGTTACAAGTCTGGGAAGCGTTACTGACCATTCCAGAAGGTCAATTACGAACCTATCAAGATATTGCTGAGCAAATTGGCAAACCTAAAGCAGTTCGAGCCGTTGCCACCGCAATTGGACAAAATCCGATTGCATATTTGATTCCCTGCCATCGAGTGATCCGCGCAACAGGAATGGTCGGAGAATATCATTGGCAAAAGGGGCGTAAATTGGCATTGTTAGCTTGGGAGATGTCAAAGCAACATGGAGAGACCGTATGACTTTGGATTTATTTTCTCCAGAGCCTTGTGAGAATTTATTACCCTACGATGGTGAAGTTCAGGACTATGGCTGTATTCTAAGCCCTGAAGAGGCTGAACAATATTTTCACTATCTTTACCAGCACCTCGCGTGGAAACATGACGAGGCTAAGTTGTATGGCAAGCACTTTATTACAGCTAGAAAAGTTGCATGGTATGGAGATGATTACTATCAATATAAATATTCGGGTGTCGCACGTGATTCCTTGCCGTGGGACAAAGCACTCGCCAAACTCAAACAACAGGTAGAGCAAATACTTTCAGAAAAATTTAATTCTTGCTTAGCAAATCTCTATGAAGATGGAACTCAAGGTATGGCTTGGCACAGTGATTCGGATGTGTCTTTGGCAAAAACCACAACAATCGCTTCTTTAAGCTTTGGTGCTACCCGCAAATTTTCTTTTAGACATATTCAAAGTAAAGAGAAAGTTGAATTGTGGCTCCAACCAGGTCAACTCATTGTGATGCGTGGCGAGACTCAACAGTATTGGCAACACCGTTTAAATCGTTCAACAAAGATTTTACAACCACGTATTAATCTTACTTTTCGGCAATTTCAGTTCTTATAAAAATTGGGCAAGAAAAAAGCCCATGATGGCAACATGAGCTGATTCCTCTGAGGGGGATGCTTCTATTGATGAGCTGCTGATGAAAAGAATCACCAATAGGAGCTAAAATCATAATATGAGAATATTGTGAGATATTCAATATTTTAAAGTGTAAGAAAAGGTTAAATTATCATAAGATGGAGTTTTAGATTTCACCTTTTTCAGATAACTCCATAAAACGCTGCTCAATAAGTGCTGCATTTTCTTGTAAAATTTCGATGAGCTTTTCAACATTTAAAAAATCAAAACGATTTTTAGAGGCAACTAAAGTTAAAGCTAAAGGCACTTCTTTGTTCGAAAAACGTACTGGAACGGCAAGGCCAGAAACATTTGGGTCAATCTCACCTTGTGAGAAATAGAAGCCTTGTTTTTTAATTTTACGCATACGCTGAATAAAGCTCGGTTCATCTTCAGCAAAACCTGATTGTTTTAATTCTTGCTGATAACGATGATAGTAATCTTGCATTCGTTGTTTACTTAAATGCGAAACCATCGTTTTTGGAGATGACCCAACGTAAATCGGTCTTGGGCAGCCTCGACCATACGAGAGCAGTTCAGTGTCTTTGAATATTTCATGATGAATGTCGATGCAATAGTCATCATTTAAATAGGTTAGCAAGCAGCACAGTTCGGTGCGCTCTACAATATTTCGCATAAACGGTGTGCTGATTTGAACTAATGGGTCTGTTGTGCGAGATATATAGTCAAGAACTGCAATTTTTGAGCCTAAGGTATAATCGCCAGATGTCCCATTAATGCGTTTTAATAGATCAGTAGACACTAGTTCTTTGAGGTAACGGTAACTGGTTGGTTTAGACAAGCCAAGTTCTTCGCAAATAATATCGACATTAATGACTGGACGCGAAACTGAAAATAAGTCCAGTACGGTTAAAATTTTGCCAAAACTTGAAATTGCCATAGTGTCTTGTTCGTATCCTTTAACAATGAGTCATCTTTGAGTTTTTATAACAGAAAAAAAAGAGAATTTGTCTCAATTCTAAAATAAATGCCTGATTTGAGTATTTTACTCTGACAAAGAGAAAACTTCTCTTGGCTAATACATCATATACGATAATCAAAAAACATATCAAATTATCAAATAGAGATATTTTAGTTGACTAAATTGCTTTATTTTGAAAAAATTGCCAAACAAAATATCTAATCGAGAAATTAGTCGGTTCTAGGCGAATTTCTTGATACCTCTTCTTTCCAAAGTTTGGCCGTTTAAATAGCGCCCAAATTGAAATCATCTGGGCCAATCAGGCAGGATGTGGAAAAATCATTGTATTGAAGGATGCTCCTCATCTCATTTGCTTTTAGGCAAATGGCAAAGTTTTGTTGTCTCTAGAAAGACAATTGAACATTGAAGGGCATGCTCATCAGTTCAAATCTGTATTTGAGATGAGTTCATGTTATTAAAGCAAATACTGGCGTTCCGCCCGAGTAGGCTTGATCTGATCTTTGCAATAAAAACATTTATTGCCGGAATGTTGGCGTTATTTGTTTCATTTGAATTAGATCTGATTAACCCGATGTGGTCGATTGGTACAGTTCTGATTATTGCCAATCCTTATTCAGGAATGGTGTCCTCTAAGTGTGTCTATCGTGTTATAGGAACGATGGGTGGGGCAGTAGTTGCCTTAACGCTAACGCCACATCTCATTAATACACCTTGGTTGTTTACCGTGGTGTTGTCGTTGTGGGTAGGTTTTGCACTTTATGTGTCTTTACTTGACCGGACTCCACGCAGTTATGCTTTTATGCTGGCGGGTTACTCGACAGCCATGATTGTCTTCAATGCGATTACGTATATTGATCAATACAATATTTTTGATATTGCTTTAGCTCGGGTCATTGAGATTTCGATTGGGGTAATTTCAAGTGCTGTGGTTTCTGCCACTATTCTTCCAATGCACATTGGTTCTGCGATTAAGCAGCGGGTAATCAAAACCCTCAAAGATACAGAAAATCTGTTCGCTAATTTATTAACTGCTGACCCTCAGCAGAACAATACTCAACTTTTAGCCACTATTACTCGCGACACCACAGATATTCATGCTTTGGCAGTACATTTGAGTTATGAGAAGGGTGAGTTGCATGGCATGACCAAACCCTTGCAGGAAATGCTTCATCAAATCTCAATGGTCGTTGCGAATCTGGTTGCTTTATCTGAACGTATTAAGCAGCTTCAAGAACTTAGGTTTATCGAAACTCATTCAGAAAAACTGCAACAACTTTCAGCTCATGTTGTTCATTTTCTGGAGCAAAAAGATTTAATTATTGATGAAAATATTTTGCAGTTACCAGATGAGTTTGAAAGTGATTTCTTGAGTTTGATGGAATCGGCTTCTACACATCAGCAAGTTTTGGTCGCAGCTATGAAAATGGATGTACGTCATTTCATTAGCAATGTTTTAGCGGTTAAAGTCTTGTGGCAAAGAATTCAGCAAGGCAATAAAGAAATCCCTGACGACATTACGCCAATGACCACTAAATATCCAAGTTTACACCGTGACCATGGTGTGGCTATTCGAGGTGGCATTAGTGCAGTCCTTATTACATTTATTGTGACTGGGGGCTGGATTATTTCAGGTTGGAAAGCTGGATTTATGATGGCACAAATGGGTGCAGTAACAGCCTGTATTTTAACGGCCTTAGATAACCCTGTTCCGGTTTTGCGTATTTTTATCTGGGGCAGTATTGCTTCAGCAGTTTTAGTCTTCGTCTATGCATTTGGTATTTTTCCTCATGTCACCACATTCTGGGAACTTGGACTGGTTTTATTGCCGATGTTCCTGTTTGCTGTGTCTATGATGGCCAATCAAATGCTTATGCCAGTAGGTATGGTGTTGGGTATTAATACCATGATGGGCCTGAATCTACATAATGCTTATAGCATGGATGCGGTGTCTTATCTTGATGGTTCTTTTGCCATGATCTTAGGCGTCTTAGTATCTTTAGTTGTCATTGACGTTGTTCGTGCAATGTCTCCAGACACCAGCGCCAGCCGTATTCTGGCCTTGCATTATCGTGCCATGAGACAAGCGATCTATTTGCCTTATGGTCTTGATTTTAAAGTTCATCTGCGCAGTATGCTGGACCGAATTGGAATTCTTAACAGTAAAGTAGTGCAATCTAATGAGATTAAAACCTCAATTCATCAAGCATTGATTGAGTCGAGCAGTATTGTCGATTTAAGTCGATTACAAGAACTGGCAAATCAGTCTCCGCAAAATTCGGAACTGGCTCATCACATCGGAAATTTGCAACAAAATCTGGATGAACTGTTTAGAGCTAAAGAAAATGATGTAGATAATACGGTGGCTTTGGTTGAACAAATCCATCATGGTTTATTTGAATTAAAACAGCTTGCTTCAAATATTGAAGATATGACGATGCGACAAAGATTACTCATTTCACTCAACAATATTGCTTATAGCATGTGTCATGTTTCATCAGATCAAATGAATGAGAACAGTACCTTGAGAGGAGCGACAGCAAATGGGTGAGTTTAATGTTTATGGTATTTACGTGCCTTCTTTGCTCGTTCAAGCCCTCTTAGCATATATATGTTTTCGTGGGTTAAGTCCTTTGACCAACAAGTGGATTGCACAAGGCTGGATTGCATTACCTAGTATTTTCAATTTGTGCTTTTACCTTTTATTGCTTTTGGTAATACATCAAATTTTTGTTGGGGTGGGTGCATAGAGATGATTGCGAAATTAAAGATTGAGTTAGGTGAGTGAAATGAATCAGGTGGATTTGAAAAAGGTCATCCGTCCAGTAATTTTGATTGTCGCATTAATGGTGGCGGTCTATACCATTGTGCATTTGTGGAACTACTATAATGCAGCGCCGTGGACACGCGATGGTCGAGTGCGTGGTGATGTTATTCAAGTATCTTCGGATGTCGCTGGCCTTGTCACAGAAGTATTGGTTCAAGATAACCAGACTGTAAAAAAAGGACAGGTTCTCTTTAAAATTGATGTTTCTCGTCGAGCTTTAGATGTAGAGCAGGCCAAATCGGATTTAGCAAAAGCAAACGCAGCCTTTGCTCAAGCGCAGGCGGGTTTGGCACAAGCAAAAGCGAACTTGATTAAATCAGCCAGTAATATCAAATTGGCCGAGAAAAATGCCGGTCGTTACTCGAACCTAATGGATGGCGCTATCTCTAAACAAGAACAAGACCAAGTGTTTGCCACACGTGATCAATCTCTTGCAGAACATGAGCAACTCCAAGCAGCAATTCAGCAGGCGGAAGCAACTGTTAAGCAACAACAGGCCCTCATTGAGGTTGCAACGAGTAATTTGCATTTGGCCGAGCTTAATATGCATCGTGCTGCGGTAATTGCTCCAGCTGATGGTACATTATCTAACTTTGATATGCGCCCAGGTAACTATGTTCAAGTTGGACAGGCTGTTGCAGCATTACTTGATCGTAAACAGCTCTATGTGGTGGGTTACTTTGAAGAGACGAAGTTAAATCGTATTCATGTAGGCGATCAGGCTACTGTGCAATTAATGGGTGATAACCAGAAAATTAAAGGTCATGTACAAGGTATTGCATCGGGTATTGAAGATCGTGAGCGCTCAAGCAGTTCTAAGCTTCTTGCTAATGTAAATCCAACTTTTAGTTGGGTTCGTTTAGCGCAGCGTGTGCCTGTGAAAATTGTATTAGATGAAACACCGAAGAATGAACTTGCTTTTGTCTCTGGACGAACTGCGACTGTGCATATCGTTGAAAAATAAAATCGAAGTGATTTAATTAAAAAAGCATGTAGTTTTAATTACATGCTTTTTTGTTTTATGGCGTTAATCCAACTGGATTTCGATACCAACTCTGAATGAGTAGTGCAGCAGCAAAACTATCAGCCGAGAGCTTTTTTGCTCGACCTTGTTCTTGGTAAAAACCTAGCTCTTCTCTCGCTTCACGTGTAGTTAAGCGCTCATCCACCATTAACGTTTCTATATTGGTTTGATGGCGTAAACGTCTCGCAAATTTGCGGGCACGTGTAGAGAGTTCTGACTCACTATCATCCATATTTAATGGCAGGCCAACCAAAAATAAATTGGGTTGCCATTCTTTCACAATTTTTAAGAGTTGATCCCAATTTGGGATGCCATCTTTCATAACAAATAGGGGGAGAGGATTGGCACTTTCAATTGAAGACTGGCCAATCGCCATTCCCATTTTTTGAGTACCAAAGTCAAAAGCCATAATTGATTTTGATTGTGTTTCGGTCATTAAGCGTGTCCGATTTCAGATGCTAGCCACGCACGATCTACACCAATTTTTTTATAAGCTGCATCCCAACGGTCGTCATAAGGCAGGTTAAAAATCAGATCCATATCGGCATCACAAATGAGCCAGTCACCACGCGTAATTTCGTCTTCTAACTGATTTTTGCTCCAGCTCGCATAGCCTAAAGCGATCTGATATCGACCTACGCCTTCATTATGGGCAATCGCGTCTAGAATATCTTTACTGGTGGTAATACAAACATTTTCACCTACAGCAATAGATGAATGCCATGTTGGTTGTCCAGTATGAAGAACAAATCCAGCTTCAGGACGTAATGGCCCACCTTGTAAAACCGCATGTGGATTTACATTGTCTGCTTCAATGTCGAGATCATTGAGTAATTCTTTAATTTGAATACCAGAAGGACGATTAATAATAATGCCTTGAGCACCTTCTTCATCATGACGGGCAAGATAAATTACAGTGTTTGCGAAAAAGTCATCTGCCATTTCTGGCGGGGCAATCAGACAACGGTGAGTCAGATATTGTTTGGTCACCTAAGCGGTTCTCCCTCAAAAAATGTCACTAGAGGGCCTCTCGACCCTTTTATCTATATAGGTTCTTTTTATCAACATACAAGAGTTAATCGGATTTCGCCAATCTTTTTCTCTCATTTTCTTTATTAATTTGAAGAAGCCTGAAATTTAAGTTGGCGTAATTGTTTAGCATGCTGCAAGGTTGTTTCATTAATTTCAACACCCCCTGACATGCGAGCTAACTCAAAAATGATTTGATTTTCATCAAGTTCTACAATTGTACTGCTAGCTGGGTCAGTTTGTTGTTTTTTAACTAATAAATGCTGATCAGATTGTGCAGCAACTTGTGCTTGGTGAGTAATACATAAGAGTTGGACATGTTGTGCCAAGTCAGCAAGTAAACGTCCTACAACTTCTGCGGTACCACCACTAATCCCGACATCGATCTCATCAAACACCAAAACTTCAGATTCAGTTTTTTCTGCATTCATGACTTGCATGACGAGGGCAATACGAGAAAGTTCGCCACCTGAGGCTACTCGTGCCAATGGTTGTGGCGGAATGCCTTTATTGGCAGTAAATAAAAGTTGAATAAAGCTTAAACCTTCTGCACCTGGTTGCTCTAATGGTTCGAACTTAAACTCGAAGTGTGCCTCTGGTAGCGCTAAAGGTTTCACTTGTTCAGTTAATTGTTTCGCAAGCGGGGCGGCAGCTTCACGACGAATATTGTCTAAATGCTGAGCTTTTTCTAAAAACTCCTCATGCGATTTTTCAACTTGTTCTGCCAATGTTTCTGGGTCTTCAAGTTGATGCAATTGCTCAAGCTCACTTTGCCAAGCTTCATATTCTTCTTTAAGCGTCTCTGGCTGAGTGCGGTATTTACGTGCCAGACGATGGAAAACTTCCAATTTGGAATTTAGTTCTTCCATTCGCTCAGGATCAAAACTTTGACGATCTATAAATTGACGCAAGTTTGCCGTTGCATCGTCTATTTCACTTTGAGCATTCAGTAAAGAATTATAGATCTCAGAAAGTTGTTCGCTGCGCCCCGCATGGGACTCTAATCTGCGAATAATCGAAGATATTTCTTGAGTAATGTTCTGCTCAGCTTCATCTAAGACATTTAAGCTAAAGCTACAGTCTTGCATGATATGTTCATGATGACTAAGTCGATCAAACTCTTGCTCAATTTCTTTATAGTCGGTTTGAATGACCTCTTCGAGTTCTTCAATTTGGTGCTCTAAAGTACCAATCCGTTGTAGACGGGTTGCTTGTGCATCTAGGGCTGCTTGGTGCAAACGAATGGTACGTTGCCATGAGCTATAGGCTTCACGTACATCATTCGCTTCAACGTAAAAATTGTTATAACGATCTAGCCAATGCTTTGGGTAAGGCGGTTCAAGCAGCTGCTGCTGGCTGTGCTGACTATAGAGTTGAACCAGCAAACGTCCTAACTCTTTAAGTTCAGATAGACTGCTCGGGCGTCCATTAACCCATGCTTTACTACGGCCAGTTGCAAAAATAACACGACGTAAATGAATTTCCCCAGAATCATCATCTAGCTCGTGGTCTTGGAGCCATTTTGCTTCAGGACTATTATTCTGATAGGTGAAAACCGCGGTAATATCCGCTTTGTCCGAACCATAACGGACATAATTTGTATCTGTACGTTCCCCTAGACAGGCAGAGAGTGCATCCAGTAATAATGATTTTCCGGCACCTGTTTCGCCTGTTAGAACATTAAATCCCTGTTCTATATCAATAGCTAAATGATCAGCTAATGCAAAATTAATTAAAGTTAAATGTGTGAGCATAAACGCATCCAACGCGCCAAATTATGGGTTAAAGATAGAGAAGTTTTGAATTTGCTACAAGTGATCTATTATTCTAACTGAAATTATAGAACAGCAAGATTGCGGATATTTACAATGAAAAAAACATTCAGCTTACCGAAACCACCAATAGGGATAGTCAATCGTCATAAAAAAAACAATCCTGCAGAAATGAATAAAATTTTAAATCAACATTTTAATGCATTTAAACAAGCAGCTGCACAAGGTGATTATGCCAAAGCTTATCAACATGTTAAACAAGCTGTTAGCTTAGTTCCTAAGCATCCGGGAGCTTTATCTGACTTGGCTTATACTGAATTACGCTTAGGCCGTTATAACGAGGCCTATCAACATTATTTACAAGCGATTCAGGTGAGTGGAACTAACGTAAATACAAACTTATATGATGGACTCACAGAGGTTTGTCATCATTTAAATAAAAAAGAAGAAACAATCAAATTTGGACGCTTAGCCATTACAACAAAAAAAGAGCTAGCGAAGAGCGAACCTATTTTATCGATTCCAGATCATGCACCACCAGCATTTAGTACAAACCCTGAAGAAAATATTATTGCCTTCTCATTATTTGGGGCAAATCCTCGCTATTGTGAAACCTCCATTTTAAATACTCAGCTAGCTAAACAGATTTATCCAGAATGGACGTGTCGATTTTATGTCGATGATAGTGTGCCAGTACTGGTACAACAGCGGTTAAAAGAAAAGGGCGCGCAAGTCATCCAAGTTACAGATTCTCAAAAACAACTATCTGGACTGTTTTGGCGTTTTTTTGTGATGGATGATCCTACAATTAAGCGTTTTCTAATACGTGATGCCGACTCTATTGTGTCGCATCGCGAAAAGGCGGCTGTAGATGCATGGCTCAAGAGTGATAAATGGTTTCATTTAATGCGCGATAATTATTCTCATACTGAGTTAATTTTGGCTGGAATGTGGGGCGGGTGTACAGGGATTTTTCATAATATTGAAGCACATATCAGCGATTATATTGCCACCGGACGTTATCTGGATAATCGGGTGATGGATCAGCATTATTTGCGCTACTGTATTTGGCCGACTCTAAAACAAAGTGTGCTGATACACGATAGCCAGCAATTCGATTCAGATGCTATCGATTTTCCAGCTTATGATCTCGCGTTAATGCAAAACGACAGTGAAAATTTTCATGTAGGAATGAATGACGGTTCACCGGTAATTGCTACAGCAGTTGTCCATCCAACGGCGCAAAAAGTGTGTTGGATACTCCTAGATGAAAATCAGGTCGAAGTTTGCAGATACGATGCAATTGTGTCGAATAGTCGAAATATTGAGATTAACTTACCTTATGCTTTTGCCAAAAAAATTCAGGCACAGCAGTGGAAATTACAAGTCTATCCGTATGAAAACTGATTGATTAGTTATTTAGGCACAATTAAACTACATTCATCATAATTTATATAAATACGGCATTATCTGGAGAATCTGCATGAGTTCAACCCAATTTGATCATGTAACGGTCATCAAAAAATCAAACGTTTATTTTGGTGGAGCATGTATCAGCCATACCGTGCAATTTGAAGATGGAACTAAAAAAACATTAGGTGTTATTTTGCCGACTGAGCAAGCTTTAACTTTTGAAACGCATGTTCCTGAGCGTATGGAAATTATTTCAGGCGAATGTCGCGTAACAATTGCAGACAGTACTGAAAGTGAATTGTTCCGTGCAGGCCAATCATTTTATGTGCCTGGTAACAGTCTTTTTAAAATCGAAACTGATGAAGTGCTCGATTATGTGTGCCATTTAGAAGGCTAAGAAATTCCTGTTCAAATCGGGTACACTATGCTCAAAGAAATCCTGTGAAGTTGGCTTTGCAGGATTTTTATTTTTTTGCTCAAACGTTGTTAGAGGTCATGCATGGCAAAACAGGAATATTATTATGGCGTTCATTCAGTGGAGTCATTGTTAGAACTTGAGCCGGAGCGTGTGCTAACCCTGTTTACTTTAAAAGGACGGGATGATCAGCGTTTGCAAAAGATTTTGCAATTGGCAGAGCCTTTTGGAATCAGTGTACAAAAAGCAAGCCGCGATAGCCTTGAGAAACTTGCAGGTTTACCATTTCATCAAGGTGTAGTTGCCGCAGTACGTCCACATCCTGTCTTGAATGAGCAAGATCTTGATCAAATTTTAAGAGAAACTCCAAATGCTTTGTTGTTGGCATTGGATCAGGTGACAGACCCGCATAACTTAGGGGCCTGCATTCGTACCGCCGCTGCGATGGGCGTGCAAGCTGTTATTGTGCCTCGTGATCGTTCGGCTAGTTTGACACCAACTGCTCGTAAGGTTGCAGCGGGTGGAGCCGAGAAAGTTAAATTTATTCAAGTCACAAATTTAGCTCGTACATTGGCTCATCTTAAAGAAACAACTCATGTACGCGTAATTGGCACTATGCTTGATGAAAGTGCGTTGCCACTTCAAAAATGTGATTTCTCTGGCGCAGTTGTAATTGTAATGGGAGCTGAAGACACTGGTTTGCGTCCTATTACACAGGCGCAATGTGATCATAAAGTTTATATTCCGATGTCTGGAAATTTACAAAGTCTAAATGTCAGTGTAGCGACAGGCATGGCACTTTATGAGGCTTGCCGTCAGCGTTCTGAGGTATAATCTCGCTGCCTTTCTAGTTTTTAAGTCATCTTGATATGTCTCCCCGTAAGCAAGGTTATTTCTTTGTATTGGTGACCATGTGCATTTGGGGCGGGTTTACGCTTTTTGCCCGTTTAAATGCACAGTGGCATATCAGTGCTTGGGACATAGCCGCATTGCGTTTCGCTATAGCCTTTCTAATTTTAATGCCCATTTTAATCTATAAAAAAGATCTCGCTTTTTTATGGAGTAAGCATGCTGTTATTTTGGCCTTGATTGGCGGGGTCATTTATTGCCTCACCGTCTATACTGCTTTTCTCTATGCTCCCGCTGCGCATGCTGCAATTTTCTTAAATGGTTGTATCCCAATTTGTACTGCGTTTGCAGCATACATTTTATTTAGACAACCGTTTGATAAGCATACATGGGTGAGTCTGGTAATTATGATTACTGCCTTGGCTCTCATGAGTATTTTGATGTTGCAAGGTAATGCTTCTGCTTTTGGCGTGGGTGATTTACTTCTTTTTATTAGTGCGATTTGGTGGGGTATTTTCACTGTGTTACTTAAACAGTGGAAACTTTCTGCATGGCACTCTATGGCAAGTGTTGCGATTTGGTCTGCAATTATTTACTTACCCATCTATGCTCTATTTTTACCAAAGCATTTCATGGAAGTCAGTCCTGTCCATTTAGCGATACAGGGCATTTTCCATGGTGTGTTTGTGGTTATTATTGCAACTCTGACTTATGTAGCAGCGATTCAGCGACTTGGTGCTTTTAAAACAGGAAGTATTGTGACTTTGGCACCGTTTATTGCTGCCATTTTAGCTGTACCTTTACTCGGTGAAGCATTAAGCCCATCTATTGTTGTAGGCTTGGTCGGAATGGGAATCGGCGCCTTACAACCTTGGCGATGGTTCCGACCAGATAGCTTGGCACAACAAATTAAGCAGCAAAATAAATCAAATTAGTTTGTACGCTTTAAATAGCTTTGATGTAACGGCTCTAATTGTTGATGTAAATGTTCGAGTAATCCATCATTAAACACAATGTCATTGGCAAGTTCGCGTTTACGCTCGCGTGGCATTTGCGCTGCAATAATTTTCTGAATTTGTTCTTGGTTTTGCCCATCGCGTTGGCTTGCACGTTGAATTTGAGTTTGTTCACTCGCATCAACTAATAAGGTATGGTTCACCAATTCATGCTGGTTGGTTTCAAAAAGTAGTGGTGAAACCAAAATCACATAAGGACTTTTTGGGTTTTGCAACTGCTGAATAATAGATTGGCGAATGGCTGGATGCGTGATTTTTTCGAGTGTTTGTCTTGCTTCAGGGTTTTGAAAAATATATTCGCGTAGGGCACGACGATCGAGATTACCATCGGATTGAAGCACCCAATCTCCAAAAGTTTGTTGGATTTTTTGCAGGGCAGGTTGGCCTTTCTCAACCACTTCGCGAGCAACGATGTCGGCATCGACGACTTGTATTCCTTGGGATTCAAACCATTGTGTTGCAGCAGATTTTCCACTGCCAATTCCACCTGTGACTCCCAGAATAAAAGCCATCTTAACCTCCCAAATAGATTTTCATAATCTGGTCACCCCATAGAAAGGCAACCCAACCTGCAAAGGCAATGTAGGGCCCAAAGGCAAAGGGCTGATTGTCATTGCGTAATTTTAATAAAATGATGCCAATAATTGCACCTAGTAAAGATGACAATAACACAATTAATGGCAGCATCAATGGCCCCATCCACGCGCCTAATGCGGCAAGCAATTTAAAGTCGCCGTAGCCCATGCCTTCTTTGCCTGTAATCACTTTAAATAAGTAATACACAATCCAAAGACATAAAAAGCCAATCAGGTAACCCCAAATGGCTGAGTTAGGCGAGGTGTAAATATTAAAGGTGTTAATGCCCAAACCAAGCGCAGCCAAAGGTAGGGTAAAACGGTCAGGTAGCAGCTGAGTATCAAAGTCTATAAAGGTGAGGGCAATCAGGACCCAAGTCAGGACTAGGCCGAAAAGCATTTGTAAGGTTGGACCAAACACCATGACCACAACCAGTGAACATATCATTGTTAATAGTTCAACCGCTGGATAGCGAATACTGATTGGGTGACCACAATTACCACATTTACCTTTTAAAACCAACCAACTGATGACAGGAATATTTTGATACCAGCGGATGGGTTGATGGCACTCTGGACATGATGAAGCAGGCTTACTTAATGTCAGTTTTTCATGATCAATGATTGGTTGTTCAGGATTGAGTAGCATTTGACATTCTTGCTGCCAATCTTGTTCCATCATTTTTGGGGTGCGATAAATCACCACATTCAAAAAGCTACCAATACATAGGCTCAATAATGCAACTGCAATATAAAGTGCAGTTAAGTTTTGAATAAAATAAGCAATAATTTCTTGCATTATACAACTGAGCCCATTTGGAAAATTGGAAGATACATAGCAATCACCAGACCACCTACAAGTACCCCTAAAATTGCCATAATTAAAGGTTCCATCATTGAAGTTAAGCCATCAACGGCATTATCCACTTCATTTTCATAGTACGTTGCAACTTTATCGAGCATGCTGTCTAGTGCACCAGATTCTTCACCAATTGCGACCATTTGTATAGCCATAGATGGAAAACGATTTGAAACGCGCATTGCAAATTGGAGTTGTTGACCTGTAGCAACATCTTCACGAATTTTCATGACGGCTTGTTCGTAAATGACATTGTTGGTTGCACCAGCTGTTGATTCAAGCGCATCAATGAGAGGAACACCAGCTGCAAAAGTTGTTGCTAAAGTACGGCTGTAACGGGCAATAATCGCCTTATAAACCAGATCACCAAAGATAGGTAGTTTCAGGGTAAGCTTGTCTAAACCATCACGGAATTTTTTACTACGCTTTTTAGCTTCCAGAAATGCGGCAATGATTGCACCGATCACAATAATCAGAATGAACCAGTATTCCTGCATCCATTTCGACATATTTACGACCATTTGTGTAAAAGCAGGTAGATCTGCGCCAAAGGAAGAAAACAGATCTTGGAAGACGGGAACGACTTTAACCATCAAAATAATGGTAACAACCACAGCAACCACAATAACCGTTGCTGGATATTTCATAGCTTTCTTAATTTTCTGCTTAAGCAATTCACTTTTTTCTTTGTAAATTGCCACACGGTCCAGCATGGTTTCAAGCGCACCAGACTGTTCGCCAGACTCTACAAGAGAGCAAAACAGTTTGTCGAAGTGCTGAGGATACTTTCTTAAAGCTGACGCAAAAGTACTACCACCTTCAACTTCACCTTTAATACCCAGTACCACCTCGCGCATAGCTGGGTTTTCTAGACCTTCTGCCACAATTTCAAAACCTTGTACCAGTGGGACACCAGCTTTCATCATAGTTGCAAGTTGTCGTGTGAAAATCGTGATATCGAGCGTTGATACTTTTTTCTTAAATAAACCTTCAAGAATATTTTTACGCTTTTCCCGAATATTACGAACAGTTACACCTTGCTTGCGTAGGGTGACTTTGGCTAAAGCCATATTTTTAGCCGGAAGTTCCCCCTTAATTTTTACGCCTTTACGGTCAACCCCATCATAAGCAAAAGTCGGCATCAATTGTGCCTTTTTGACAGTCATGACATTATCCTTATTTTAAATTGTCTTTTATTCACTGGTTACGCGATTGACTTCTTGTAAAGAAGTAACACCTTGCATAACTTTCTTTAAACCTGAGCGACGTAGATTATTAAACCCCAGTTTTTCAGAAGCGGCAGCGATTTCTAAAGCATTGCCATCTTCCATAATAATCTTGGAAATCTCAGGTGTGACTTTCATTACTTCATAAATACCAACTCGACCTTTGTAACCCTCACGACATTCTGGACAACCGACTGGTTGAAAAACTTGAAAATCGGGATGTGTCAGATCTTGTTCGGTAAAACCCATTTCCAATAGGCTTTGTTTAGGAATATCAGTAGGTACTTTACATTGAGAACATAGTCGGCGTGCCAAACGCTGAGCAATGACCAGATTGACCGATGTCGCAATATTGAAAGATGGAACTCCCATATTGCGTAGACGAGTCAGTGTTTCAGGAGCACTGTTGGTATGTAGCGTGGACATCACCATATGACCTGTCTGAGCAGCTTTAATCGCGATTTCCGCTGTTTCTAAATCACGAATCTCACCGACCATAATAATGTCAGGGTCCTGACGTAAAAATGACTTAAGTGCAGCTGAAAAAGTCAGACCTACCTTAGGGTTCACGTTAACCTGATTAATGCCTTCAAGGTTAATTTCGACTGGATCTTCGGCAGTAGAAATGTTGGAACTTTCAGTGTTTAAAATGTTGAGGCCTGTATATAAAGATACTGTTTTACCAGAACCAGTTGGACCTGTGATTAAAAGCATGCCTTGTGGCTTATCTAATGCTTCCATAAAGAGCGCTTTTTGCTCTTCTTCATACCCTAGAGCATCAATTCCCAGCATAGCACTCGATGGATCGAGAATACGTAGAACTAGCTTTTCACCAAATAAGGTCGGAAGAGAGTTCACACGAAAATCAATTGCTTTAGATTTTGATAGCTTGAGCTTGATACGACCATCTTGAGGGACACGCTTTTCAGAAATGTCCATTTGAGACATCACTTTTAAGCGTGAAGCCAAACGATTAGCCAGCTGCAAAGGCGGATTGGTAATTTGACGCAAAACGCCATCGACCCGATAACGGACCCGATACGATTTTTCATAAGGTTCGAAATGTAAATCAGAAGCCCCCATACGAATCGCATCAATCAATAACTTGTTAACATATTTAACAATAGGTGCTTCATCGCCTTGCGGAGTATCCTCATCCTCTTCTGGAGCAGTTGAGGTATCAAGATCTACATCTAGATCAAACTCTTCATCACTAAACTCGAAATTACTTTCTTCAGTAAATTGCTGTACCAGAATTTTCTCGAGTTTATGGTGCTCGACAATAACCGGCTCAACCATAAGCTTGCTGTTGAAGCGAATAGCATCAATAGCATCAATATTGCTGGGGTTACTGGTTGCAACATATAAAATCTGTCCTCTTTGTACGAGAGGCAAGATCCGATGTTTTAAAATCAGTTTCTGGTCGACCAAATCTTTAGGAATCTGGTTGGTATCGTAAACGTCCAGATCAAAATATGGTTCAGCAAATTCAATAGAAATTGTTTCAGCTAATAAAGAAGGGGAGAGATTAACCTCTTCAATCAGGTACGCAACAGTATCCTGTTTAGCTCTTTTTGCTGCATCTAATGCTGCTTGCATGGTCGCTGCCGACACATGTTTTTCTTCGACTAATCGTCGAAAAAACCCCGAAAATTTTGGAGATGTATGTATGACTGACATCTGCCTACCTGTGCTCATATGTTTATAATTGGTATATAAAAAATTATACTTTTGTTATCTAAAATTACTACCTGAGAAAATGATGCTCTTGTCTTGATCCATATATTAAAGCTTGAACCAGTCGAAGTTTTTGTTCATTAATTTTTAAAATGCGGAGCTTTAGTCTTCATAAAGTTTTATGACTGTTTTCAAATAGTAGAAAAGATATGAGCAAAGCCGTTAAAGAAAAGTATCTGAAATTTGTAGAAATGCGTGTAGAATGTGCTGCATTTTTGATGAAAGGTGAGCCGTATGTCGGGTTCGACGATTACGCCTTGGGTAGTTGGCAACTGGAAAATGAACCCAATGCGTGCCAATGCCAAACAACTTATAGAAGAATTTAAACAACTATTGCAACAAAACGAAATTGCAGATGAAAGCTGCCATGTCGGAGTTGCTCCGGTTTCTATTGCACTTGCAATGGTACAAACACAATTGCAAGATGCTGCAAAAACAGTATATACAGTTGCACAAGATGTATCGCGCGTAGCAGGTACAGGCGCTTATACGGGTGAAGTCAGTGCAGAATTATTAAAAGATAGCCAAATTAATTTTGTATTGGTGGGTCACTCTGAACGCCGTGATTTGTTAGGTGATAACGTTGAAATTTTGAAGGCAAAACTCCAAAATTCTTTAAATGCAGGCTTAACTGTCATTTATTGTGTGGGTGAAAGTCTCGAACAACGTGAACAAGATTTGGCAGAGCAGGTTGTATTGCAACAAATTTGTGATATAGCTCCTGTAGTGACAGCAGAGCAATGGCAAAAGCAAATTGTAGTTGCTTATGAGCCAATCTGGGCAATTGGTACAGGCAAAACTGCTTCACCACAAGATGCACAGGCAATGCATGCTAAAATCCGTGAAGGTTTAAGTCAGATTACTTCTGCGGGTCCAGACATTGCGATTTTATATGGCGGTAGTGTAAAAGCTGAGAATGCAGTCGAGTTGGCAGCATGTCCAGATATTAATGGCGCGTTGGTTGGAGGTGCTTCGTTAAATGCAGCATCTTTTTACCAGATCGTACATGCCTTTGCACAAAGTAAATAACGAGGATAGGGTATGCACTCTTTTGTACTGATCGTACATATTATTTTAGCGGTACTGATGATTGGCTTGATTCTAGTCCAACACGGTAAAGGTGCGGATGCTGGTGCTTCTTTCGGCGGTGGCGGAGCAGCAACCGTATTTGGCGCATCGGGTTCAGCTAATTTCCTTACTCGCCTTACTGCTATTTTAACGGCACTGTTTTTTGTGACGAGTTTAACCTTGGCTGTTTTTGCGAAAAAACAGACGACTGAGGCATATAGTTTGAAATCTGTACAAACAACAGCACCAATTCAAACAACATCGCCTGAAACTTCACCAAATGCACCAAAAACGGGTCAATAATTCGAAATAGGGCTTTCCTTTTATAATTGGAAGGACTAGAATGCGTCCCACAAGCTGCGGTGGTGGTGGAATTGGTAGACACGCTACCTTGAGGTGGTAGTGCCTTCGGGCGTGGGGGTTCAAGTCCCCCCTTCCGCACCAACTTTGAACCAGAAAGTTGAGTGCAAGCAGTTTTTTGATGCGGGATGGAGCAGTCTGGTAGCTCGTCGGGCTCATAACCCGAAGGTCGTTGGTTCAAATCCAGCTCCCGCTACCAAATTGATTAGGGTGCAACTTAATCAGACAGTATCTAGAAAGTTTACATTGACTTTATTTGATATTTGTATATAATTTTTGCACGTTGATGCGGGATGGAGCAGTCTGGTAGCTCGTCGGGCTCATAACCCGAAGGTCGTTGGTTCAAATCCAGCTCCCGCTACCAAGTTTCTTAAAAGAGGCTCACAGACAAGTGGGCCTTTTTGCACAGTGGACTATTGTTTTCTGTGCTACATAGGGGCGATTAACGCCCTTTTTTATTGGTTATCGTATCGCTATCGTGTAGTTTCGACATCAATTGGTCAAATAGTCATGCTTCACTATAGTAGGTCTGTGTCGGTTAAAACAACCGATTGAATCGCACGAGAATGACGAGAGTAAATGAAATTATCAAATAAATCCCAAGCATTGCATGACTTAATTGTTCCTGCAGTACAAGCATGTGGTGTCGACCTTTGGGGAATCGAGTTTCTCCCACAAGGTAAACGTTCATTATTGCGTATTTATATCGACAAAGCGGTAAGTGAAGAAGATGCTGAGCCAGTACTTAATGAAGATGGTGAAGTAGAACTAGGCCGTGGTATTGGTGTACAAGATTGTGTGCGTGTAACACAACAAGTTGGCGCAATGCTGGATGTTCATGATCCAATTTCAGGTGAGTATTCATTAGAAGTTTCTTCACCAGGTTGGGATCGTCCATTTTTTCAACTAGAACAGTTACAAGGCTACATCGGACAACAAATTGCTTTGCGTTTGATTGCAGCAGTAGAAAACCGTCGTAAATTTCAAGCAAAGCTTATTGCAGTAGACCTTGAAAATGAAGAAATTCAGGTTGAAGTTGATGGGAAGCACGTGCTTGAGATCGACAGCAACAATATCGATAAAGCAAACTTGATCTATCAAGATTAAATTTATTAAATTTTATAAGAAATCGGTAGGTGACTTATGGGCCGCGAAATTCTTACCGTTGTTGAAACGGTTAGTAATGAAAAAGGTGTTAGTCGTGAAGCGATCTTCGAGGCTTTAGAACAAGCTCTAGTTGCTGCAACGAAGAAAAGATTTTACGAAGGTACGCATGCTGAAGAAGCTCAGCTTCGTGTAGAAATTGATCGTAAAACTGGTGATTACAGCACATTCCGTCAATGGACTGTTGTGGCAGATGAAGATCATGAAATGCCAGCTTGCCAAGATGCGATTTCTGACCTTGACCCATCTAAATGGTCAATTGGTGATGTTCGTGAACTCGAAGTGGAATCTATTGAGTTTGGTCGTATCGCTGCACAAATTGCAAAACAAGTTATCGTACAAAAAATTCGTGAAGCTGAGCGTGCTTTAGTTGCTGATGCATACGAGTCTAAAGTTGGTGAGTTAATTTACGGTGAAGTGAAAAAACAAACCAAAGACGGCTTTATTATTGATTTAGGCGACAACGCTGAAGCTTATCTTGCGCGCGAAGAAATGATTCCTAAAGAAATTCTTCGCCCGAAACAACGTATGAACGCTATTTTATACAATGTGAACCGTGAAGGTCGTGGCGCTCAGTTGTTGTTATCACGCGCTAAGCCTGAAATGTTAATTGCTTTAATGAAAAAAGAAATTCCTGAGATTTCTGAAGAAATTATTGAAATTAAAGCAGCTGCACGTCAACCAGGCGTTCGTGCTAAAATTGCAGTGAAAACAAATGACCATCGTATTGACCCTGTAGGTGCATGTATTGGTATGCGTGGTACGCGTATTCAAGCAGTACAACAAGAGTTAAACGGTGAACGTATTGATGTAGTGGTCTGGTCTGATGATCCAGCTCAGTACATTGCAAGTGCATTAGAACCAGCTGATGTTTCAGGCATCGTGCTTGATGAAGATGCAAGAAGTGCCGATATTATTTTTGCAACCAGCGATCAATTGGCTCGCGCAATTGGCTCACAAGGCCAAAATGTTCGCTTAGCTTCTGATTTAACTGGCTACAAACTCGACATGATGCTTGAAGAAGAGTATCGTGCTCGTCAGCAAAATGAAGCTCAGCAATATCTTGATATGTTTGTATCACGTCTCGATATTGAAGAAGATTTAGCAATGGCATTGGTGGAAATGGGCTTTACCTCTTTAGAAGAGATTGCTTATGTTCCAGCTGAAACTTTTGACGAAATTGAGCTTGATGCTGAATTGGTTGAGTTATTGCAAAGTCGTGCAAAAGAAGCAGCACTTACTGATGCTTTGAAACAGCAAGAAAATATTCAAGAACCGAGCGCAGACCTTCTCACTATGGAAGGCATGACTTCTGAGATCGCTTACTCGCTTGCCGCTCGCGGTATTATTACTGTCGATGATTTGGCAGATCAAGCTACTGACGATATCTCTGATATTGAAGGACTTGATCATGAAAAAGCAGGTCAATTGATCATGAAAGCTCGCGAATCATGGTTTAACTAGGAGATGAAATATGACGGACAAGTCGATTAAAGAGTTAGCTCTCAGTGTAGAACGTCCTGTTGAGAAGCTCCTAGAACAGGCTCGTGAAGCAGGTTTGCCTCAACGTACAGCAGACGACATTATTACCACTGAACAACAGGATACTTTAGTCAATCATTTGAAAAAAGTGCATGGTCAGGAAAGTGGTAACACAGGAAAAATTGCGTTGAAACGTAAAACAACCAGTACCGCTAAAGTTGCAAGTACTTCAGGTAAAGCAAAAACAATTAACGTAGAAGTACGTAAAAAACAGGTTTTTGCTAAACCAAACCCTGAACAAATTGCAGCTGAAGCTAAAGCACGTGCAGAAGCTGAAGCTAAAGCACGTGTAGAACAGCAAACGCGTGACACTGCACAGCAAAACGCGCGTCTTCAAACAGAGCAAAAAGCAAAAGCAACTTTAGATGCGATGCGTGCTGCTCATCAACAAGATAGCGCTGCTCAGTCAGCTCCTAAAGCTGCTGTAGTAGTGAAAAAACGTGGTGGTGGTACAGTAAAACCTGCACCAAAACCAGCAGAAACATTAGAGCAAAAGAAAGCACGTGAAGCACAAACAGCTCAGTTGAAAGCAACTGAAGAAGCTGCGCGTCGTAAAGCGGCTGAAGAAGCTCAGCAACGTACACTTGAACAAATGCGCAAAATGGCGTCTAAGTATTCAAGTGACGAAGCTACTACCACAATTCGTGTGATTGATGATTCTCCACTTGCTTCAGGTCTAGTAGGCCAAGCTTATGAAGATTCATTCAAGCAAGAAGACCGTGAAATTAAACGCGGTGGCGCAACCACTAATCCTCGTGCGGGTAAAAAAGGTGGTCGTCGTGGTCAAGAAGAGCAAAGCTTTGTTAACCATAACAAACGTGGTTTAAAATCAAGCCAAGCTAATAAGCACGGATTTGAAAAACCAGTTAAAAAGCAAGTTTATGATGTAGAAATTGGCTCAAGCATTGTTGTTGCCGATCTTGCTCAAAAAATGGCGATTAAAGTACGTGAAGTTATCAAAACACTTATGAAAATGGGTGAGTTGGTTAATCAGGAACAAGCTATTGACCAAGATACAGCAGCACTTGTTGTTGAAGAAATGGGCCATAACCCTGTTTTAGTTTCTGATACTCAAGCGGAAGATAACTTGCTTGAAGCGGCTGAAGAAGCTCGTGGTGAGCAAACAACTCGTCCGCCAGTTGTTACCATTATGGGTCACGTTGACCATGGTAAAACATCATTGCTTGACCGTATTCGTCGTTCGAAAGTGGCGGCAGGTGAAGCAGGTGGTATTACCCAGCATATTGGTGCATATCACGTTGAAACAGACAAAGGAATCATTACATTCCTTGATACACCGGGACATGCTGCATTTACTTCAATGCGTGCACGTGGTGCTAAAGCAACGGATATCGTTGTATTGGTTGTTGCGGCAGATGACGGTGTAATGCCACAAACTGCAGAAGCAATTGACCATGCGCGTGCAGCAGGAACTCCAATTATTGTTGCAATCAACAAAATGGATAAAGAATCTGCTGATCCAGACCGTGTGTTAAATGAATTAACAACGAAACAAATCGTTCCAGAAGAATGGGGTGGTGATGTTCCGATTGCTAAGGTTTCTGCACACAGTGGACAAGGTATTGATGAACTCCTTGATTTAATTCTTATTCAATCAGAATTGATGGAATTAAAAGCATCTGCTGAAGGTGCTGCACAAGGTGTTGTTATTGAAGCGCGTGTTGATAAAGGCCGTGGTGCAGTAACTTCTATTCTTGTTCAAAACGGTACATTAAACATTGGTGACCTTGTTCTTGCAGGTTCGTCATATGGTCGTGTCCGTGCAATGTCTGATGAAAATGGTAAGCCGATTAAATCAGCAGGACCATCTATTCCAGTAGAAATTCTGGGTCTTCCAGATGCTCCAATGGCAGGTGATGAAGTTCTTGTTGTAAATGACGAGAAGAAAGCGCGTGAAGTTGCTGATGCTCGTGCTGACCGTGAACGTCAAAAACGTATTGATCGTCAAAGCGCAATGCGTCTTGAAAATATCATGTCGTCAATGGGCAAAAAAGATGTTCCTACAGTGAACGTTGTTTTAAGAACAGACGTACGTGGTACTTTAGAAGCATTGAATGCAGCTTTACATGAATTATCTACTGATGAAGTAAAAGTTCGTGTAATTAGTTCGGGTGTTGGTGCGATTACTGAGTCTGATGTGATTCTTGCTGAATCTTCAGAAGCTGTATTGTTAGGCTTTAACGTTCGTGCTGATACGACTGCTCGTCAGAGAAGTGACCAAGACGGTATCGATATTCGTTACTACAGCATCATCTATGAATTAATTGATGATGTGAAAGATGCCATGAGCGGTAAACTTGCTCCTGAACATCGTGAAACTATCTTGGGTGTTGCTGAAGTACGTGAAGTATTCCACTCAAGTAAGTTTGGTGCAGCAGCAGGCTGTATGGTACTTGAAGGTGTATTGCATCGTAATAAACCGATTCGCGTATTACGTGATGACGTGGTTGTGTTCCAAGGTGAGCTTGAATCTCTTCGTCGCTATAAAGAAGTGGTTGAAGAAGTTCGTGCCGGTATGGAATGTGGTCTTGCGGTGAAAGGTTATAAAGACATCAAAGTGAAAGATAAAATTGAAGTCTATGATGTTCAATTGATTAAACGGAGTCTTTAATGGCGGGTAGCCAACGCTTAAAGCGCATGGCGGATTCAGTTCAACGCGAGTTGTCTGAGCTGATTCGTCAAGAGCTTAAAGATCCTCGCTTAGGTGGTCTAGTGACCATCTCTGCGGTGAAAGTCAGTGCAGACATGGGTTATGCTGAAGTTTATGTCACCGTAATGGGACGTGAGCTTGGCGATGAGCAAAGTGAAGCAGCAAATAAAGAAACTTTAGATGTATTAAATAAAGCTTCTGGTTTCTTGCGTCATGAATTGAGCCGTCGTATCAAGACACGTATTACGCCAAGATTGCGTTTCCATTATGATAAGACGAATGCTTATGGTAACTATATGTTTGGTTTGATCGAAAAAGCGGTAAATGATTTACCGAAACGCGATTCAGACGAAGAACAGTAATATAAAAAATAAAAAAGCCACCTTCGGGTGGCTTTTTTATTGGTGGGCTTTTTCCTAGTCTTTAGGAGGGTCCATAGGCGGTTTATTTTGCGAGAAACGCTGTCCAATTTTATAACGGTCCCACGGCAAGGGGCGTTCAATTGACTCAGGAACTTCTCCACTCAATGAGCGCAAACGTAAATGTAGCGCAGCTTGGGCAATTAAATTTGCTGAAACTGGTGCGGTAATAAAAGCTAAAAGTGTGATCAGTAGCTCGGCAAAACCAAAGCGGCCTTGAAACGCAAAAAAGATCATGGACGCTATCAAGAAACTGCCTAATCCTAACGTACTTGATTTTGTAGGGGCATGTAAGCGCATGAATAAGTCAGGCAAGCGCACCATACCAATCGAGCCGACCAACATAAAGAAAGCGCCAAAAACCAGAAAGACCGAAACAATAATTTCCATTACGAACTGCATTTTGATCTCTCCTTAATCGATTACATGACCGGTTGTGAAGTAACGTGCTAAGGCTGCTGTAGATACGAAACCTAGCATCGCAACCAGTAAGGCTCCTTCAAATAAAGAGGTCGTCATCCAATAAATGCCTAAAACAACAATGAGGCAAGTTGCATTTAAGAAGAGAGTATCGAGTGCTAAAAGCCGATCTACAATTGATGGGCCTATGACCAATCTGAAGAGGCAAAGTAGCATAGAGATTGTAATGGCAATTGAGCTAATACCTAGAGCATAGGGTAGGATGGTCATGCACTTGCCTCCGTTTTGCTTTTTACATCAAAAATTTCCATAAGTGGAATTTCATAACGTTGTTTGATGTCTTCAATATCAGATTCGGTATTATCCGTGCTCAAAGCATGAACCAGAATATCTCCACGTTCCTGATCAATACCCGCAGAAACCGTACCAGGTGTTGTCGTGATGATCATTGCCAGTAAGGTATTAACCTGCTCATGTTCCGTTTCTAATGGCACACGATACCATTTAGGATGTAAATTTTTGGTAGGTCCCAAAACGAGCTTTGCCACTCGAAAGTTAGAAATGACAATATCCCAAAGAACCACAAAGCATAATTTAATAGCGGGTTTCCAGTGAATATGTGGTGTACGGGTGATAAACGGTTTGACCAAACGAGGAATAATTAAACCCAACAGTACTGCCGTCAGAATGTCACTAGCATCAAGACTATGTGAAAGCATCAGCCAAAATAAAATGATAAGAACGGAAACAAATGGATGTGGAAACCAGCGTTCAAGCAAATGAGATAACTGCATTTTTATGGCTCCATAGGTTTCAATTGACTTTCATCAACAATGGTAGGCGTTTGTAGTTTGTCCTGTTGCTGAATTTGTCGAAGTTTATATTCCGAAATATGTTCACCATTGAAGGTATCTTTCGAAATAATATCTGGAACAAGGTAAGCATTATGATCTTCAACCTCACCACCATATTTAGTTTCTGGTAGGTAAGCTGGATCAAATGGTTGCACGCTAATGACTTCACCATTTTTATCCACTTTAAGAATAGTGCGTTGGTAAAGTGCGTGGTCTTGAATCTGCTGGGCAGTACTTAATGTGTAATGCTGAATAGGTGCAGCAAAGACGACATAAGCGATTAAGCCGGCAAGTAACACATAAATCACTTGATCATTACGTGGTGGTGCTCGTTCTGGTAATGCTCGATAAAGAATATAAGCCGGATGAATTGGATCTTCCTCTGGTGGTGTTGCTCGCCAGAACAAGATAAAACCAACTCGCGTTAGAGCAATAATACTTAATAGGCTCACAACAAGCACAACACCAATGATCCAACCTTGATAGCTGGCTTCGACTGTCGCTTGTAAAATAAATACCTTTCCAAGAAAACCACTAAAAGGTGGTAAACCCGCGAGCATCATGGCAATCAAGAAATAAGTCAGCATAGCCGCTTTTTCTTGTTTGATTCTTGGGGCAACTTTTAAATGATCTTTAAAATCGCCACGTTGTGAAGTTATCCATCCACAAAATAGATAAAAAGCTGCGCCAATTAGCGTACTGTGCACTAAGTAATATAAAGCACCAGACCATGCTTGTGTATTTGACATGGCAATTGCTGTGAGCAATGTACCAATTGAAGAAAGTACCATAAAGCCGACAAAGCGACGTAAACGATCTGCTCCAATTGCGGCAATCACACCGTAAAGTGAAGTAATCAAACCAATCGGAAGTAACCAGCTTTTTAAGATTTCTTGACTAAGTGCATCGTCAAATACTGTTCCATTTACACGCAAAATCGAATAGATCCCGACCTTGGTCATAATGGTGAAAATTGCAGCCACAGGTGTACTTGCAACAGCATAAGTTTTTGGTAGCCAAAAACCTACAGGAAGCATCGCTGCTTTAATGCCAAACACTACAAATAAAAGTAGGGCGCCTGCTACGGCTAATTTGTGTTGATCTGCTTCAAGTGTCGGAATAAGGCGTGAAACATCAGCCATGTTGAGGCTACCTACACTGCCATAAATCATACCAAGGCCGATTAAGAATAGGGCAGAGGCTAGAAGATTGATAATGACATAGTGAACGCCAAGCTGAAAACGTGGTTTGCCTTGCCCATGTAAAAGCAAAACATACGAAGCCATCAATAAGATTTCAAAAAAGACGAAAAGGTTAAATAAATCGCCTGTTAAAAATGCTCCGCAGATACCCATTAATAAGAAATGCACCATGGCATGGAAATAGCGACCACGGGTATCCCAATTGTCGCTTGCATACCATAAAACTGGAACGACTAATGCATAAGTCAGTACCAGCATAAAAGCAGAAAGACGATCTAATACGAGCACAATACCAAACGGTGCTGACCATTCACTCAGCTGGTAAGTGGTAATTTGGCCTGTGCTTGCAAAGCTTAAATATACAATTGCAGTAACTAATCCAGCAATTGCAGAAACAAGACTAATGCCACGACGCCATGGTTGTCGCCAGTCATCTTTTAAAGCACCTGCTCCTGGGTTGCCTAGCAGTAATAAGATAAAAGCAGTAAATGCCGGAATGAGAATGCTAAAAATCGGCGCATGTTCTTGCCAGAAAGATAAAAAATCAAACATTACGGCTCATCCTCACGTGGGTCGTATGTTGGAGAGATGTCTTCTTTAGCATCAACATGATCACTACCTGATTCATAACGGCTACGCAGTGCCAGTTGTACAATAAAAGCGGTGGTTGCAAAACCGATCACAATGGCTGTTAACACCAGCGCTTGAGGAAGTGGATCGGTTATTTTTGTTGTTTCAGTTAAAATTGCGGGGGAGCTAATTTGTAATCGGCCCATCGCAAATAAAAATAGATTTACAGCATAGCCAATTACAGCTAATCCAAGCACGACAGGGAAAGTACGAGCACGTAAAATCAGATAAATACCTGTGGCAACAAGTAAACCAATTGCAGAAGCCAATAAGAATTCTAAACTGATCATGATGATTCCTCCCGATGTGGTACTACAGGACCAGACATGCTTGAGTGGCGAGAGTCTCCCAATACCGAGATGAGCAACATCGTTGCACCAACCACTGTGATATAAACCCCTAAATCAAAACTCGCAGCCGAAGCCAAATGTAGTTTTCCTAAAATTGGTAATTCAACATACACGTGCGCGCTAGTCAGGAATGGGCGTAACCAGAACCATGCAGCTACACCAGTAAGCCCAGCAATCGTTAAACCTGAACCAATCCATACTTCGTAAAGACGACCTGATTTTGCTTTAAGTAATTGTTCTGTCTGGTCTTGGCCTAGCGCAATATATTGAATGATTAACGCCATTGAGGTGATTAGACCTGCAATAAAGCCACCACCTGGATAGTTATGGCCTCGCATAAAGATATAAACACTCACGACAAGCGCCAATGGCAATACCCAAGAGGCTGTAATACGGAACATGAGCGGAGATGGATTAAAACGATAAGTGAGACCTTGGGTTATGGTTGTACCATGTACACGCATACCATCCATGAGGCAAAGTGAACCAATAGCTGCAATGCCCAGCACCGTAATTTCACCGAAGGTATCGAAACCACGGAAGTCAACTAAAATGACATTTACAATATTTGAGCCACCGCCAAGTGGTAAAGACTGCTGCGCAAAGAACCATGAAATCGAATTATGATCACGGGTTAAAATCAGCCACGCAATCCAGCCTATTCCTAAGCCTCCAATAATCGCTAAAGCAGCATCTCTTAAACGTCTTGAGCGAAGAGATTCATACGGTGTTAGTTGTGGAAGTAAAGATAAACTCATTAATAAAAGAACAGTGGTTACAACATCCACGGTAATTTGAGTCAGTGCCAAATCCGGTGCTGACATGGTGACAAATACCATCGTTACAACCAGACCAATTGCACCACTAATAAGGACTGCTTTAATACGCTCATGATGGAACCACAGCATCATCCAGCAACCTGAGAATAAAGTCAGCCAGAGAACAATAGCAATCCATGGGGCATGAGTAAGTTCACGTGTGCCTGTAGTGAGCCCTTGATTGAGTAACGGCATAGTGACCATGATGACGCTAAAAGCAATGATCATGAACAAGTAACTTTGCAATGAGCCATTTTCAGTTTTTTGTTTGATTTTTCGGCTTGTAAGCAACAGATGTTTTAAAAATAAATCAAATAAGATGCGGCCTTGAAATTTGCCAAGACGTGGGTCAAGGTCAATTTTACGAATCATGCCATCTTTTGCCAAAGCAAAATAGAACAGTGAGCCGCCAACTAAAGCAATAATACTCATCACTAGAGGAGCATTGAATCCGTGCCAGATTGCAAGATGAGTTCCTGCAAATTCTGGTTGCATCAAGCTTGCTCTCGTTACGCTATTTACTAGTGGTTCTACCAACAAAGAAGGTAGAACACCGACCAAGATACATAGCACAGCAAGAAGAAGAGCAGGTGCGCGCATGCCCATTGGTGGTTCATGTGCATCTTTATTTGGCACTTGTTTACCAATCGGACCGTCAAAAAACACGCCGTGCACTAAACGAATTGAATAACTCACTGCAAAAATACCAGCAAGTGTTGCAATGATGCTGGCAAAGATAACTGCTGAACCTGAAAGATTCGCCAATAGCTCGGTAAAGAACATCTCTTTAGAAATAAAGCCATTGGTGAGTGGTACACCTGCCATAGAGGCAGCAGTGATCATGGTTAATGTGGCAGTGAAAGGAAGTAATTGCCAAATACCACTGAGTTTTCGAAGATCACGTGTACCCGTTTCATGGTCAATGATCCCTGCAATCATAAAGAGAGCAGCTTTAAATGTTGCATGATTAATAATATGAAAAATGGCAGCAGCAACTGCTAAAGGCGAACCGATACCAAGTAAACAAACAATGAGCCCTAAATGACTAATCGTTGAATAGGCTAACAGCCCTTTTAAATCTTCTTTAAAAATGGCAAAACATGCTGCCATACAAAGTGTAAACAGGCCGATAAATGTCACAATATTGTGATAGATCGCAGCGCCTACAAAAATTGGCAGTAAACGGGCAAGTAGAAAAATACCAGCTTTTACCATGGTCGCAGAGTGTAGGTAGGCAGACACCGGAGTTGGTGCAGCCATTGCGTTAGGTAACCAAAAATGAAATGGAAACTGAGCACTCTTCGTAAATGCACCAAGCAAAATAAGCAATAGCATTGGAATAAATAAAGCATGAGCTTGAATGGCGTCTTTCATACCCATGATGTCACTAATTTCATAGGTTCCGGTGATTTGCCCTAATAGAACAAATCCACCCAATAACGCCAAACCGCCCATCCCTGTAATGGTGAGCGCCATTCGAGAGCCGCGTTGCGCAGCTTCATAATGACTCCAGTAACCTACTAACAAGAAAGATGAAATACTGGTGAGCTCCCAAAAGACTAATAAAATAATAAGATTATTAGAGAGCGAAATACCCAGCATTGCTGCCATAAACAGCATGAGTAAAGCATAGAGTTTGCTTAAAGAGTTTTTAGGGCCAAGATAGTAATAGGCGTATATGTAAATGAGGGTACCGATACCGGTAATAAGTAAAGAGAATAGTAAGCCAAGGGCATCGAGTCTGAAGCTTAGATTAATTCCTAATTGAGGTAACCAATCCCAGCTTTGTTGAATGCTTGCACCACCAAGCACAGTTTTAGCTTGAGTCAGTAATAAACCAAAACTGGTTAAACTGACTCCAATTGCCCCTAAAGCCGTTACTCCACGCGAGAACCGTTGAAGCAATGAAACAAGGGTGGTGCCTAATATTAACGGTAATAAGATAATTATCGGTAGCACACTCGTATCCATATGTGATTTAGGCCGAAACCTAAAGGTGAATTTTTAATTTCAGAATAGATAGGAATTCAAAGAGAGTTCCAAGACTTTGTTATTCTGAAAACCCAACCAAATTAGAAAATAAAGCGAGAAACAAGTTGTATTGCGCAACTTGAAGAATAAAAACGCAAAATGAAATTTATTGTACACTAAAAAAGCAGTAAAAATCTGATGTTATTACATGTAGTAACAACATCTAGTTATTTTTAAAGCTAAAAAACCTGACTCAACCATATATTTTGTGACTCTGCTTTTTAATTATAAAAAGAGAGCCGATTGATTATAAAATTTAAACAGAAGGGCTTTCTTCTGGTGTGTCTCCTGCATGAATCATGCGTAGCAATTCGTTTTTTTGTTGTTCATTTAAACCCTGAATTTGCTGAAATAAAACATCAACCTGTGCTGGAGAGGGAGTAGGGTCTATTAAGCTTGGAAGCTGTGCTTCTATATGTGGAATTAATGACTCGCTTCGTTGGAGTAATGTATAGATGTGTTCAAGCTGTTGTTTAGCGGTATTTAAATCAAGATGGCTAATTTTACCATGCTCTAATTTTAAACATTGATAAGCCGAGGCATGTTCTAATAACTCTTCACGACTTCCAGTTGCAATAATTTGTAAGCGTGGAAATGCTTGATGGAGTTTGTTTAAAATTTCTGAACAATGCTGTGCATCGAGTTGTGCGTCAATTTGATCAATCAATAAAATTCCTTCACCTTCAAGGCAAGGATTTAGGCTTAATGGATTGAGTAAACAGAGCCTGCGGGCAATATCGCCGACTAAAGCAATCCATGTTTTTGTGGTGTTGGAAAGTTGCTGAAAAGGTAGGGTTTGGCCATCATAGTCAGCCATAAGTTGAAGCCTAGGCTGATATTGCAAATATAAGTCTTTGAGCTCAGGCAAAACAATATTTAATGCATTTTTAAGAGCGTAGAGGTTAGGTGTGGTGAGCTGTTTAGGGTGCTCAGATAACTCTTTTTGAAGCTCATTTAATAGTTCTGTCTGATCTTGTGGATCTGATTGCTTAGATTTAATGCGTTGTACTAAATGTGCAGCTTGAGCATTTTCGATATCACTAATTTCGCGTAACCATTCAAAAAAACGAGTAAAGGTTGTGAACGGAACTGGACTAATATCATAGGCTGAAATGGCTTGAGTAATGCCGGGTAAATTTTTATTGAGCAGATTAATATCATTTACAAATCGCTCGGCTGGGTAGTAAGCGATTAAAGGTAACCCTTGTAATGGATCTTTTTTGATGACTTGTTGATAAAGGGCCATCGTCTGGTCAAGTTGTTGAGTTTCAACTTGGCTGATTCCAATGCCACTTGAATTTAGGGTTTTAAAAAGTTTCCAGCTACACAGTGAAGAATCTACCTCTTGTGCAGAAGTACTTTCTGGTAAAGAGCCAATTTCTGGTGGAACTTGAAGGGTCACTTCGATTTTTGATTGTAGACGCGATTGAGTAATGTCTTGGTCAGGCATAACAATACCGGGGCTACGTAAATCTTTAAAACGGGCAGGGAACCAAGTTAGAGCATGGTAAGTATGTTTGAGCAACATACTTTTACCCGTTGCTTGTTCACCTAAAATTAAGGTAATCGGCTGTTTTTCATATTGAAACTGTATTTTAAGATCGTGAAACAGAGCAATATGTTTAAATTGGATAGATTCAAGTTGCATAGGCTCACCTAATTATGAGCGCTTCAACCAACCGATTGACGAAGACTTAAAGGCGCCCTTAGTTTTAATTGTTGTATCAGATCATAAAGATGATGGATATTTAGACTTACTTTAGCACGAGTACAGGCAACGTAAAGTAATCTTAACTCTTCATCACTAATCTTGTGTTCTAATCCATTAATTTTAAATTGATAGTCATCTTCAATATGAACGCGATTCCATTCTAGCCCTTTCGCTTTATGAGCTGTGGAGATGACATAATCAGCTTGCTCAAGTGGAGTAATCTTTGCAAGTGCTTTTTTTAGCGGGTCAGTGCCGTGATCATCAACCAGTTTAACCAGTGGTTTAATGTCACTACCTTCATTGGTTTCACAGTACTCATGTACATCATGCCATGAGTTAAACCATGCCAATTCAGGAACGTCAGTAACTCGTTTGCCTTGTTTTAAGAGGCTTGCTGCGTCTACAAAACGGTTTAGCTTTTGATGATCTGCCTGCAAACTCACTTTATCGCCGTGAACTAAGCCTGCCAATAAAAGTTCCATTGCACGAGCATTGGTACGGCATAAAATCGCATCACGCATTTTGGTATGCGGTTTATTTACTACGCTTGATTTCTGGTTTGGATTACCAAGCAAGGGAACAGTTTCATTTAAACCACCAAGCAGTGCATTGGCCACATCGGCAATCGTTTCGCCAAAACGAAAAGAAGTGGTTAACCGAGATTCTGGCAGGGGCAATTGTTGCATGGCATTAATTGCACCGCGCCAAGCGTAGATTTGTTGATGTGCATCACCGACATAAATAACTTGAGTATTTTTTTGGCGAAGCAAAATACCTAGCATTAGTGGGTCAGCATCTTGTGCTTCATCAAACAAGACGTAGTCAGTAGGAATGTTTGGCTCAGACAATGCCCAAAGTTTGAGGTAAATATCATGTCCAATACCAGCTTGATGGTTTTGGTCAATCGACTCTAACCAACGTCGTTCCACAGCAGGGTAAAGGTGATTTTGTAATTCGATAATATCGTCTGGATGCAACCAGTTAGGCGCCTGAATATGTCGAGGTGCCGGATATTGTGAGCTGGTCGAGCAAAAATAGCTGACAGCATTTGCGACAAGGCTCGCTAGGCGGCTTGGCATTAAGACATATTTCTCGTAACGCCCACCCATCATACGTCGCAGCGTAATCGGTTCTAGTCGATATTCTTTAGCAATAAAACTTGGGCTTAGTCGTGGTAGACGTAATTTATCAGTCACACCACGTGGCACACTACGAAACGCGAGTGAGTGAAAAGTACGGCAGTCTACATTACGATGAAATTTGTTCTGTGCTTCACCAGCAATAGCTTTGTTAAATGCTAGATACATACCACGCCGTTCAGGCATGGCATCGCTAATCATTTGTAAAGTGGTGGTTTTACCTGTGCCCGCATAGGCAATCACTTTAAATGACTGCCCAAGACGTGCGTTATCTATGGCAATGGCTTGCTCATAGGTGGCTTTAGGTTTTTCAATATTCGACACTGAGTGATTTTAAACCTTGTTGCGGTTAGCTTTTTCAACTAAACCAGATAAACCCTGACGACGAGCTAATTCGTCAATAATAAGTTGTGGATTAAGATCGAAATAACCCAACATCACAATAGTATGGAACCACAAATCTGCTGTTTCATAAACGAGATCGTTTAAGTGAGCTTCTGAATCCTGTGCAGCAAAATCTTTAGCAGCAATAATTGCTTCTACACTTTCTTCACCCACTTTTTCCAAGATTTTATTGATGCCTTTTTTGTAGAGGCTTGCAACATATGAAGTATCAGCTTCAGCTTGCTTACGCTCTTGCATCAATTGCCCTAAGTGAGCAAGTACATCGACTTGTTCTGTGGTGTGAGCATGATCGTGTGCTTCAGTTTTAGCTTTGTCACCATAAATTGCAGTAGGGTCTTTTAATTGTGCATCGACAATTTCCCAACCCTGTGGTGTGAGTTTACGATAGAAACAAGACTCACGACCGGTATGGCATGCAATACCACCGTGTTGTTCAATTTGTAGAATAATTACGTCGCCGTCACAGTCCAGACGAATTTCATAAACTGTTTGAAAATGGCCTGATTCTTCACCCTTGTGCCAAAGTTTTTGGCGAGAGCGAGAGAAATAAACAGCCTGATTTTTTTCTGCTGTGAGCGCGAGTGCTTCACGGTTCATCCACGCCACCATCAAAATACGTCCGGTTTGATGATGTTGAGCAATGGCAGGGATAAGACCTTGTTCGTTAAATTTTACTTCATCGAGCCATTGCGTGTTATTCATGAGGAATCACCAAAGAAATATAAACTATAAATTGATTTCAATCAGATGCTAAAAAATAGCTTGTATAGTGTACGGCATCAACGTCGCTTTGCGGAAAAATTCTTTGCGCTTTTTGTCTTTGTCAGAGGAAAGAATATCTTGTAACGCTTACCAGTCGGTATCTTATTCAAGTGGCTAAGACGTGAGGATATTTGAAATCTCAATTAAATTTTGATCTGGATCGCGAATATAAACTGAAAGAATAGGATGCATTGCACCCGTACGTTCAACGGGGCCTTCTTCAATTGTAATATTTAATTGATTAAGGTGCGCAATCACTTCGGAAATGGGAGGTTCTGAAATAAAACACAGGTCGGCAGATCCGGGAGTCGGCTGTAATGCCTTAGGTTCGAACTCGTTACCTTGCTGGTGTAAATTTATTTTTTGATTTCCAAACTGTAGAGCCTTTCTATCACCTTTAAAAGTGATGACCTCAAACCCTAATACAGTTTGATAGAAATTACATGTAGTTTCAATATTTGAGACGGTTAAAACAAGATGATCAAGATGGCTAATTTTCATGTGTTAATCACTATCATTTAGTTGGGTTAATAGTCAGACAAAGATTCGTTTTTTAAATTAAAAGTGCTGCTTTCTTTAGGTAATTGAGCTACTCGATCATAATCAATTTGCTGAAATGGACCTATCTTTAATCCTGAAATTGTGATTGCCATTTCCTTTCGAAAGTAGGGGATTTGATACATCCAAGGAAATACTAAATCTCTTAAACCTCCAGCCCACCAATGGTCGGATTGATAAAGTGGTGTTAATAAGCGACTGAGAAATTGATAAAACTGGGTGGATGAGCGGCGAAGCTGGTGGTAGTGCTGCCAGAGCAAGGGCCAATCAATAGTTTGGTGCTTTTGAGCATGTTGTAATGATTGAGAAAAAGCCCAAGCATCCAATAATGCCATATTTGCGCCTTGCCCCAACTGAGGACTCATTGCATGAGCTGCATCGCCAATCACTCCAATTCTACCTTGACCAAATTGAGTCATGACAACATCACGGTAATTTGCAGATAGCCATTTAGGTTGAGTTGGACTGTTATACAAAATCTCTTTGAGCCATTCTGCAACTTTGGGCCATCGCTCTGAGACTTGCTTTAACCAAGTTTGTTTAGGTTGTTCATCTTGCAGAAAGCTTTGTAATTGCGGAGTAGGCAAGCTCCAGAAGATACTTGAAAGGCGCTGCTTAGGTTCTGTTGGAATCGCTCCTGTAGGAAGAATTCCCATCATAATTTTCGAGCGATCATAAAATTGATGCAGAATTTCAGAATCGAGTACTTGGCACTCAGGTACGATACTCCACGCTGCACCCCAAGGGTAGGCTTGGTCAACCTTTACCCATGCTTTGGGGCGTAATTGACTGCGAGCACCATTGGCAATAAGCACGGCATCAAAGCAAGCATCAAACTTTTGACTTTGATGACTTCCGAATAGTCGAACTTCATCATTATATTCTTCAAAACTCTCAACAGAATGGTTCATACGCCAAGTAATTTGGCTCGAATACTCACTAAGCTTTTGAGTGAGCACATGGCATAAAGTAGCTCGGTGTATACCTAAACCATAGAGATTTGTAGATGCTTCGTGATAGTGGCTGTCGACTAAAAGACGCTTGTTGGGAAGTTGCCCCTCTAAGCCTGTTACTTTTGCTCCTAATGGCAGCGCTTTATCGAGCACACCTAAATGTTCAAATACTGCTAAACCCGCTGGTTGTAGTAATAAACCTGCACCTACTGGAGATAACTCATCAACTTGTTCAAAAATAGTAACGTTATTGCCTTCACGGGCGAGCAAAATCGCAGTGGCTAAACCTGCGGTACCGGCGCCGATAATCGCAAAATGAGAAGTTTTCATTGTTTGTTCTTTTGATGCATTTATAGATTCAATTTAGCAATCAACGAATAGCTGATCTATAATTTTTTTGAAAATTAAAGTTTTCACATAAAAAAATCCCTTGCGCGGGCAAGGGATTTAAAACTTATTTCAATATACGCCAAAGCGCTAATAAACTGCTTAGCACAATTAGAATAATAGAAACAAACCAAGGGCTAATAATCGCAATGGTCAGTAAAATCAGCATGCTACTACCGAACATCCAACTGCGGCGTTGTTGATGTTCCATTTGCAAACGAAGTTGCTGCATTTCGCGTAACTGACGGTCTTGCCAAGCAGACTGATTTTTTAAACCATTTAAACTATCAACAATTAAGCTTGGGAAATCTTGAGCACCTAAAAGCAGGTCAGGTAATTGCTGACCTAACTCTTTAATGTTTTTGACTGGATTCATGTTGGCTTTGACCCATTCAGTCAAAATTGGTTTTGCCAATTTCCAGATGTCGAGCTGCGGGTAAAGATCGGTACCTAGACCTTCGACATGCACTAAAGTCTTTAGCAACAACATGAGTTGTGGCGGAATCTCTAAATGGAAGCGACGGGCAATATCCATCACTTGAATCAAGATGCCAGCAAAATCAAGTTGATCCATTGGCTTAGACACCATTGGGCCAACGGTGCGACGCATTTCACGCGATAGCGCATCTTGGTCTGTACCCGGTGGAATCCAACCAGCTTGATGCACAATTTGAATGAGCTGCATAAAGTTGCTGTTCATTACAGCAAGCAACATGCGGGCAATGGTCATCTGGTCATGCTTAGATAACTCACCCATAATTGCACAGTCGAGCGCAATAAAGCGTGGATTGCTTGGGTTAATTGTTTCTACAAAGACATTGCCAGGGTGCATGTCGGCATGGAAAAAGTTATCGCGGAATACTTGCGTAAAGAAAATGGTTAATCCTTTTTCTGCAAGTTGTGCACGGTCCATGGCTAGACGGTCAAAGGTTGCCGTATCTGAAATAGGAACACCTGTAATGCGCTCTGCTACCATGACATCTTTGGTGTCCATGTAGACTTCAGGCACATACATCATGGTTGAGCCAGTAAAATAATGGCGCATACGACGGGTGTTGTCTGCTTCGATACTCAAGTCCAGCTCATTTAAGATAATCTGGCGGTAGTCTTGAATAATTTCAGAGAGATGTAAGGCACGAGCAGCTTCAAGGCGACTTTCTAATGTGTTGCCTAACCATGCCAAAATCTCAAAGTCTTGCAAAATTTGATTGCGAATGTCGGGGCGAGTCACTTTAACAACAACTTCTCGACCGTCGTGCAAAGCAGCAGTATGAACTTGTGCAATTGAAGCAGCTGCTAATGGCTGGTCATCAAATCGTGCAAACAAGGTATTTACGTCAGCTTTTAATGATTCTTGAATACGTTGTTTAGCAACATTGCTATCAAAAGGTTTTACCTGATCTTGAAGTAAGACCAATTGAGCGAGTATTTCAGGTGGAATCAAATCACGTCGAGTTGACAGTAATTGTCCAAGCTTAATTGCAAGCGGCCCCATCTCTTCCAAAGCTTCTTTGAGCTTTAAAGGATTTTTACGTTCGCGACTAGACCAGGCAGCTGGGTGCATTTTAATAACACTTAATGCACGTTGAGCTTTAACTGGTAATTCATCCGCAGGGAACAACGTATCGAGTCTATAGTGCGCTGCAATACGCCAAAGTTCGAGTAAACGTGAAACGTGCGGAATCATATACGGTCTTACCTAGTCTTGAGAGGGTTGTAGTTGTATGTTGAGTTGCTGCAATCTTGCTTCTAGACGGTCAATGTCTTGATTAAGCTTGCGAGTTGCTTGAGTTAAATCATCCATTTCCCAACGAGGGGCAAATAGACCACTATCTTCTTTTAATGCGTCTTCTGCAAAAAATAGATGACTTTGAAGAGAGCGTTTTAAATGTTTTGGTGCAAGTTGAATCTTGCCAATTTCGTGGGCCAGTTGAGGACCTACCCATCTTGATAAGTGCGCAGCTAAATCTGGTTCAGCTTGCTGCATAATCTTTTGAATATCCTGTAGCAGGTGGTAGTCACCTTGCAATGGGATATTGCCAATCTGATCTGGATCGCTGACCAATAATTTAATCAGTTCGACGACATCTTTAACATGCAAAGTTGCTGTTGCTTCAGAAATTTTGAATTGCGCATCAAAAGGGCGTTGTTCAAAAATAGAAGGCTTTTCACTGTGCCCTGTTGCAGTAGGTTCAAGACGTACTTTTTCTTGGTCAAAGAATACATCGACAGAAAGCTGCGGGCTATCAATCACAACACGCAGCATTTTGCCCTGTAACTGATTAAGCTGAATGTGTGTAACCGCATCCAGATCGATCAGATGATGAATGATACGTTCGACTGCACCGAGTGCCAGAATCGACCACATATCGTTATCCCTTACAGTTTGAAGCCACGGTGAACGGCAACGATACCAGCAGTAAGGTTGTGATAGTCACAGTTCTGGAAGCCAGCATTTTCCATCATACCTTTTAAGGTACGTTGGTCTGGATGCATACGAATTGATTCAGCCAAATATTTATAACTTTCTGAGTCATTCGCAACCAATTTACCCATAATCGGTAAAGCAGTGAATGAATAGAGGTCATAAAGTTTTGAGAATGGCTCAAATACAGGCTTAGAAAATTCGAGAATCAGTAAACGACCACCTGGCTTTAACACACGGAACATAGATGCAAGCGCGGCATCTTTATCTGTCACGTTACGTAAACCAAAGCTAATGGTGAGTAAGTCAAAGCTGTTATCTGCAAAAGGCTCTAAAGTTTCTGCATTGGCAAGTACGAAGTCAACATTGGTACAGCCTGCGTCAATCAAACGGTCGCGACCAACATTAAGCATAGATTCGTTAATGTCTGAAAGAACGACATGGCCTTGAGGACCAACTTCACGGCTAAATACTTTTGCTAAGTCACCTGTACCACCAGCAATATCTAACACGTGTTGACCACGGCGTACGCCAGACATGTTAATTGCGAAGCGTTTCCATAGGCGGTGAATACCAAATGACATTAAGTCATTCATCAAGTCATATTTGCTTGCAACCGAGTGGAATACTTCTGCAACTTTTTGAGCTTTATCTTCAGTTCTAACAGTTGAATAACCGAAGTGAGTGGTTTCACCAACGTTGCCAGTATTGCCAGCACCACGAGGTAAATTATATTTCGGTACAGAACCATTAACAGGTGTGTCGGTTAAGGTTTGTTGTAAAGTTTGTTGTTGCCCTTGAGGGGTACCTGACGGTAAAGGTGAGCTTAGGAATGGGCTAACTTTGTCTGAACTTTGTGCCTGCTCAGTTGGAGATGTTGGCTTTTGGTTTTCGTTAGACATATTGTCTCTCCTAGACTCAAACTCAAGTGAAACGGAATAAGTTCTGCATGATGACAGATTTTGTCTATTTTTACAGGCATCATCATGCAAATATAATGAATAAAATCTCAACTTCGTAAGGTTGATTTTTTCTCTGTGCCGACCTTATCACACTCTAAACGGATTCGGATGCCCTGAATGTACATTTTCAATAATTTGGCGTTCTTTTTCAGTAAAAGTCTTGATAAAGTTCTCGGCTGATTTTAACGGTTTCATCGCACTAAAACCATCTTGAATAAAATCATACATCAATTCGAAGTGATATTTTTGGGCAATGCCTTTACACATTTTAAAAGCCGTAAACATCATAAATGAGCGCATGTATTTATCGAGTGCTGCGCCTAAATCATCAAGAAGAGCAAGCTGCTGATAACGAGCTTCTACCTGATCAAGCTTGATTAAGGTTAAACGCATAATCTCATCAGTGAGTACTGTATTTGCTGGATAGTCCTCAAGAAGCTGCATAGCCACTTGCTCATCAAGTTGAGTTGCAAGCACAGCTAAACTTACCGATTTAGTGCCAGTTTTAATTGCATTTTCAGGCAATACTTTTTCGGCTTTATGAGCATATTTCAATAAGCGTTCAATTTGAGCTGCAAGAGCATCAAACTCTGGACCACCATATAAACGATTTAAAAAATACTCTGACATGAGTTTATGTTCAGGCAGATTAAAAAAGTCGTGATGCGTATCTTTCATCCGCTCTTTTAGCCATGTTTGTACATCTTGCAAACGCTGGGCAAGCACTGGATTGTCGTGATAATTAAATGTTTTATATTGTTGTAAAAGATCATCAAAAGCAGCGAGTTTAGACATTTAAGGCTCTAATATTGGGCTATTTGCAAAAAATCATAAGAGGCATTGTAACCTTGTACTATGGCGAGTAGATGTAAAAAAAATGATTCATGCGTCAATTCTTAGACAGATTTTTGTCGCAATGACATAATTTGTATAGCAATTCATCATTTAACCGCATAAGTTAAAGATCATCGAAATTAAACAATAAAATATTAGAGCCGTGGACTATGAGTGAACAACAACCAAAATTTGAAATTCGAGATGAAGAACTGCTTTCAGTTGACTTGATTGAAGCACAATATGCGTTAAAAGAAAGTCGGGGAAAACCCAACGCTAAAAGCACACTCATTTTAATGAGTGGTATTGAGCTGGCAGGTAAAGGGGAAGCGGTTAAGCAGCTTCGCGAGTGGTTAGACCCTAGATATTTACGAGTCAAAGCAGACGCGCCACGTGTGCTGACAGATACAGAAGCATTTTGGCAATCTTATTCGGGTTTTATTCCTACCGAAGGTCAAATTGTGGTGATGTTTGGTAATTGGTATAGCGATTTGCTCGTTACAGCAACGCATGTATCTGAACCTTTAGATGAAACACGCTTTGATGCGTATGTTGAAAATATGCGGGCATTTGAACAAGATCTAAAAAATAACTATGTCGATGTGGTTAAAGTCTGGTTCGATCTTTCATGGAAATCACTACAAAAACGTTTAGATAAAATTGACCCGTCAGAGCAACACTGGCATAAGCTCCATGGCCTAGACTGGCGTAATAAAAAACAATACGACACTTTGCAAAAGTTACGCCGTCGTTTTACCGACGATTGGTACATTATTGATGGCGAAGATGAAAAGCAACGTGATCAGTTCTTTGCTCAGTACCTTTTGCAACACATGCGTCAGCTTCCTGACCATGAAACCGAAGTCAAAGGAAAATGGCAGCAGGCTAAAATTCCAGAGAGTTTATTAAAACCTTCTAATGAGCCACTTGAAAAAGCTGAATATAAAAAAGAGCTCGATAAACTAAGCAAAAAAATTGCCGATGCCATGCGTTTTGATAAACGCAATGTCGTGATTGCTTTTGAGGGAATGGATGCTGCTGGTAAAGGTGGTGCAATTAAGCGAATTGTTAAAAACCTAGACCCTCGTGAATATGATATTCACTGTATTGGAGCACCTGAACGCTTTGAAGCACGACATCCTTACTTATGGCGCTTTTGGAACCGCATTAATGAAGCCGAGAAAATCACAATCTTTGATCGGACGTGGTATGGGCGAGTACTCGTTGAACGTGTTGAAGGTTTTGCTTCGCCTTTAGAGTGGCAACGTGCCTATGACGAAATTAACCGCTTTGAAAAAGATTTATTTGATAGTCAAACCATTGTGGTTAAAATTTGGTTGGCGATTAGCAAAGATGAGCAAGAGCAGCGCTTTAAGGCCAGAGAAGAGACACCACATAAACGTTTTAAAATTACCGCAGAAGATTGGCGTAATCGTGATAAGTGGGATGATTATTTAAAAGCAGCTGCAGATATGTTTGAGCGAACCAGTACCGACTACGCACCTTGGTATATTGTTGCAACTGATGATAAATATACTGCACGTCTAGAAGTATTAAGGGCGGTTTTAAAACAGCTGAGAGCAGATTAAGCTCTCAGCTATAAGGTATCTACTAATTTACAATAGTGGTACGGCTTTTTTGCTGAATACGTTTTGCAAGATTGTAACTGTCATTTAGGTGAGTTTCTGCTATTTTTTTCATCATGAAATAGCCTAAACTTGCTGCTACAATTTGTCCGCCTAGCGGTATAAATTTAGTCACCTGTTTCGTTACGATTTTGCCCAAAAAACCATTAAATGTTTTTTTAACAGTAGTACGTGCCACTACAAAACCTGAAAATTCAAAACCGCGTTTACGTAATTCATCCCAATGAATTGTTTTAGTTTTTGGGTCGTAAACACTAACGTGCTCATGTGCTAAGCCAAAACGGGAATTGATATCTGGAATAAGGTACGACAAAATTCCCAAATCTATCACCACGTCTAAAAACGGAATGGGTACAATTGCCGCTCCTGCTGAGACGTAAGCTCTTTTCTTGATGAGGTCATGGCACTCATCGCGAATTTGTTCCAGATTTAGGCTAGGATCAATATAGTCAGGAATGTTATCAATTTTCATAATGTCTACCTGTGTAAGTTTCTTGATGGCGTCATTCAAACCAAGTGTAAGTGACACCAAAAGTTAAATTATGCTGTGTTTAAACCAACGTGACATAGTCAGATTCAGTTGTATAGTAATGAATGTTTATGATTTTGTGCATAAATTATGCAAGCAGGAAATGAAATAAATGGGGATCCACGTTATTCAAAGTCAACGTATTGATGTGTTGTTGCAAGGTGTATTAGCGTCTACATCTCAAGCTTCAACGCATCCATTACAGGTTTTGAAAACCCAACATTTTATTGTTCCAAGCCCTGCGGTTGAGCAGTGGCTGATACAAAAACTTGCAGAACAGCAGGGCATGAGTGCCAATTACCAGTTTCACCAACGGGTACGTGGTTTCCAGTGGTATGCCTATCAGCAAGTTTTAACTGCACATAAAGAACAGGTTCGTAAAGCAAATATTCCCCGTTTGATTTTTAAATGGCGAGTGCATCAGGCTTTGCACGAATTTATTCAACCTGACACAATTGGCATAGATACCTCACATCCTTTACATTCTATTGTTCAGCGCATTTATGACAGTGCAGATCGGCTTGAACATGGCATAGAAAAACAGCTTAAAAAGCAAAAAATGTTGTATTGGGTGGCTGAACAAGTCGCCGATTTATTTAGCAACTATATGATTTATCGTGGGCAATGCCAGCGTAGTTGTGAAAATAGTTGTACGTGTCCAGAAAACTGGTTAGCTGCTTGGGGGCAAGGACGAGCGCTTGATATTGAAAAATATATTGTACAAAAAGACGCAGAGGTTACTGCTTTTGTATTGCATCAAACTCAAGAGCTAGAACGTTGGCAGCGTTGGCTATGGCAGCAGCATTTTCATGATGATTTTTTAGAAATGCAGCAAATTGATGCGTTGTTTTGGCAAGAGTTAGAACATCCCGAACATGGTAAAAGAGCGATCTCAAGACTACCTAGTCAGGTAGTGGTTTTTACCTTGCTTGATTTACCACCAAGTCAATTACAGTTTTTGCGTCGTTTAGGGCAATACGTTGATGTGCTGATTTTGCACTATAACCCTTCACAAGAATATTGGGCAGATAGTGTCGATCCGCTTTGGAAACTGCGTTATGACTTAGGGGTGAAAGAGCGATTTATTGCAAAAAATCCAAAGGCAACTGATGCTGAAATTGCCGATTTTTTTGATAAATTTACGCTTAATTTTAATGCAGAAGCGCGTGAATCTAGGCACCCGCTTTTAACCAGATTGGGTAAGCAAGCCCGTGATCATTTCTCATTACTCTCAAATTTATCTACGGGTGAAGAGGGTAGGTGGGTTGATGCTTTTGTAGATGATTTCCCTGAAAGTTTACTCGGTAAAGTTCAGTCAGATATTTTGCATTTGGTGGAACCTCAAGCTAAGCAATATGAGCTTGCCCCAGACGATGACTCTATTCAGATTCATGTTTGTCATTCGACTTTACGTCAGCTTGAAGTACTAAAAGAGCAATTAATCTGTTGGTTGGCTAAGCCAAATGAGCAACCAAGGCGTCCCAATGATATTCTTGTATTGGTCCCTAATTTGGCTGATATAGAACCTTTAATTCGAAGTGTGTTTCCAGCTGCTGCCACCGAACAAGGTGTGCATTTACCTGTGAAAATCGCAGGCGTTGCATCACTCGATGCATTAAATGCTTGGCGCGCTGTGATTGGCCGCATTCAACTGATGCAAGGACGTTTTACGTTAGACGATTTTGCAGACTGGTTAAACTTGCACGCGACTCAGCAACGTTACGAACTTGAATATAATCAGGTTGAGCGGATGTTAGCTTTGCTTACTGATGCTGGATTTAAACGAGGACTTGATGCAGAACATCTTAAATATAGTCTGTCCGAAGGTGATGATGATTACCGATATAGCTTTAAATTCGCTTTAGAGCGTTTGGCACTTGGCATTGCTGTGCCTGTGCATGCCACATTTAATCAGGTGTTGAGTTATTCAAAAGTTCAGTCCGGTGACTTTGAGTTAATCGGTACACTCATTCAGATTTATCAAGATTTGAATGAGCGCCGTGACTGGTTAACCATGCATGAGCAAGGGCAGGTCTATACGGTTGAGTATTGGCTTCAAGTGTTGTCAAAAGACATTGTTGAATTTGAGCAGGTTGGGGTTGCTGCTTTAAAAGCTGTTCGGGAAGTCGTAAAAAAGCAAGAACGAATGTTAACGCTCGCAAGTTATTACGCAGAAACCGAAACAGGAACCTTGCGCAAAATTACTTTGCCTTTACCTTATATTATTGAAGAAATTCAAAGGACTTTGGAAAATCAAAGTGCACAGGCAGAACCTACTGGACAGATTACTTTTGCTCAGATTGGACAAATTCGACCTTTACCCTATCGTTTAATGGTGATGTTAAACCTAGATGTAGGACAGTTTCCAAATCGTGATACTCATGTTCCATTTGATTTGATGGATGCATTGCGTCAGCAGTTAGGTGACCGTTCTCGCCTTGAAGATGACCAAGGTGCTTTTTTAGATGCTTTATTATTGGCACAAGAAAATTTATGGCTTTTTTATAACGGTTTTGATGTGAATGATGGTGAAGTACGAGAACCTTCGAGTATTCTTCAAGAGTTCAAAGAGCATCTCGCCTTTATTGTAAAACCTGAATTAGATGAGCCTGAGCATGTCTTGCTTGAGGGAATTGAAGTCCCATCTCAATTAAAACAGTTATATCACTTGCATCATTTACAGCCATTTGACCCTAAAGGTTTTATGGCTGAAAACAGCTATATCCGTTACCAGGATCATTGGTTTAAGGTGGCCTCGCAAATTCAGCAAGTTTCAGGAAACCGTCAACCTTGGGCGAATACGCCCTATCCGCTGCAAGCCCCTGACATGTTGGTTTTAGATAGTCAGCAGTGGATACAGGATGTGACGTTCCCTGCACGATTATATTTGAAAACTTTAGGGGTGGAAAACTTAGGAAGTGTCGGAGTGCTCGACCAAAATGAACCGTTATTATTAGATGGTTTAGGGCGTTATGCGATCCGACATTTTTTACAACAATCTGAACATCAAGCACAACCTGAAGTATTAATTGATCAGTTGCCTGTAGGTAAAGTCAAATATAGTGCATGGCAACAAGGTGTGTTTGAGCAAGAATGTTTACTTGAACGCCTTCACAATTATGCACCAGCAGTGACACCAACGACTCAGCGTATTTGGCGAATTGCTAAACAGCTTCATATGAATATTACGGTTCCAAAGTCTGAAACTCAGGATTGGGTCAGCATGGAACCTTCAAGCGCCCGAGCAAAAAGACGCGCGAAAGTCTGGTTGGAACACTTACTTTGGTTAGCTTACTTAAATGAGGGAAGTGCAGGGGCTGAAAAACGTCGTATTGTGGTTTTTAGTGATCAAACTGTGATTTGTAGTGGGGTTAGTTCTGAGCAAGCTCGGCAATATTTACAGCCATGGTTTAAAATCTGGCGTCATGCACAGCAACAACCATTGGTTCTACCAGCAGCCTTATTATTAAAGCCATTAGAAAAAGCCAAAGCATATCAGTGGGAAACAACAAATCAGGCAGAAAAAGCAAAACTGGATGAGAAGAGCTACACTGAGCTGTTAAAATACTGGAATGAAACAGGGTCATTTACCACAATGGATATGACTCAAAATGAAGCTTGCAAGTTGCATCGAGACTGGAGCTTTATTTTACAAGAACAAGATGCGCAAGCTTTGCTTCAACATGCTTGTGATGAGTTTGCGTATGATCTGTATCATCCGGTTTTTCAATTTCAACATTCGGAGTAAGACATGAACTCAAGAGTACAGGTGTCTTATCAACCTATTATTGATATTGAATTTAGTGGCTTACACTTAATTGAAGCTTCGGCAGGTACAGGAAAAACCTATACCTTATCAAGTTTGATGGTTCGTATCTTTCTTGAAAAGTACTTGCCCCGACAAGTTATTGCGACCACATTTACCCGTGCTGCCGCTGCCGAGTTAAAAAGTCGTATTCGCGCCCGTCTGGTCGAAACGTACCGTTATTTAGATGCCAAGCGCAGTTTTACAGAACACGAATTAATTACACAGGCAGAGCAAGAGCCTGACCTATTACTCCAACATATTTTAAAGACTTTTGCGACACGCATTGCCTATGCGTGCGAGCGTTTAAAACTGGTTATAGATCAGTTAGACGAGTTATTTGTCGGGACACTCGATAGCTTTAGCCAAAAACTGTTACGTGAGTTTGCTTTTGAGAGTGGCAAAATTGAACGCGCTCAAATTACCGATGATGCCAAAACCTATAGTCGGCAACTGATTCATGATGTGTTGCGTGAATGGATACAGTCTCAACCTCAGACCGTGATTGATGCGTTGTATCTAGCAGGTGAACTCAAGAGTGTCGATAGTTTTGTCAAACTCGTTGAAGATTCACTTAACTTTAGTTCAGCACACTTTAAACTCCCCGAAAAACCCACCATTCAATTTGAACAACTTGCCCAGCTCAAACAGTTAGCTACAGAAATTGATTTAAGGCTTTTAGAACTGTATTACCAGCTTGATGGCGAGCATTATAAACATGTGAGCGGTACGGTATTTCGGAACGGTGCTTTTAATAAGTTATTCAATGAATGTTTACCGCAGCTTTTGCAAGTTCTAACGCAAAGCGACAGCATTTTGGTTTTTGATGGGTCTTTGACAGCACAACGTGAACTTGTTTTTAAGTTTTTAGGTCAACTTGCCGATCAAAAAGTTTTTAAAAAATGTCCTGCTGAAATTTCAGATGGATTCTATCAGCATCCTTGTATTCAACAGATTCAACAGCTATTTGGTGTGCTGAAAAACTATGCCGAGCAGTTTGATCAGCTTCATATTTTTTTAAAAGCCTATTTGTGTGTTGAGGTTAAAAAACGTTTACCTCAGGTTTTGCAAAATAAAGGTGAAACTACTTTTTCTCAGCAAATTCGCACACTTTCTGAAGCTTTAAAAGGTGAGCAGGGGCAGCGTTTTGCTGTATTTGTTCAGGCACGTTATCCCTTAATTTTGGTCGATGAATTTCAGGACACTAACCAAGATCAAGACGATATGCTGGCGAGCATTTGGCGTCATTCAGAGCGCTACCAAAAAGGCTGCATGATTATGGTGGGTGACCGTAAACAGGCAATTTACGGTTTCCGTGGTGGGGATATGCTCACCTTCTTAAATGCCTATAAAGATATTCAAGCCAAGCATGGCCGCGAATATAAGTTAATTCATAACCATCGTTCCGTTGCAGATCTGGTTGAAGTGGTCGATGCCTTATTTCAACGACAAATTGATTTCGGCGAAGAGGTTCAATATGACCCAATTCGAGCAGGAACTCGGCCTCATCCTGTGCTGATTGAGCAGAACAATCATAATCCTCATCCTTTACGCTGGCTCCTGCTCAAAGATAAAGAAACAGAGGCTCAGCAAGTTGCTTGGAAGATTCGAGATCTACTTAACCAGTCACATGCTGGACAACTATATTTTCAAAAAGGTGCTCAGACTCAAACCCTAGATGAAGATGATATTGCGGTATTGTCCCGTAATCATGATGGCCTCGATAAAGTTCAATTTGAGCTAGAGCGTTTAGGAATTCGGGTTAACAGGCCTTCAAAAAGAAGTGTTTTCGATTGCACAGTTGCGCAAGACGTTGGTGCTTTGTTGACAGCCATACTTCATCCTTACGATGAGGCAAAAGTGAAGCGGGCTTTAATTAGCCGTCTATTTGCCATGAATTTAAAACAACTCTTGCAGCTTGAGCAGACAGCCGAAGGGTTAAGCCAGTTTATGACCGGTTTTGACGTCATTCGTGAGTTGTGGTCCGCTCAAGGTTTTTTAGTGGCATGGCAACAATGCCTCATCCAGTTTGATATATGGCAAAATTTGGTTGCAGCTCAAAGTAAAGATAATGAACGGGTTGTGGTGAACTTGCGTCATTTGACTGAAATTTTGAGTCAGCACAGTGAGAAATACTCAGGCGCGCAAAACCTCTATCACTGGTATCTCAAACAGTTGAGTTCTCCTCTCGATCGTGATTGGGAGTTAGAGCGTAAATTGTCGAGTGAGGCTGGCGTTCAGCTTATGACAATTCACCAGTCAAAAGGACTGGAATTTAAGATTGTATTTTTATTAGGTGCAGACAAGTCCTTTCGAGAAAATAACAAAACTCTCAATTTTTCAACCCAAGATGTAGTCCAACCAGACTCGAGTCAGACCTTGACCCAACGTGTAGTTGCGATTGCTGATAAAACTTATTTGAATGAAGTTGAACTTAAGCAACACGAAGAACGAGCGCTTGCTGAACAGAATCGCCTTTGGTATGTCGCTTTAACGCGAGCAAGCCACCGCGTCTATGCGCTTTTACAAGATATAGACGGTAAATCAGTATCAGGCCTCGCGTTTTGGAAAAATAGGGCTGAGCCTTTTCAACACCGTTGCTGTACGGATGAAAAGGTTTTGGAGCAGCTTCCACAGGCAATTCATTTAGCCAAACAAACAAGTATTATTGAAATACAAGCGCAACGGTTTCCTGAACAACGTTTTTATTCGAGAGGTAAAACTAGTTTCAGTTATTTGGCACAGCATTTAAAACATAAGGCTGGCACAGATTTATTGGCCAGTCAGAGCAATGATGCTGTATTAGCAGAAGATGAGCTGGATTTAATTAACACTGCTGAAGCAATCAGTGCTCAGCCGATTGATTGGATCAAGAGTAACTTCCCTCGAGGAACGCTTGCCGGTAATTTCTTACATGAAATCTTTGAGCACATCGATTTTCAATGTTCAGATGACTGGGTAAGTGAAATACGTCGTCGTTTTAAAAATGACTATAGTAGTCTTTGGCAAGATTTACTTAATAAATATAACGAGAGCTTCCCAGAGCAAGAAGATGCCGAGAATCTGCTTTACCAGTCCGTTGCAGCGTGGCTGAAAGATATTTTGCGAACGCCGCTTGATCAAGGTTTCCGACTAAATCAGCTTCAACAAGAGCAGTATTTGTCAGAGTTTCCTTTTTATTTGGCGTTGTCAGATCGGGTTCTAGCGATGACACGTATTCAGCAGCTTTTCGCTGAGTATGGTTTGAATATGCCTGAATTACTTGAAGCACGTTCAGCACGTTACCTTAATGGTTCTATCGATTTAGTTTATTTTGATGGGCAGCGTTACCACATTGCCGATTATAAAAGTAATTACTTAGGTGATGATCTTGCAGATTATCGTAGCGATAGTATTGCCCAAAGCATGTCTTTAGCAAGTTATTGGCTACAGGCAGGTTTATATCTCGTTGCATTACATCGCTATTTGCAAGTCAAAATGCAGGATTACCAAATTGAGCAACACTTAGGTGGGGCAACTTATCTTTATTTACGTGGTATGAATGGTGAAGCTGAGCAGGGCTATTATTACTGGCAGCCTAGCATTGAGTTTATTCTGCGTCTTGATGCCATTTTAGGGTATTTTGCTGAGGATAAAATTGCATGAAAAATGCTGATAAAGTATGTAATTTTAATATTAACAAATATTTGGCATGTGGATAAGCCTGTCTATAACCATGTGGACAAGCGTGTGGAAAACTAGGTGGATAAGCGTGTGGATAATCTAAATAGCTCTGAACAGGCCGATTTAAGCTGGTTAACAACGTGGAGTAACTTCTTAAATCAGGCTCCATTTACTGAGCAATCGCAAGTGTCAGAAGCCACTTCTTACTTGCAGCAGCTTATTGAAGCGAGCTTACAAGGCGATAGCTGTATCGATGTCAGTTCTGAGCAAATTGCGGCACTTGGTCAGCTTGCTATATCTGCCGATCAAGCAACTTCAAATGTTGCCCCATGCGTCTATGATGAGCAGGGGTTGGCATTATACCGATATTGGCACCTAGAGCAACGACTTGCAGAACAAATTTGTCGATTAAAACAACAATTAATTCAACCTGTATCTTGTGATGACCACTTAGACTTACTCACAGACCCGCATCAACAGGCGGCTTTACAAATGGTTGCTCGGCAGAGCCTGAGTATCATTACGGGTGGGCCAGGTACGGGTAAGACCTATACGCTTGCACGTATTATTGCTGTGCTTAGCCAAGCAATTCCACATATTCGTGTAGCGATGGCTGCTCCAACAGGTAAAGCGGCGCAGCGCATGCAAGAAGCCTTACAGAACTCGTTTAATGACCCTAAATTGCTTGAGTCTGGATTAATTAGTGAAGAACTCAGGAATCAGGGAACACAAACAATTCACCGATTATTGGGGATGGGACATAGCCAAACACCACGGTTTAATCAAAAACAACCGCTTCCTTATGACGTGATTGTTGTGGATGAGGCTTCCATGCTGGATTTAAATCTAGCTACACTTCTATTTGAAGCAGTGCCAGAGTCTTGTCGAATTATTTTATTAGGTGATGCAAATCAGCTAGCTTCTGTCGATGTCGGAGCGGTTCTTGCTGACTTGCAACAAATACATGCACTCGCCGACAACAGGGTACAATTACAAACCAGTCGCCGTTTTGCTGAAGGGGCGTTGATTGGTCAGGTGGCACGTTTTATTCAAATGCAAACCAGTCAGATCAATCATGAGCAGGTTTTGCAACAGTTTGAAATCGACATTGTTCAGGTTTCAGAGTTACGTTCAATACCTTTAGAAGTTGATATGCCCGATGTGGTTCAGCTTGAATATTTACCAGAAGGGAATCACGCAGAAGTTGAAATTTATTATCAGAAGCTCATGCTCGGTTTCCAAGGGTATGTACAGAGTCTAAAAAATTATTTAAAAGAAGAACGCTCGATTGAACAGGTCCAAAACGTAGTAAAAGCATTTGATGACTACCGTATTTTAACGGCTGTTCGTCATGGTCCATTTGGGTTACAGCAGTTAAATCAATATGCGCAGCGTTGGATACAGCAACAACTTTCAATAGTAACAGCAGGGGGATGGTATGTCGGCCGTCCGGTAATGATGACTTATAACGACTATCAGCTCGGTATTTCAAATGGTGACATTGGTCTGTGTTTTGAACATAGAACTCAACCTCAGCAGTTTGAAGTATATTTTCCAAGTTTGAATAAATGGGTCGCTGCAAATCGATTACCTAAAAGTATTCAAAGTGCTTTCGCTTTAACAATTCATAAATCGCAAGGGTCTGAATTTACACATACTGCTGTCGTTTTAGATCAAGCTGCAAAAAATTTATTAAGCCAAGAGCTTATTTACACTGCGATTACACGCGCTAAAAAAGTAGTAAGTCTTTTGGTTCATCCCGAAGCTTTACTACAGTCCTTTACAGTTCGTACGACACGAAAAAGTGGTTTAGTTCAGAAAGTTAATCGATTAGTTCGTTAAGCCAAACTTAATATTTTCACCCTTGTAAGAAAAAGCTTACATAGATTCGAGATATTTGCTGCTAGAGTACACCCCACGTTTTTGAGATTATAAACGCACAACGAGCTTGGCAAGGAATGTCGGGCAAAATCGCACAATAATAATAGCTTAAGTCGAGAGACTGCGAACTTACAATGACGTAGGTGTATAAAGAGGAAACTTACAGCCGCTAAGCCTTGTAGTTTTGGGAGAGACTACAGGGCTTTTTTATATTCTCAATTTTATTTACTTCTAAAAAATTATCAGAAAAGTTCGGATTTAAGCCAATATTGAGTGCAATTTCTTTTAAAAATTTATATCAATAATATCAATATATTTATCTGTAATATGATTTTTAAACAGCCATTTTTCCTGTGAATTGTTAAGTTAAATGTTATACAGAACTGTACGATAATGGGGCAAAAACCGTTATTTATTAAATATTAGACAGACCTGTACGTTTTTGCTTACATGATGATAAGAAAAATACTACTTTTCTTCATAATTGGATATGTCACAATACATCACATAAGGAAATAGAAACAAAACAACGGAAGTCAGTTAAAACAACAAGAAGGATGTGACTAGCATCTCACCAACGATAATAAAAATAGAAATAACACGATAAACAAAAACTACAGCGCAAAAAACCCAAGCAGAAATGCTTGGGTTTTTTATTTGATTTACACTAAGCTCGTTTCATGAGCGTCGCTGCCAAACAAAGATCGGCGCTGATCTCTAGGAATACGTGGGCATTGTGTTGAAATCTGATAAAGCACATTGGCTAGTGCAGGAAGGTGAGTGCCCACGACCGATTTGCCCGTTGTTAATAGAGAAACACTAATATCTCGTTCAGGGTCGGCCCAACATAAAATGTTAGAGAATCCTAAATGACCAAAAGCTTGCCCCGTCATTGGACCAAAAAGGCCTACAGGATTACTACCTAACATTGGACCTAAGGCATAGCGCATTGGAATGAGTAAAGTACGGTCAATGTTAACGCCTGTGGTCGGCAGTGTTGCCCTGAAAATTGTTTTCTCACTAAATATTTGCTGACCGCCGTAGCTTCCACCACTTAAAAGCATTTCAAAGAAACGTCCAGCTTGTTCTGCACTCGTATAAATGTTGCCGGCTGGGCAAATTGTATCCATAAAACGGCTATCGTTAGTCACATCAACTGCAAGTTGCAGCCCTCCACCTAATACATGGTTAAGATAGTGATCGGTACCAAGCCGAGGGTGTAGACCTGTTGCACAGTTTAAGGCCACCTCTGAGCGGTATTCTGGTTTTAAGCCATAATTGAAATAAGGCATTCCCATTGGCTTTTCGATAGTTTGATGCACAAACTCACGTAAATCTTGCCCAGTCACCCGTTCAATGACTTCTCCTAAAATATAACCCGCCGTAACCGCATGATAGGCAAGATGGTTGCCGGCAGGAGACACAGGCTTGGCTGCATATAAACGTTTTAAAATTTCATCTTTATCAAATAGGAGTTCGGGCGTGACATCGCCATCAATATAGGGAATGCCGCCACGATGTGCTAATAAATGAAAGAGAGTTGCACGGCGCTTACCATTTACGCCGTATTCGGGAATATAGTAGCTCACTGGATCAAGCAAATTGATTTCGCCTTTTTCATCTAGTAGATGAATCAGCATGGCGGTGATCATCTTCGATGCTGAAAACAGACAAACGGGCGTATCTGGAGTCGCAATCAGAGCATTCTCTTGTAATCCTGCTGGAGAGTTCCCTTGAGCATATCCAATGCTTCTATTCAGCAAAATTTTACCTTGTCTACGTAAGCAGAAGGTAATGAGTGGATAATTTCCGGTTTTATAGAGTGCTTCTATACTGTTCCAGATTTTTTGAATCTGGCGTTCAGTCATTCCACCCTGTTCAGCAGCAACTTCATCTTTCTGTCGAATAACTTGCTCAATATTGTCCGGTACTGGACAAGTGTTGGTTGAAAAAATTTTCACACGTCCCTCGCGCTTCTTTCTTTTTATTCAAAGCTAGTGTGCAGGGTTAGCATGCTCATGTCAGTGTCTAAAATGACAAGTTACTGAAAACTATTTTGCAATCCACCTATAGATACCTTAAAATAGGCAACTTGCTGTAGTGATGCACGGCAGTCAGTTGCCTCAACTGATTCATATCGTTTACTTTTTTAAGCATCTCGGAGAAATCGAATGGCTTTAACTAATGCAGACCGCGCAGAGATCATTGCTAAATTTGCTCGCGCTGAAAATGACACTGGTTCACCAGAAGTACAAGTAGCTTTATTGACTGCTCAAATCAATGATTTACAAGGTCACTTTAAAGCTCACAAACACGACCATCACAGCCGTCGTGGTTTGATCCGTATGGTTAACCAACGTCGTAAATTGCTCGACTACTTAAATGGTAAAGACCACGGTCGTTACACTGCTTTGATCGGTGCTTTAGGTTTACGTCGTTAATTCGATTTTCACTTTGTTTTCGCTATTTCGCATGTCGCAATGCTTTATCGCTGAAAAGAGAGTTTCACTTAATTTTAGGTTAAGTGATGTTTAGAAGGGGCGCTTGTGCGCTCCTTCTTTGCGTTTAATATTATTTAAAATTTTTGGCCTAGTGTGATGGCTTCTAAGCTTTGTCATTTATCTACCAACAGTTGTAGTCTGAATGCCAAACCTTAGGGGTCTCACTAGAATAAAATTAGGAAAATACAATACATGTCAATGTTTAATATCGTTCGTAAAGAATTCCAATTCGGTCAACATCAAGTCGTTTTAGAAACGGGTCGCGTTGCACGTCAAGCAAACACAGTTTTAATTACAATGGGTGGCGTAACTGTTTTAGTTGCAGTTGTTGCTCAACCTAAAGCAAAAGCGGGTCAAGACTTCTTCCCGTTAACAGTTAACTACCAAGAAAAACAATATGCAGCTGGTCGTATCCCTGGTGGTTACGGTAAGCGTGAAGGCCGTGCTTCTGAAGCTGAAACTTTAATTTCACGTCTTATTGACCGTCCAATTCGTCCATTGTTCCCAGAAGGTTACTTCAACGAAATCCAAGTAACAGCAACAGTTGTTTCTTCTGACAAAACTATGGATGCTGATATTGCAGCAATGCTTGGTACATCAGCAGCATTATCTATTGCTGGTACTCCTTTCCGTGGTCCAATCGGTGGCGCACGTGTTGGTTTAATCAATGGTGAATATGTTCTTAACCCGAACTTTGAACAGTTGAAAGAAAGTGATCTTGACCTTGTTGTTGCTGGTACAGAATCTGCTGTATTAATGGTTGAATCTGAAGCTAAAGAGCTTTCAGAAGACCAAATGCTTGGTGCTGTGCTTTTCGGTCATGACGAAATGCAAATCGCGATTCAAGCAATTAAAGAATTTGCTGCAGCTGCTGGTGCGGTTGAATCAACTTGGGTTGCTCCAAGCAAAAACGAAGCGCTTCTTGAGCAATTAAAAGCAGCTTTCGAAGCTAAAATTTCTGAAGCATATACAATTGCGGTTAAACAAGACCGTTATGCAGCACTTGATGCACTTTATGCAGAAGCTGTAGCTCAGTTCGTTCCTGAAAATGACGAAACTGGTATTGCTGACGAAGTAAATGAATTATTTGAAGACCTTAAATACCGTACAGTACGTGACAACATCTTGTCAGGTAAACCACGTATTGATGGCCGTGATACTAAAACTGTTCGTGGTATCGACGTTCAAGTTGGTGTATTAGACCGCGCTCACGGTTCTGCATTATTTACACGTGGTGAAACTCAAGCGTTGGTAACAACAACTTTGGGTAATACTCGTGATGCATTAATGGTTGATACATTGTCAGGTACTAAAACTGACAACTTCATGTTGCACTACAACTTCCCTGCATACTCTGTAGGTGAAACTGGTCGTGAGTCTGGCCCTAAGCGTCGTGAAATCGGTCATGGTCGTTTAGCACGTCGTGGTGTTCAAGCTGTTCTTCCTGCTGCTGACCGCTTCCCGTACGTAATCCGTATCGTATCTGACATTACTGAATCTAACGGTTCATCTTCAATGGCTTCTGTATGTGGTGCTTCATTATCACTTATGGATGCGGGTGTTCCACTTAAAGCACCAGTTGCTGGTATCGCAATGGGCTTAGTGAAAGAAGGCGAGCGTTTTGCAGTACTTTCTGACATCTTGGGTGATGAAGATCACTTAGGTGATATGGACTTTAAAGTAGCAGGTTCTGCAAACGGTATTACTGCGCTTCAAATGGACATCAAGATTGAAGGTATCACTGAAGAAATTATGGAAGTTGCATTAAACCAAGCATTTGCTGGTCGTATGCACATCCTAAACGAAATGAATAAAGTCATTTCACGTGCTCGTGCTGAAATCAGCGCTCATGCACCGACATTTGAAGTGATTAACATCAATCCAGACAAGATCCGTGATGTTATTGGTAAAGGTGGCGCAACGATTCGTGCCATTACTGAAGAAACTAAAGCTGCAATTGATATTGAAGATAACGGTACAGTTCGCGTATTTGGTGAAACTAAAGCTGCTGCTCGTGCTGCGATTGCAAAAATTCAAGCACTTACCGCTGAAGTTGAACCAGGTAAGATCTATGACGGTAAAGTAATCCGTATTGTAGAATTCGGTGCGTTTGTAAACATCATGCCGGGTACTGATGGTCTTCTTCACATTTCGCAAATTTCAAACGAACGTATTGCTAACGTGACTGACGTTCTTAAAGAAGGTCAAGAAGTGAAAGTACAAGTTGCTGATGTTGATAATCGTGGTCGTATTAAATTGACTATGAAAGACATTGAACAAGCATAATTGTTCTAGTGACATGAAAAAGTCCGCTTGATGCGGACTTTTTTTATGGCATGATGCAAGTAATACAAAAACAGATCGTTGTGGTATGCAGGTTTATTATTTTTATCGCCATCAAAGCGACGGCTATGTCTTTTTAAGCCGCGAACAGCATAGTGAACATGTTCTGGAGTTCTTCTGGATTGATAGTGTCAGAACGGATGTGGTTAACCATAACGAAGAATGGCAACAAGAGATTCAAAAGCTTTCAGGTGTGGTTATTAATGAGTTTCATATGCGGGATATTGCCAATATTGAACATCCCTGTGCATTTGACACACTTGAAGAATATGATCTATTAATTTTTAAGAAATTAGTTACGCCTGACGATGAAATTAAGCATGCAGAATCACAAGATAGTGTTTTTGGTTTAGCAACGACGCCGATTAGTTTTATTTTGACACCTGATGTGCTGATTAGTGTGCGCGAGCAGGGGAATAAGTCGATTGAAAACTATATTCAACGTCTCGAAAATATTTTATGTAAAACTTTAGAAGAACAAAACAAGACCCGTAAATTACCGAATTCACCCGTCGATTTATCGTTACGCTTGTTAAATAGTATGGTTGATGGTTATCTTGATATCCGCTCACCATTGACGAGAAGAGTAGAGCATTGGCAACAACAACTATTGCAGGGGAATCGTCGTTTTAAACAGTGGCACCAGTTGTTCCATGAGAATATGGCCTTTCAACAGGTCGAAAATTTATGTGAAGAACAAATCGAAACCCTTCAAGAGTTTCGGGATGAAATTGTAGAAAATTACCATCATGTCGTTGGCAGTCACATCCATAATTCTCAAGATATTTTACTGGTTCGTTTAAATGATTTAATGAGTCATGTGGAACGTATTCAGAAACATACTTTGCGGTTACGTAGCGCAATTCAGTCAGCCATTGATTTGCATTTTTCTGCTATTGCGAACCAAACCAATGAAAACATGCGGATTCTTGCGATTATCACGGCAGTATTTGCGCCGCTTACCCTTTTAACGGGCATTTATGGAATGAACTTTGAGTTTATTCCTGGTCTTAAATCACCCGTTGGTTTCTGGATTATGTTGGGTGCCATGCTGATTAGTACGATTTTTCTGTTGTACTATTTTTATCGACAGCACTTGGTTGGGCGTGGTGAAAAAAGTGTGATTGATTTACTGGCTCAACAGCATCGTCAAGATCGGATGAATTTGTTTTGGTTTTTAGAATATGAACCGATTAAACAGACTGTGAAGGAATTGGAGAAGATTACTCGGTTGAAGTAATAGTAATTTTCAAAAATCAGTAAATTTGAGTTGTTAGTACTGCCTCAAATTTAAGGATGAATTAGATGTTTTTTGTATAGGCCTGTCTTTACTTTTGACTGGGCAAAAGTAACAAAACCCTTTTATTGGACTGACGGTACATCCATGTTACCGCAGTCCAAAAGGCGGCATCCATGCCGCCCATCACGTTAGCTCATGCCTTTTTGAAAAAGTTATTGAGAAAAAAATCTTAATGAAAATGCTTCAACTGTTTTCTAAGTTGTTGTACTTCATCAATCAAATCTAACATCACCGCAACTGCTGCCAAACTTGCGTCAAAGTCACGTTGTAGACGATAAGCTTTACGTGCACGTGCCACATCTTCACCGATAAATTGGTGTGCTTCGGGTGTATTGTCTACCGATAAAATGTCATATTCAATTAACTGAATAATCCAGTCAGGGCTTTGACCACAAGCTTGAGCAAATTGTTGTAGGTCAAATGTAGATTGTTCATCAACGACCTCCGCACTAAAGGTATGGCCGTTATATACAATTTCGCGATAATGAATGGTTGTCATGATCTTGCTCCCTAATGAGATGAACGAGGTTCGAATGAAGCGAAGGCTTCAGCCAGTTGCTGGTAAGCTTGTTTTTCTTTTTCAGAATGTGCGGGTGGGAATACAATATTTAAAATTAAATAGAGATGGCCTGGCGTTTTATTTGGTATCCCTTTGTCTTTTAAACGTAGCTGTTGTCCTTGTTTTGCATTGTGAGGTAAATTGACGTTTAAAGGTCCAGCTGGTGTTTTGACTTCAATACCCTGACCTAATGCAGCTTCCCACGGCGCGACATCTACAGTCAAATATACATCACTACCTTCAACATGAACGCGGTCTGTATCTTTATACTGAATTTCAATATAAAGATCGCCGTTGGCACCGCCATTGATGCCACTTTGTCCTTGTCCACTTAAGCGGATTTGCTGACCTTCTTTCATACCTTTTGGTATTTTCACCTGCAAGGTTTTGCGTTGAACTTCAGGCTCGCCATAAGCATTCATGGTTGGGATTTGCAGGGTAATCTGTTGTGTTGATCCATGATAGGCAATATCAAGATCAACCTCTATGCTGGCATGTTGGTCTTCACCGCGATAACTACGCTGTTGTCTTTGGTACTGCTGCTGACCACCACCAAATCCTGCACCAAAGCGCCCAAATAAATCTTCAAAACCGCTAAAGTCTCCTTGTTCACCACCTGTAAAGCCTTGGCGATAAAACTGTGCTCCATCAAAACCACCTTGTGCAGCACCCTGACCAAAGTTATTAAAACCTTGAGGATGATCTAACATCTGGTCATATTCAGCTTTTTTTTCTGCATTGCTTAACGTGTCGTAGGCAACATTAATGGCCTGCATCTTTTCTTCTGCATCTTTTTCTTTGCTGATGTCAGGATGATATTTACGGGCTAGTTTCCGATAAGCTTTTTTAATTTCATCAGCAGAGGCTTTGCGTGTAACCCCTAATTCTTCATAATAATTTTTTGCCATAATGTTTTATCACGATGGAGTTGTTTATTTCATTATGAAACGATTTTTAGAGTTTTCAATAAGCTAGATTGTATAAGAGTTGTTCTATTTCAAAATGAAATTGATAGAAAAAGGTATAGGCAAATGAGGCCCATACCCCTCATGATTTAGATGAAACTTTGATATAAGCCATACAGGGCAATAAGTAAAAGTAATAAACCGCATAGCCCTAATATTTTTGGATATAAATGACTGTTAGAGAGGCGACGGAAGAATATATAAACCAAAGATAAGGTGAGGAAGTCTAAAACAATCCATGTCAGGGTGAGTATGGTTAGACTTAAATTTAATTGAGGGGTAATAGAGACGAATTGCGGAAAGAAGGCCGAGAAAAAGATAATATCTTTAGGGTTTGAAATACCCACGAGAAAGCCTTTCTTAAAGCCACCATTTTGTGCTGAAACTGTTTGTATCGCTTCTGGATGAGGGGCTTGAATCACTTCTTTAAGAATACTAAAACCCAAATAACCAATATATAAGCAGCCTAAAATACGAATAATATTGAGATAACTATCGTTAACACTCAGTACTCCCTTTAAAACGAGTACTGAAATAAAAATTAAGACAAGAGATGCTAGATTTGTACCAAAAATGGTTTCAAGCGCTTTTTTATAGCCTCCTTTAAGTCCAGCGCTTGCAACTAAAATCATTACGGGGCCAGGGGTCGCAATCATAATAATTACGCTAAAAATAAAGAGAAAATAATCAAAATAATTCATGGCGTTTTAAGCATCTATTTATAGGCTATAAAGTAGCCTTATATTATCCTATTTAAAATAAAATATTGAAAACTATCATCAAAAGTACAGACAAATAAAAAGGCGGTATATCCGCCTTTTTATAAATTTTAATAATTAACTCAAATGTTCACCAAATAATGCTAAAGCTTCTTCAGCAGTAAAAGTGTATTGAGTATTACAGAACTGACAATCCATACGAATAGGGTTCTGTTCTTCTAAGGTTTCATGAACAGCGTCTACACCAATTTGAATCAGCGCATTTGCACAGCGTTCTTTTGAACATGTACAGCCAAATTTTAGTGCTTCAATTTCTGGTAAACGAACTTCTTCTTCGTTATATAAACGATATAAAATTTCGTTTGCATCTAAATTGGTCAGCTCTTCGGCTTTTAATGTTTCGGTCAACATCGTCAAACGTGGCCATAAATCTTCATCGACCAAGTTTTGCTCTTCCTCATCATGACGTGGTAAAAGCTGAATCAGTAAACCACCAGAGCGTTTGGTCGTACTTGCTAACACAATGCGAGTTGGAATTTGTGCAGACAAATCGTAATACTGCATTAAACAGCCAGCTAAAGTTTTTTGATCAAGCGGGACAATCCCTTGATAACGCTCGCCAAATTCAGGTTCAATATTAATAAATAAAACTGGATTAACTAAAGCGCCAAGAACTGTACTACTGTCTGTTGCTTCGATGAAGCGTGGGTCTGTTTCGTAATCAGCTAGAGCACGGACTTCACCCAAATGATTACATTCAGCCATTGCCCACTTAAAGGTGCCGCTAGCCTGGATTTGCAAGCTGATACGGCCTTTGATTTTTAGTGTACTTGCAAGTAATGCAGTCGCACTCAACATTTCACCTAACAGAATTTTAACCGCAGGCATATAGTCACGTTGAGCTAAGATAGTTTGTAGTGCTTCTTCTAGATGAACTACTTCCCCACGAACCGGAAAGTTCTCAATATAAAAGCGTTGGCGTAAATCAGACATAATATTCTCCAGGGCCCTAAGCAGAGTATAACTATTTCGTTTTAATCAAGCTTAGGAAATGCAGCGAAGCCGCAAGCCGGACAGGGGCAGCTTTGTGCCCATTGTCCAATTATTTAGGCAATGTGAATAAGTCCTTAATATAGCCATTTTCTGAAATCTCAAGTTATTCTAGATGATCTCTTGTAATGTCGATGCGATTTGGCTGTAAATGACGCTTTAAATTAACATCATGTTTTGACGTAGCCTGTTGCTGCGCATCACTTTCAAACAAATGTTCAAGTTCGGCTAAGGCATTACGATGCGTTTCAAAGATCTTCTGTTCATCAGTATAAATACTTTGCTGCTGTATGAGCAATTTCTCATCATAATCCCGAAAGATTTCGATATTGTTATAGGCTTGTTCATCTGAGATGCCGAGTTCTCGCAAGGCACGATAAGCCATACCTAATGAAGATAAATACGTTTCACGCCAAATGTATTCAACACCTAAATCTCTTAAAAGATGTACGTGATGGCGGTCACGAGCACGAGCCAACAGCTTTAAGTTTGGGTAATTTAATCTGAGATGACGTGCGACATTCATTGAATCTTCAACATCATCAATCGCTAAAATAAATACTTTGGCTTTTTCAATACCGGCAGAACGCAATAAATCTGGCTGGGTCACATCGCCATAATAAAGCTTACCCCCGTATCGACGGACAAAGTCCACTTGATGAAGATTGTTATCGATTGCAGTAAAGCCCAGATGTTGCAGGCGGGCAATACGCGCGATAATTTGTCCAAATCGACCAAAACCAGCAATGATAATCGGATTATCCTGCTGAGGAATTTCATCGTATTCAGGTGGACGTTCTTTATTAAACAGAGGAATGACTTTGGTTGCCATAATCCAGTAAATCACTGGGGTAAGTACCATCGACAACGTCACAATAAGGGTCACTGGCTCTAATAGAGCTTGAGTTAAAATCTTCTCACTTTTGGCAAGACTCAGAATTACAAAAGCAAATTCTCCGCCTTGTGCCAAGCAAGTACCCAAAAGTAAACTATTGTTCCAACTGTATTTTTTATAGCGGGCAATGGCAGTCAATATCAGTGTTTTGATGAGCAATAAGCCGACTGCTCCACCAATAATAAGTAAAGGCATTTCAATGAGTAGTGACAGTTGGGTGGTCATACCCACGGTCATAAAGAATAAGCCAAGTAGTAAACCTTTGAACGGTGCAATACTCGCTTCAACTTCGTGACGAAATTCTGAATCTGCTAATAATACACCTGTGAGGAACGCGCCTAATGTAGTACTAATTCCTAAAGTATCCATAAGCAAGACAACAGCAAGAATAATAAATAATCCTACTGCTGTAATAAGTTCAGTCGCTCCACTTTTAGCAACAAAACGGAAAAATGGACGCATCACATAGCGACTAAACAAAAACAAGCCCGTAAAGGTTGCAATAATCGCCGCAAAATAAGCGATCCCGTGATGGGTTGATTCTGTTCCTGCCAATAATGGAATGATGGCAAGTAAGGGAATAGCCGCTATATCTTGAAATAGTAAAATCGAAAAAGACTGCTGACCATAAGTGGTGTTGAGTTGCTGCTTTTCAGTCAGAAGCTGTAATACAAAAGCGGTGGAAGATAGCGCAAGGGCAAAACCAATGACAAAGCTAACAGAAAGCTGCTGCTTAAAGAGTAATAGTATGATCAGCATAAGTACGCCACCGCTAATGAGGACTTGCAGACTTCCCATTACAAAAATAGAGTCACGCATTTCCCACAACCGCTGTGGTCTTAGTTCTAAACCAATCAGGAACATCAATAAAATGACACCGAATTCGGCAAGTTCCATAATTGCTTCAGGGTCATGTGCAATATTTAAAACACTAGGACCTAGAAGTATTCCTGTAAATAAATAACCTAAAACTGTTGCTATCCCTAGGCGTTTGCCAAGAGGGACTAAAATCAGAGAAGCTCCAAGAAAGATTGTTGCTTGCAGTAGGAATGACATTCATTGCCTCGAATGTATTAGTCTCTTTTAAGTGTAAAGCCAAAAAGGCTTCTTCACACCATGATATTCAAATCATCTAATTAAATTCTTGCGGATCGACATCAATTGATAGCCTGAGTTGATGCTGTCTTGGAGCATGAACCAATTGAGACCACCATTGTCTTAAGTAAAAATGTAGGCGAGCACGGTCAGCAGATAAAATTACCATGTGGGCACGGTAGCGTCCCGCTTTACGTTCCATCGGTGCTGGAATTGGTCCCCAAATATCAACAATCTCACCAGCCACTTGACGAAGTTGCTCGGCAGCTTCATTTAAAAATTGTAAGGTATAGTCACGATCTTTAGACTCTGCACGTATTAGTACTGCATAGCGATAAGGTGGCAGCAAAGCAACTTTACGTTCAGCCAGCGTTTGTTTGGCAACCGCGCGATAATCTTTTTCGATGAGGGTGGTGAGTAACGGATGGTCAGGTCTTAATGTTTGTAAATAAACATGGCCTTTGTGTTCACCACGACCTGCACGACCAGCGACTTGCACAATCAGCTGCGCCGTACGTTCTGGTGCACGGATGTCTACACTGAGTAAACCTGCATCAATATCTAAAATGGCAACTAGTGTGACATGTGGAAAATGATGGCCTTTTGCCAACATTTGAGTGCCGAGCAAAATTGTTGGTTTGTTTTGATGAATACGATCATAGATTTTTTGCCAGCTTCCGACACGACTGGTACTGTCACGATCGACCCGAATCACATCATGATCTGGAAATAGTTCTTGTAAGTGCTCTTCAACCTTAGCGGTTCCTGCACCTAAAGTTTTTAAGCTTTTTTGCTGACATTCAGGGCAATGATCGGGTAAACGATGAATGGTTCCGCAGTGATGGCAGTGTAAATAAGAATAAGGCTGAGTGTGCAACGTAAAATGCGCGTCGCAATGCGGGCAATTTGCTTGCCATCCACAGCTTTCACAAACCAGTACAGGTGCATAGCCACGACGGTTTAAAAAGATTAAAACCTGTTCTTTTCTAGCTAATGTATGTTTGATTTGTTCAATAAGAGGCTGGCTAATTCCATGCTGTTTTTTGACAATTTTAAGGTCAATCAAATGCATTTTAGGCAAAAGTGCATGTCCAGCACGTTTGTTGAGTTGCAGCGCAGTTAATTTGCCAGTTTCGACCAAATAATAACTATCAATACTTGGTGTTGCCGACCCTAAAATAACAGGGCAGCTTTGCAAGTGACCGCGGTACAGTGCGACATCACGCGCATGGTAACGGAAGCCTTCTTGTTGCTTATAAGACAGGTCGTGCTCTTCATCTAAAATGATGAGGCCCAAACGTGGCAGTGGCGTATAAATGGCCGAACGAGTCCCTAAAATAATAGACGCTTTTCCAGTCTGTGCCTGTTGCCATGCTTGTAGGCGTTTGGAGTCATTTAAGCCAGAGTGCAATAAAGCAATGTCGCAGTTAAACCGAGATTTAAAGCGAGAAATCGTTTGAGGGGTTAAGCCAATTTCAGGTACTAACACCAGTACTTGTTTACCTTGCTTTAGCACCTCGTGCATGATGTGCAGATAAACTTCGGTTTTACCACTTCCTGTTAAACCATCTAATAAAAAGGCTTGGTATTGATGTTGCGCGTTTACGACGTGTTGGGTTGCTTTCTTTTGGTCATCATTTAACGTGAGCGGCATTTGTGCCAATTGAACAGGTGTTGGGCTAAAGTCGTGTGGTTCGAGCGTACAGTCAACCAATCCTTTCTTTTGAAGTGCTTTAAGCGTTGCTGTTTCTACACCACTTAAATTGAGAATATTTTCTGTAGTTCCGGCAGGGTGTAATTTTAAAATTTGATACGCATCTTGTTGCTTAACAGAACGCTTTAGCAGGGCTTCAACATTGTCACAGGGAGTGATTTTCCAAAGATGGAACAAAACATCCATCGGTTTGCCCTGACGTAATAATGCGGGTAGGGCGGTTTGCATAACCTCACCAATGGGAAATTGGTAATATTGTGCGGACCATGTCAATAAACTTAAAACTTGTTCATCTAAAATTGGTTCTTCATCTAAAAGTTCAGAAATGGCTTTAAGCTGAAATTTGCCTGTAAATGGCTCATGTGGATTTACTTTTTCTGTAATGATGCCAATTAAGCTTTGGCGTCCAAATGAAATAGCGACGCGTGAGCCTACGTGAGCCCGTTCATATTGTGCTTGGGTGAGTGTATAGTCAAAAGTGTCGTACAGATGCACAGGTACGGCTACACGCACACGATAAACAACTGAATCAGGCTTTGGCGTTATGGTCATAGAGGCTCATTTCGTCAATTTTAAAAAACGGCATAGCGTCGTGAAGAGGACTTGGGTATTCTACACAGGCTATAGAACGAATATGAATGATTGCGTAGCATAGATGCAACAGCAGCGACTATTATTTTTGGAAAATTAGAACATTACCATGCCTGCATATCAATTTACTGCCATTGATGCTTCAGGGAAGCAGCAAAAAGGAGTGCTTGAAGGAGACTCAGCACGCCAGATTCGCCAACAATTACGTGATAAAGCATGGACACCAATTAGTGTTGACCCTGTTGAACAAAAAGATAAACATCAGAGTCAGGGGTTATTCCAAAAAAAGTTCAGTGCTTATGATTTGGCACTCATGACCAGACAACTTTCTGTTTTGGTTGCAGCGGCCATTCCTCTGGAAGAAGCTTTACGTGCGGTGAGCAGGCAAAGTGAAAAACCGCATGTGCAAAACCTTTTATTATCTGTCCGTTCTCGCGTTTTAGAGGGGCATTCACTCGCACAAGGCATGCAGCAATCTGGACGGTTTCCTGACCTTTATATTGCAACGGTCGCCGCTGGTGAGCGTTCTGGGCATTTAGATCTGATTTTAGATCAGCTTTCAGATTACACCGAAAACCGTTTTGCAATGCAAAAGAAAGTTCAGGGCGCTATGATTTACCCAATCATTTTAATGCTGATGTCTTTTGGTATTGTGATGGGTTTAATGACTTATGTTGTGCCAGAGATTGTAAAAACGTTCGACCAAAGCAAAGATGCCTTGCCGTGGATTACAGTTGCTTTAATGAAAGCCAGTGATTTTATCCGTCACGCTTGGGTGTTTATTATTATTTTTGCAGTTGTGGGAATTGTTGCATTTGTACGATTTTTAAAAACGACTGCTGGGCATTATGCTTTTGATCGATTAACACTCAAATTGCCATTATTCGGTAAACTGTCACGTGGTATTAATTCTGCACGATTTGCCAGTACTTTATCTATTTTGACTCGTTCAGGCGTACCTTTGGTCGATGCTTTAAAGATTGGTGCAGCAGTGACCAGTAATTGGGTCATACGTGATTCAATTGCCCATGCAGCTGAGCGTGTTACCGAAGGTGGTAACTTGGGTACACAGCTTGAGCGCAGTGGTTATTTCCCACCAATGATGGTACAAATGATTCGAAGTGGTGAGGCATCAGGCGAACTGGACCGCATGTTAGAACGTGCATCGACCATGCAAGACCGTGAGGTTACAACATTTATTTCAACCTTACTGGCATTACTTGAACCACTTATGCTGGTTCTAATGGCAAGCATTGTACTGGTTATTGTAATCGCGGTTATGCTGCCAATCGTAAATATGAACAATATGATTTAATAACTTTGATATTAGAGATAATGATGAAAGTAAAAAATATTCAAAGCGAAACAGCGATGGAACAACATAGTGAATCTGCGGTTTCAAATCAGTTTGAGCCAACGTGCCATTCCGAGCATAGCTCTCAATCAGATATTTGCTCCTCAAGCGTAGCTTTCGGACTTGCGGCACGTTCGAGCGGTGCTCGAATGAAACGTGCCTCAGGCTTTACCCTCATTGAAGTCATGGTCGTGATTGTAATTTTAGGCGTGTTAGCAGCGTTAATCGTACCCAATGTCATGGGGCGTAGTGAAAAAGCTAAAATTGATACCACCCAAATTACATTAAAAGGTGTGGCTGGTGCTTTAGATCAGTACAAGCTTGATAACGGACATTTCCCAACCATGCAAGAAGGTGGGCTAGATGCTTTAGTTAATCAACCTGCAACAGCGAAAAACTGGATGCCGGGTGGCTATGTAAAAGGTGGTTATCCTAAAGATAGCTGGAAAAACGATATTCAATATGTCATTCCTGGGGCAGATGGTCGCGCTTTTGATTTGTATTCATTTGGAGCAGATGGCAAAGATGGTGGTGAGGGTAATGATGCGGATATTTATTATCAGCCTTAATTGAAAATATAATAGAGATTATCAATTCAGTTAAAAAGATAAACTGATAAATTCGAATTGATAATCTCTCTCAATTAGGAAAATATAATAAATATTTGAAAAATATAAATTAAAATTAATAATGATATTTGAGATTTATAATAATAATTATTCCCATATTTAATAGTTACAAGAAAGTTAAAATGTAGAGAAAAATAAGCTATATATTTAAATGAAAGCTTTGCATAATAAATAAAAAGCACTTTATTCAATTAAAAAGGAGAGATTAAATGAAAGCATTTCTCATATTAGATGAACTGACTCAGTTTCATTGGGTAATGCTCAAGTCTGTCCTATTGATTTTGGGTTTATTGCCGCTTGCTGAAGTTTCATTAAAGCTATGGCTGAGTACAGAGGGAAGTAGCCAAATTATGATTGGTTTCTTCGCATTAAGTATTGTGAGTGCATGGTTGATGGTGAGCTTCTTTACCGCATTAAAAGCGAGTGTCTGGCAAGCTAAACAAATATCTACTCAATATGAGCAATTACTGTTTAAAGCTTATCGTTATGTACCCATGGTCTTTTTATCAAGCCTAGTTGCTTATTTATCTTTGGAACTATCTATCGCTTTTTAATGATATTTTAAAACCAGATTTTTAAATAAAACGTAGACTCAACATCTACGTTTTATTTTTTAACTGGACTTAAAAAGAGGGTGTTTCTTTATTTGTACATATTATATGCTTCAAATCAGATATTTAAGAACATGAGAAAAAGTAAATGGAACAAATCGAGTGGAATGATTTTTTAAAAGTAGAGCTTCGCGTTGGTAAAATTATTCAAGCTGAGGTTTTTGAAAAAGCGCGTAAACCTGCCTATATTTTGCAGGTAGATTTTGGTGAAGAATTGGGTATACGTAAATCGAGTGCTCAGATTACTAAACTTTATCAACCACAAGATTTAATTGGTAAATTAGTTGTTGCTGTAGTGAATTTCCCTAAAAAACAAATAGGGCCTATTCAGTCAGAATGCTTGGTGACAGGGTTTCATAACGCAGATGGGGATGTCGCACTTTGTATCCCAGAGTTTGAAGTTCCTCTGGGTACAAAGCTATTATAATTTAGCGACGTGATTTAAAAGAAACGTCAACTTTACGTGGACGATAGATCCAACCTAAAATCAGCAGTAATACTGCAAATCCTAACACTGGATAATCACCTAGACGGTTATAAAGGGTTTGACCTTGCATGGCAGGTAAATCACCTCTCAAGACAAACTCTTTATCGAGCGGTGCTTGTTCAGTGATATGACCATTTTGATCAATAAAAGCTGTTACACCTGTGTTGGTTGCACGAATAAACCAGCGACCATTTTCTTTAGCACGCATCTGTACCATTTGTAAATGTTGCCAAGGCCCAGCAGTACCCGTAAACCAAGCGTCATTAGATACAGTCACTAAAAAGTCGCTGTCTTCTGCATTGCGTCGGGTAAGGTTCGGATAAGCGACTTCATAACAAATCGCAGCAGCAAGCGCATGTCCTTTAATTAGGAGTGGTTTCTGGTTACTCTCGCCACGTGAAAAACCGCTCATGCTAATATCATTTTGCATGGCTGGTAATACCCAAGAGAGTAAACCTGATAGTGGAATATATTCACCAAAAGGAACAAGACGCTGCTTTTTATAAAGACCGCTTGAATCGCTACCAGACGCCATAATGCTGTTGTAATACAGCGGGCTACCGACTTCATGAGATTTGGTAACATCCCAGTAAGGAATTCCGGTTACCCATGCAGTGTGGTTCTTTTTCGCTTGTGCATCCATTGCATCCAAAAATGGTTCAATGTCAGTTTGGAAGAGTGGAATTGATGATTCAGGCCATACAATTAAGTCACGACCCCATTCAGATTGAGTCAGACCTGCATAAATTTCTAATGTTCTGACTTGATATTCAGTCAGCCATTTTAAATCTTGTGGAATGTTACCTTGAATCAGCGAAACGCTAAGTGGTTTAGCAGCTTTAGGTTTTACAAACTGTATATATGATGCTCCCCATGCACCTAAAACCAATAGGGCAGATGGGATAACCCAGAAAATACGCTTACGCAGAACTTCAACTAAAGCACATGCTAATACAATAACAACGAAGGAAATCGCGTAAATACCGAATAGAGGTGCGTAACCATCAAGTAAACGTTCAGTAAAAGCGTAACCCACAAACAGCCATGGGAAACCTGTAAATACCCAAGTTTTTGCCCACTCGAAAACAATCCAGAGCGGCGCAAAGGTCAGGGGTGTTTCAGGGAAGAAACGTCGGTAAACCCAAGTCTGAAGTGCGGTAAATAAGCCCATCACAAGGGCCATAACAGCGATCATACACACGCTTAGAAAAGCATTGGTGTCGCCATATACATGGATGGAAGTGTAGAGCCAAAAAGCCCCCACAAACCATAAACCGAAGCCATAGCTCCAACCAATCGCAAATGCTTGTTTAGCTGAGCGTTTATGTAGTGATGCATAGAGTAGGGCTGGAGATAATATTGCCAACCACCACCAATAATAAGGTGCCAGTGAAAAACTGAACACGGCACCTGAAAATAAAGCAATGAGTAAAGGAAAAATTAAAGGAAGCTGTTTTTGTTGTTGCGAAGAATCTAACAGCTTTTCAAAGTATGCTCTCATTGACGTACAGCTCGAATCAGATGAATAGTGCGGGCATCTGCTTCAACGATTGTAAATAACCAATTTCCAAGCTCAACAGTTTGACCTTGTAAATCACTTACCAGACCAATCTCTTGAAGCAATAAACCGCCGACAGTTTCTACTTCATCGTCAGAAAAATCAGCATCTAAAACAGTATTGAAATGTTCGATTGGTGTAAGTGCTTGCACCATCCATGCATTTGCTACCGTATGGTCATTGTCAGGAACAATGTACTGAGCATCTTCATCAGCAGTGTCATGTTCGTCTTCAATTTCGCCAACGATTTCTTCAAGAATATCTTCGAGCGTAACAAGACCAGCTGTTGAACCATATTCATCAATCACAATGGCAATGTGAGTCTGAGTATGTTTCAACATGCGTAGAACCTGATCGGAACGCGCACTTTCTGGAACAAATAAAGGCTGACGCATAAGAACTCGAATATCGACTTTGGTATTCGGTTCGGTTAGAAATGGCAGTAGATCTTTTGCGAGCAAAATCCCGACAACATTATCAGGCTGATCAGAAGAGAAGACTGGAAAGCGTGAGTGAGCAGACTCGACCAATACATCAAGAATATCAAGTAACTGATCATCTTCTTGCAAACTGATTATTGCTGTTCGTGGTGTCATGACTTCACGAATTTTTGTAGCTGGAAGGTCAAGAACACCTTCAAGCATGGCAACAGTATCTGGTTCTAAAAAGCGACGTGAATTTTGGACTAATTTTAATAATTCATCACGGGTTTCTGGTGCTGTGCCTAACCATTTTCGTAAGCCGCGCATTCCCCACGACGGACTTGGTTCCTCTTGCATGATCTTTCCTAAAGACTCAATCTATCAAATGAATACTTTGAATCATACCGAAGAAAACATGCTTATGCATCTATAAAACAAGCTAAAAGACAAAACGTATATTGTTATGTAAAAGCCAGTTACAGTTAACAGCGCAGTAATTTGTTTATGCTAAAATGTGAAAATTCTATTTGTTCGAGTTTATTATGTCAGAGCAACCCATTTCACCTACTGTACAACTCAATACGCGTGGTTTACGTTGTCCGGAACCTGTCATGATGTTGCATCAAGCCATCCGAAAATCTAAATCTGGCGATGTGGTTGAAGTCTTCGCAACAGATAATTCGACCTCGTGGGATATTCCTAAATTTTGTATGCATTTAGGCCATGAGTTGCTTTTGCAAGAAGAACGCTTAGATGAAAATGGGCATAAAGAATTTCATTATTTGGTGAAGAAAGGGTAATACAATAATAATAAGGCTTCTAATAACGACGATTAGAAGCCATTAATAATTCAAATTTAATTTGAAATGATAATTTTTTACAAATAAGAATCGTTATATAATTTATAAAATTAAGTATATAAATGACGTATAAAAATGAATGAATATTTTGTAAAACGAAGCTTATTTATTTTTCTTTGGTTTTTCTGTATTGCCATTTTATTAAATCTAGAAACTTCTTGGTTATCTGAAACTGTTGCTGTCATTATTTTAGTTACTGTTATTATTTTTGGCTCAATTCTGTTGGGTTATAGAAATACATATTTTGCTCCCGAACCAAAAATAAAGATGAGTCTGATTTTACATACAAGTTTTATGGGGCTTATGTTAGTTATTGATTTATTGCTTGGTAAGTCAGTTTGGTACTTCGATTTAGCTCGAAACTTTGGTTTTCTTGGCCTGTTTTTATTAGGTTCATTTATTTTTTATAAAAAGAACCTCAATTTAAACGTAGCAAAAATACCGCCTTTTCAATAAGCAGATTCCAATAAAAAAGCCCCGAATAATCGAGGCTTTTTTTGTTACATGTTTGGATAGTTTGGACCACCGCCACCTTCTGGCGTTACCCATGTGATGTTTTGAGATGGGTCTTTAATGTCACAAGTCTTACAGTGAACACAGTTTGCTGCGTTAATCTGGAAGCGTTTAGAGCCATCATTATCTTCCATGATTTCATAAACACCAGCAGGGCAGTAGCGCTGTGCAGGCTCATCCCATTTCGGTAAGTTTACATTCACTGGAATTGAAGGATCAGTAAGCTTCAAGTGAGCTGGCTGGTTTTCTTCATGTACAGTGTTCGAGATAAACACAGAAGATAAACGGTCAAATGTAAGCTTGCCATCTGGTTTTGGATAGTTTGGCTTGAAGCTAGTTGCATCGACAGTTTTCAATACAGCAAAGTCTTGCTTCAAGTCATGCAAAGTGAATGGCACTTTAAAGACGTTTTGGTCGATAAAGTTAAATGCACCACCAATCCATTGACCAAATTTATGCATTGCTGGGCCAAAGTTACGAGAGTTATAAAGCTCTTCTTTTAACCAGCTGTTGTTAAATTTGTCAGTGTATGAAGTTAATTCTTTAACGAATAAATCTTCGCCTTCAGTAACGCGTGCAATCGCAAGGTCACCGCCTTTTTCTACGCCAGCAGCAATCGCTTCAAATACAGCTTCACCACATAACATGCCTGATTTCATGGCAGTGTGTGAGCCTTTGATTTTTGCAAAGTTTAAGAAACCTGCATCATCACCAATCAAGCAGCCGCCTGGGAAAGTCAATTTAGGCAATGAGTTGAAACCGCCTTTCACTACAGCACGTGCGCCGTAAGAAATACGCTTACCACCTTCTAAATACTGTTTAATCAGTGGATGAGTTTTCCAGCGCTGCATTTCCATGAATGGGTACATGTGTGGATTTTCATAAGACAAGTCCACAATCATACCCAAAGTTACTTGGTTGTTTTCAGCGTGGTATAACCACCAACCACCAGAAGAACCAGTTTCAGCCAAGGGCCAGCCAGCACCGTGCATCACTAAGCCTGGCTTATGTTTTGCTGGGTCAATTTCCCAAAGTTCTTTAATCCCGATACCGTAGTGCTGTGGATCAGCATCTTTATCAAGGTTGTATTTCGCAATGAGGCGTTTGCCTAAGTGACCACGGCAACCTTCAGCAAAGAGAGTGTATTTAGCGTGAAGCTCATAACCTGGAGTAAAGTTATGCGTTGGTTCGCCATCTTTACCAATACCCATATCACCAGTTTGAATACCTTTTACAGTACCGTCTTCATGGTAAAGCACTTCAGATGCAGCAAAGCCAGGGAAGATAGAAACTTCTAATTCTTCAGCTTTTTGACCTAACCAGCGAACAACGTTACCTAACGAGATAACGTAGTTACCATCGTTGTGCATGGTTTTAGGAACCATCCAATGTGGTGCTTCTTTAGAAGTGGTTTCTGAAAGTAAGAAGAATGTCTTGTCTTCAGTTACAGGTACGTTAAGAGGCGCGCCTTCATCGACCCAGTTCGGGAAAAGTTCATTGATGGCACGTGGCTCAAGCACAGCACCAGACAAGATATGCGCACCTACTTCAGAGCCTTTTTCAACTACACAAACAGAAAGATCGGGTAAGTTTTTTTCAATCGCTAATTGACGGATCTTAATCGCAGCAGACAGACCGGCAGGTCCTGCACCTACGATGACAACGTCAAACTCCATCGATTCACGTTCGATGTGTTCCATGTAGGACTCCTCAATACTTAAAGGTGGCAACCGTCATATTCAGAAATTCGGTGCTGCCGTGAGTGTTTTAATCCATAGGCGCAAATATGCTATTGTGCCTTTTATCGTTTTGGCTAGTATAGTTTTAAACCATGATCTAGCCAATTGGCTGAGTCGTCATATTTTTTCGTCAGCAAGGCATAAACTATGGTAAATCAAAATAATTCCCCATCGGATATGGGAAAAATACCGTTATCTGATGATAAAAACTTAATGAACATTGCACAATACTTAAAAGGTGTACAGCAAAGTCACAAAAGGTCAATTCCACCTTTAGAGCAGTGGCATCCAAAGCATTGCGGCAAAATGGATTTGACGGTTAAAGCCAATGGAGAATGGTGGCACGAAGGTCAATTAATTAAGCGCCAAGCCCTATTAGATCTATTTACCAAAGTCCTATGGAAAGAAGAAGGGAAATTCTACCTGAAAACCCCCGTAGAACAAATTGAAATTGAGGTTGAAGATGAACCTTTATTAGTCAATCAAGTCGATCAAGTTGAAATTTCAGGTGATCAATTTTTACAACTGACCACGACCAATCAAGATGTGATTTTGGTTGATGCTGAACATCCAATTTTTATGCGTGAATATGCAGGGGAGTTACGCCCTTACGTGCATGTGCGTTTTGGAATTAATGCGCTTATTCAACGTCAGTCTTTTTATCACTTAGTGAACTATGGAACACTCATCGAAAAAGAGAATGGTGAAACCGTTTTAGAGTTAAAAAGTGGTAATTTGCTCTTGCAATTAGGCACTTGAGGTTTAAGCTTTAGGAAGTGAAATTTTCTGACACTTCAGTACAGCTATGACCGCCATACAACCTCTATTTACCGATCTAGAACCTATGCCTAAAGCATCAGCAGATGCCCCAATTGGTATTTTTGATTCGGGAATTGGGGGAATGTCAGTTGCAGCAGAAATAGCTAGATATTTGCCGAATGAACGCATTGTGTATTATGCCGACACAGCCTACGTTCCTTATGGTCCACGTTCTGATGAGGAAATTAGAGAGCTCACAGCTCGCGCAGTTGATTGGTTATACCGCCAAGGTTGTAAAATTGCGGTGGTTGCTTGTAATACAGCTTCAGCATTTAGCCTTGATCATTTGCGTGAGCATTATGGTGAACACTTTCCAATTGTTGGTTTAGTCCCCGCATTAAAACCTGCCGTATTACAAACACGTTCTAAAGTGGTTGCTGTGTTGGCCACACCTGCTACTTTTCGTGGGCAACTTATTAAAGATGTTGTTGAGAAGTTTGCTGTTCCGGCGGGTGTTAAAGTGATGACCTTAACCAGCCTTGAACTTGTTCCTTGTGTAGAAGCAGGACAGCAAATGGGAGAGGCGTGTTTAACGGCATTAAAAGCAGTTTTACAGCCTGCCGCTGAGCAAGATGCAGACTATTTAGTGCTCGGTTGTACGCATTATCCTTTCTTAAATGAAGCAATTCATCATCTTTTTGATAACCAATTCACACTGGTTGATTCTGGATTCGCAGTTGCCCGACAAACAGCCCGTATTTTAATAAAAAATGCGTTATTATGTGACCAAATAGGTCAGAATGTTGCACGTATTGAATGTTACGTCAGCGGAAATAATGCTGATGCACTACAACCTGTTTTACAACATATGATTCCACAAGAGTTAACTTGGACACTTCATAATCTGAACTGATCTTTTAGCATCATTTAGAAAATAGTGTTTTTTTATATTTATTATTTTATTTGGGGCGGTTCATGATCTTGGCTGATTTTAGGTCACATACAGATCATGAGGCGAAAGGGTATTGTTATGCTCGATACACGCTATCAGATTTTTATTTCAACGTCTGGCCGCGATATGCAGCCAGAGCGAATGGTTTTGTCTCAAACCTTGGTGGGGATGGGTTTCTTTGCTTGGGGACTAGAACATCGAACACCTTTAACAACCACACTTGCACGTCGACAAATTGATGAATGTGATTATGTAATCTTACTTCTGGGAAGTCAGTATGGAGAACAATCGATTTCTGGTGTGAGCTATCTGTCTTTAGAATATGAATATGCGTTAAGTCAGGCTAAACCTATTATTGTATTCATGCATGAACAGCCTGAAAGCCGTGAAATAGATTTACAAGAAACACATCCACAACTTAAAGATAAATTTCTCACATTCAGAAAAAAGTTATTACACGAAGCAAAGCATATTTTTTACTTTAAAACTCCACGTGAATTGGAGTTGGCTGTCCGTTTAAATATCCCTTTAATGGTTGAACAACATATGGGACAAGGTTGGGTTCCTGCTCATCAAGCTCAGCAGTTAGAAGACGAAATTAGACTATTAAGAAGTAAAATTTTGCATTTAGAACAGCGAGTAACCGAGCCATCAACACAGTTAAAGGAAGTTGCACCGCAAGATATTTTTGCATTTGAATATCAGATTCAAGCATTTCAGGATGGCAACTTTAAAGAGCTTAAACGACAGAGACAAATGACATGGTCTCAGTTGTTGAGCGTGCTGGCAAAGCGCTTTGAAACAGCTGTGCCAGAAGAGAATTTTGGAATTTGTCTGAATGAATATTTAAATCAGGCTGGCTTAGAAGATGCTCGTCAGGAATTACCTCGTGCACATGCGGTGGCTTGCGCACAGATTAATCATAAGGCACTGTTTCGAATTAAAAATCAAATGCAATCACAAGGTTGGATTGTCCCAACACAAACTGAGCAATCATATGACCTTTGGAAACTAACCACTAAAGCTCAAAAGATATTGCTTAGTTATAAATGGAACAATCGAGGCGTTCGATTAAAAGCTTAGAGCGATTCAATTTATATATGACACTGAAAACTGTTACATTAGTGTTATAAGATGAACTGAAAGGCATTTACACATGTCGTTTGAACAAAAACCGAAAGTTACTGTCATTTTAGCGAATTTAGGCACACCAGATGAGGCGACTGTGCCTGCGGTGCGCCGTTTTTTAAAACAGTTTTTATCTGATTCACGCGTGATTGAAATACCGAAACTGATCTGGTGGATTATTTTAAATCTGTTTGTTTTACCTTTTCGCCCGAAAAGAGTAGCGCATGCCTATGCTTCAGTATGGTCAGCAGATTCGCCGATGCGCGAAATTGTGTTTGAACAAACCAAACGTGTGCAGGCTTATTTAGAACAAGAAAATAAACAGTTTGATTTAACGGTTTTACCCGCAATGACTTACGGTAATCCGGGTATTGATAAAGTTTTAGAAAAATTGGCGGCTAACCCACAAGAACATGTCATTTTATTGCCTTTATTTCCTCAATATTCTGCAACGTCTACAGCGCCGTTATATGATGCATTTGCCAAGTGGATTCCAGCTCAGCGGAACTTGCCGGGTCTAACCATCATTAAAGACTATTATCAGCATCCTATGTTTATTCAAGCATTGGCAGAAAGCGTTTTAGCCTACCAAGAGCAGCATGGTAAACCTGAAAAACTGTTGATGTCATTTCACGGTATTCCGCAGCCTTATGCAGATAAAGGCGACCCTTATGCAGATCGTTGTCGTATTACAGCAAAGTTAGTTGCTGAAGCCTTACATTTAAAAGAGGATGAATGGGCAATTAGTTTCCAATCACGTTTTGGAAAACAAGAATGGGTGAAGCCTTATACAGACCAGCTTTTACAAGATTGGGCGAAGCAAGGCGTTAAGTCTGTTCAGGTCTTAAGCCCAGCTTTTTCTGCCGACTGTTTAGAAACACTTGAAGAATTAGCTATTCAAAACGCAGAGTTGTTTCAAGAAGCAGGTGGTGGTAGCTATGCTTATATTCCAGCTCTAAACAGTGATCAAGCTCATATTGATTTGCTTGCAGGTTTAGTTCAGGCTAATCTTGATGCCCTTACCCATACCTTAGCCCACCGTTAATTGCGTTTTAGCCAGAGGTTCTTATGCTGCAAGTCAAAATTGTTCCCGTTACTGCATTTGCTCAAAATTGTTCCCTTGTTTGGGACAGTGAAACGAAAGAAGCAGTTTTGATTGATGCAGGTGGTGATGCTGCTGTTTTGAAAAAAGAAGTAGAAGCCTTAGGTTTAAAAGTGAAGGCTCTGTGGCTAACTCATGGGCATTTAGATCATGCAGGAGCGGTAGGCGAGCTTGCCAAAGAATGGAGCGTTCCGGTTATTGGTCCACACAAAGAAGATCAGTTCTGGCTAGATATGATTCAGGAAGTATCAGCACGTTATGGCTTCCCGATTCCACAACCCGTTAAAGTTGATCAATGGCTTGAAGGTGGCGAAGTACTAAAACTGGGTGAAGATGAATTTGAAGTACGCTTTGCTCCAGGGCATACGCCAGGTCACGTAGTTTTCTATAATAAAAACCATGGTTTACTTTGGACAGGCGATGTTCTGTTTAAAGGTTCGATTGGGCGAACAGACTTCCCACGTGGTAACCATGAGCAGTTAATTGAATCGATTAAACGTGAGTGTTTTAGTTTGCCAGATGATACTCAGTTTATTTCTGGACATGGTCCAATGAGTACCATTGGCTATGAAAAGCAATTTAACCCGTTTGTCGCGGGTAAAGCAGGTTAATCTTCATAATCATCTTCATTTTGACTACCCTTGTTTTGCTGAGGAGCATCTTGGGTAGGCAGTCTATATTCATCATTTGCCCAAGCGCCTAAATCAATTAATTTACAACGTTCAGAACAAAACGGACGAAATTCATTGCCTTCCCAAACACTTGGTTCACCACAACGTGGGCAGGGAAATGTACGTGGCATAAAGCGATATCCTCAAAGTGAAGAGAAATAGATTAGGCAAAAGTCAGGTGACTTGTTAGACTTATGCCGATTTTTATTTAGTTTGATGTGATTATGCCGATTCGTCAATTTCAAGCACAACGTATGCAAGCGCCTCGTGATTTTACTCCAATTGAAAATACTCCAATTTGTGTAGAAATTGGGGCAGGCAAAGGTAAACATGCTTTACTGTTTAGTGGACAACAGCCGCAGCATACGTTATATGCGATTGAACGAACCCGCGAAAAATTCTTGGCAATGCAAAAGCAGCATGGTTTGGAACCAAGAGATAACTTGGTGCCTGTACATGCAGATGCTTTACCTTGGGTCGTGCATGCTTTGCACCCCGCTCAAGTTGAACATTTCTTTATTCTCTATCCAAATCCAGAACCACATAACCCAGCACAGCGCTGGTTGAATATGCCGTTTTTTGAGTTCTTAATCTCGCGTCTGCAAACAGGTGGAACTATTACTTTGGCAAGTAATATTCCCGAATATATTGAAGAGGCAGAGCAGCAGTTATTAAATGTATGGAAGCTGCCTTACCAAAAAGAAAAAATTGCTCAAACATCTGCACGTACCCATTTTGAAATTAAGTATTTAGAACGTGGAGAGCTTTGTCAGCAGCTCATTATGACCAAGCCTGAAGGTTATCAAACTCGATTTGATGAATTCACGCCATTGCAAGGGCAAACACATGGCGAATAAGCGGGTTGCCATTATTGGAGCAGGCCCAGCAGGTCTTATGGCTGCTGAGGTGCTTAGCCAATACGCTTATGATATTGATGTCTATGAACAAAAGCCTTCAGCGGCACGTAAGTTTCTGATGGCAGGTAAAACTGGGTTAAATATCTCGCACGCCGAACCTTTAGCACAGTTCATTGACCGTTATGATCATGCAGAATGGCTCAAACCGTGGGTTGAAAAATGGGATGCAGTCTGGATTCAAAGCTGGATGAAAAGTCTGAGAATTGAATCTTATGTGGGCACCTCAGGTCGCATTTTTCCTGTCGAAATGAAAGCTGCTCCTTTACTGCGTGCTTGGCTCAAGCGCTTGGCAGAACAACAGGTTAAATTCTTTTATCGTCATCGTTGTATTAATTTACAAGGTACAACGGTGACTTTAGAAAACCAAAATAATCAAAGCACTGAAACTTTTACCCAGCAATACGATGCGGTTGTATTGGCCTGCGGTGCGGTGTCGTGGTCACAATTAGGTAGTGATGGTGCATGGCAGCAATGGGTGGATCAATCCAGTATTGAACCTTTCCAGCCAAGTAATGCAGGGGTATTGCATGCTTGGTCAGCTTTTATGGAAAGCTGTTTTGGTGAACCTTTAAAGCGTATCAATGCGTGGGTTGAGCCTAGCCAGATTACCCATGGTGATATTGTAATTACTCACTATGGTTTAGAAAGTGGTGTTATTTATAAACTTGGACGAGCTTTACGAGAACAACAAAAACAAGGGAAAAGCTTAAATCTATTTTTGGATTTATTGCCTGATGTAGAGTTGTCACAGTTAATTAAAAAATTGCAGGCCAGTAAAAAACAATCGCTCACTAATATCTGGCGTAAAGCAGGTTTAGACACGGCCAAAATTAACTTAATTAGAGAAATCGTTGATAAAGCGTTATGGAGCCAATCAGAGACTATGGCTCAGCAAATTAAAGCACTTCAAATCAAGTTAGATGGCTTTAGACCTATTGAGGAAGCGATTAGCTGTGCTGGGGGTGTTAAGCAAGATGCATTAACTGAAAGCTTAGAGCTTAGACAAACTTCGGGTGTGTTTTGTTGTGGTGAAATGCTGGATTGGGATGCTCCTACAGGTGGATATTTACTTACAGCATGCTTTGCTACAGGGCGAGCGGCTGGTGAAGGCGTGCATTTATTCTTAGAAAAATAACAGCGAATTTGGTGCTATTTTTGATATGTGAAAAGTGTTATTTTTGAGCGATCAATAATAATAGGATTTACGAGAACATGTCTCAAGCATCACCAGTTTATCAAGGAAGTTGTTTGTGCCAAGGTATTCGCTATGAAATTAAAGGCGATATCGGAGATATCATTCAATGCCATTGTCAACGTTGTCGAAAATCCAATGGAACAGCATTTGCCACGAATGCTCCTGTTAAAAGTACAGATTTTAAAATCACCCAAGGTGAAAATTTAGTCAAAAAATTCGCTGTGGAAGGTGTGTACCGCTGGTTCTGTAGCGAATGTGGTTCACCTTTGATTAGCTCGCGTGATGCGCAGCCTGAACTGTATCGTGTAAGAATTGGGACACTGGATACGCCATTAGACCAAAAACCGACAATGCATATTTTTGCTGCCTCTAAGGCAGAGTGGGAATGTATTCGTGACGATTTACCGCAATACGATGAACGTCCATGATTTTACAAAGTATATTTAAATCAAATTCAAGATGATCTAATATACTTAAAACGGGGAGATGGCATTCCTCCCTTGAAAAACCGCCGTATTGGCTAATGATGCCTACGTTACCCTCATGTATTTATATATCGCTGGGTACGTAGGTTATTGCGTACTCTGCTTATTTTTGGAGTATGCCATGTCATATTTTCCTTCATTATTTTTTGCTCTTTTAGCGTCTATCTAAAGGGGTGGTCTTATGTATTATTCTCTACTTTCAATTGCTTTAGGCTCAGTTCTAGGGGCGTGGTTACGTTGGTTTTTAGGTCTAAAACTCAACCCGATTTACCCACAAATTCCGCTCGGTACAGTCACTGTTAATTTGGTCGGTGGTTTTATTATTGGTTTTGCGATTGCCTACTTTTCTCAAAGTGATTTAAGCCCGAACTATAAGCTTTTTGTGATTACGGGTTTTTGTGGGGCTTTAACTACATTTTCAACGTTCTCAATTGAGATTGTGACTTTATTGCAAAGTGGTAAGTTGGGAATGGCGATGTTGGGAATTTCTATTCATTTAATTGGGTCGTTAATTTTTACGTGTTTGGGGTTGGCGACTTATTATTGCGTATCGGGGCATTGAGTTTTTATATTTAAGAATTGACCAGGATTTCAAGTTGTGAGAGCTCATCGAAGTTGAGTGTTGTGTAGGATTTTCACGACGGAGTCTTACCGTTGAGTTATCTAATGGAAGCAGCTAATTAAGTTACTTTGGTTTTGCCCAAAGTAACCAAAGGCATCTGTCATTCGCAGAACCTGTTCACTGTACGCATTTATCTTAAGCTTTGCAAAAATGATCTTTTATTGACACCACGCAGGCTGCGAATGACGTTATCGCGTATCAAATGTAAGGGGCTAATAAAATAATTAAGAAAAATAAGGCATTTACTATCGTGACAGACGGCATGGATGCCGTCGTTTCGCTGTGCTACATGGATGTAGCATCAGCGTAACAAAGGGTTTTGTCACTTTTGCCCTCAAAAGTGAGGCATTGCCTATTAACAGGCTTTAGAAAATCTCATAATTTGAGGCTGTGCTAAAAAATGATTAAGCTTTTTCAGCCAAAGCCTGACCTTTAAACTTCACACCATCCCAACCATTTTGCATAAACTGACGAATATTTTGATGGTCAGTTCCCTCAGGGGTCGCCAATACAGATGCGTAGTGCTCTGCAAATAAACTTAAAGTTTGTGCTTGGTCTAAACCTTGTAACTTGGCAAAAGAGAAAACTTTTGCACTGCCTTGATTTTCAGTAGCCGCATTATGCTGTGCGCCATTTTGAAAAGCCGTTGGAGTATGTTGGTAACGTGCTTCAATATGAGCTAAAACGTCTGAAAATTTTGCTGTGCCTGCTTGTAATTGTGCAAGTAACTCTTGTGCCATTATCTTAAACTTCCTATTAAATGAGGGTTCAAGCATAGCATCGAATAGCACCTTTGAAAGCTCGGTGAATGCAAAAAAATGATGAGTTGTGGGAAAAATAAGAAGAGTTTTTATACAAGTTGTGGATAAGTTCTCTTTTATACACAACATAAAAATATCGAAAAAATACACATAAAAAAAGAAGCCTAAGTGGAGGAGATAGTCTTAGGCTTCCAATGATTTAAGTGTATTGGTCAAATCTTAACGTAAGATTAACTCTTACGATTAAAGCGAGCGAAGCGTTTATTAAAGGTTGCAACGCGGCCTTCGTTACTTGCTTGACGTACTTCACCTGTGTAGAAAGGGTGAGATGCACTTGAAATATCAAGGGTTACATAAGGATAGACTTTTCCTTGATATTCTTTGGTTTGTTTAGACTGAAGAGTACTACCAATTAAGAAGTATACGTCTGCATTGGTGTCATGAAATAACACTTGTTGATAAGCAGGATGAATATCTTTACGCATGAGAGATTGTCCTAAATTATTTTTGATTAAGGGAATGTTATAACATAACAAATAAAAAGTCAATGTAACCCCTAGAAGGCTGCATTGATCAGTAAATTAAGTTAGTTAGAAGGTGGGACAAGCTCTTCAAATAGACCATTCAAATTGTCATGAACTTTTAAGTGAATGAGGTTCCAGTAGTGTCCTGAAATGGTCCTGTTGACCATCAAAGTGTCTGGTGAAGGCTTAAAGACATCCCAGTACTTCAAAGATTTTTTCACAAGCAACATGCCATCATGATGTGATGAGTTCTCGGCAAAATTATAAGTAGTGGTAAGCGGACGCAATAACACTTCAATCCAGAGTTTATAAAGGTCGCTCGGGAATTTGCCTTTTTCTGCTAGTGAATGTAGTTCAAGTAACTCAGTTTCAATCAAATCGATATTTTCATGACGAGCTGCGTTCACCAATCGTTTAAAGCTATATACAATTTCATTGGAAAGCGTTTTAACACTGCCATAGTCATAAATAATGACACTGCCGTCTTGGCGAAAAGCAAAGTTACCTGGGTGAGGGTCGCAGTGAAAACGTTTTAGAAAGAACATTTCCTGACCTAAAGCACGAATCAAACGACGTCCAATCGTATTTCGAACTTCAATAGGCCAAGCGCTGGCAGTTTCAATGCTGTCACCTTGTTCGAGGCTCAACGTTAAAATGCGTCTTGAAGAGTAATCTTTATAAACAGTAGGGATGATAATTTTGTCATCTAACTGGCTATGAAATGTTTTAAAAACTTCAAGGTTTTGAGCCTCGATTTCATAGTTAAGTTCTGCTGAAAGACTATCCTGAATTTCTGTAAAAAGCTGATCTTGTAGCTTTTTATCAATTTTAAGTACGCCCATTAAACGAAGGGCTAAACGCACTTGTTTTAAGTCACTTTCACAGGCCTCATCAACACCAGGATATTGAACTTTCACTACAACTTGTTCGCCACTAGGTAGGGTAGCTTTGTGAACTTGGCCAATTGAAGCAGCTGCAAAAGGTTCTTGATCAAAAGATTTAAAGGCAACATTGAGCGGTTTTCCAAGCTCACGTTCAACTTGTTGCTGAATGGCAGCAAAAGGCATGGCTGGGGCTTGGCGTTGTAACTTTGAAATTGCTTTGGCGACTTCGGGTGGGAAAATATCTTTATATTGAGATGCAATTTGGCCGACTTTCATGACGGCACCTTTCATTTCACCTAAAGTATCGGCAATTTGTAAACCAATATCCTGAAATAACTTGGTTTTTGAAGCCAGCTTTTGCTCTTCATCTGCGGTCAAGTTTCGAATCGAGTTAGAAACGGTTTTCGTTGCAATGCTCGCGGTCATTCCTGCAAGTTTCATAAATCGTTTGCCGGGTGAACTTGCATTCTTTGCCATATCTTCGATACCTCATTGACTACAACATAATATTGCCTAGTTTTGATCATAGGTGACAAAGCTTAAAAAGCCTATATGAAATTGTTTATCTCATGTAAGAAAATTTTCGAAAAACAAAATGTTATTTTTATAGTAAAAAATATGAAAAGCTTGTGAAAATCCATTTCATAAACAAAGCTTTAATATCTATAAAGTGTCTGTTTTTTTGGTGCTAATGTGAATGGCAGGTTAAATAAAAATAGAGATAACAAAAGTTATGACAAGTTTAAGTTCAGCCCATGGGCGGTCTCAGGCGGTTCCTTTATCTGTGTTCGAGCAGTCAAAAGATGCGCATATTATTCGTTCTGATGAAGAAGCAATTGAGGTTGCCAAACAACTTGCGCAAGAGTTTGCGCAAGAAGCATCTGATCGAGACAAGGAGCGCCGTTTACCCCTAAATGAAATTCAACAGTTTTCACAAAGTGGTTTGTGGGCCATTACGGTTCCCAAGCAATTTGGTGGTGCACAAGTCAAATATCGAACTTTGGCTGAGGTCATCAAAACAATTGCGAGTGTTGATCCATCTCTTGCACAGCTTCCCCAAAATCACTTGGCTTTTATTGAACATTTACGTCTTGATGCAGGTCCAGAACAACAACAGTTCTTCTTTAACTTAGTGTTGAGAGGGATTCGTTTTGGCAATGCCTTCTCAGAAAAACATAGCAAAACGGTGGCTGACCTCACTACCACATTACGAAAGACCGAGCACGGTTATGAAATTAATGGGAAGAAGTTTTTTGCAACAGGCGCATTGCTTGCACATTGGGTTCCAATTGTCGCTGTAAATGAACAGGGGCAGCCTTATGCAGCGCTAGTTCCTCGGGAAACGTCTGGAGTGAATATTATTAATGACTGGTCTGGTTTCGGGCAAAGAACCACAGCCAGTGGGACCGTTGAACTTAATCAAGTTCCAGTACGTGAAGAATATCTAATTCCGATTTATCAGGCTTTCGAACGTCCTACACCGGCAGGTGCAATTTCACAATTTATTCAAGCTGCTGTCGACGCTGGTATTGCACGTGGTGCAATTGAAGAAACAATTCACTATGTCAAAAATCATAGCCGTGCATGGGTCGATTCAGGTTTGGAAAAAGCGAGTGATGATCCCTATACGATTGCAAACATTGGTGATTTAAAAATAAAACTGCGTGCGGCAGAAGCGGTATTAGATTTAGCAGGAGATGCGATCGATCAAGCGATTGCCGACACGACAGAAGAACATGTAAATCAAGCGACATTACTAGTTGCTGAAGCAAAAGTACTCACTACAGAAGTTGCGATTTTAGCAGCGAATAAGCTTTTTGAGTTGTCTGGAACACGTTCTACTTTGTCAGAGCTTAATCTGGACCGCCATTGGCGTAATGCTCGCACTCACACCTTGCATGATCCAGTGCGTTGGAAATATCACATTGTCGGTAATTATTACCTCAATGGAATCCATCCACCTCGTCATGCATGGAGCTAAAGTGAAGAAAAAATAAGATTAGGAGAATAAAGATGACAATTACGCAAATTGAATTAGAAGAGCTATCGGTAGGCGCCGATTATGAAAAAGTAGCAAGTAGATTTCGTCCAGTTTTTGAAAAAATTGCCCAAGGTGCAATTCAACGGGAAAAAGAACGAATCTTGCCTTTTGAACCGATTCAGTGGTTAAAAGAACTTAAATTAGGTGCGGTACGTGTTCCGGTTAAATATGGTGGAGATGGGGTGTCATTGCCGCAACTTTTCCAGCTTCTAGCAGAATTGGCGCAAGCAGATTCGAATATTGTGCAAGCATTGCGTGGACACTTTGCTTTTGTTGAAGACCGCTTAGTTGCCCATAAAGAGCATTCGCAGGAAGTCTGGTTTCAGCGTTTTGTACAAGGTGATTTAGTTGGAAACGCATGGACTGAAGTTGGAAATGTACAGATTGGTGATGTCGTTACACGAGTAACCAAAGATGCTTCGGGTAACTTAGTGGTAAATGGTGAAAAGTACTATTCAACAGGAAGTATCTTTGCTGACTGGATCGATTTATTTGCCTACGATGAAGTGAACGACCGTCATGTGATTGCTGCTATTTATCGCCATGAAACTGGGGTAAGTGTGATTGATGATTGGGATGGCTTTGGTCAAAAGACAACGGGCAGTGGTACTTTAAAAGTACATCAGGTTCATTTACCAGCTTCGCACCTTATTCCATTTGATCAGCGTTTTAAATATCAGACTGCTTTTTATCAGGTTGTCCACCTTGCAACCCTAGCTGGGATTGCGCATGCCGCGGTCGAAACTTTTAGCCAAGAAATACGTGAGCGAAAGCGTATTTTTAGTCATGGTAATGGCGACCTTGTCCGTCACGACCCACAAGTTTTACAGGTGGTGGGTAAAGCCTCTGCTCAAGCCTATGGAAGTCTAGCAATTACGATTAAAACAGCAGAAGCCTTACAGAAGGCTTATGAAAGTCACTTTAGTGAGTTAGAGGTGAAAGAACATCAGTTTAATGTAGATGCAGAACTTGAGTCGGCACAAGGGCAGGTGGTGATTTCTAATTTGGTATTGGATTTAACCAGCCAGTTATTTAACGCTTTAGGTGCATCGGCAAGTAGTCAGGTTAAACAACTCGACCGTTTCTGGCGTAATGCACGAACAGTCTCTTCTCATAATCCGCTCATCTATAAAGAAAAGGTTATTGGCGATTGGGAAGTGAACCGTACAGATTTGCCTTTTGTCTGGCAAATTGGAGCAAGCCCGCGGGCAAAGTCTGCATAGTGAAAAAAAGCCGATATTTCATCGGCTTTTTTATTAGGTTTGGCTTAAACGTTTTGTATTTAAATAAAGCCTTGAAAGTAATAAAACACAAGCAATGCTTAAACCAATAATCAAACCTAGCCACACACCAGCCACGCCCCAATGGGTATAACGCGCTAAATAAAGCCCAATAGGGAAAGCAATCACCCAATATGCCATGAGCGTAATCCACATTGGTGCTTGAGTATCTTGCATACCTCTTAAACAGCCAGCAGCACTTACTTGTAATGCATCCATCAATTGATATGCCATTGCAAACCAAAGTAAATACATCGCAACAGGAGCTACATTTAAGTCTTGAGTATAAATCGAGATAATTTGTTCACGGCCTAGAGCAATAAAAGTCATGGTTAATATGGCAAAAAATATTGCTGTGCTGAGACCAATTTTTTGTACTTGATACATTGCAGCCCAGTTCTTTTCACCATAATAAGTACCGACACGGATAGTTAAGGCAATGGCTAGTGAAAGCGGAATCATAAACAGCACAGAGGTAACAGAAATTGCGACTTGGTGTGCAGCAATAAACACTTCACCAAGAGGGCTAAGGACCAATGCACCTGTACTAAAAATACTAATCTCAAAGAACACAGCTAAACCGATTGGTAGACCAAGCTGTAAAATTCTTTTAACTAAAGCCATATTAATTTTATCAAATCGGCCAAAAATAGACGTGTTTTGATAAGCCGAAGCTTTATAAATATAGCCTGCTAAAGTAATAAGCATGAGCCACTGTAAAATAGATGTTGCAAAACCACAGCCCGCGCTACCTAATGCAGGTATTGGTCCTAAGCCATGCATAAAAATCATGTTTAGAGGAATCAATACCACTAAAGCTAATAGGCTAATAGCTGTGACAGGGCGTGGATGGCCTAATGCTTCTGAATAGCCACGTAGTGCAGCGTACATGGTCACAGCTGGCATACCCAAGCCAATGGCATGCAAGAACAAGCTTGCTTTAGGTCGTAAGCTCTCTGGTACGCCAAACACATGCAAGAAAAATGGCATGAGCTGCAAAATGAGCATAGCCAGTACACCTAAAATGACAGCAACCCACAATGACTGACGAACAACGACAGGGATCTGCTCTGTATTTCTTGCGCCTTTTGCTTCAGCGACCAAAGGTGTTGTTGCAATCATAATGCCACTGAACAGGAGCATGACTGGAATCCATAAACCGACCCCTACAGCAATTGCTGCTAAATCGGTTGCAGATAAATGTCCAGCCATAATAGTGTCAATTAACCCGAATCCTGCTTGAGCAAACTGCGTAATTAAAATCGGTAGCATTAAGTGGAAGAGTTGTTTTAATTCAGACCGCAAAGATGTGACATTCGACACAAAAGGTACTCTTTTTAAATATAAAAATGGAGCTAACGCTGCAAAGTGAGTACCACACCGACAAAGATGATGACTCCACCAAGAAACCGTTGCCATGTAACAGGTGTCTTTTCTGTGCCCAACCAACCAAAATGATCAAGTAACATAGAAATAACGATTTGCCCAAAAACGACTAGTCCTGTAAAGGTTAAAAAACCAAGCTTAGGTGCAGTATAAATGCTCATGCTGATTGCATAAACCCCAAGAAATCCTCCAGTCCAAAGAAGCCATGGAATATTTGATATTTCACTTAAAGAGGGCTTCTCTGCACTTTGAAAGAAAACCATAATTGCTAAAACAATAGTACCTATGAAAAATGATAATAAAGCTGCTTGTAAGGGTGAGTGTAGTTGCTCGCGCAGTTGAGCATTAATTGCGGTCTGAAAAGCCATGGCAACACCGATTCCCATAGCTAAGGGTAAGATCAGGAAAAGTTGACTAGAGAATTTCATCATTTTTATCAGTATTTAAGAATGTTTAAATTTAGTCTAAAGCAATTAAGGTATGTTTTCATAAGCCCATTGATGCAGTCATGTTAAAATAGAAATATTGTGTAAATTGGACCTGCTCCTTGGCTGTATTAAACCCTGCTTCTATTCCTCTATCTTTATATATCCATATGCCTTGGTGCGTGCGTAAATGTCCATATTGTGACTTTAACTCGCATGCGGTACCAGACGGAGCACTTTCGTCAGAACTTGAGCAAACCTATTTAAAAGCGTTGGTCGCTGACTTTGAAACTCAACTAGAGATGGCACAGGGACGTCCGATCCATAGTGTGTTTATTGGTGGAGGGACTCCTTCACTGATTTCGGCACAGGGGTATGTATGGTTATTTGCAGAGCTTAAATCATTGCTTAAATTTGAAGATGGCTGCGAAATTACCTTAGAGGTAAATCCGGGAACGGTAGAGCATGATCCGTTTGTAGGGTATTTAGAGGCTGGCATTAATCGCTTATCGATAGGTGTTCAGAGCTTTAATACCGATCATTTGCAAAAGCTTGGACGTATTCATTCTGCAAACAATGCAATTGAAGCGATTCAACAAGCAAAGCAGGCTGGCTTTAAGCGAGTGAATGTAGACTTAATGCATGGTTTGCCTGAGCAAACGCTAGAGCAGGCGCTCTATGATCTCAAGCTTGCTGTAGAAAGTGGAGCAACTCATATTAGTTGGTATCAACTCACCATTGAACCGAATACTGTTTTCTTCCGTACTCAACCCGTTTTACCGCAAGATGAAATGCTTGAAGACATTCAAGAGCAGGGTGAGGCATATCTTAAGGCAAATGGTTTTATAAATTATGAAGTTTCGGCATGGCGTAAAGAGCTGCCTTCAGCACATAACTTAAATTATTGGGAATTTGGTGATTATCTTGCGATTGGTGCGGGTGCGCATGGCAAAGTGACACGGCCCGATGGTGTATATCGTTTCCAAAAAACTCGTTTGCCAAAAGACTATTTAGCTAAGGTTCCAGCTGAACATCTGCAAATGAAAAAGATTGAGGCAGAAGAGCTACCTTTTGAGTTTATGATGAATGCTTTACGTCTAAATGATGGGGTAAAAGCTGAGTTATATGAACAGCGAACAGGCTTAAGCTCAGATCATTTAAACGAGGTACTCACTTCACTGCGAGCTAGAAATCTTCTGGTAGAGGATAGTTCTCGTTTGGCTTGTACAGAGCAAGGTCATATTTTCTTAAATTCGGTGCTAGAAGAGTTTTTATAATCAAGCAAAATAAGAGCCGCATCATCAGATGCGGCTCTTTGATTTTAACGAGTAACAGAACCACCGTTTGCAAAAATTGTTTGACCTGTAATCCACCAACCCTCGGTCACTAGAAAGCGAATTAAAGGCTCAATATCTTCAATTTTAGTGAGTCCACCTAATGCTGAGGCTGATTTGTGATAAGCCACTGCTTCAGCAGATTCTTGTCCATAAAAGAACGGAGTATCCATAGGTCCAGGGGCAACAGCAGTCACAGAAATCTGGCGGTTACCAAATTCTTTTGATGCAGCACGGGTGTAATGCTCAACAGGGGCTTTTAAACCTTCATAGGTTGAATAGAGCCCAGTATAAGCTGCCAGAAGAGAAGTTACGATTGAGCAGATTTTTCCGCCATCATTTAAATGACGACCAGCCGATTGAATAAAGAAATAGGCAATTTTTGAGTTGATATCACTCATGTTATCAAAATCTTGTTCTGTAGTTTCTAAAAATGGTTTTTTGAGAACTTTTCCAACTGTATTAATGGCAATATCAATTCCACCAAAATGTTGCTTAGCATCTATAAATAACTTTTCAATATTTTCGATTTGCGATAAATCTGCTTGAAGCAAGATAGCATCTACACCTAATGCTTTTACATCCGCGAGCGTCTGTTCTGCATCTGCTTGAGTTTCCGCACTATTGTAGTGAATTGCGAGTTTTGCGCCTTGTTCTGCAAATTTATGGCTAATCAGTCCGCCTAAGTTTTTTGCACCGCCTGTAATTAGAACAACTTTATCTTTAAGAGTATGAGTTGTCATGATGATCGTTCCTATGGTGACTTGTTTTAATGAGTTTTTAGTCTAGATTGGCGGTAATTTTTGATCAATTATGCTAGTTTGGTTTAACTATTCAGAAAATACGAACAATTAAATGGATCGGTTGCAGCAATTTTTTATTTTTTCAGAAGTGGCTAAACGACAAAGCTTTAGTGAGGTAGCAAATCAGCTTGATTTACCTCGCTCTACAGTGACGAGTGCAATTCAACAATTAGAAACTCACTATGGGGTACGTTTATTTCACCGAACTACACGCAAAGTAAGCCTCACTCAAGATGGACAAAGAATCTTGCCTGAATGTCAAAACCTATTGTTTGACTATGAACAGCTTGAACAACTCATACAGACACAAAAGCAGCATTACCGTGGCACGCTAAAAATTTCAATGCCCAGCCGAATCGTGCATCAAGTGATTATTCCTGAACTTCCCGATTTTTATAGCCGCTATCCAGACATTCATTTACAGCTCAATAGTTCTGATGACATTACTGATTTGATCGAGAAGGGAATTGATTGTGTTGTTCGGGTGGGGCAGCTAGAGAATAGTAGTTTAATCGCGAAGTTCGTTGGTAACTTGATTATGGTGAATTGTGCAAGTCCCCATTATTTAGAACAATACGGTATTCCTGAACAATTAGAAGATCTATCTCAGCACAAACTCATTAACTACGCAGGAGCCGTAGGAGAAAAACAAGGCGTATTTTTATATCAAGATGGAACAGTGATGATCGATAGTGCTTTAAGTGTAAATAATACAGAAGCCTATGTTGCAGCTGCTTGTGCTGGCTTAGGGATTATTCAACTTCCATACTACGATGTTCAGGATAAAATAGAGCAAGGAACTCTGGTTGAAGTGCTAAGTACACATACGGCTCAATCTTTGCCACTCAATATTTTGTATCCGAACCGAAGTTATATTCCTAAACGTTTAGAAATCTTTATGAATTGGGTTAAAGACATTTTATATAAGAAATGCATCGTCATTTTTTAGTCATGAAACTAAAATAAGATAACAATAAAAAAAGCCTCTCGCAGTGAGAGGCTTTTTAGAATTTGGTGGGTCGTCCGCGACTCGAACGCGGGACCAACGGATTAAAAGTCCGCTGCTCTACCAACTGAGCTAACGACCCAAATAGGTTCAAAACAAATAAGTGGTGGGTCGTCCGCGACTCGAACGCGGGACCAACGGATTAAAAGTCCGCTGCTCTACCAACTGAGCTAACGACCCTGAACAAACATTCAAATATCATTTGAATGTGAAGTGCAAGATAACTAAAAGTTTTCTAACACCACCTTTGTTTTGATGTCGCGTATTTTAGCAAGTTATTCAACTAACACAAGAGGTAAATCAAAAACATTTGCATGATTGCCTATAAAAAGCACGATTTCCTCTTGTTTAGCTAAAAAATGAACTAAAAACGGTATTTATATGCCTGAATGTTGTCAAAAATTTCAGTTGTGACATCACAATAACTGTTCGTACCAGGTAATAAAGCGAGTAAACGTTCAGAAGTTTTGCTTGGATTAAACGAATCTTCCTTCAATTTATTCTTTTGATATTTAAAAGTACCTGTTGTTTCAACTTTAGCTTGCACTCGTAAGAACACGGGTACTGCATAAGCAGGCAGGCATTTTTTAAATATAGTCACCATTTCGGTTAAATCAGACTCATTTAACTCAGCGCCATCAGCAAGTGTGATTGCTGCCATACCAGCACGACCGTTGGTATTTGGGATTTCTACCCCATAAACTACCGCTTCAGCGATCTTGTCATATTCACAAACCATGTTCTCAACTTCAGTAGTAGATACATTTTCGCCTTTCCAGCGGAAGGTATCACCTAAGCGGTCAACAAACTGAGCATGACGGAAACCAATATTTCGAACAAGGTCACCTGTGTTGAAATATGAGTCACCTTTTTTAAAGGCATCTTTCATAATCACAGATTTATTCTTTTCTGGATCTGTATAACCGTCAAAAGGTGAGCGACTGGTAATTTTCCCTACTAGCAAACCAATTTCACCTGCTTTAACTTTTTTACACCAACCCTTTTTATCGCGGACAGGTTCATTTTTCTCTTTATCAAACTCAATAATGGCATATGGTGTAGGAGAGAAGCCTACTGTGTTGTCAAAGTTAAAAATATTACTAAACCCGACATTACCTTCACTTGATGCATAAAGCTCAAGAACTTCTTGCACACCAAAACGTTGTTTGAACTTATCCCAGATGTTTGGACGCATGCCATTACCGATCATTTTGGTTACGCGGTGGGCACGGTCAATTTCTGTAGGAGGGGCATCCATTAAGTAACGGCAAAGCTCTCCTACATAGCCAATTGCAGAGGCATTAAATTTCTGAACATCTTTCCAGAATGCACTGGTTGAATATTTACGTCGAATTGCAAGGGTAGAACTTCCCGCAATCACACCACACCAGCAAACTACGACACCTGTTGCATGGTAAAGCGGTAACGTTACATACATCACATCATCTGGGCCAAGGTTTAAAATGTGGCCATAGGTGCCATATGCGAGCGTCCAGCGACTGTGTTTGAAAATAACAGCCTTTGGTAAGCCTGTTGTGCCCGAAGTATAAATATAAAACAGGCCATCATTTCCATGAACAGATTGCGTAGTCGATGGGTTAAATTTTGGAAATTGATCAATTTCTATTGCAAGATTGGCATAACCTTGAGGTGCTGTACCCGCATCTTGACGTGTAGCCTGATCTGCAAACCAATGAAAACGGTCTTTAGGAACATTTAGGTCCTGACGAATTTCATCAATTACAGCTCGAACTTCTTCACCTGCAATTACGGCAATTGGTTTTACAAGATTGATACTATGAGCGAGGACCTTACCTACTTGAGAGGTATTAACAAGCGCAATTGTTACCCCAATTTTAGCTAAACCTACAATCGTAGCGATAAGTTCAGAACGGTTCTCAACCATTACCGCAATCACGTCACCTTTTTGTGCGCCAAGAGATAGATAATAGTGAGAAATCTGGTTAGCCCATTCGTTTAAAGCTTCATATGAATAACTTTGATCTTCAAATAATAAAGCAATGCCTTGCGGATTTCGCTTAACAGCTTTTTCAAAAGCTACACCTAATCCCGTTGGTGTATTTGCTGTTCTTAAGTAAGCCTGTTTAAGACCATTCAGGATATGGGGTACTTTGGGGATGAAGCTAGGAAGTCTTGTTGCAACATCACCAAGCGTAATGATATCGGTCTGTGTTGTCTGGCTCATATCAATCCTATTTATTTTTCGATCAATCCAAAAAAGGTTGCGTTGGCAAAAGTACAGTGTTTTTCATGGTTCACCATGCTTTTAAAACTTTTCTTCTAGTGCAATCAACCTAATTGGTTAAAAATAACAAAAAAAACCTAGTCATCGAAATGACTAGGTTTGTTTAAATTAGCTGCAATTGAGCAAATGATTTACTCAGCTACAGGATTTGCTTTCTTTGGTGGACGACCACGAGGGCGACGAGGAGGACGACTTGGTTTGTCCTGATCTGCCTTAGAATCGTCTGATTCAACTTCTGTAGTAGCTTCTGTTGGTGCTACAGCCTGTTCTGCGGCAGCTTTTGCTTTTGCAGATGCTTTAGGCTGTTTAACAACCGGAGCTTCAACTACAGTTGTCGCTGGTGTTTCTTCTACGCTTGTTTCACTTTGAGCTACTTCAGTCACTTGATCAAGCTCAAGCGGTTGTTGTTTTGACTCAACAGGTGCTTGTGTTTCAGCAGCAGGAGCAACAACTGTTTCTTCAACAGCTGGAGCTACAGGTGCAGCTTCTTCCGGTGCGGCGTGTTGTTGTTTAACTTGCTCAAAAGCTTGTTCAGCAGCAAGTTTTGCTAAACGACGACGCTCACGTGGATCATTAGCAACACGTGGTGTTTGCTCTTTTTGTGGCGTCAATGCAAGTACAGGCGCAGGCTCTGCTTCTTGTGATGGCTTGTTGCTTGGAAGCTCTGCATCACGAGTAACAGGCTTTTTGTCTTCAGCATCAGACACGACTTCTGTTGCTAGCGTACTAGCGTACTGTTCAGCAAACTTCTGCAATGCACGATTGAATGTTGGAACTAAACCAAACTGTTCAATCAATACTGTGCAGTCTTCACCATAAACATGACGAATTAAGCTACCAATCGTATATTGCGCCAACGTTGGAATTTGCGATGGGGCAATAGATGGTACCGCAGCTTTAGCACGTTTCGCGTTGCGTTGTTCACGACGACGCATACGAGGGTCATTGCTCGCACGTTGAATTTGCGGTTGAGCTTTGTTGTCTGCAGGAGGAGTCGTCGTTTCTTCTGCTGTGGCAGTGACTGCTTCTTCTACAACTGTAACAGGTGCTGGAGTTGGCTCTTGAGAAACTTCAACAACAGGTGCTGTTTCAGTACGTTCAACAGGTTGCTCTGGAGTCAAAGCAATAATTTCGCTTTGTGCCTGATCAACATTGATCACTAAGGCTGTATTCATGACTTCATGCTTTGGAGCATCAATCAAATCAACCTTAATTTGTTTCTCATCAACAACTACTGGTGCCGCCGGTGCATTTTGATTTTCATTCAATACACTTGGATCGCGGTGGCGATTTGGACGGTTCGGACGTTGTTGATTATTACGGTCACGACGCGGCACGGCATTTTCAGTTTGTTGTCCATCATTTTGATGTTGTTGATGTGACTGATCTGGGTGCTGACGTTTTTGTTGACGTTTTAACTCACGTTGTTCTTGACGTGATAACTGTACAACTTCTTCGTGAACCTGTTGTGGTTGTTGCTGTTGTTGTGGCTCTTGAGCATGGTGATGTTGTTCACGTTGCTCTTTGTGCTTACGTTTTTTGTTGTTTGGACGTTGTTGTACTTTATCGTCTTTTTCAACATTTTCACGAACTTCCTGTTTAGCAGGAGACTGTGAAATGTAAGCATTATTAGATGGAGCCGCAACAGTTTCAGCAACTGGCGGTACTGCAACTTGTCCAAACTGGCCACGACTTACAGCGCCAGTATTGACCATTTGTTCAATTGTCGCAGCAGCATTTTGTGCTGAACGAGATTGATCAATAGTTTTAGCTTGTTTTTGAACAAAAAGGTTCTCTAACCATGCAAGAGGGCTTGCTGCTTTTTGAGTGCTTGGCTGAGCAGCAGAAGGTTGAGCAGCTTGATTTGCTTTCTTTTGACCAGCCGTGTTATTTGCAGCAGGAGCTGCATGAGCATGGCCATGATCAGCTTCTTCTAAATGCCATTCAGAAGATTCATAACCTAACTCTTTCTCACTTGAACGAGTTGCTTCAGTACGCTCATAGCTAGATGGTGCAAATCCATCTGGATTGTACTGAATTTCATAGTGAGGTGTTTCTAAGTGCGGGTGAGGTAAAACAGTCACACGAACACCAGAAGTTTGCTCTAAATAAACAAGGCTATGACGTTTTTCATTGAGTAAAAACGCTGCAATTTCAACAGGTACTTCTACTTGTACTTCACCATGACGTTCACGAAGCGCGATCTCTTCTACTTTACGCATAATAGAAAGTGAAAGTGAGCGTAAGTCACGAACCATGCCTGTACCATGACAGCGAGGGCACACATAACCTGTTGCTTCTTCAAGAGATGGACGTAAACGTTGACGGCTCATTTCCATTAAGCCAAAACGAGAGAGTTGGCCAAACTGAATACGTGCGCGATCGCTTTGTGTTGCTTCACGAAGTTTTGCTTCAACCATGCGTTGGTTGCGCTCTTTAGTCATATCGATGAAGTCGATTACAACTAAACCACCAATGTCACGAAGACGAAGTTGGCGAGCAATTTCTTCTGCTGCTTCTAAGTTCGTATTTAGTGCAGTTTCTTCAACGTCATGTCCACGAGTCGATTTCGCAGAGTTAATGTCGATTGAAACTAAAGCTTCGGTCTGGTCAATCACGATTGAACCGCCAGAAGGAAGTTTTACTTCACGTTCATAAGCAGTTTGAATTTGGCTTTCAATACCAAAATGAGCAAACAATGGCTCGTTTAAAGTATAAGTTTTGAGTTTGTCTAATTGACGTGGCATCACTGCTTTAACAAAGTTATAAGCTTCGTTATAAGCCTGTTCGCTATCAATTAAAATTTCTGCAACATCATCACGTAAATAATCGCGGATAGCACGAGTAACAACGCCAGCTTCTTGATGAACCAGCATTGGAGATGGACCAGAGCTCGCTGTGCCTTGGATTTGCGTCCAAAGGTCAAGCAAATGCTGTAAGTCTAACTGTAATTCTTCTTGGGTACGGCCAATACCAGCGGTACGTACAATAACGCTCATACCACGCGGCAAATTTAAAGAAGCTAGAATTTCTTTCAGCTCTTCACGTACAGAACCTGAAATTTGACGACTAATACCGCCGCCTTTCGGGTTGTTTGGCATAAGAACCAAATAACGTCCTGCAAGTGAAATAAAGGTAGAAAGGGCAGCGCCTTTATTGCCACGTTCTTCTTTTTCGACTTGAACAAGTAATTCAGTACCTTCAGTGATAAGTTCACGAATGTTTGAAGTTTGTCGTGGGTCTGCTTGGAAATAACTGTTAGCAATTTCGCGCATAGACAAGAAGCCTTGACGGCCTGCGCCGTATTCAACAAAAACAGCTTCTAAAGATGGTTCTACGCGGGTTACATGGCCTTTATAGATATTGGATTTTTTCTGTTCTCGGGTACGATTCTCTAAATCAAAATCGTAAAGACGATTACCAGTGATAAGTGCAACGCGGACTTCTTCTGCGTGAGTTGCATTAATCAACATACGTTTCATGGGTGTGACACCTAATAGTGACCCACACAAACATATCGCACAAACTTAAAGGTTCTGAACGAACATCGAACATGACGGATCATTTCCCAGATCTCAAAATATTTGTGGTCTGAGTCATCTGTTACCGGCTACATTTAGCCTTAGCTTCGATTCTCGTCTGTGATGTAGGCAATACTGCTTCAACCTTTAAATCAGACTTCCTTAGTGCTTCACTGGCGGGTGAGCGGTGCATTGGTTAATGACTTTCACTGTCATTGGGCGCGAAGTGACTTCTTTTTGGAAGTTTGATACGGAATGCTCATCGTATCGGTGCTTTCGGCAGTTCCAATGCATCAACGCTTTAGCCTGAAGGCAACATTAAGGAGCGATTTGTCTGATGTGTATCAGTTTACGTTCCATAACCAACTAGAGTTGGTAACATATTTTTTTGAACAAACTGAATTAAACGCAACAGTTTGTCATTTTGCCGATATAATAAGCCTTCGGCGTCGGCATAATTCTTTAGGACCAATCCGAGCTGGTGATGAAAGCATCATTTTGATTGAGGTTTCAATCAGGGAAATTCCCTATTAGATGTTCACTTACGGCGGTATCCGTGCGCTGACTATATCAAACCTTGCAGCATCTGCCTATGGGCTAAGCTTAGATTTCTTGTGAAAAAACTAAGCTAATCGGTCATTTATTAATCAAATTTAGCAAAATTTCAGGTTTAAATATTAGTATGAATTCTACACAGCAATGGCAAAGTGTCACTTGGTTTGAGGTGGATGAACATCAAGCAGGACAGCGAATTGATAATTTCCTGTTTTCGCGTTTAAAGGGTGTACCTAAGAGTCGTATTTATCGTTTGATTCGTGAAGGTCAGGTTCGAGTAAATAAAAAACGTATTAAAGCTGAGACCAAATTAGAGATTGGAGATCAGATTCGTGTTGCACCTATTCGCTATGAACAAAAGGATGAAACAGCCGCTCCTGTGAGTGACAGTGTAGCACAAGGCCTACTCAGCCGTGTGGTCTATGAAGATGAAGGTCTGTTAGTCATCAATAAACCATCAGGTATTGCCGTACATGGTGGTAGTGGTGTGGCGTATGGTTTGATTGAGGCTCTACGTGCAGCAACAGGTAAAAAATACTTAGAACTGATTCACCGTATTGACCGTGATACTTCTGGTCTGGTCATGATTAGTAAAAAACGTAGCACATTAAAACAACTACAAGATATGTTGCGTGAGCACAAAATTCGTAAAACCTATGCCGCGATTGTTAAAGGTCAAGTGAGCTTAGATAAACAGCTGATTGATGCACCTTTATTGAGATATGAGCTGGCAAATGGCGAGCGTCGTGTACGTGTGACTAAAGATGGTAAACCAAGTAAAACCGAATGGGTTGTAGCAGAGCGCTTTAAAAATGCGACTCTGGTTCATGCATCACCTTTATCTGGCCGTACTCATCAGATTCGTGTGCATGGTTTAAGCATTGGACACCCGTTAATTGGTGACGATAAATATGGACACACGACTGAGTACACTGGCCCCGAAGCACGTCGTCTATGTTTACATGCGATGCGTTTAGATATTCCAGGTTATCCGCCGATTGAAGCACCTTTACCAGAAGACATGACCCAGTTATTAAAGGCTTTGAGAGTGGCAAAATGAGTCTAAAAACCGAATTAGTTATTTTCGACTGGGATGGGACTTTATATAACTCTGTTGGGCAGATTGTTGCTAGCTTGCAACATGCCGCAGAACAACATGAATTGTCTTTAACAGATGAAGCAGCAAAAAGCATTATTGGTTTAGGCTTGCCCGAAGTTATGCAAACCCTATTTCCAGAAGCACCTGAGTTACATGATTCAATTTTAAAAGCATATGGCGATCACTATATTGCAAACTCTACAAATGATGCATGGTTCGATGGTATTGCTGAGCTACTACATGATTTAAAAGCGCAAGGTTTAAAACTTGCAGTCGCAACGGGTAAAAACCGTCGTGGGCTAGATCGTGTAATCGCAAAAACACAGAGTACTCATCTTTTTGATGTGACTCGAGCAGCCAATGAAACCAGATCGAAACCAGATCCACTCATGTTGCAAGAAATCTTAACAGTCACTGGTGTGAGTGTTGAGCGTGCGGTAATGATTGGTGATAGTAGCTATGATCTTGAGATGGCTCAGCGGTTAAACATGCCACGAATTGGTGTGGGCTATGGTGTGCATTCGAGCGAAGTTCTACAACAGTTCCAGCCTTTAACGATTGCTAAAGATGTACCTGAGCTGCACAACTTCTTAAGAGAGTATGCAAAGTTATCTACGGTAGATGTTGCATAATTTAGAATAATATAAGAAGGGGGAATTTATTCCCTCTTATTGTATGTCTAATAACAATAAGAAGAGAAAAATGAGTCGTTCTATTCGTCTATTAAATCTTTTACAACAACTTCGTGAAGCTCGTTATCCAATTACCGCACAAGTTCTTGCTGAACGTATGGGAATTAGTGTTCGAAGTGTATATCGCGATATCGATAGCTTACGTGAGCAGGGTGTAGCAATTGAGGCATCGGCAGGTATAGGTTTTCAGCTTAAAGAAGATATTGTACTGCCACCAATGACACTTAATGAAAATGAAGTCGAAGCTATTTTTCTGGCATTGTATTGGTTAAAGAGTGTGCCAGATCAATCGTTACAATCGGCATCTACATCTGTATTAGCTAAATTGAATTCTGTTTTGCCCGAGCATCGACAATATTTATTACAGCAAACGACTTTAAGAGCGTTTAATACGTGGCTGCCTGTAGATGAAAATCGAGTCGAACAGGTGCGCTTAGCCATTCGGCAACAAGTCAAAATTTCGCTGCATTATCATGATGAGCAGCAACGAAGTAGTGTCCGAACCTTGTGGCCTTTTGCCTTGGGATATTTTAATGACAAAATTGTTTTAGCTGCATGGTGTGAACTCAGGCAGGATTTTAGACATTTTAGAATCGATCGTATTCAACAGCTGAGTTTAAGCCAAGAATTATATCCCTCATTTAAGCAAAAACTATTTGAGCAGTGGTGGGCACAAGAGTCGAAGACTACTGACAAAAACTGACAAAGAGGTTTTGTAGACTAGGTTCCACGATAAACAAGGAGCCATAAAAATGAGCCTTAAACTTTATACTAACAAAGAATCACGTGGTGTTGTGGTCGACTGGCTTTTAGTCGAATTAGGTGTTGAGTGTGAACGTATTGAAGTCGAATACAAGACTGAAATGAAAACACCAGAATATCTAAAAATTAATCCTTTTGGAAAAGTGCCAGTATTGGTAGATGGTGATGTCGTGATTTATGAGCTAGGTGCAATCTGTGCTTATCTTGCTGATAAATTTTTCGATAAAGGTTTAGCTCCTGCATTAGATGATCCTAAACGTGGTTTGTACTATCGCTGGTTATTTTTGATGGCAGGCCCATGGGAAGCTGCGGGTGTTGATAAAGCTCTCGGAATAGATGTGTCTCCTGAGCAAAAAATGTTTGTGGGTTATGGTGATTATAACGATGCCTACCAAGCTTTAGTACAAGGGCTTAGTGAAGCCAATCCATATGTGTGTGGAGAACAATTTACCGCCGCAGATGTAAGCGTTGGAGCAATGCTGTTATGGCAATTGAAAATGGGAGCGATCGAATCTCATCCTGCTATTACGCGTTATGTTGAAATCATCAAGCAACGTGAAGGCTTAAAACAAAGCACTATGGGGTCATTGTTGTAAACCTCTGTTGTTCAGAGTCACCCATTTGGGTGACTTTTTTATTTCTTAAATACAAGTTTTAGTTGGTAAGAAAGCCAGCAGCAACGTTAATACAGATCGCTAAAATGGTGGTATTAAACCCAAAAGACAAAACCGCGTGAAATAAGTTTAAAAGACGCATGTGTTTGGTGGTAATCGAAACATCGGCAGTTTGGGCAGAAGTCCCAATAATATAACTAAAATATAGAAAATCAGGATAAGTGGGCTGTTTTGTTCCCGGAAAATCTAGACCACCATTTTCTTCATTTCTAGATAAAGCCATATAAAAATCATGGGCATAATGTAGAGCAAAAACGGTATGCATAAAAAGCCATGCAGAAACAATGGTGAGTAAAGCTAAAGCCACATGGCCTAACTTTGCAGCATGATCAGAAGGAAGCTGTGAGAGCTGTATTAAAATAGCAACTAGGCACATGGTTAAAGCCAATAGAACAATCAGCATAATGACCCATTTGCTTTCATCTTGTTTTTTTGCTTGCTGCTGCATTTGAGAATGATCAGCACTTTTCATGAGCTGCCAAACATGTAGTAAATATATACTAATCGAAGTATTCCAGCTGACTAATAAAATAGTTGACCATTTCCATGAGGTGAACCATGTCAGAATACTCGCTGTGATAAATCCTATAAATAAAGCAATAAAGAAATGAGGGCGGTTTAGTACACTACGTCCAAGATGTTGAAATACTGAAACCATTTTCCTAATCTCCTTTTACCAAATGGTAAATATATTATTTTTTATTAAATGGTGAAAATAATATCTAGTTTTATATGGATTTTATTCCAGGATTTTAAATTGTATTTAAGAGATATTTACTTTTACCGAGTAGGTAAAATAGAACAAAAGCGCGGACTAAACTGTTTATAAAAAGTATAAAATAAATAAAAAATATTATTTACTTATACCTTTTATAAAGGTGTCCTTATTAATCATAGGCTTAAAATAAAATATAGCTTTTCTGATTAGGTGTGAGTTAAGTTCTTATCCAGATGAAATACTTTAGTGAGTTGATCAATAAATTTTTGAACCCCTAAAGACTGTGAATTTCTACGATAATTTACGAATAAATCCAATGTCGGTAACTCGACATCAAGAGGGCGGACTACTGTATTTTTGATGCCTAAAGGTGCAACGTAAGCAGGTAAAATTGTACAACCTAATCCAGAGCCAAGAGAGTTAATATTAAACAACATACTATCTGCTTTTTGAACAATATTGAGGTCAATATTGTGAGTTTTGGCAAAGTCTAAAATCGTGTTATGTAATGTTTGTGACTGCTCGGCAGCAGGAATAATAAAGTCAACGCCCTGTAACGCATGGACGGGAATTCGTTCATATTGAGTAAGTGGATGATTCTTAGGAAGTAAAAAAATCAAGGGTTCAGTCAAAACAAATTGGCTTTGAATCTCATCACTATCTGTATTTTCTCGAGTAAAGGTAATGTCTAACTCACCTTTTTTTAAGGATTTAAGTTGTTCAGTATTGTTTAGATTAGATAATTCAATGATGAGATCGGGGTGTTGTAATCGCAGATTAGGAAGAACGTAAGGAAAAATTTTCATTTCTGCAATGGGAACAAAACCGATACGGAGCAGTTGCTGTTTAGCCTTAGAAACCTGTCGTGCCAGAGCAACTGCTTTTTCAGCTTGAGCAAGGGTCAGGCGAGCATGTTCTAAAAAGACTTCACCTTCTTCGGTTAATTCAACTTTACGTTTAGTGCGATTTAAAAGTCGTACACCAACATCTTCTTCTAAATCTTTAATCTGTTGGCTAAGGGAGGGTTGTGCGGTAAAAAGTTTAAGGGCGGCTTTACTAAAATTTAATTCTTCAGCAACGGTAATGAAATATCGGAGGTGGCGTAGTTCCATAAGACTAATCCAAAAAATGTCTTACTATGATTTATGTGAAGTATAAAGCATAAAGGGATATAGCGTGAAGGTACTTTAGGTATTTATAAAATAAATGGAATTTTAATTTTCATTAAACATTTAATATATAAATCTAAGTTCAAGTAATTCATAAAATATATTAATTAGGGTAGTTTAAATACATTATTTTTACTTAATCAAAGAAATATTTAAATGTTTTAAATATTAGTATAGGTGATTCTCATATTATGCAAAAATGAAGGAATATAAAATAATATTATAAAATATAAATTCTTTAAGAATGAATTGGTTTTAAGTGTTACTAAATATTTTGTTCTATAAGCTGGCAAAACGTTTGAAGTTGGAAAAGTAGGGCTTACCAAGGCAAAACCGAGTAGCTCACCCCCAATTTCACGTGACTAATTATTGTTATGTTATACAAGCAGTCTTAATAAGAATGGTAATTATCGACGCATAAACCCAACACATCTATGTATTTTTTATGGCAATCTAATTCAACTTATGTTGGCTGTGACCACAATAAAAGGGATATTTATATGATAAATAAGTGTAAGTGCCATAGCTTAATTTGTTTTAATTGTTAAGATAGAAACCTGAACACATCCATTCTGCCGATGCTAAAACATAGAAAAGCCCATGAAAGACAAGCCGACATTAACATATCAATTGCCGACTCAGTCCTGTTGGACGCATACATGGATAAAACCTCCTTTTTATCATCCCGAGTCAGGGCGTGAATCTGATACACGTTTTTATAACCAACAGCCTAAATCACCGGCTAGAGGCTCAAAAGAGCTATTACGTTGGTTAGTTACACGTGAGTCTTTTACATGGAAAGTTGATATTCAAAATGAATACGATACCCGTGTAAATACGGCTGTGGCATTGCCCCAAAATCGTCCTCAGGCAGATTTAGATGATTGGCAAGTTTGGTTTGTTGGGCATGCAACGGTATTGATTCAGATCGGGCCTTATAACTTTATTACCGATCCCGTATGGTGTGATTATGCAAGCCCTTCACAGGGTCGTGGACCTCGCCGTGTGTGTCCAGCAGGTTTTGCATTAGAACAATTGCCGACGATTCATGGTGTTCTACTCAGTCATAATCATTATGATCACATGGATTTGGCTACGCTTGAGTGGCTACATAAAAAATTCGCAATGCCGATTTACACTGGACTGGGGAATGGCTTTTACCTACCCAAAGAGTTTCATGTGATTGAGATGGATTGGTGGCAAGAAATTCCCTATCACGAACTAAGAATAATCTATACACCTGCACAGCATGGCTCTGGTCGTGGCCTACGTGACCAGAATAAAGCACTCTGGGGCGGCTTTTCGGTTGTAGCTAAAACAGGGCATTGTTTCTTTGCTGGTGATACGGGTTATGCGGGGCATTTTAAGCAAATTCATGCACGTTATGGTGCACCACGTGTTGCTTTACTTCCGATCGGAGCTTATGAACCTCGCAAGTTAATGAGTTATGTTCATATGAACCCTCAAGATGCTGTGCATGCACATTTAGATTTGCAAGCTCATCGTTCTGTTGCGATTCATTATCGAACTTTCCAGTTGACCGACGAAGACCGAGAAGACCCTGAACATGCATTAGGACAGGCGATTAAAGCTTCATCGAAACTTGCGAATCCTTTTTATTGCATTCGAGAAGGGCATAAATTGACTGTATAAAAGTACATCATTTTATATTTAATTAAAAAAGCCAGTTCAATTTGAACTGGCTTTTTATTATTTTGACTAAAATTAAGCTAAGTCAAAACGATCAAGATTCATGACTTTAGTCCATGCCGCTACAAAGTCTTGAACAAATTTTTCTTTACCATCTGCTTGAGCATAAACTTCTACCAGTGCACGTAAGATTGAGTTTGAACCGAATACTAAATCATTACGTGTTGCAGTAAATTTTACAGTCCCTGTTTTACGGTCTTTGCCTTCAAATACTTCGCCTGATGAATCAACAGGTGCCCATACAGTAGACATGTCGAGTAAGTTCGTGAAGAAGTCTGTGCTGAGTACACCAACCTGCTGAGTGAATACGCCGTGTTGCGAACCATCCCAGTTAGTGCCTAGAACACGTAAACCACCAATCAATGCGGTTAACTCAGGTGCAGTCAAAGTCAGTTGCTGTGCTTTATCAATTAATAATGCTTCAGTTGCTGCATTGACGCCCTCTTTTTTCCAGTTTCTAAAACCATCGGCAAGGCCGCGGAGCAATTGGAAAGATTCGACATCAGTTTGGCTTTGTAATGCATCAACACGACCAGAGGCAAATGGAACGCTAATGTTGAAACCTGCCGCTTGAGCAGCTTGCTCTACACCAATGTTACCTGCTAGCACAATGAGGTCAGCCAATGACAGTTGAGTTGAGGCTTTGATTTCTTCAATTTTAGTTAAAGTTTCAACAGCTTTTTGGTTTACTTCCCAATCACGTTGCGGTGATAAGGCAATACGTGCGCCGTTTGCTCCGCCACGCTTGTCTCCACCACGGAAAGTTGACGCTGAAGCCCAACCAAGAGAAACCAACTCACCAGCAGATAGTCCTAGTGCAACAATTTTTGCTTTTGCATCAGCAATGCTGGCAGCCGATGGTACAGCACTAGCAGCAGGTAATGGATCTTGCCAAATTAAATCTTCAGCTGGAACTTCAGGACCTAGATAACGTGCTTTTGGTCCCATATCGCGGTGAGTTAATTTGAACCATGCGCGAGCAAAAGCATTAGCGAAAGCTTGTGGATCGTTATGGAAGCGACGAGAGATTTTTTCAAACTCAGGATCAAAACGTAAGGTCAAATCTGTAGTAAGCATTGTTGGTTTACGTTTAATTGATGGATCGAATGGATCTGGGATGATCGCTTCGGCATCGGCTGCTACCCATTGAATTGCACCAGCAGGTGAACGTTCTTGTACCCACTCGTATTTGAATAAGTTTTCAAAGAAGTAATTGCTCCATTGTGTTGGCGTTTGTGACCAAATGACTTCTAAGCCAGAAGTGATCGCGTCTTTACCAACACCTGTACCAAAGCTATTTGACCAACCAAAGCCCATCTGTTCAATTGGCGCGCCTTCAGGATCAGCCTGCACATGGTCAGCAGAGGCAGCACCGTGGGTTTTACCTAAAGTATGACCACCTGCAATCAATGCAACAATTTCTTCGTCATCCATTGCCATGTTGCCGAAAGTCGCACGAATAAATGGTGCAGCCGATTTTGGATCGCCACTGGCTTGTGGACCCTCAGGGTTTACATAAATTAGACCCATTTCGGTTGCAGCGAGATTACTACCTTCCAATGCTTCAGAGTTTCGATGAGCTAACCATTCTTTTTCATCACCCCAGTTTACATCGTTGTCTGGTTCCCAAACGTCTTCACGACCTGCACCAAAACCAAATGTACGGAAGCCAGAAGACTCAAGCGCAATGTTACCGGCAAGAATAAATAAATCTGCCCACGATATTTTTTGACCGTATTTTTGTTTAACTGGCCATAGCAAACGGCGTGCTTTATCTAAGCTTGCATTGTCAGGCCAACTATTTAATGGCGCAAAACGTTGCTGACCGCGACCAGCACCACCACGGCCATCGCCCATACGATATGTACCGGCAGCATGCCATGCTAAACGAATAAATAAACCTGTGTAATTTCCCCAATCGGCTGGCCACCAATCTTGAGAATCGGTTAATACATTTTTGATATCAGCTTTGAGGGTGTAGTAGTCGAGTTTTTTAAACTCTTGACGATAATTAAAATCTTTACCGAGTGGATTAGAACGTTCTGAATGTTGGTTGAGTAGGTCGACGCGTAGTTGTTTTGGCCACCAGTGTAAACTAGGCGTGCCACCACCGACCGTTACCTCTGGTTTTGATTTATGGCCTGAAAAAGGGCATTTTGATTCGTCTGACATGGTTATATTCTCTCTGGGTAATAATTATTGAGCTCTTAGTAAAAATGTTAGGGCTCATTTTCCTGGACTTCTGGTTTAAAAACTCATGTTTATTAAATAAAGAAATGAGAGAACACATGGTGAGAGAAACCGTTTAAAAATTCTTTTCACTAAGATGTTGGCTCATTATTTTTTATTTAATAATGCATCAGATTCCTTTAGTTGTTATTCCTCCAATTTACTGTATGGAGGTTAAAAAACAAAAGGAAAAATAAGATGAAACCTGTAAATAACGATGCATAGAATTACCTCTTCAATTGCTGAACAACTTAAGATCTTTTAATAACGCTCTTTAAATATAGTAGAAGTAGAGGTCTTATTTTTCAAATGGATTAAATTGTCAATATTAATTTAAAAAACCGATTGAAGTTTGGTTTAAAAAGCTGGGTATCAGCGAGAGTGAAAAGAAATTTTTATATTTAGTTTTATTAAGTTATTTGAAAGAAAAAGGAGAGCACCGCTCTCCTTTTTTTCAATATTAAACATTTACGATTCGATTTGATTTGACCATATCCGCTAAACCGTGAGTTTTAAAATAATACTCAAGCCAGCTTTTCACAATGAGCGGATTATTCATTTTCATCACATCATCAAGTAATCTTTGTGCATCTGTCATAGGCACATGACAAATTGCTTTTCTTACTCGCAAAATGTTGCTCGAACTCATCGAAAGGGTATTAAAGCCCATCGCCATGAGTAAAATTGCAGATAATGGATCACCTGCCATCTCACCACAAATACTGACCGGTTTTTTGTATTCATGGCATTCTTTAACCAGACGGCTTAAAGCGCGAAGAATTGACGGATGAAAGTGTGAATAAACGTTTGCTACATGTGGATTATTACGGTCAACTGCGAGTAAATACTGAGTTAAGTCGTTTGAACCAACCGAGAAGAAATCGACGAGTTCAGCAAACTCATCAATTTGTAGTAATACGCTCGGCACCTCAACCATAATCCCAATTTTAGGCTTGGTAATTTTAACTTGCTCTTCTTCTTGCACTGCAATCCAGTCGCGCTCAAGTAAATAAAGTACTTCTTCGACTTCACTTACTGTAGTCACCATTGGCAATAGAATATGCAAGTTATTTAAACCAATACTGGCTTTAAGCATTGCGCGAATTTGCGACGAAAAAATCTCGGGATGATCGAGCGTGAAACGGATACCACGCCAGCCTAATGCTGAGTTTTCTTCTTCAATACTAAAGTATGGCAAATCTTTATCGGCACCAATATCCAGAGTTCTCATCACTACAGGTTTATTGGCAAAATGGCTTAACTGCTGACGATAGATTGCCCGCTGTTCTTCTTCACCTGGAAAACGTTCCCGTAACATGAATGGAATTTCACTTCGATACAGGCCCACGCCTTGGGCTCCACGTTGTACACCGCGAACCACATCAATCATCAGGCCTGTGTTTACATACAGTGGAACAGATACACCATCTGGAGTAATCGCTTCTCTTGTCTCATATTGCTTGAGATCTTTTGCGATTTGTTCATCTTCTTTTTGAATCTCTTTATAACGTTGGCGTAAACGACGTGGAGGATTTACAAAAACACGACCCTGATAGGCATCCACAATCATTTCTGCATCATCGAGTGTGTTAACAGGCAGTTCAGTTACACCAACCACTGTTGGAATACCTAATGCACGTGCCACAATCACCATATGTGAATTGGCTGCACCTTCTGATGTCACAATCGCTGCAATATTGTCTACAGGCAGTTCTACTAGCGCAGCAGTACTAATTTCTTCACCAATTAAAATGCTGTCTGGGCTCAGTTCACGGTGGCTAGAATCTTCTTCTTGCAGTGAGGCTAAAATACGTCGGCCTAAATCTTTAAGATCAGAAACTCGCTCACGAAGATAGTCATCTTCCATTTGTGCAAATAGGGCAGTGTGCTTTTCAATCACACGGCGTACAGCACCTTGTGCCCAATGCCCGTCACGAATGAGTTCTTTAATTTCTGCCGGTAATGCATTTTCATCTAGCATTCTTAAGAAAACACTAAATAAAGCGCGTTCTTCTGCCATTAATGAATCATGCATTTTTTCATCTAGAGAGCGAATCTCTGAACGAACTGATGAAATGGCTTGATCTAAAAGTCGAAGTTCATGACTAATATCTTCTGCTTCACGGTCAGGTACTGAACCTAAATCGGCAGGTGGATATAAAATAATAGCACGACCTAAAGCAACACCGCCTGCACCAGAAGCACCTTGAAAGGTTTTATAGGCAGGACCATTACTTGGTTTACGAAATACGTCAATATTTCCAACTGCGTGAGCGTGTGCAATAACACCAGAAAGCTGAGCACACAGAGTGACTAAAAATGACTCGGCTGCTTCGCTAAAATCTTGAGGAAGTTTGTTTTGTACAACCAAAACGCCCATAACCTTACGGCGATACATGACAGGTACGCCGAGGAATGAGTTATAAATTTCTTCGCCTGTTTCCGGTAAATACAAGAAACGCTCATGTTTTGGTGCGTTGTCAAGGTTAACAATTTCTTCACGTTGCCCCACCAGACCGACCAAGCCTTCACCGAATTGTAGTGAAACATGGCCCACAGATTCTGGATTTAAGCCTTTAGAGGCCATCAAAACATAGCGCTGGTTGCGTTCATCGAGTAAATAAATAGAGCAAACATCCACTTTCATGGCTTCAGCAACCTGATTGACCATGATGTCTAACGATTCATGCAAACTGACGGACGCATTAACCTCTTGGACAATGCGCCGTAAAGTGTCGAGTTGCATGTTTGACATGGATGTATACTCCAGTATTTTTTTAGACTATGAATGTATTTATAACAGCACTTTTAATAAAAATCATTTGCTAGATAAATGATTTTTAGGGTAATTGTTGCATCGGCAACTGTGTACACAACTCCACCATGGCTTTGCGATAAACATCACGCTTGAAGTTCACCACTTGTCCAAGGGGATACCAATAGCTAACCCACTGCCATTCATCGAATTCGGGCGGGTCGGAGAGATTTAACTGAATATTTTTTGCATGCGCAGTTAATTTCAGTAAAAACCATTTTTGTTTCTGTCCGATACATACGGGGTCAGAGTCTGACCGAATGTACCGATGTGGCAAACGATAACGCAGCCATCCTTTGGTTTGCGCAATAATCTGGACATGTTCGGGCAATAAGCCGATTTCTTCTCTCAGTTCTCGAAAAAGTGCCTGTTCAGGAGTTTCTCCAAACTGAATACCTCCTTGTGGAAATTGCCAAGCATTGTGACCAATGCGCTTTGCCCATAAAACCTGTCCATCATCGTTTGCCAAAATGATCCCGACATTCGGTCGGAAACCTTCTGAGTCGATCATTTGGCTACCTAAATATTGTCTATATCGTTGACTTTAATCGCGGGGACAAACACTTTTTTATGTCCAGCTCGAAAAGATCAAAGTAAAATGTTTAAATTGCTACGATCTTAACGAATTTCTATCGACTAGCGGAGATAGATTTACATTTTTTTTCTTAAATTTCAGTTTAAACGAGAATTTTCATGAAACTGGCGTTGTTTGATTTAGACCATACCTTGTTAAATACCGATTCAGACCACTCATGGGGTGAATTTTTAGTCAATGAAGGTTTGGTTGATCCGGTTCATCATCGTCAGATGAATGATAAATTTTATGAAGATTACAAAGCAGGGCAACTTGATCCATATGCTTATAACGAATTTGTCTTTGGATTTTTAACAAAGCACGACAATAATTATTTAACTGAACTTCACCAGTTGTTCATGCAGAAAGTGATTCGCCCGCAAATGCGTCCTAAAGGTTTTGATGCAATCAAAAAACATCAAGATTTAGGTCATACGATTGTCGGAATTACTGCAACAAGTGATTTTATTACTGCACCAATTTTCCGTGAATTTGGAATTACAGAAATTTTGGCAACCAATGCTGAAGTTGCTGAGGGGAAATATACAGGTAAAGTTGCTGGTTTGGCGTGTTACCAAAAGGGCAAACTTGCGCGTCTAGATGATTGGTTGGAAGGTCGTAGCGTGTCTGAATCTTGGGCTTATTCAGATTCAATCAATGATCGTTTTTTACTTGAATATGCAACGCATGCAATTGCAGTAAATCCTGATGATCGCCTTGAAAAGCTAGCTCAAGAAAATAATTGGGATATTCAGGACTGGTCGCTTAGCTCATCATAATTTAAGCCATCATAAATCTAATAGGATGTCCCTTCAAAGTTGATGGCATCCTTTAGTTAAACTAAAACTATGAGAAGAAAAAGAACGACAATGACTAAAAGTAACCGTATTAAAATTAAAAGAGGCAATGGTTTTTTCCATGAGCTAATAGATCAGCTACTCACGGTTCTTTTGGGTGAACTGTTAATTTATATTATTGTTTTATTTTTTATGAGTGCATTTGGCGCAATTATATTTGCTGCTATCTGTTTTAGCTGGGGCATACTATTTTTGCTGCTCCCTTTTGCTGTTTTGATTTATATGCTTTTTAAAAAAATAGTCGTTAATACAATTAATCCTGCATCATTTTAATCAACTCTTGCATAGCTCTAGATTGAGTACGTGCGGGATGCCATACCATGCCTAATTGACGATTCATTTCTACATCTAAATCGAGCTGTTGCATATCTTGATTAAGAAGAGTTTTTGGTAAGACTGACCAACCCAAACCAATCGATACCAACATGCGAATTGACTCAAGAGGGTTATTACTCATGGTGATTTTTGGTTTGAGTCCTTGCTTTTCAAACTCGGCTAAAGTGATTTGTGCAGTGTAAGTTTGGGCAGCGGGTAATAAGCTCGGATATTCAATTAAATCTTGTAAGGTCAGATTCTTTTTTTGTGCCAGTGGATGAAAAGGGGCAGCAACAAAAACTAAAGGATCATTCCAGATGGTAATGTAGTTAAGGCGCTCATCGCCTGAAGGGGGAAGTGTTAAAAATGCTAACTCTAAATCACCGGCAAGCACTTTTTCATGCGCTTGCTCTGAGTCAACAAAATGCACATCTAAAGTGACTTGCGGAAATTGCTGAACAAAGTGTTTAAGGGGCGCGGGTAAATGATGCAAACCAATATGATGACTCGTTCCAATTTTTAAACGGCCTTGTATCTGTGTCTGCTCATGGCTTAGGGTGTGATGGATATCACCCAGCTCATTTAACCAGTTTTTAACTTTTGGTAATAATGAATGTGCAGCATGAGTTGCCTGTACACCTCGACCCGCGGACTCAAATAGTTTTACACCAAAATATTCTTCTAAGCTGTGAATTCGTTTGGTAACAGCAGGTTGAGTAATAAATAATTGATCTGCTGCCACAGAGATAGACCCTGTTTCCATAACTTTTACAAAAGCTTCAAAGGCTGCAAGATTCATAATACAACTCAACTTGGAATAGAAAATCGAGGGGCTAAAGTTGCCGAGCCAAAATCGTATCATGCTTGCAGCAAAACGAGTGAGAAAGTTGTGAATTACCGCACTAATCTTAGCCTAAGCCGTTGTTTCTTTTTCGGCTAAGGCTGATACACGGCGATCTTTAGCAGCCCAAACTTTTTCATGGAAGAAAAAAGCAAAGGCTTGTACGGTTGGTTCGAGCATGCTTAGGGTCAAAGCCATCCAGATATTACCTGTTACAAAGTATGCAACTATCATTGCTACACTAATATGCATAATGTAATAGCTGAAGGTTTTCTTTAAGGTACGTTGATTATTTATAACGAATTTTTGGATATTAGCCATGATCATTCTCTTTAGCCACTTTGATATTTTTAGTATAGAGATGAGAGTATAAGATTAAAAATTGATTATGCAAATGATAATCATTAACAAAAACGATTTATTAAATTTGTGGTATCTCAAAGGAATTATAATTTATTCCAAAAAGTTTTCTAATTTATAAAAATGATAAATTAGATTTATGTGAAACTCTGGCTATAATCGAAGAAAGATTAGAATTACCCAGTCCAATGGAGCAAGACGACATGGCAGGCAAAACTTTATATGACAAATTGTGGGATGACCATGTTGTTTCACAGCGTGATGATGGCTCATGTTTACTTTATATTGACCGTCATTTATTGCATGAAGTGACTAGTCCACAAGCATTTGAAGGTTTGCAACTTGCAGGTCGTCAACCATGGCGTTTAAGTGCAAACGTTGCTACACCGGACCATAACGTTCCAACTTCTAAAAAAGAACGTGACCAAGGTATCGCAGGTATTGAAGATGATACGTCTCGTATTCAAGTTCAAACCTTAGATGACAACTGTAAAGCTTTTAATATTGTTGAATTCAGCATTAATGATATCCGTCAGGGTATTGTGCATGTGGTTGGACCTGAACAGGGCTTAACTTTACCGGGCATGACAGTCGTATGTGGTGATTCACATACAGCTACTCACGGTGCTTTCGGTTGCTTGGCGCATGGTATTGGAACATCTGAAGTTGAACATGTGTTAGCAACACAATGTTTGATCCAGAAAAAATCTAAAAACATGTTAGTACGTGTAGACGGCGTATTAGGCAAAGGCGTAACACCAAAAGATGTTGTGTTGGCAATCATTGCTAAAATTGGTACTGCTGGTGGTACAGGCTATGCAATTGAGTTCGGTGGTCAAGTTTTCCGTGATATGTCGATCGAAGGGCGTATGACGGTGTGTAACATGGCGATTGAAGCTGGTGCTCGTGTTGGTATGGTTGCAGTTGATGGCAAAACTGTTGAATACGTGAAAGGCCGTAGCTACGCACCAAAAGGCGAGCAATGGGAACAAGCAGTTGCTTACTGGGACACTTTGCATTCAGACGAAGATGCAGTGTTTGATGCAGTCGTTGAATTAAATGGTGCAGAGATCGAGCCACAAGTATCTTGGGGAACTTCACCTGAGATGGTTATTCCGGTCACAGAAGCTGTACCAACTTTAGAACAAGCGAAAGATGACGTTCAACGTAATGACTGGACGCGTGCTTATCAATATATGGGCTTAAATGCAGGTCAAGCATTAGCTGATATTCAACTTGATCGTGTCTTTATCGGTTCTTGCACTAATTCTCGTATTGAAGATATTCGTGCTGCGGCTGAAGTGGTTAAAGGCCGTAAAGTAGCCTCTAGCATTAAGCAAGCGATGATTGTTCCGGGTTCAGGTTTAGTTAAACAGCAGGCAGAAAAAGAAGGCTTGGATAAAATCTTCTTGGAAGCTGGTTTTGAATGGCGTGAGCCGGGTTGTTCAATGTGTTTAGCAATGAATGCAGATAAGTTACAACCGGGTGAACACTGTGCATCGACGTCTAACCGTAACTTTGAAGGTCGTCAAGGCAATGGTGGCCGTACTCACTTGGTGAGCCCCGCAATGGCGGCAGCGGCTGCAATCGCAGGTCACTTTGTTGATGTTCGTTCATTTTAATTCGGTCTGGAGCAAACCATGAAAGCTTATACAGTTGAACAAGGTATCGTTGCACCATTAGATCGTGCCAATGTTGATACAGATTTAATTATTCCAAAACAGTTTTTGAAATCAATCAAACGTACTGGTTTTGGCGATAACTTATTTGATGAACTTCGTTATTTAGATGAAGGTTATCCGGGACAAGATAACTCGGTACGTCCCAAAAATCCGGATTTCGTTTTGAACCAACCACGTTATCAAGGCGCAAATGTTTTAATTGCTCGTACTAACTTTGGTTGTGGTTCAAGCCGTGAGCATGCACCTTGGGCATTAAATGAATACGGTTTCCGCACTGTTATCGCGCCAAGTTTTGCTGATATTTTCTTTAATAACTGCTTTAAAAATGGCATGTTACCTGTCATTTTGTCAGAAGAAATTGTTGATCAGTTATTTAAAGAATGTGCGGCAAATGAAGGATATCAATTAACAATTGATTTAGCTGCTCAGGAAGTACGTACCCCAACAGGTGAAGCTTTTAAATTTGAAGTTGACCCATTTCGCAAGCATTGCTTGTTAAATGGTTTGGATGATATTGGTTTAACCCTTCAAAATGCCGACGCAATTCGTGCTTATGAAGAAAAAACTAAACAAGTTCGTCCTTGGGTATTCCAAGAGTTAAATTAACCTTTTGGTACATTTTAAACATAGCCATGGCGTAGTGTTCAAACTCTTGCTAACATGCTAAAGCATAAAAACACCTTAAAATTATGCACTAGATGAGGATTGGGCTTGAACAATGAAGAGGAACGTTACTCATAGCTTTTTGTTGAGCCTGTGCGCAATAACACTCAGTGCTTGTCAGAGCACGTACAATGTAGTGGATACTGTCCGTATTAAGCAGGCTGAACAAGAAAATTTGGGGCAGAATGCAGCAATATATTGTTCGGGCGCGAAGAGTTGTGAATTTGAACGACTAAATGATATTACTGTAGTGGATGCGCAAACACGACGAATTAGTAATCAGGCAATTCATCAAGGAATTGTAAGATTGCATGGTTCAGTGCTTGGTCAAACCAACAGTTTATATTTATCTGTGCCCGCTAAACAATATGAAGTGGTGATCCGTTTCTATCCGATTTCTCCAGATCGGGCAGAAACATTTCATGTGATTCATCAATTTAATGCCAACCATCGCTATACATTTAAAATGTACCGAGACAAATCTAACCGTTCGGGTAGTTTGCTCAATGTTTCTGTACCAGATCCATTATGTGTCGATTTAGATCAGGATGGGCGTGTAATTCGCCGTTTTTGTCGACCATTTGATGTAACAACAGGGCTAGGCGAGTTCCTTGAACAGAAAAAACTAACACCGCGGTAAATATAACGCTGCTTGTTTTTTGGAAAATGGAAAAAGTTCATGTCTAAACAGATTTTAATTTTAGCTGGTGATGGTATTGGTCCTGAAATTGTTGGGGCAGCAGAAAAAGTATTAAATACAGTAAATGAAAAATTTAATTTATCGTTAACTTGGGAGCACGGCCTACTGGGCGGCGCAGCAATTGATGCGCATGGTGAACCGTATCCAGCTGTAACGAGTGAACAAGCAAAAAAAGCTGATGCAATTTTATTAGGTGCGGTAGGCGGACCAAAATGGGATGCGATTGAGCGCTCTATTCGTCCTGAGCGTGGTCTTTTAAAAATTCGTAGTGAACTTAACTTGTTTGCTAACTTGCGCCCAGCAATTTTATATCCGCAATTAGCAGATGCTTCTAGCTTAAAACCTGAAATCGTTGCTGGTTTAGATATTTTAATTGTTCGTGAATTGACTGGCGGTATCTATTTCGGTCAGCCACGTGGTATTCGTGAACTCGAAAACGGCGAAAAACAAGGGTATAACACAGACGTTTATTCTGAAAGCGAAATTAAGCGCATTGCGAAAGTGGCTTTTGAACTTGCAGGTTTACGTGGTGGTAAAGTTTGTTCGGTCGATAAAGCCAACGTTTTAGAAGTTACAGAACTTTGGAAGCAAACAGTTACTGATTTACAGCAAGCAAGTTATTCAAACATTCAGCTTTCACATATGTATGTCGACAATGCTGCAATGCAACTTGTACGTGCGCCTAAACAGTTTGACGTGATCGTAACGGGTAACTTATTTGGCGATATCTTGTCTGATGAAGCAGCAATGCTTACAGGTTCAATCGGTATGTTGCCATCAGCTTCTTTAGATGAAAATGGTAAAGGTATGTATGAGCCTTGCCATGGTTCTGCACCTGACATCGCGGGCCAAAATGTGGCTAACCCATTAGCAACGATTCTTTCTGTTGCAATGATGCTTCGTTATACCTTCCGTGAAGAAGCTGCTGCAAAAGCAATTGAAGACGCTGTAGGTCAAGTACTTGATCAAGGCTTGCGTACAGCAGATATTATGTCTGAAGGCATGACAAAAGTTGGTACAGCTGAAATGGGTGAGGCAGTTGTCGCTGCTCTTGCTTAAAAGCTTCTTATAAAAAAACGCAGCTCAAGGCTGCGTTTTTTTATGCCTATGTTTTAGCAGGCTTTACCTTCATATTGAATAGACTCGGCAATATCATTCTTCAGCTGAAAAATAACTTTGCAGTTGAAATTTAAATCGTAAGAATTACCACCCAAATTACCTGATTGTATAGCGACAGAATTACCTCTCATGTCGACATTAGTCACCATCGGGATTGGAATGTTTAATGGACGTAAAATCGTATAGATGAGTTGATTGGATGTTTTCTGTGGAGTATTTGCGACTTGAAAACCAAGGCTTCGTAGATTGATATCTTGCCGAATGGTGTTCGATGATTTGCCTAGAAAGCCCTTTAAGTATTCTTGTAAATCTATAGATTGGCGTGGATGGCTAGTACAACCGCTTACATTCATTATGATTAAACAAAGTAGGCTAATTTGGCATCGGGTAGCTGTATTCATTTTTATCTCAATAAAAAATTATATTTATTATTAAAGAACAATAGGTTGGATTTGAATGCTTGTAAAGTAAAAAAGGAAGATTATGATAAATAGAAGGTGAATTTGTCTTGCGATTTATCATTACATACAAATCGTTTTAATAATAATTTCATAGAAAACTTAAGGAAGAAAAGTATGAGAAAAATAGTTTTTGCTTTTTTATGCAGCTTTGGAATGACGGCGGTCTATGCAGATAACTGTGATAGTGCCCGAAATACTTACGATGATATTTACTGTACAAATAAAATTTATGCGAGTGCTGATGCAGATCTGAATAAGAACTATCAAGCATTGCGCGTAAAATTAAATACGGTGCAAAAAAATATTCTTAAAAAATCTCAACTCGCGTGGATACGTCAACGTGATGCAGATTGTACAGATTCAAATAGGAATAGCGTAGACGTGCAATGTCGTTTACAGACAACGCAGGAAAGAAACCATTGGCTGCAAGAAAGACTGCGTGAATGCCAAACGGTAGGATGTAAAACCAGTCGCTTAAGTGAATAAACAACGCAATAAAAAAGCCACATCATAAAGTGGCTTTTTTGCATTCACTAATTAGCGAGCACGGTACGTAATACGACCTTTAGTGAGGTCATATGGAGTCATTTCGACTTTTACACTGTCGCCAGTAAGAATACGAATATAGTGTTTACGCATTTTACCAGAAATGTGTGCAATAACTTCGTGACCGTTTTCAAGACGTACACGGAACATCGTATTAGGAAGCGTTTCGGTGACAACGCCTTCGAACTCAATGAGTTCCTCTTTATTGGCCATAGCCTACCTGATGATCAAATTGGAAAGGCGCAAATTATAGTCAATTTATTTAAAAAAAACAAGATAGACATCCTTTTGCTAAAGCATCTGGTTAAAGTATGACTAATAAAAAAAGATGTAATTTTTTTCACAAAAGAAGAGTAATTCTGTTGTCAGTTTGGTCAATCAACGCTAATCTAAAATCATAGTTATTAGGGACTGTTAATTGCGTAAAGGTCAACAGCCCTAAATATCAATGAAGTATCTACATGGAAGGGCACTGCGTGGGTCAGCTAACAGATGCATCAGTTGTATTACGCTTTGGCTATCAAGCGATTCGTCGTGCGGGTTTGCCAACAGAAGAAATATTAACCAAAGCGGGAGTTGCTTTAAATCAGGTTGATACAAATGCACGTACGCCGTTAAGTGCACAGTACGCCTTTTGGACTGCCGCTCAGGAAGTCAGTAAAGATCCGGATATCGGTCTGCATTTAGGCGAGCATTTGCCTTTGTACCGTGGTCAGGTCATTGAACATCTATTTATTAGTAGTGAAACTTTTGGTGAAGGTCTAAAACGGGCCTTGGCTTATCAGCGACTTATTAGTGATGCTTTTGATGCAAAACTAGTCGTTGAGGAAGGGCGTTGTTATTTAACCAATGGTGAGCAAATTGGTGCTGATAATCTTGTCAATCGTCACTTCTCTGAATGTGCAATTTCGGGCATCCTTAGATTTTTTAAGTTTATTACCGAAGGGCAATTTCATCCCATCTTCATCGATTTTAATTTTAGCGAAGGTGCCTCGGAAGATGAATATTTCCGAGTGTATGGCTGCCCCGTCAGTTTAGGTCAGAAAGAGACACGTTTATATTTTGATCCAGCTATTCTAGATTTTCAGCTTTGGCAAGCAGAGCCTGAGTTATTGCAGTTGCATGAGCAGCTCGCGATTGAAAAACTACAGGAATTAGCTCGTTATGATTTAGTGGGTGAAGTTCGTCGCGCAATTGGTTCAACGTTGGAAAGTGGAGAAACAACCTTAGAAACGGTTGCAGCTCAGTTGAATATTACTCCACGTCGCTTACGTACTCAGCTAAGTGAAGCCAATACTAGTTTTCAGCAAATCTTGTCAGATTATCGCTGTCGATTAGCTAAAAAACTTTTGGCAAATACCAACGAGAGTGTTGAGCGTATTGTGTATTTAACGGGCTTCTCTGAGCCAAGTACGTTCTACCGCGCATTTAAGCGTTGGACCAATGAAACACCAGTTGAATACCGTAAGCGTAAACAGCATCGGTAGAAACATACAGCATTTGGCTAAGCTTACTCAGGTAAGTTTAGCCAATGTGGTCCAAGCGGTGGCTGTGGCAGATCAAACTGCTCGGGATAATAACATTGAATAAAATACAGACCATCTGGTGGAGCAGTGACTCCTGCTGCCTTACGATCTTGTGCTGCAAACATTGTATCGATATGATCAACTTCATACATACCTTGACCAATTTCAAGTAGGCATCCAACAATATTGCGAACCATATGGTGTAAAAAACCATCTGCTTCAATATCTAAAACCAAATAGCGTCCATGTTCAAACAAACGGCAATGTTTTACATGTCGAACAGGCTGATTTGATTGGCACGCTGCTGCACGGAAGCTTTCAAAGTTATGAGTGCCTTCAAATTTACTTGCCGCTTCAATCATCTTTTTCACATCTAACTTTTGGTAAACGTGAGTAACCTGTTTATGCAGGAGTGCAGGGCGATGAGGCGTGTTATATATAATGTAGCGGTAACGTCGAGCAGTCGCTTTAAAGCGGGCATGAAAACTTTCATCCATCAGCTTAATCCACTGGATGGAAATATCTTTAGGTAACTGGCTATTTGCCCCTCTTAACCACCCCGTCTCTGGACGAATGGCATGAGTATCAAAGTGTGCCACCATATTTGTCGCATGTACTCCTGCATCGGTACGACCAGCACCATGGAGAGCTATAGGTTCATTTGCGACTTTGCTAAGCACACGTTCAATAGTTTCTTGTACGCTGGCAACGCCTGGCTGTTGTGTTTGCCAACCTCGATATTGAACTCCGCTAAATTCAATACCGACTGCATAACGTTGCATGGCTTTACCTCTATTTAATGCAAATTTTCGTTCCAATGGCTGAACCATTGTTCTGGGGTTGAGTATTTTAAATAGATTTGAAGTGCTTTTGCATAGAGATCTGCGTGACTATGCGCATCACTAATGACAATTTTTGCAGTTTTGGCCCATGCACTAATCGCATAACGTTGATCAATGCCGCCAAAGGTCACCTGTGTCGTGAGAATTGGAACACAACCATGAGCATACAGTTCATCTAAGGTTGCTAGTAACTCTTGATTAACTGCTATGTTTCCCGTACCAAAACCTTGTAATACTAAAAATTGAGGTGGGGCAGGAAGTAAGTGACGTAATTGCTGTACCAAGTGCTGTGTAGCAATCGGTTGCATCATCCAGTTTAAAATCTGGAATGAAGCCGCTTTTTCAATTTGAGCATCTTGTACGATCAATTCATTTTGCTGAGGCGTAAACTCAACTTCACTACTTAAACCTGAAAATGCGTCGAGTTCAGTCGTATGCGTTTTTAAAGCAGTTTGTGCATGGAATACTTGATGATGGAATGCAAGATACGCACCTACAGGTAGGGCAATTACTTGTTCTAATGCAAGATATAAGTTCTCAATTGCATCAGTAAATTCACGAGTATTATCACCTTGAACATTGAGTAACGGGTATTGGCTACCAGTAATTACAATATGACAGCTTTGGCCTAAAAAGCGAGCTAGGGTTGCAGCAGCATAACTAAGAGTATCTGTACCATGAATAACGACGAAGTGTTGATAACCTTCGAGTTGGAGCTGTTGTATACGTTGAATAAGACGTAGCCAGTCAGGCGCTGTACAAGCGCTGCTATCTACAATATTTGGGGCAGCAAAACAGTCAACTGTTAAGTGGGGTGGTATAACTTTTTCAAGTTGAGGCAAGAATTGGTCATATGGCATAGGCGCTAAAGGTTCATCTACACAGCCAAAAGTACCACCCATATAAAATAAGGCTATTTTTTTCATCTTTTTCAGGCACAAAAGCAGTCATCTTTGACTGCTTATGGTAAAACGATCGGCCTTAAGAAGCTATGCGATTTAGTAGATTTTTCGCGCGTTGTTGTTGCTCTGTGTTGAATTTTTGCTCATTACTTGCCAACAAGGCGTGTGCTGCTGGGTAAGCACCTAATTTGATGTATTGTTCTGCAAGTTGTAAATCCAGCTCATTTTCATTTAACTGTTTTAATTCTGGAAATGCATCTAGAAGTGGATCCTCTATTTGAGTTTGAGTCGTCTCTTCATTGACTGACTCTATTATATGGTTTTGCTTTTCAATCTCTGGTGCTGTAATTAACGCAGGCTCATCTAACGAAAACTCAAGAGGGGCGATTGAAGGTGATTCTAATGATGGAGCTTGTTCAACAGATTTTGTTTCTGAACTTGAAGGATTTAAATCAAGGTTAAAATCTAATGTATTGACGCTATTCTCTTGATCTGCTTTTACCTCTACTGCTTGAGTTTTTTCCTCAGTTTCATACAGAGGTGCTAAGTCAAAAGAAAATTCTAAATCAGCTAGCTCATTTGTTTCTTGAGATGACGATACTTCTGGTTCATGTACAGGTTGGCTGGTAGTTTCGGTAGCAGGGGTTTTTTCGAGTGAAAAGTTAAATTCTAAAGGCTTAACTTCAACAGCAGGTTCTTGTTTTACCGAGGTATAGTCTTTCTGCAAGTCATCAAAAGAAGTTTCAGAAGAACTTGTTGTTAACTGATCAAACTGAGCTGTAGTGTCTGGTGTATTTTTTGGTTCTTGGTATGTTTGAGCTTGAGGAAAATCGATGGCATCAGGTTGTCTTGATGACTCATATTCTTTTTGTCTAGTTTCTGCTTGAGTCGCTATTTCATTCAGTGCCAAACTACGAATATGGCTAATCAGTTGTGTTATAGCAAATTCATCTTTCTGTGCAATATGAACTTCAAGTAATAATAAATAAAGCGCATGCTGAGTATTGTCTTTTTTTAACGCCTGATTGACTTGAGCTTCAGCAGCTGAATATTGTTTTTCTTGAATGAGCTGTTGAATTTTTTGACGTACAGCTTCTGGAACAGGAGTGCTTTGTGGAACAGGTGGAAGAATGTCTTCTACTACATTTACTTTGCTTTTTTCACGTGAGTTTTTACTCGATTTAGAGCTCGCTTTTTTATTGGTTTTTTTGTTTACCGTTTTAGGAGAAGTGGCCTCTTGTTTCTGGCTATTCTCGCGTTTTTTAAAAATAACAGCGACCACGAGTAATATGATGAACGGAATCACATATAACATTACTTTCCCCTTAAAAAAATAAATATTTGCAATATAAAGCGAGCTAACTCTGGTTTTAACTTAATGTTTTTGTTTGTGAGTTTGTTGCTGTGCTTTTAACTGCTGTTGTAACTCTGCCAAACGTGCATTCAAAAGTTGAATACGCTGGTCTTTTAAACGTAAAGTTTGATTTAGTTTGGTTACATTCCTTTGTAATGTAACGTTTTTTTCTCTTTTTGTCATAACTTTTACTGCTAACTCAGTATTGTTTTGACTTTGTTGTGTGCTCTTTTTAGCACTTCCATGTGTAGAATTTTGACTGTTTTCAGCCACGATACTCATTTCTGCTTGTTGCAATCGGTATTTAGCTTGGCCAGAAGAGGATTTTGCAGTATGCGTTATTTCATTTTTTGATTTATTTTGCTGAGTTTTAGCGACAGGAGTGTGGGTGAGTTTTAGATAAATTCCCTGACGTAAACGGTTTACATCACCTTGAATAAAAGCATGCTGGTTTTGTTGTTGGATATCATGCATGACCTTTGCAACTGGCTGTTTGGTTTTCGCTGCAATACGATTAGCAATGCTCCATAAAGACTCATTATGTTGTACTACATATTTACCTGAAGTTACTGGTCCTTTAGATGGGCTTAGGGTTTGTTTCTTTGCAGTATTTTGACTGATATTTTTGGATGGGACAGGCTTCTTTTGTCCTGCTAAATTTTTAACTGTTGTCTTTGGCGAAGTATGTGCATTTGACTTAGCAATAGTAGGTTTAGTTTGTGCCTGATCGGGCGCGGTACCTGTTACAACTTGTTGAGTTGCCAGAGCTGAAGCGTTTTCACTAAGTGAGGGTGTTGAATTCGTATTTACCGCAGAGGCAGTGCCAGAGCTGATATTAAGATTTTGTTCACTATTAGAGTTTGTTGTAGTTGGAGCCGAAGTTGATGAAGCATATTGGGTGCTTTCTGGTAGATTTAAAGCAATATCCTTCTCATTAACAACAAATTGAGGAGATAAAGTACTTTCGTTATTTTCAGTCTTTTTTATCGGAGAAGGTTTAATTACAGTTTTAATATGCTGTAAACGCGTTGCAGAACCTTCACTGATTTTCACAACAATATTAAGTTCAGGATCATTAACAGGTCGGGATGAGGTGATCACAATAACCCCAGAACCTTGACCATTTTGGCGTGTATAAAAATTAAGATTTCCCGGAGGCTGATGAGTTACACCCAAAGCGCTTAAGTCTTCAGAAGTCGCTAAACTCACCTGTAATGTAGCGTTGGGGTCAGCTTGTTGGAAATTCATTTCTGCATATAACAAATCCCCGGGTGCAGACTGAATTTGTATAGGGTCTAATGTAATCGCATAAAGAGAAGGCGAAGACATAATGGTGAAAATGGCAATTTTTAATTTGTTATAAACAGTCATCTCAATCCATGACCTAATAAGTCGTAAAGTCGTTCAAAATTATACAATAATGAAATGTAAATAAATTGTAAAATTTTTACAAACCAGTTACGAAAAAGCCGATCTAATGTGATCGGCTTTTCGTTTTGACTGAATAATTCAGACCAAATTATTAGCTCTTGTATTCTACTAAGATACGTAACATGCGACGTAAAGGTTCAGCAGCACCCCAAAGTAACTGATCACCTACTGTGAATGCGCCTAAATATTCTTTACCCATATTAAGTTTGCGCAAACGGCCAACAGGTACAGTTAAGGTACCAGTTACAGCAACAGGTGTAAGGTCAGTCATAGACGCTTCACGAGTGTTTGGTACAACTTTCGCCCATTGGTTTGAAGTACGAATCATATCTTCGATTTCATCAAGCGGTACATCTTTTTTCAACTTGATTGTCAGTGCTTGAGAGTGACAACGCATCGCGCCAATACGGACACAGTGGCCATCGATCGGAACAATTTGTGAATTACCCAAGATCTTGTTGGTTTCAACCTGACCTTTCCACTCTTCTTTTGACTGACCGCTTTCGAGCTGTTTATCAATGTAAGGAATCAACGATCCAGCTAATGGCACGCCAAAGTTAGCAGATGGGAAACCTTCGCCACGTTGTAACTCAGCAACTTGACGATCAATATCCAAAATTGCAGATTTAGGATCATCTAACAATGTTTTGGTATTGTTATATAAGTAGCCCATACCAGTAATTAGCTCACGCATGTTTTGTGCGCCAGCGCCTGATGCTGCTTGATAAGTCATAGCAGTCATCCACTCCACCAAATTGTTTTGGAAAAGTGAACCTACACCCATCAACATAAGCGATACTGTACAGTTACCGCCTACGAAAGTTTTGGTGCCGTTAACCAAGCCGTCTTTAATAACGTTAAGGTTTACTGGGTCAAGAACGATGATCGCATCATCTGACATACGTAAAGTAGAGGCTGCATCAATCCAGTAGCCATCCCAACCAGTCGCTTTTAACTGTGGGAAAACCTCAGACGTATAGTCACCACCTTGACAGGTAATAATGACATCCATTTGCTTCAGACTATTAATGTCTGTAGCTTCCATAAGTGCTGGGGCAGTCTTACCACCAAATGAAGGAGCTTCACCACCTGCATTACTGGTAGAGAAATAAAATGGCTCAATATGAGCAAAATCATTCTCTTCAACCATACGTTGCATAAGGACGGAACCGACCATCCCGCGCCAACCGACCAGACCTACTTTCATGTCATTTTGCCTCGGTGCGTTAAAATTGTTAGGGGGAGTTGAGTGTATCAAAAGTGTCCACAACTGCAAGCGTTACAGAAACAAAACACCATGTTTATTGAGTAGAATATCTTGTTTATGTTACATACAAAATTGATAAAGATGACAAAAAATTTAAAAACCAAATCATCTTAAAAGAGAAAATTCAATGATTTATGTCGAAGTTCTAGCTGGTCTGGTGATTTGGTTAAGTTTCTGGTCACTTATTCCTCGTGATGAGTGGTGGTTTCGTGGCGCCGATTTTCCTCGTTTGCAGATTCTATTTGTTGGTCTATTAGCCTTTGTTGGTATGCTGTTTTGGCCTGGCGAATGGAATCTATGGCGTGAAATAGTGCTTGCTGTGCTTATGGCAGCCATCGCCTATCAGCTTAAAATGGTTTTGCCTTATACCTTGCTCTGGAAAACGCAGGTTAAACAGGTCAAATCATCCCAGTTAGACCAACAAAAGCAAATTTCATTAATTGTATCGAATGTTCTAACCCCAAATGATAAATATCATTTATTGCTTGAACAGATTAAGGCCTTAAAACCAGATTTGTTACTTACATTGGAAAGTGATAAGACTTGGGAAAATGCTTTAAAAGAAATTAAAGAAGATTATCCTTATCGCGTTCCCGTGCCTTTAGATAATTTATATGGCATGCATTTATATAGTCGATTACCTCTATCGAATACTGAAGTTAAATTTATTTTAAGTGATGAAATTCCTTCTATTCATACTACTGTGACTTTACGATCTGGTATGCCAGTTCAACTCTATTGTTTGCATCCGAAGCCACCGAGTCCAACTGAGGCGAAAGATTCGACTTTACGTGATGCAGAGCTTTTAATTGTTGGCGACCAGATTAAAGACTTAGATGAAAGCTGTATTGTGATGGGCGATTTAAACGATGTAGCGTGGTCACGTACTACGCGGTTGTTCCAGCGGATTAGTGGGCTACTTGACCCTCGAGTTGGGCGGCATTTCATTAATACTTTTCATGCAGATTACCCATTGCTACGTTGGTCTTTAGATCATATTTTTCATAGTACCGATTTTGGTTTAGTCAAAATGCAGCGTTTACCACATATTGGATCTGATCATTTTCCTGTATATGTTGTTTTGCAGACTGGCCGAATATTTGAACATATTCAAGAGGAATTAGAACAAACTCAAACCGATGAAGAAGAGGCTCAAAGCGCCATACAAGAAGGGATTGCGAAGGCTGAAAAAGAAGAAAAAATGGTGACTGATAAAATTGCACAGCCTTATAAGTAAAAAGAATATAAAAATTGATGTAAGCAATATCGTACAAAGATTTGAGTCTAGGGCGAATAGGCAGGGGGAGATAAAAACCTTATTCTACATTCATCGGCACACGGAAACGGGAATGGACGATCCCACGTAAGGATACACAAAGCTGATATGGAATAGCATCACGGATTAGATGTTGGAACGGAAACGATAAAAATAACGATTAACCTGAAAGCACAACCTCATTTACCCGAGTTTTGCAGGACGCAGAACTCGGGTTAATATTTTATATATATCATATTTAATTTATCGTAAAAAAAGAAATATTTTTAAGCTAATCTTAATTTTAAAATCTATCTAATTATAGGTGAGCGCATATTAAGTTCTCATCTAAATCTGAGTAATGTCCAGTGAAAATAGATACAATTTTTTTTTCAGATAAGTTTCTGTTTTTATAGATTATTGACGAATAAATATGGGTTTTCATCTGTTTAGAGATAAATTGGGGTTGTTTAATTAACAAATCTCAATAGAATGTGCCGATCGTTGACATGTTGGATCGTCAACAGGCATTGTTGTTTATCTCGTCAGATCGGCGAGTTGTGATTTGTTTGTGCATTTAAATTTCTGTTTGGAAATTACTGTACATATTGAGGTTTCACTCTTAGTTAGTGGTCTTCTCCCTCTCATATTTGATACTTTGCGGTGCATAAGGATTGTCTTATGAAGAATTTTAAATTTAGCCTTGCTTGGCAAATTTTAATTGCTTTAGTCCTAGGGATAGCTGTAGGGGCTGTTTTACATAATCAGCCTGAAATAAAAGATAGTATTGTGAATAATGTTCTTACGCCAATGGGTAAGATCTTTATTAGCCTGATCAAAATGATTGTTATTCCAATCGTTTTCTCTACCTTAATTTTAGGTATTGCAGGTGTTGGCAGTACGAAAAGTTTAGGGCGTCTTGGTTTTAAAACCATTCTCTATTTTGAAATTATTACCACGATTGCCATTTTAGTTGGTTTAGTTGCGGCAAATATCTTCCATCCTGGTTCAGGCATTGATATGTCTCAACTGGTTCAAACCGATATTTCTCAATATAAGAATACAGCTCAAGAAGTTGGTTCTCAATCGCATGGTTTGGTACAGACAATTTTGTCAATGATTCCAACCAATATTATTAACTCGATGGCACATGGTGAAATGTTGCCAGTGATTTTCTTCGCCGTGTTATTTGGTATTGGTTTATCTTCATTGCCAGAGAAGACCAAAGATCCATTGTTAAGCGTATTTCATGCTGTGTCAGAAACAATGTTCCGTGTGACACACATCATTATGAAATATGCACCATTTGGTGTGTTTGGTTTGATTGCGGTAACTGTTGCGAACTTCGGTTTCGCATCATTAATTCCATTAGCTAAATTAGTGGTATTAGTTTACGCAGCTATCTTATTCTTTGCTTTTGTGGTTTTAGGAATCACTGCAAAAATGTTCGGTATCAATATTCTTATTCTAATGAAAATATTGAAAGATGAACTGATCTTAGCTTACTCAACAGCGAGCTCGGAAACTGTTTTACCGCGTATTATGCAAAAAATGGAAGACTACGGTGCACCAAAAGCAATTTCTAGTTTTGTAATTCCAACGGGTTATTCATTTAACCTTGACGGTTCAACACTTTACCAAAGTATTGCAGCTATCTTTATTGCGCAGCTTTATGGTATTGACATGTCAATTGGTCAACAAATTCTTTTAGTTGTAACCTTAATGATTACTTCTAAAGGTATTGCTGGTGTTCCTGGTGTATCATTCGTGGTGTTATTAGCTACGTTACATACAGTTGGTATTCCACTTGAAGGCTTAGCATTTATCGCTGGTGTTGACCGTATCATGGATATGGCACGTACCGCATTGAACGTTGTAGGTAACGCACTTGCAGTACTTGTGATTAGTAAATGGGAAAAACAATACGACAGCGAGAAAGCAGCAGCTTATGAGGCAACTTATAAATAATCTGCCTTGTTGTAGTAAAAACCCGCGTTGATCGCGGGTTTTTTTATGGGGTTATTTCAGTACAGATTCATATAGTGCCAGTGTCTGATCACACATGTCTTTCAAGCTAAACAGGGTAACAGGGGCAACGACTTGAGGCTGTTCAATATGCTGTCTAACTGTTTCCAGTAAAGCCTTTTCATTTCCTACTCCAACAAGACCTTGTGGATAGACATTCGATAAAATCTCGGCCACGCCTCCACGGTTCCAGCCAATCACTGGAGTACCGACTGAAAGCGCTTCTAAGGCTGTTCTACCGAACGTTTCTGCTTGATTGGATAGAGAGAGCACGATGTCGCTAAAAGCGAGCCATTCGCGTATATCTGAGCGATGTCCTACGAAGGTAATTTTATCTGCGAGTCCTTTGCTTTGAATGGTACTCTGCAACTCGCTTAAATAGGCCTGTTTTTTTGCATCGGCACCACCAACAACTACAGCATGTAGCTGAGGATATTGTTCACCTAGTTTTTGCATCAATTCAATTAAGCTTTCATGACCTTTTAAACGTGTAATACGGCCAGGTAAGCAAAGTAAAAACTTATTTTCGAGTTCAGGAAAGTCATTAAAAACTTGATTAAACCATTGTGCTGATGGCTGATAATTATGTGGAAACGCGGCTGGGTCAATTCCTCGATAAATCCGAACAATATCTTGGGGAGGGCAGTTTTGATAATGGTCAGTGATGTATTTAACCACGCTGTCAGAAACCGCTATAACTTTTTCAGCTTGCATCATAATCGCACTATAACGATTGACTGAATAAAAGCCATGCACTGTGCTAATGAGGTGAGGGCGTTTATTCGCAGGTATTTTTCTTAAAGCAAAGTGAGTCAGCCAAGCAGGTACACGTGAACGTACATGAACAATATCTGGTTGATGCTGTTCAATCAGCTGACGTAATGGATGGATTTGCCACAAGCTTGAAAGTGATTTTTTATGAATGGGTAGCGTTAAATGAGTAGAACCTTCAGCTTCGAGCTGTGAGACTAAGCGTCCACCGTTTGAAACAACTATTGATTGGTGGCCTTGTGCAACGAGCACACGTGCAATTTCTAGTGTGCCGCGTTCTACGCCACCGCTATTGAGTTCTGGGAGAAGTTGCATCACTTTCATTGTTTTTTGCCTTATACGTTCATAAAAGATGGACCATCCACAGATACATCATTTCAAACTAAATCATTATCCGGAATTTACTATCGTGATAGCGACATGGATGTCGCTGTTTCGCTGTGTTACAAGGAAGTAACATCAGCGGAACAAAGGATTTTTGCTTACTTTTTATCCTTAAAAAGTAAGGTATGCCTATTCGATAGTATTTGAATTTCACTTTAAATTGAGGCTGTCCTTACTATCAATTTAAAATTATCACAGCTTTATCTTAATAGATCTCTTCATATCCCTCAGGACGTGTCTTAAATCGACGGTGGAACCACATATATTGAGTCGGTGCGATGCGAAGTTGATTTTCAATAATTTTATTGACGCGTGTTGCATCATCAACTTCGTCTTCACTTGGCATATTGTCAACCGCAGGTTCAATCAGAACATGATATTTCGGGTTCTTAATATCCCCATGGCGATAAAAATATAAAGGCACGGCGACTGCTTTCGAGATTTTTAATAAGCGGCGGTGTGCAGTTACTGTGGCAGCAGGTACGCCGAAAAACGGTGCCATAACACCTTGTTTAAGTCCAAAGTCTTGGTCGGGGCTATACCAAATTGCATCGCCATCTTTAAGGTGACGAATTAAACCACGCATATCATCATGGTCGATTTGTGCTTTATAAATCGTGCCACGGCAACGATAAATGAGCATATCGAGCAATGGGTTATTTTGAGGTCGATAGACAACATCTGGTTCAAAATATTGAGCACACACATAACCACCTGCATCAAGAAGCGTGCTGTGGGTCCCTAGTAATAAAACACCTTTGCCTTGAGCTTGGGCATTGGTAATGTGCTCTAAACCTTCAATCGTGACTCGGTTTTTAAACCAACGTGGGCTGTACCATGCATTTAAGGTTTCAAAAACCCCAAGCATCATATCGACGAAAACTTGTTGAGCTTGTTGTTGAACCTTATCGGCAGACCATTCAGGAAAGCAGACTTCTAAATTACGAATAGTGGTTTTACGGCGTGATTTTAGATATTTCCAAGCCAGATGAGCTACGCCATGCGCCAGACGCCATTGTATGGCCCAAGGTAAAATAGCCAAAAGCATTAAAAAGACAATAGCAATCCAAACACCCCAATATTTAGGCAATAAAAAGGTCCATTGAAATTCACCGGGCGTATAAGGCTGCTTTTGGCTCATAACGATATAAAGAGTTCAAAAAGTTAAAACAGGCAAAAGTGTATCACGAACTGAATTTATCGTCGTAATACACTGTTCATTTGAGTGTTAAGAGAGGATGAATAATAAGGCTGAGTTATCGGCGATTTTCTAAAAGAATTTTAACAGCGAGTCCTGCCAGTACAGTTCCCATGAGCCAGCGTTGTACATTTGCCCAAAGAGGTTTTTGTTGTAGAAAAAGGGCAATGCTACCCGCAGAAAGTACAATAAGCGCATTTACTGAAACGCTGACAAAAATTTGAATCGTACCGAGTTGAATTGATTGCCACAAAATACTGCCTTGTTGTGGGTGGATAAACTGTGGCAGTAAAGATAAATACATAATGGCAATTTTCGGATTAAGCAGGTTGGTCGCAAAACCCATTAAAAAGAGTTTAGCAGGGGAATCTACTGATAAATCTTTTACATTGAAAATCGGAGCGGCATTTGGACGTAGTGCTTTCCATGCAAGCCAGAGTAAATAAATTGCACCAGCAATACGAATAGTGTCGTAAGCGTAAGGAACAGCAACAATTAACGCCGTAATACCAAAAGATGCGCAAAGCATATAAAAGATAAAGCCTACAGCTACGCCACCTAAAGAGATAAATCCAGCGGTTTTCCCTTGGCAAATTGAACGGGAAATAAGATAAATCATATTGGGACCTGGAGTGAGGACCATCGCTAAACAAATTAGTCCAAATGCCAAAATTTGAGAAAGCTCCAGCATGCTAAAACACTCCAATATTATTATGCTGTTAGATATAACATAATTATTTTTATAAGTCTTATATTCAAGCTCAAGGCTATTTAAAAATAGCCAAGAGATAATTCATGATAGGAATGTGATTTATAGGTTTTATGTTTTTAAAAGCTTATATTCACAATATAAAAAAGAGCCTACTTAATTTAAGAAGGCTCTTTTTTTAGGGGCTTTTTAGGAAAGTAAAACGAATTAGTTTCCTTTGCTCATTTGTTCAAGCACGTCCCAACGTTCCAATTTTTCAAGCAGTAATTCTTCAATTTCTGCTAGGCGTTGGCTTGCTTGGGTGGCAGCATCTGCATCTTTAACAAACCATGAACCATCTGCAAGTTTCTCAGAAAGTTCTGCTTGTTCCTTTTCTAAGTTTTCAATTTCAGCGGGTAATTGTTCAAGTTCACGCTGATCTTTATAACTCAGTTTGACCTTTTTAACGGTACTTTGGGCAGCAGCTTTTTCGGCTTCAGCTTTTGCCTGAGCTTTTTTAACGTCAGATTTCTGATCGACTACTTTGTCATCTGGACGTTGCTGCAAATAGTCTTGGTAGCCACCGATGTATTCTGCAATATTGCCTTTACCATCAAATACCCACGTAGATGTTACTACGTTATCCATAAATGCACGGTCATGGCTAATGAGTAGCAATGTGCCTTTGTAATCAGACAACATTTCTTCTAGAAGCTCTAGAGTCACCATATCCAAGTCATTGGTTGGCTCATCCATTACAATTAGATTCGACGGCTTGAGTAGCAATTTAGCCAGTAAGATTCGATTTCGTTCACCACCAGAAAGCGCTTTTACCGGAGTACGAGCACGTTCAGGTGAAAATAAGAAGTCTTGTAAATAGCTGTAGATATGACGACGGTTGCCATTTACATCAACGAAGTCTGAGCCTTCTGAAACGTTTGCCATTACCGTTTTTTCAAGGTCTAAGGCATTACGTAATTGGTCAAAATAGGCAACTTCTAACTGTGTACCTGTTTTAACTGAACCGCCGTGTTCGATTTCACCTAAAATGGCTTTAATCAACGTAGTTTTACCAACACCGTTATCACCTACCAAGCCAATACGATCACCACGCATGACAAGGGTAGAGAAATCTTTGATCAGTAAGTTATCATCGTAAGCAACGCTTAAATGTTCGATATCAAATACTAATTTACCTGAACGATTCGCGTCTTGAGTTGCCATACTCACTTTGCCTTGTTGTGAGCGGCGTGCTTTCGATTCTTCACGTAAAGCTTTTAAAGCACGAACACGGCCTTCATTACGGGTACGACGTGCTTTAATCCCTTGGCGAATCCAAGCTTCTTCCTCAGCTAACTTTTTATCAAATAAAGCATTCTGTTTTTCTTCTGCTTCCATTTGCTGAGCTTTTAGCTCTAAATAGCGAGAATAATTGCCTTCGTAACCTCGTAGAATCCCGCGATCGAGTTCCACAATTCGAGTTGCAATGCTATCTACAAAAGAACGGTCATGCGAAATAAATAGAAGCGTTAAATTATTTTGATCGAGTAAGAATTTTTCTAACCATTCAATACTTTCAACATCTAAATGGTTCGTTGGTTCGTCTAGAAGTAATACGTCTGGCTGTGTTAAAAGAGCACGTGCGAGTAAGACACGGCGTTTACGCCCACCTGACAGGTCTGCTAAGTCTGCATTTGGATCAAGCCCCATTTTACTTAAAAGAGCATTTACCTTATTTTCTAGTGCCCAACCATCTAGCTGGTCTAGCTTATGCTGAAGGTTACCCATGCGATCACAGGCTTCCATATCTCCTAGCATACAAGCGTCGGTCGCTTCATGATAAGCTCTGAGTACTTCAGAAGCTTCTCCTGCACCATCTGCCACAATGTCAGCTACTTTGCCAGAGTCCATTGGAACGTCTTGGGCTAACATTGAAACAGTTAGACCATTTTGAATGGAAACTTCACCAGAATCTGGTAATAGGCTTCCCTCGATCAGTTTAAGTAAAGTAGACTTACCTTCACCATTACGCCCAATTAAACAGACTCGTTCGCCACGTTCTAGATTAAAGTTCGCGCCATCGAGTAGGGCAGGTCCGCCAAAAGCAAGTTGGACATCCCTTAGGGTAATATAGGCCATAATGTTTTCCAGAATCTCAAATGAGGATTTAAATGACTAAACCACCATATCATGATGATCAAGCGTCATTGTCCGCACCCATTGAAGATTTGCAAGTGCGAATTACATTTTTGGATGATTTAGTTGAAGAATTAAATCAACAACTCGCTATTCAGACCCAAGAAATAGCTGATTTAAAAAAACAAATGCAATTTCTTTATCAACGTGTGGAATCATCGGATTTATCGGAAGGCATTGCACCTTTTGACCCATTAACCAATAAACCTCCTCACTATTAATAAAATGGCAAGTTCAATACTTGCCATTTTATTAGGGAATATCTTCTTATTAGGGAATATCTTCAATTTTACTTAAAAACCATGTAATACGATTTTCCCTTTTGTTGTACCGCTTTCAATTTGCTGATGAACTCGTTTTAAATTTTCAGCATTAATTGGACTTATAACCTCGGTTACGGTCGTCTTGATTTTTCCTTCGTCAACCAGCTTGCTGACTTCATTTAATAGTTCACTTTGTTTTTGCATATCTTCAGTCTGGAACATTGAACGTGTAAACATAAACTCCCAATGCACCGATACAGACTTCGATTTAAAAGGCTTAATATCTAATTGGGCCGGATCATCAATTAAGCCAAAATGACCTTGTGGTGCAATCAACTCTACGATATCTGATAAATGCTGATCTGTTTGAGTGGTTGAGAATATATATAAAGGTGTAGTTAAGCCTAATTGTTTGATTTGGGCTGCTAAGGGCTCTCGATGATCTAATACATAGTCAGCACCAAGTTGCTTAACCCATTCTTTAGTTTCTGTTCGTGAAGCTGTCGCAATAATGGTTAGGTTAGTCAACTGTTTAAGAAGTTGAATTGTGATTGAACCTACACCACCAGCTCCGCCAATCACTAATATTGATGTATTTTCTGGGGCAACTTTGGGTACTTGTAACCGATCAAATAGCATTTCCCATGCCGTGATAGCAGTTAAAGGAAGAGCCGCTGCTTCAGTTGCTTCTAAAGTTTTTGGTTTATGCCCCACAATACGTTCATCAACCAATTGCAATTCACTATTACTGCCTTGGCGATTGAGTGCGCCTGCATACCAGACTGCATCTCCGACTTTAAATTGCGAGACTTGATCTCCAATCGCTTCAACGATGCCTACTGCATCCCAACCAAGAGTTTTCCACTGATTATTTTCTGGGCTTACATTGTTGCGAATTTTTGTATCAACTGGATTAACTGAAATCGCCTGAACACGAACAAGTAAATCACGACCTTTTGCAACGGGAGTGTCGAGTTCAATATCAACGAGTGCTTCTGGTGACGTAATGGGACCTGCTTTTTGATATGCCACAGCTTTCATAATAATAATTCCTCTTGTTGAGAGTTTGATCATAACGTAAGCTTAAATTTAGTGACTACAGACAAATAACGCTCATAGTGTCAAAAAGGATACTGTAAAATGGCAAAAGTACGACATTCAAGTTTTGATTGCTCTCCAGGTTGTTCAGTTGAGGCAGCCATTAGTTTGATTGACGGAAAGTGGAAATGTGTCATTCTTTGGCATTTATTTAATGAAGGCACCTTACGGTTTAATGAAATTCGAAAGCGTGTTCCGAGCATTACCCAAAGAATGCTGACAAATCAGTTACGTGAGTTAGAGCAAGACGGAATTATCCATCGGGAAGTTTACCCTCAGGTTCCACCTAAAGTGGAATATTGCCTGACCGAATTAGGACAAAGTCTTGAGCAAATTTTATTTGCTTTAAAACTGTGGGGTGATGCCCATATCGACCGATTTGGAAAGTTGACGCTTGTTAATGATGGTCAGAACTCTTAAATATATTTGAATGACAACATGGCAATTTGCACCGTGAAATACCGATATTTTGGTTCTTGCGATCTTATCGGGCATTATTTTTCTGATGTAACTTGCGTTTTCTGGTCAGCTTATGCAACTCTAATAAAAGAGATTAATAGGTTTTGCTATGGACAATATGGGAATTTGGGTTACCGTTATCATTGTTCTTTTCGTACTAGGCTCCATTTTTGGTTTAAGAGTGAGCCCACGTGAAAAGGCACTTGGTATTATGCGTGATAAAGCCCGAAAAATAGGGTTACACCCACGTGTAATTGTTGCACCTGAATGGACACATGTCCCAATGGCTACTGAAAAACGTGCCAGCATGGTTGCTTATTATAGTGTATTGATTCCTGATGCCCGTTTATCTTTAATGCGTGCTCGTGTTATAGACGGCAAATTAAAAGTGGTTCAGGGCGATGAGAAATTTAATGATTCTCCCATTGCATTAAAAGGGATTTATGCTATTGATATGCAGGCAAACTGTGTAGGGCTTTATTGGGATGAGGAATCAGACCTAAGAGCAACACAATTAGATGAGATGAAGGCTTATCTGTTGACCTTGGCTAAAGCCTGATTTTTAAATTTATTGGTATAGGAATAACATTTTATATGGCGAATACCTCGCGCTCTGCATCTCAAAGCACAGCATCTACTGCACCTGCTGCACATAAACGTGCCTTAGTGATTGTGGAGTCGCCTGCCAAAGCGAAAACCATCAATAAATATTTGGGTTCGCAATTCATTGTAAAGTCTTCTGTAGGTCACGTACGTGACTTGCCAACAGGTGGCAGTAAATCAACAGAGAAAAAACCGGCTGCACGGACTAAACTCACTGAAGCTGAAAAAGAACAAAAAGCGAGTCAGGCTTTAGTTAATCGTATGGGGGTTGATCCTGAACATGGTTGGGAAGCTCATTACGAAGTTCTGCCTGGTAAAGAAAATGTTGTAGCTGAACTCAAAAAACTCGCCAAAGATGCCGATGCAATCTATCTCGCAACGGACTTGGATAGAGAAGGGGAAGCTATTGCTTGGCACCTAAGAGAAGTGATTGGTGGTGATGACAGCCGTTATCACCGCGTGGTATTTAACGAAATTACTAAAAATGCCATTCAAGAAGCATTTAAACAGCCAACACGTCTAGATTTAAACCGTGTAAATGCTCAGCAAGCACGCCGTTTCTTAGACCGTGTCGTGGGCTTTATGGTTTCGCCATTACTTTGGGAAAAAATTGCCCGTGGTTTATCAGCAGGACGTGTGCAGTCAGTAGCGGTAAAACTGGTTGTAGAGCGTGAGCGAGAAATTCGTGCTTTTATTCCAGAAGAATATTGGCAAGTTTTTGCAGATACCCAAGCGAAAAAAGATGACATTCGTCTTGAAGCATTTAGACAGGCTGGTAAGACCCTTAAACTGAAAAATAAAGCTGAAACTGATGCTTTATTAGATGTTTTAAAAGGTGCTGAATATAAAGTTGCGCAGCGTGAAGATAAGCCAACTAAGGTCAATCCAAGTGCACCTTACATTACTTCAACTTTGCAACAGGCTGCGAGTACACGTTTAGGTTTTTCTGTGAAGAAAACCATGATGTTGGCTCAGCGTTTATATGAAGCAGGTTTTATTACCTATATGCGTACTGACTCAACTTTCTTGAGTGATGATGCAGTAAGCATGGTACGTGCCCATATTGAAAGCCAATATGGTGAAAAATATTTACCGGCAAAGCCAAACCGCTATGGTAACAAAGCTGGTGCTCAAGAAGCCCATGAGGCGATTCGTCCGTCAAATGTTGCGCTTACAGGTGATCAGCTTGCTGGTGTAGAGCGTGATGCTCAACGTCTATATGATTTGATCTGGCGTCAGTTTGTTGCGTGTCAAATGACACCAGCAGAATATTTATCTTCTACTTTGATTGTTGAAGCAGCGAATGTTGAGTTAAAGGCGAAAGGCCGTACGCTTGTATTTGAAGGCTTCACTAAAGTACGTGGAGCGAATAAGTCAGATGACGACATTATTTTACCTGCTATTAAAGTAGGCGAAATCTTAAAGTTAGAAAAGTTAGATCCAAGTCAGCACTTTACTAAACCGCCTGCACGTTTTACTGAAGCATCTTTAGTTAAAGAGCTTGAAAAACGTAGTATTGGCCGTCCTTCGACTTATGCCGCAATTATTTCTACCATTCAGGAACGTGGTTACGTTAAGTTAGAAAACCGTCGTCTTTTCGCCGAAAAAATGGGTGAAATTGTGACGGATCGTCTGGATGAGAGTTTTAATAACCTGATGAATTATGCCTTTACGGCAGATCTTGAAGGACAGCTTGATAAGGTCGCAACGGGTGAGCGTAACTGGAAAGAGTTACTAGACACTTTCTATGGCGACTTTAAGAAGCGTCTAACCAATGCTCAGGGCGAGCAGGGAATGCGCCGTAATCAACCGGTTGAAGTGCCAGCAGTACATTGTCCTGAATGTTCACGTCCAATGCAGATTCGTACGGGTACAACGGGTGTATTCTTAGGGTGTTCTGGCTATAACCTGCCACCTAAAGAACGTTGCAAAGGTACACTGAACTTAACACCCGTTGAGTCTTTGGCTGCGCTATCTGATGATGATGGTGCTGAAACTGCGGACTTGATGTCAAAGCATCGCTGTGCAAAATGTGGCACTGCCATGGACAGCTATGTGATTGATGGTGGTCGTAAACTGCACGTATGTGGTAACAATCCTGACTGTGATGGTTTTGAACTTGAAGAAGGTGAGTTCAAGATTAAAGGCTATGATGGTCCAACGATCCCATGTGATAAATGTGATGGTGAAATGCAGCTTAAGACGGGACGTTTTGGTCCGTATTTCGCTTGCACCAGTTGTGACAATACTCGTAAAGTCTTGAAGAGTGGTCAACCTGCACCTCCACGTGTAGAACCGATCAAGATGGAACACCTACGTTCAGCGAAACATGACGACTTCTTTGTGTTGCGTGACGGTGCAGCTGGCTTATTCTTGGCAGCGAGTAAATTCCCAAAAATTCGTGAAACACGTGCACCAAAAGTTGCAGAGTTACGTAGTGTGGCAGCTCAGCTTGATCCAAAATATCAATTTATTTTACAAGCGCCAGATGTAGACCCTGAAGGTAATCCAACAATTGTGAAATTCAGTCGTAAGAATCAATCACAATATGTCGGTTCAGAAACCCCAGAAGGTAAACAAACTAAATGGAGCCTAGTTTACCAAGATGGTAAATGGGTTGAGGGCTAATCAAGTCCAATATAAAAAATGCTAGCTCAGCTAGCATTTTTTATATCTAAAACAATAAAAGAAAATTTTAAGTTTTATGGGGAATAAGAATGTGGAAAAACATTCGGGTCTTATGTTTATTAATTATTTTATTGATTGTTGCTGTTCAAGCATGGCGAGATCAAAATCAAGATTGGAATCGACCAGTTGTAGTCGTTTTACATCCTATTAATGCAGATGGTTTAGAGACAACACAGAGCTATATTCATCAATTGAAAAATGAAGATTTTTGGGCAATTAACAGCTATTTAAGTGAGTGGTCACAGCATTATCGTGGGCAATCAGGAAACTTTATAATTCGCTTAGGACAACAGTTGCAGCAACGACCACCTGAGGTTCCTCAGAATGCCAATATCTTTCATGTTATGTGGTGGAGCTTAAAATTTCGTTTCTATGCATGGCGACAAAAACAACCCGAAGATAGGGGCGCATCACTCAAACTTTATTTAAATTATTATGATCCCAACTATCAAAAAGTCTTAATCCATTCGACTGCTTTAGAAAAAGGTCGTATTGGTAGTGTGAATTTATTTGCGACTAAAACACAAGCTTCACAAAATCAGGTCGTGATAGTTCATGAGTTATTACACGGCTTTGGGGCGCAAGATAAATATGATTTAAAAACAGGACAACCTATTTATCCTTTAGGTTATGCCCAACCTGAAAAAGTACCTCTATATCCACAAACCGATGCCGAAATCATGGGTGGTCAAACGCCTTTGTCTGAGCAGAGTAGTAAAATGCCGAATGGCTTACATGAAACCGTAATAGGTTTACTTACAGCTCAAGAAATTGGCTGGGTGAAATAAAACTGTGGATAAATACTGCTTTATCCACATCAATTGTTAAGAAACGATGCAGATTTTATACAGACAAAAAATGTGAAGTGCATCACTATTATTAGGTAGATGAAATTCTAATACCTGATAATAAGAGTAGCCATGATGAAAACTGTAGGTAATGATTTAGTACGTAATCAGTTACATGCTGACCGTAAATGGTATTTGATATTGGGCTTTGTGCTTATTGGTTTTGGCCTGATTTTATTTAGTTCATTACCATTTGCGACCTTTTCTGTCGTTTTTTTATTTGGAATACTCATGATGGTCGGCGGTGTTTTACATCTCGTCGCGGCTATGAGTGTTTTTAAAGGCGCAAGCCGATGGTTATGGGCATTGTTTGGTGTGCTTTATTTAATGGCTGGTTATTATGCGTTTTCTACTCCAGTCACTACAGCAGTAGTACTGACAAGCCTATTATCTATAGCGCTGATCATTGCTGGTGCTATACGTACTATAAATGCAATTTTACTTAAGCCAATTACTGGATGGGGCTGGACCCTGTTTTCAGGATTATTGACGCTCGCTACAGGTATTTTAATTTTAGTTTCTAAGGACTCACCGTTTTGGGTATTGGGAATGTTTTTGGCAGTAGATATTTTATTTCAGGGAATTAACTTTCTAGGTTTGGCTTCAGCCATTAAACATCTTCCTTCTAGTTCAAAAATAGTATCTTAAAACATAATATTCAACCAAAGAGCACTTTAGGTGCTCTTTTTGTTTTTAGGATAGGCAGACCCATCTGTTGCCTCGGTCTGTTAAACTATGTCTTGGTGTTTTAGCGATATGTGTTATGAGTCTTGCAAAATTAATTAATGAACTAAATGCTCAGCAAAAAAAAGCAGCCACTACGTCTGCGAAAAACTGTTTAGTTTTGGCGGGCGCTGGTTGTGGCAAGACTAAAACCATTGTTGCTCGTGCAGCCTATTTAATTGATCAAGGCTTACCAGCGAACCAAATCCAGATTTTAACGTTCACGCGCCGTGCTGCGAGTGAAATTGTTGCGAGAGTAGAACAACATGTGGGAACACAGGCAAAGGGTCTGAGAGCTTCAACTTTTCATACGTTTTGTATGTATTTGCTACGCCGTAACCCGCAAGCTTTTGGGTTAAATCAATTTAGTATTATTGATCGTGATGATCAGTTGCTTATGTTTCGCTTATTAAGAGGCAAAGATAAAGATAACGTCTTGCCCAAAGCCGCGGAGCTGTGTGATTTATATTCTTATGCGAGAAATACTCAAACAAAGCTTTCTGAAGCATTAATCAAACAGCTTCCAGATGCATATGAGCATAAGACTCAAATTGCAGATTTAATGAAAACCTATGAGCAGCGTAAAAGAGAGCGTAATTTTTTAGATTACGACGATATTTTGTCAATTGTGGCTGTTCATTTACAAAATTCAGAAGCCCTAACGAATTGGGTGGCAGGTTTTTGTCAGGCATTGCTAGTTGATGAAATGCAAGATACCAATCCTTTGCAATGGGCTTTATTGCAACCATTGATTGGCAAAGTGAAGCTGTTTTGTGTTGGTGATGATGCCCAGTCGATTTATGGTTTTCGCGGTGCAGACTTTGAAAATATCCATTCTTTTAAAGAACGGATACCTGACGCAGTTATTCATACACTGGATTTAAATTATCGTTCGACTCAAGAAATCTTGGATTTATCAAACTGGTTGTTGGCGCATAGCCCAATTGATTATCAAAAACAGCTACAAGCACATCGTGGGCAAGGGCAAAAGCCTCAGCTACATCTATTTGGTAATGAGTATGAAGAAGCAAATTGGATTGCACAGGACTTAATAACGCGACATCAGCAAGGTGCAAGCTGGTACGATCATATGGTTTTGGTCCGTTCTGGCTATAGTGCACGATATCTGGAAGGGGCCTTTATTGCTGCTGAAGTACCTTATCGTTTTATTGGTGGGGTAAAACTTCTTGAGTCTGCACATGTGAAAGACGTGCTTAGCTTGTTACGTATTGTGAGCAATCCTCACGATGATTTGGCGTGGATGCGTTTTTTAACCTTGTGGGATGGTATTGGTGACGTTGGTGCAAGTAAGCTAGCGCAAGAGTTGATGGGAATTGTTGAGGTTGAGGAGCGCTGCAATCGTCTAGAACGTCATGGGAAAGTCCCTTTACAAGCAATTTTAATTTTAAAACAGCTAGATGTATTACAGCAGCATGTTGAAGCAAGTATTGGCTTAGCACTCGATGCTTTAGGTGAACAACTAGAGCAAAATTATAAAACTAAAGATTGGTCTCGCCGATTAAAAGACTTTGATTTGGTCAAGCAACTTGCGCGTAAACATGCGTCTTTAGGTGAATTCCTTGAAGAATATGTTCTTGAACCTATTTCAGTTTCTGAAATTGAGAAAGCAGCTGATCAGGATTTAGTGACCTTAATTACGATTCATTCCGCTAAAGGTGCCGAACAGAAAGTCTGCTATGTACCTCATGTATCGCCTAATCAATATCCTTATGCAAGGGCACAGGGCGATTTTGATGATGTCGAGGAAGAGCGCCGCGTATTGTATGTTGCATTAACACGTGCAGAGAATGAATTAATTTTGACCAAGCAAAACCTCAATACATGGTCAGAAGACAATTATGATGAACAAGGTCGTAAAATCGAAAGTTATTTCCTAAATGATCTTCCTGCACATTTAGTTCAGGCAAAGATTCATAGGCAAGTACCTCAGCCATTTGCCAAAAAACAATGGAACCGTTCACCTGCAGTAAATTTAGGTTTTGGTATCGATCTAGATTAAACTACTGTATAAGACACTGTGATTACTTAAATATATTGGCTGCTCCCTTTAATTGCCAATTAAGGTTAGAAAATGAAGATATTAGTTCGTAATTTAGATCGTGCTGTGACTGAAACTGAAATTTTAGATTTATTCAAAGCATTTGGTAAAGTTGAAACGTGTGTTCTTGTTACTGATAAAGACACAGGTAAATCTAAAGGTTTTGGTTTTGTTGAAATGCCTAACCCACGTGAAGCAATTAAGGCAATTAAAGGCTTAAACCTGCTTAAGGTTAAAGGCAATGGAATTCGCGTTAAAGCAGCTGAAGAATAAGTCTTCAGTGTGAAAAGACAATTTTTAACTCTTTCTATTGTCGCGCCAAATGGTACTCGTATCGCTGAAGGTATCAAAACACTTGAAGTACGTTCATGGGTACCTACAAAACTGCCAATTAAAGACCTATTAATTGTCGAGAACCAAAAATTTTTGGTTAAAGATACTGATGAAGAAGAGGGAGTTGCTGTCGCTTTGGTTGATGTCGACTCTATTCATGCTTGGCGAAATGATGAAATTGAGCCAGCATGTTCAACTGCTTGGGACGAAGGGTATTTTGCTTGGGTTTTAAGTCATGTTCGTCCTATAAAGCAGCCACTAAAAGTTTTAGCGAAACGTAAAATTTATCAAGTTGAGCTGGATTTACCATAAATAACGTTGATTTTATTAATGGAGTCGTTAAGCTAAAGAATAGCTGTTGCAATAGCGATTTTAGAACAGGAAAGTTTAGTTATGTCACGTGTTGCTCGTTATCATGCCGATCGTACCAATCAGAAGCTCTATTTTGCGCGCTTAGCGTGTCAACAGGCAGAACAGACCGATCATGTGCAGCAGATACAAGCTTATCGTGAAGCAGCTGTATTTCATTTACATGGCGCAATGTTAGCTTTCTTACAAGAACTCGTACGTTATTACCGTTTAAATGAATTGCAACCCACTTTAAAATCTATTGAAGAACATATGGCGGCAAAAGGACAAGTTTCTCCAGAAGTGTCCGTTTTGCAACAATTGGCGAAAGATGGTTTTGTTGCAGAGCTCAAACGAGCTTACCGTATGTGTCAATATGCACCAGAACCTAAAGAACCGGCCCCAGAAGAAGAAACTTCTTCTAATCTCATTATCAAAGTAACTCAAGGTCCTCAATCTTGGTTGCCAGATGTTAAGATTTTGCGTGAATGGCATCGTGAATTAAGCCATTTAATTGATGGTTTTCGTAATGAAATGGTCGAGTTCTAAAATTAAACTGCCTAGATGCTTGAAATTTAGACTAGGTGTGCCTATATAAATAAGACAAGAGAAGCAAAGTGCAAGGGTGCTTTGCCACCATGTTGAAACATGGAGGAAGTATATGTCTATACAGCAATTGAAAGAGTTATTTGGAAATCAAGAAGCCGTTTTGGAATTAGTCCAACTCGAAGGTGGTGAACTCGCCTTGCGTAATGCAGGTTCAGAGAATGAACCCTTGGTTAAAATTCAATTTAGCGATGAAGTAAAAGCAATCTTGGGTGAGCAAACTCCAGTTGTTGCTCAGCATATGATTCAGGCTGCACTATTTGGACTGCTCGAAAAGCAGGTAAATGAATGGCAGGCTGAGGTACTAGACGAACAGCCTAAATTCTTGAGTTAAAAAAAGCGTACTCTTGAGTACGCTTTTTACATGGGTTAATGAATAGTTGACTGATGGGCAAGCTCGATCTGATTTAATATATGATGGCTCATATTCTTTGCCATTTCCTCTTTGGCATAGAACACTTCACCAATATTCTCATCTCTGATTACTGCCGCTTCTTCTTTACTTTCTGCGCAAATTAACACCTGAATTTGAGGGTTTAATTGCTTAGCAATCGCCACAATTCGGTGAATATCTAAAATATCCATAGGTGAGATCACCAAGAGTCTTGCATGCATGATGTGTGCTTGAATTAAAACACCTGGTTCGGTTGCAACACCACTCACAGCAGCAATATTCGACTGACGTAGCTTTTCTACGATTTCACGATTCTCTTCAGCAATAACGACTTTAATATTTTCATTAATTAAATTTTCAGTAATACGTCGTCCCACACCGCCATATCCAACAATCACAACCTGATCGCGTAAGTAAGCTTGATCAACTTCATCGGGTAACATAGCTAATGGGTCACCACTACGTTCAAGAAGTCGGGCTAGGTGAGAGCGCTCGCGAATCCAGCGTTGTACAGGCTCAATGGCAGAGAATATAAAAGAGTTCAGCGTTATCGAAAATAAAGCGCCAGCTAAAATCAGATTTTGTGCTTCTAAGCTTAATAAGCCTAATGAGACGCCGAGAGTCGCTAAAATAAAAGAGAATTCACCAATTTGGGCCAAACTCGCGCCAACTGTAAGCGCTGTATTAATTGGATAGCGAAAGAATAAAACCAAAGCCATTGCAGCAAGTGTTTTACCTACCATAATAATTGCGATAACGGCCAAAATATGGAGTGGACGTTCAACAAGAATATGTGGGTCAAACAGCATACCCACAGAAACAAAAAACAGGATTGAGAAAATTTCACGTAGTGGAAGCGTTTCTTCTTCTGCGCGGTGGCTAAAGTCTGATTCTTTAACAACCATCCCTGCGAAGAAAGCTCCTAATGCCATTGAGACCCCAAAAATGGCATAAGACCCGTAAGCAATTGAAACAGCAGCTGCAACAACGGTAAGGGTGAATAACTCTCTTGAACCTAAACGAGCAACAAACTGCATAATAATAGGAACGACACGTTTACCTACAATCAGCATAAAGGCAATAAAGCCAATTACTTTTAATAAAGTGAGCCCAAGGGTTAACCAGATATTACCATCTGCACCTTCTGGTGCTTTCCCGCCGAGTAAAACTGCTGTAGCTGGAAGGAGTACTAAAACAAGTACCATCACTAAATCTTCGACTAACAGCCAACCTACAGCAATTTTGCCGTTGACTGAGTCTAAAAGACCTCGGTCTCCTAAAGCTTTTAATAATACAACAGTACTCGCACACGACAGGCTTAAGCCAAAAACCAGTGCAGAACCAAAGCTCCACCCCCAGAGCATGGATACACCAACCCCCAATAGGGTAGCGACCGCAATTTGTAAAATCGCACCTGGTACAGCAATACGTCGAACCAGCAGCAAGTCATTTAATGAAAAGTGCATTCCTACACCAAACATCAGGAACATGACCCCGAGTTCTGCAAGTTGATTAGCAAGATGAATATCTGCTTCTATGCCGGGTGTATTTGGGCTAATAATAATTCCGGCAATTAAATAGCCGATAAGAGGAGGAAGTCGTAATCGGGCTGCAAGATAACCAAAAAAGAGGGCAACACCGAAACCAACAGCAAGTAAAACAATTAAATCTACGTCATGCGGCACTAAAAACTCCTTTTACGTGAGTTAGGCTAGAGACAAGCATAAAAAATGCCAAGGCGAAATATGTGGAAAGTTTAACAAAAAAAAGCTGGCTATAAAAAAAATGCAAAAAAAAACGACTTCATTGTGAAGTCGTTTTTTTTCGAGGCTAAAATTATTTGATTTTAGCTTCTTTGAAAATCACGTGTTGACGGATTTTTGGATCAAATTTTTTGATTTCCATTTTTTCCGGCATAGTACGTTTGTTTTTAGTCGTGGTATAGAAATAACCTGTACCAGCTGTAGAAACGAGACGAATCTTATCACGCATTGTTCAGACTCCTTAGATCTTTTGACCTTGAGCACGAAGGTCTGCAACAACCTTTTCGATACCCAATTTGTCAATAATACGCATACCTTTAGTGGTTAAACGAAGACGTACAAAACGTTTTTCGCTTTCTAACCAGAAACGGTGGTGGTGCAGGTTCGGCTCGAACCGGCGCTTGGTTTTGTTGTTGGCGTGTGAGACGTTGTTACCAACGACTGGACGCTTGCCGGTAACTTGGCAAACCTTAGACATGGTGTAACTCCATTGATTCAGCCAACAGCAAATCTGTGGCCAGTCATACTAAATGTAAACGGATGAATTCATTCAAGGGGCGTTTTATACCAAAAATACGATTAAAAGACAAGCGGAATTGGTAAAAACGAGGCATGATTTAGTATAACAGATCATGCCTTGATCAGTTAGCGCAACAAGGTTTTCGAAATGAAACGATGAATGGGCTTATTGAACGGTGGAAGAATGTATTTAAGGCTATAAAGTTTTGGATTAGACATCACCGAACGTTCATGAGAAAGGCTAAAAAAGCCCTCTGGTCCGTGATATTTACCCATACCTGATGCACCAATTCCCCCAAACGGTAAATCATCTTGAGCCACATGGGTAATCACCATGTTGATTCCGAAGTGCCCTGAATGGGTATGCTGTGCAATATATTCAGCACGTGCCTGATCATAGTCAAAATAATACATCGCTAAAGGACGCGGGCGACTATTAATGAATTCGACGACTTCTTCTATTTGGTCATATTCTAAAATTGGTAGGATCGGACCAAAAATTTCATTTTGCATAATATCCATTGCAGTCGTTACGCCTGTAACTAAAGTCGGTGCAATTTTACGGACATCATCTAAAATTTCATTTTGAGGATTAATTTCAATAATACGAGCACCTTGATCGCGGGCATTTTCAAGATAGCCCTGAATACGGTTGTATTGCTTGTCATTAATAATAGACGTGTAATCTTGATTATTGCGGAAATGTGGATACATGCCAGCCACAATCAATTTAAAGTTTTCGATGAACTCGGCAGTTTTCCCACGTGGCAAGAAAATATGGTCAGGTGCAACACAGGTTTGACCCGCGTTCCATAATTTACCTACAGCAATACGTTGAGCCACATCTTTCATATCCATAGATGCATGCACAAGAGCAGGAGATTTTCCGCCTAATTCAAGAATAACAGGAACCAGATTTTGAGCTGCGGCTGCCATCACTGTTTTACCAACAGAAGTTGAGCCTGTGAAAATCATTTTGTCAAAAGGCAAATGACTAAAAGCATCTGAAATAACGCCGCCACCATTTACTACAGCAACTAATTCTTGTGGGAACGCTTCTGCTAATGCACTTTCAAGAACTCGACCAAAGTTAGGAGAGGCACTCGAAATTTTGATCATGGCATGGTTGCCCGCTGCCAGTGCGCAAATTAATGGCCCAACTGAAAGAAGTAATGGGTAATTCCATGGTGTAATAATACCAATTACACCCATAGGTTGATATTGTACCCAACCTCTTGCTGGCTGATGTAATACACTGATATGGCGTTTTGAAGGTTTCATCCACGCTGTCAGATGTTTACTGTAATATTTGATTTGTTCCAAACTGGTGAGTAGCTCACCAATTTTTGTTTCCATAACTGCACGATTGCCATAATCAAGGTTAATTGCGTCGGCAATCTGATCTTGATATTTTACCAAGACTCTTTTAAGACGAGCTAAACGATCAATACGCTCTTTAGCAGTGGGTACCGGATGACGTAAATAAGCAAGCTTTTGTTGTTCAAGCAAATCATTTAAATGCTTAACATCATAAGGAAGCTGAGTCTCTGGATTTGTTTTTGTTTGACTGTTCATCGGTACTTACCAAATACATTGATATATTTATTTTTTAGAGTAAATACTCTAAATAGTCAAGTCAGTTTATGTGTTCAAGTCTTAACCATGTGAATTATTAAAGGTTATTAAAATGTCTCAACCTAAAGCTCTGAAGACAAAAGACCGGATTTTACAAATCAGTTTGCAGCTTTTTAACGAGCGAGGTGAACGGTCAGTTACAACTAATCATATTGCTGCGGAGTTGGGTATCAGTCCCGGAAACTTGTATTATCATTTTCGGAATAAGCATGAAATCATTAAGGAATTAATGTATCAATATCAGGCCGAGACATTGGAAGTGCTTTCTTTACCTGACGACAGACCATTAACGACCAATGATAAAATTAACTATTTTCAAGTGCTCAGTGGCCAGTTATGGAGCTACCGTTTTATTCATCGTGATGTTTATCATTTAGTTGAAAGTAACGAAGACTTTAAAAAGATTTATCCGCGTTTTGCGGGGCAGGTGATGCAGCAGGGGCAAAAGATTTATCAAGCCTTTGTAGATGCAGGTCTTATGAAAATGACGGCATCGGAAATTGAAGCTCTCATTATTAACTTGTGGATTGTATTAACAAACTGGACAAACTTTTTGTATATGTCTGGTCATATTAGTGACAATAACCATTTAGAAGAAAAATGGGTTTGGCAAGCATTACGCCAAATGGTTTTCCTTGAAGGTCCTTATCTTATGGGGGAAAGCCGAGCAACTTATGAGCAGTTGCTTGAATCTCTTGGCCCTTCAGATCTATTTGCTAGCTTATCGTCCTTAAAAGACGAATAGTTGTGCTTGTTTATTTAGGGCGCTAGAATACTCGGCCTATTAAAAGATTTATCTCAATTAAGTGATATTAACCAAATGAATATGACCACTGCCAATACAGCCCGTTTACTGATTACTTGTGAAGACAAGCCAGGGATCGTACAAGCGGTATCGAGCTTTTTGTATCACCAAGGTGCAAACATTACCGCGCTTGATCAGTATGCGACGGAAGCTCAGGGCGGACGTTATTTCATGCGTGTTGAATTTGAACTTGATCATTTACAGTCGCGTAAAGATGCATTAATTCAAACTTTTGCTGCGAACGTTGCTGAGCGTTACGGCATGCAATGGCGTCTTGCTTTCGTTAACGATGTTAAAAAAGTTGGTATTTTAGTTTCTAAAGTTGACCATGCATTACTTGAGTTGTTATGGCGTCATGCACGTGGTTCGTTACCTTGTGAAATTACTCATGTCATTTCTAATCATGAAGATTTACGTGAATCTGTAGAAAACTTCGGTATTCCATTTACTGTAATTAAAGTCACTAAAGATAATAAAGCTGAAGCTTATGCGCAAATTGATGAAATGATGCAAGGCAATGATTTATTAGTTCTTGCACGTTACATGCAGATTTTAAGCGAAGATTTTGTTGCAAAATGGGAAATGAAAATCATCAATATTCACCATTCTTTCTTGCCAGCTTTCGTGGGTGCTAACCCATATAAGCAAGCTTATGAAAAAGGTGTGAAGTTGATTGGTGCGACAGCTCACTATGTGACTGCTGACCTTGACCAAGGTCCAATTATTGAGCAAGACGTTGAGCGTGTGAGCCACGACTATAATGTTGAGCAATTACGTGAGCTAGGTGAAGATGTAGAGCGTAATGTGTTGGCTCGTGCAGTGAAATGGCATTTAGAAGATCGTATTATTGTTGATGGTAATAAGACCGTTGTTTTTTAAATAACGGTTATTTTAAAAAGCACGCTTCTTGCGTGTTTTTTTATATTTAAAATAAAATTGAAATAATATAACATATCAATAATAAGTGGGATTATCATAAAAATAGATCTGTTCATGGTGTAAATAGCCCAGCTATTTAAGTTTGGCTAAACAAATTGTGAACATGGGTGTCTATTGATGTAACTATGAGAAAACTAAAGCAAAGACGCTCAGCAGGCACAAAGCTATGGCACAGAGTAAATGTTTTTCTCAAAAAATAGTTGCAAATGAAAACACTTCTCATTTATTATTGTGGCACTTTATTGTTCTATCCGATGTTTGAAATCGTTTCTATAAATAGAAATCTGAAATCATCATCCATTAGGTAATTAGATTCTTATGAGTCAATCTTCCGCAGCCTTAAACGCTCCCAATCCGATGAAAAAGAAAGTCATCACAGCACTAATTGCAGTTGCAATTGGTCATATCGGGGTCTTATGGGCAGTTAGCCATATTAAGCCTGCTGAATTAAAGCCAATCGATAAGAAACCTTTACAGGTACGTTTCGTAAAAATTCAAGAGCAACCTAAACCACTACCTCCTAAACCAAAGGAACCGCCTAAAAAGCCGGAACCTAAGAAAGAGGTAAAAGAAGTTAAAGTTGTTGAAAAGCCTGTGACACCACCGAAAAAAGTGGAAAAAATTCAACAGGTGAAAAAAGCTGAAACACCAAAAGAAACAGTAAAGACAGAACCTAAAGTTGAAACCAAAGTGGTGACAACGACGACGACAACTGTTGTTAAAAAAGTGGAGGAAACTCCAAAACCAGTGATACCAGAAGCACCTAAAGCTCAAACTGCTCCAGATCCCTCACCAAAACGCGTTTCAATGGGTAGTGTGCAATGGAGTCGTTCACCTAAGGTATCTATAACAACGAAAGAATTAGATAATAAAGCTTGTTCCGCAAAGGTTTCTATAGATGCGGATGAGAAAGGTCGAGTGACTAATGTTCGCTTCTTGAATAGTGACTGTCCTCCTGTTGTAGAGGCAAAGATTTTGCGTGCTGTAAAAAGTGCGAAGTTTAAATCCTATATGGAAAACGGGGTTGCTTATCCAATTAAAGGTCCAGAGCAACAATTTGATTTTGTTCCTTAAATAACTTTGAGTCCCAACGGCTAACCTTAATCAGGAGTTCGAATATGAACTTTTCAATCTATTGGCAACATGCAGATGCAGTGAGTAAAACGCTGTATTTCATCTTATTGGCAATGTCGATTGCTACTTGGACAGTTTTCATCTTACGTTTGATGGGGACTCGCCAACTAAAACAACAAGCTTATGCTCAACTTTCTCAGGCTATCACTTCGCTAAAAGCAAAGTTACAACCTTTAAGTTTTGAGCAGCGTAAAGCAGTTGCGGAGCAGGCTCTACTTCGTCAAATTTCTGCTGAAAAAGTCAATGCTGAAAAAGGTATTTCTGTTTTAGGAACAATTGCTTCAATTGCACCATTCGTTGGTTTGTTTGGTACGGTATGGGGTATTTTCCATGCACTTGTTGCAGTTGGTAAAAGTGGACAAGCAGGTTTGGCTCAAGTGGCTACACCAGTAGGTGAAGCGCTTATTATGACGGGCCTTGGTCTTGCAGTTGCGATTCCTGCGGTATTGGCATATAACATTTGTGTACGTGCTAACCGTGGTCTTGCTCATGACTTACAAGATCAAGCGCACAGCTTATTAATTGATACGATGTTGCAGCAAGACTCAACTGTAAAGTCTGATGTTAAAACTGCACAGCAAAGTTATGTTGGAGGTCAAGCTTAATGGCTTTTCAATTGGGTGAAGACCACGATAGTGGCATAAATGAGATGAACCTCATTCCGCTAATCGACATTATGTTGGTGTTAATGATCATCTTTTTGGTCACAGCAACAGTTGCCAACCCATCGATTCCATTAACGCTTCCTAAAACAACTGCTGAAATTATTGATCCACCACCAAAAGCAATTACGATTAGTATTAATGCAAATGGTGAAGTGGCTTGGGATACTCAAGTAATTAGCCTTGATGAGCTTCAAAAACGTTTTCAAGAAGCAGGTCAAGGTGATGTTAAACCAACAGTTCAGCTTCGTGCAGATAAAGAGTCGAAGTACGATACTGTTGCACAGGTAATGTCTCGCGCCAGTGAAGCCGGACTGAGCGATATTGCCTTTGTCAGTGAAAACTAAAATTTAGTTTACCTAATAAAAAAGCAACCAAATCGGTTGCTTTTTTATTGCTCTAATTTATTGATCTTTCATAAGATGCTGGAATTTACTATAGAGCTTGAGCAACTTAGGTGGAATCGCAAAGTTGCAATAACCTTGTGAAGGATTCTTTGCATAGTAATTCTGATGATATTCTTCGGCTGAGTAGAACGTCGGAACTGGAGACAATTCAGTCACAATATCAAGATCATCATCTTTTAGCGTTTGAATCGTATGTTCCGCAGCCTGCTTTTGCTCTTCATTATAATAATAAATAACAGAGCGGTATTGCGTGCCGATATCATTACCTTGGCGATTTAAAGTCGTTGGATCATGAGTCGCGAAGAATACATCGAGTAACTGGGAGTATGTTACTTGCTCTTCATCAAAATCAACCAAGATCACCTCAGCGTGCTGGGTATCTCCTTGACATACTTGCTCGTAGGTAGGGTTAGTCGTGTGCCCACCTGCATAACCACTAGTTACTTTTTCTACACCGCGTATTTGTAAAAATACAGCTTCGACGCACCAAAAACAGCCGCCGCCAAATAATGCCTGTTGCATTGTTTTTCCCTCTATTTCCTGCCTATTACAATAGGGTTTATGTATTTAAAATACAAAGTAAAGCATGTATAAAAAAGTAAAGAAAAGTGCATTACTTATTTCATTTAGCTTTAGGTAAACCTTGTCGAACGATTTGAGAGAAGTGTTCACTACTCTGATCTGAAAGCTGTTCAAAATTTTCAGTACGTGGATTGATATGTGCAATTTGATACCACTGTTTTAAACTGACATTTTGATTAAGAGCTTTAAGATCATATAAATAATTAGGTAAATAACCTGAAGCGATTAGACGATAATCTTTAGGAAGTTGATAGGGGTTAATCGCTTGAACCATATCAAAAATTAGAGTTGTACAGTTACTCGTGAGCGTATTATACCACTCTGGTTTTGTACGCAACTCATCTGATTTTTTAAGATATTCTAAAAATAGAGCTTTTTGCTCGCTACGCGGCATATTGATAGGAAAATTATAAACTTGCTCTTTGCGGACGTTACTACGCGTATAGACAATATCTTTTTCATCAGAAGCAATTAAGCTCAGTTCATATTTTCTAAAAAAACCACCGATTGCAGAAAACTCCTCAGTTTTTTCTTTGCGAATCTCGATTGAGAAGACTAAAGGTTGTTGATGTTCAAATTCGAAGCTGACCAGTGTATGGGCAATTTGTGGTCCCATCCAGTAAGAGGCAATGATGTTTATTCCATTTAACTGGTTGAGGTCAAAAGTTCGAGTTTCCCAGCGAACATCATAAGTTCCATCGGGATGCCAATTGAAGTTACGGACATTATGCAAAGTGACTACATCGCCGTGCTTTCCATAGCTCAGCATATTGGCAACTTCGGGGTTCCAGTCACGGTCTTGACGTGCAGTAATCGAAAAATACCAAACCAGAGAGCAGGCAAATGCTAAAAGGTAAATCAGGATGTCTGTACGTCTGCTAACAAGATGGCCTTCAACATATAGGCCCACCATACTCAGTGCAAAAGCAATCCAGATGCCAATGAGTATACGGCTGCCTAACCAGCCAAAAGGCTGTTGAACCCAGAGTGCTACGCATACCCAAATACTAGAGAACACAATAAACAGCGTGAATAGACTATGTAACAGCCCAAAAAGTAGAGCAATAATAAATTCACGTGTTCCGATATTGTGCATAGGCATCCATAGAATTATTTTTTATACGTGGCAAATTCGAATGAAGTTCCTGATTTTTCATCAACTTGTTGTTCACTCGCAGTTTTATGAAATTCACTCGGTATTGTTGGATAATGTGCATCACCTTGTACATCTAAGTCAACATGAGTGAGTTCAAGACGGTCTGCAATTGACAAGGTTTGCTTAAATATCTCACCGCCACCAATGATGAACAATGCCTGCTTTTCAGTATTTTTTACGTCTTCTAAAGCTGCATTTAAAGCATCTTCAATTGAATAGGCAATTTTAACGCCGTCAAATTGCCAGTTAATGTCACGGGTAATGATCCAGTTCACACGGTTTGGTAGCGCACGGCCCATAGACTCAAGGGTTCTACGGCCCATGATGACCACACCGCCTTGTGTGATTTCTTTAAAATGTTTTAAGTCGGCAGAAATATGCCATGGCAACGCATTGCCTTTACCAATACAGTGGTTTTTGTCCATTGCCACAACGTGAACAACTTCTACATTTTGCCATGCCATAATCTTATTCTCTAAACCGTAACCTAATGAAATTTGAGTCGTCGTTATACTGCAACTGGTGCTTTAATTGCAGGATGCGACTCATAACCTACAATTTCAACATCTTCAAATTTGAAATCAAATAAGTCTTTTATTTCTGGATTTAGTTTCAATTGGCAGAGTGGTAAAGGCTCACGTGTCAATTGAAGTTGTGCTTGCTCAAAATGGTTGGCATAAAGATGTGTATCACCACCAGTCCATACAAAATCACCGACTCCTAAACCGCACACTTGAGCAATCATATGGGTGAGTAGAGCATAGCTCGCAATGTTAAAAGGCACACCTAAAAACACGTCTGCACTACGTTGATAAAGTTGGCATGACAATTTGTTATCTTGTACGAAAAATTGAAAAAGCGTGTGGCAAGGTGGTAAGGCTACTTGTCCAGCTTCGTTCGGGTTCCAACCAGAAATAATCAAACGACGTGAATTTGGGTTGGTTTTAATTTCATTAATTAACCATTTAATCTGGTCAAAACCATCTTGGTTATAAGTGCCATCTGCGTTTTTGGTTGCGCCGAAATTACGCCATTGATGACCATAGACTGGACCAAGCTCATGCTCTGGGCGGCCAAAACGAGCAGTTTGTTCTGCGGTTGCCCATTCGTCCCAAATTGAAACTTTATTATTTTTTAGATATTGGACGTTGGTGTCGCCTTTTAAAAACCAAAGTAACTCAATCACAATAGAACGGAAGTGAACTTTTTTTGTGGTGAGTAAAGGAAAACCTTTAGAGAGATCAAAACGCATTTGATGACCAAATACAGAACGGGTTCCTGTGCCTGTACGGTCGCCTTTGTCACCGCCATTATCAAGGATATGTTGTAGAAGGTCTAAATATGCACGCATAACACTCTCGAGTTCGGATTAATTCCATAAAATAAAGGGGGGAGATAGCTCAATGATAAATAATTACGCAATAGAGCTGCTTCATCATGAACCATTGAAGATGATACCCTTTGTAGCTCAAGATGAAAATCTAAAAATAGTTCTATGACATTTCAATAGACGTAATTATTCAAATCGTTTGGCACGATTTTGATAAATCGAAACAAGAAAAAAGCCAACCAGTACAAAGCCTAAAGCTTGTATAGCAAGAATCCATTTATGCTGAGCAGGAAGTAGATACATCAAAATAACAACGATAAAAATAGGATAGATGCTGCTTAAAATCTAAAGCTCGATTTGCCTGATGTGTCATTTGAAATTTTGCTATTTAAGTAATGTCCAACATGTAAACCAAAACCGAAAATAAGGCTAAGAACAGTATAAGTCGGCATAAAGGCTGGATTTGATTGGCTGCATAAATTGCAATACAAACAACAATAATGAAGATGAGTTTGATATGGCGCGGAGCGTTGTACCAATAAGCCAACATGAAAACCAAACCTATTTCTTAAAAAGCGATTGAGGTGAAAAAATAAAAGCAGCAAGTGCCATAAAAGCAATTCCTTGCACACCCCAGATCAGCAAGTTCGGCATCGCTTTAACAAAAATAAGGGCAAACAAAAGGGCAATAGGGATCCAAGTAAATAGGCGGTAGAGTAAACCAGTCGGGTTGCTTTGAGCGAAATGCAATTTAAAGTAACGACAGATTAAAAAAATTATCCCAGTTCCAGTAAACATGAGAATCGTATCTAAAGGCAGTGGTTGGTATTGATATAACGCAATACAAATAAGCAGCGTAATAATCAAAATCACTAGTTTTTTAAATGTTGGGACTTGCGTGTTAAACCAGAATTCCAGCATGGTATATCTTCATCTTGGGAGAGTAAAAACTGTAGCATAAAAAAAGAAAAGAGGAGCCGAAACTCCTCTAATTTAGATATTAACTATTCTTTTGTGGACCCCAGTCATAAATTTTCTTTTGATAGGCATACCACATCATCCAAAGGCCAATCAGTAACATTGGAATTGTTAGAATCTGTCCTTTTGTCATCCAGCCAAATAGAATAAAACCTTGGTCGGCATCAGGCTGGCGGAAGAATTCCATAACAAAGCGGGCAACGCCATATCCCATTAAGAATAAGGCAGAAACGGCCATACGTGGACGCGGTTTTGAACTAAACCACCACAGAACAATGAATAGAATCAAACCTTCACAAAGCGCTTGATAGATTTGTGATGGATGGCGAACTAGGTGTAACGGATCTGTTGGGAAGATCATACCGAATGGATAATTCGGGTCAGTTACCGCACGACCATATAACTCTCCACCAATAAAGTTACCAATGCGTCCAAACATTAAGCCAGTCGGTACACAAGGGGCAATAAAGTCGAGCGTTTGGAACCATGTTTTTTGGTATTTTTTACACCAAAATAGCATAGCAACCATAACACCGAGAAAGCCGCCGTGGAAACTCATGCCACCTGTCCAGACTTGAAATAACCAAATCGGATTTTCGAGGAATTTATCAAACTCATAGAAAAGGACATAGCCGACACGACCGCCCAGAACAACACCTAGGGCACCATAGAACACTAGGTCGGAAACCATTTCTGATGTCCAGCCATCACGTTGTTTGGCACGGTAGGAAGCAAGCCCCCAAGCACATAAAAATGCCAATAAATACATGAGTCCATACCAATGGACTTGAAGAGGTCCTAAGTGTATTGCGACCGGATCGATATTAGGATAGGTCAGCATTGCTGCTCCTTGATCTTACGTTTTGACAGATTGTAGCGGAATGATGTGAAAAATGTTGTACATTCAATGTGTAAAGATAGGGAACAAGAATCAATGTGTATTGTGGCTTTAGCATGGCATGTTCTGGATGATATGCCCTTGTGTCTTATGTCAAATCGGGATGAGTTTTATCATCGTCCAACGACTTTGTTGCATCAGTGGGAACATACCCCCATTGTTGCGGGACAAGATTTGCAGTCTGGTGGTACGTGGATGGGCGTTACGCCTCAAGGTCGATGGGCTGTTTTAACCAACTTCCGTGATGGGCGAGATCAAAAGTCTTATGAGACTTCTCGGGGGCATTTGGTGCAGGCTTTTTTAGAATCTGATTTATTACCGATTCGATTTGCTCAACAATTAGAACAGCAGCAACAGAATTTTGCTGGCTTTAACTTGTTTATGGGAAATGCTGATCAGGCTGTTTATATGAGTAACCGTGGTGAAGCTCCGCAAGTATTGGCTAACGGTGTGTATGTGGTTTCGAATGGTTTGATGTCTGAATATTGGGAAAAAACTAAACATTTACGAACACGTTTTACGCAAGAGTTTTTACCTATGCTTCAGCATCAGACAGAAGAGTTAACTTTGCAACATGCGGCGTGGGATATTTTGGAAGATGAGCGTAAAGTCACAACGGCTTTATTACCGAATACTGGCATTCAAGCAGAGATGGAAGAGTTATTGTCATCTACCTTTATTCAAAGTCCTGTGTATGGCACACGCTGTTCGAATTTTCTAAGAATGACTAATAATGAATGGCTTTGGTTTGAAAAGACCCAACAAGGTGAGCACAGCGGTCAAATTGTAGAGCAGCAAATTCTTTTAAATCGATAGCAATAAAAATGCCGATCAATTGACCAGCATTTTTATTGGCATAAACGAATTAGCCTGCGATCACACCGCCATCTTTACGGGTAATCACAACTGTTGCTGAACGTGGGCGTGCAGTTTTATTGCTTGGATCTTTCTGGGTTGCAGGCCAATTACTATCTGGTGTCGCATAACTCTTAGAATCTTCACCAGGGTGTTGAACATTAATAAAAATAGCTTTATGGTCAGGTGTCATAGCAATGCCTGTAATCTCACATTGTTTTGGTCCAACCAAGAAACGACGTAATGTTGAATCTGTGACTTTAGCACCGACTAAAGTTTGTTGGCCATTTGAAGTAGTGGCAGCAGAGCCATCACCAATTTGGCCTGGTAGGGCAGCAAGCATCATACAGTTGGTGACATCGGTATAAGCACCATCATCTGTTTGAATCCAAAGTACGCCACGTGGGTCAAACCACATCCCGTCTGGAGATGACAAATCATTATTGTCTGTCAGACCAGATAAGTTGATATTTGAAGCCATAGATGCTTCTGCACCAAATAGGTAGATATCCCATTTGAAGGTTTCAGCAGTGGTTTTGTCATCTGTTTCTTTAAAACGGATGATATGACCGTTTACATTCCCTTTTTGCTCTTTGGTGCCGTTATATAAATCTGTGTAGTTACGTGGGTTTGCAGCATCAGTTGCATAATCTTTACCACGGTTCGAGTTGTTGGTTAGGGTGACATAAATTTCGCCATTCACCGGATTTACTGTACACCATTCTGGACGGTCCATTTTGGTAGCACCGACTGAGTCGCCCGCCAAACGTGCAAATGTGACAACATCCGCTTGAGATTTAAATGGATAAGTGGTGTTGCTTTCATTTAAGCCATTTTTACCATAAGCAAGTTCAATCCATTGACCTGAACCATCGTTATTAAATTTGGCAACATACAATTTACCCGCGTTCATATATTTGTCGCCAGCCGCATAACCACGATTTACATCTTTGGTATCCCACACAGCGGTAGAAACGAATTTATAGATGTATTCACCGCGAGAGTCATCGCCCATATAAAATGCTAATGGTTGACCTGCTACAGCACGACAAGCACTATCTTCATGAGCAAAACGACCTAGCGATGTTCTTTTAACTGGGTTCAAGCGATTATCAAATGGATCAATCTCGACCATCCAGCCGAACGTATTTGGTCCGTTGCGATAGTCTTGTGTAGGCTGTACAGCTTTTACATCGGCATTCCAACGGTCATATAAGTCTTGTGACTCTACTTGACCAATCGCTGTTTCCCAGCCGTAGCGTGAACTTGTGCCTAAATAAATTTGTCGCCCTTGCTCATCAACGTTAGGGATTAATTCACCATTTTTATCTTTTAAATAAATGACTTTGCCATCTTTATCTTTTTTAGGTGCACCTTTTTCATCTTTCTCATAAAGATAAGATTCATCTTTTTTAACACCTAAGCCGTAACGTTTTAGTGCAATTTTTTCTGCATCTGTACGTGCATATTCATCGCTACCTGAACGTTGGAAATAACCAATAAAGTTTTCTTCGGTGGTTAAATACGTGCCCCAAGGCGTATGGCCGTTACCACAGTTATTATGGGTACCGCGAGTTTGACGCCCAGCAGGTGAGAAGCGAGTTGCAAGCAAAGTAGAACCAGCAGCAACACCTGCAAATTCCATTACAGTAGATGCTGTAATACGGCGGTTAAAAACAGATTTTTTATCAACTTCTACTTTTTGAGTTGTCGGATCTTTTTTGATGTGAACAATAGAAACGCCATGCGCATTGGTCTCACGAATCACTTCATCTTCAGGGCGGCGGCCACTAACTTTTGTTGGACCTTTGGGGTGAAGGAAAGTTTGATTGATATATTCGTGATTCATGACCAACAAACCTTCAGCCGAAACACTTTCATCAAAGTTGTTTTTTGATGTATTTAAACCAAAGAAATGCATACCGTCATGGCAATCACCAGAGCGAAACTGGAAGCTTGGACCAGATGGAATATTATTGTCATCCCAGTCGCCAAAAGCAGGATTGATTGAATCCCCTAAAGTGTAAATGACATTGGCTTCATAGCCTTCAGGTACAGTCACGATGTCGTTGTGGTTTTTTGCAACTGCTGTAAAAGTTAATTTCTCTGGTTTTTTATTTGGATCTACAGGTGGGATTCCACCGTTGTTAGAACCTGAGTCATCATTACTATCATTACAACCTGTTAAAGTAGAGGCTAAAGTTAAAGCTACAGCACCACTTGCTGCTTTAGTAATTAAACTACGGCGACTTACATGTTGTTCTAAAATGTCACGGAAGTGGATATTGTCAGAAGTATTATTGTCCAGTTCTTGATCTTCATGATATGGCGTCAGCTCTGTCATGGGAAATTCCTAAGTAAGTAAAGAAATAAAAGAGATTGTTCTAAAAATCTTCATTAGCTTAGTTGGGTAGTGTGACGAGGCTTTGACGTTTTGATGATAGGTTTGTGAAATAATTGATCGTTTAGTCAAAAAAGAAACCTGCACAAGGCAGGTTTCTTCTATTTTGGTGAAAGAGATTATTTTTTCACAACAGATGGAGCAATTGGGTCGGCAGTGATATAGCCAACCGCTGCTGCAAATTTATTGCTGTAGTTTGCATTAATCGCTGTATCAATTTGCGAAAGTAAATCTGCACTGATACCAGTACGAACATCATTAGTTTCTTTGTAGAAACGGTTCCATTCATCACCAGGATGCTGGAAGTTACTCATGATGTACGTCCAACCGTTCACTTCATCAACTGCATGTAAACCAGTCGATTCTGCACCTGCTGGTGTAGACAAGATACGGATGAGTTGTTTAGTGTCGACGTTGTAAGCCCATAAGAAGTTATTTATATGGTTACCAGAATCTTCACCGATAAATAAAGTGCGTAGTTTTTCTGAGTACTTCAAGTTATCAGGGCTAGCGATCTGTTCTGGGTCAGCAGTGTTACCTAAACTGTCAAAGCTAATATCTTTACCTTTAATGAGAAGGCTAGATTGGCTAGGTACCCATTCACTATTGATTGCGACATTTAAGCTGTCTTTTTGACCGCCTGTCAGTTTATGCTCCAAAATACCACCAGCCGTGATTTTCGGGAATTTAACGTTATGTTCAGCAATGTAACCGCTACCACCTTCAACCATTGAATCAACAATGTTAGCTAAAGCTGAATATGCGCGTTTATCTGCAATATTTACAGTTGTACCTTCGTTCTTGGTCAATGCCATTGAAGCACCAACGTAAGCCGCATAGCGGTGTGTTTCAAGGAAAGCAGCAGCAAGTTTGGTTTTGTCACTGTTGTCTTTAAGCTTGAGATAAACACCAGTTTTGCTCAAATAAGTAAATTTGAAACCTTGAGCTTCTAATTCTGCTTTTTGCGCAGCTTGTTGTAGCTTTAAACGCTCTTTTGCGGCTTTTGCTAAAGCTTGTTGTTCCGTAGAACCTTTATCACCTGCATCAATAGCATCTTTTTCTGCTGTTGTTGCATCACTTGGATATTTAGCAACTTGTAGAACTGATTCAAAAATATCAGTTCCTTTAATACCGCTCTTGATTAGGTTTTCAATCTCTACACTTGTTGCATGACCAAGCTTGATCCATGAGATTTGACCAGTCGTTGTATCTGTAAGTACTGTTGTATATTTTGCAACGTAAAGTGTGCCGGCAGATAAGTCTTTCTCTTTATCTGCAACGAACATGAAGAGACCGCCGTTGGTATAGTCATCGCCCATCAAGACTGTACGATTATCTGGGAAAACTTGCACAAGCTCATGTGAAATACGGCCTAAACAATAGTGCTTTGTTACGCGACCAGTACCATCTGCATTTACGGTAATTTCTGGTAAATGACCGTAGTTATATGGATTAGCAGCGTTCTCATCACCATAAACATTTTTACTGAATGCTTTAAGTGTTGAAAGTGATTGGCCTAACTTTTGATTAAAAGCATCTGGTTCATATTCTTCACTAGAAAGATGAGTACCCCATGGTGACAAGCTTGCACCACAAGTAATCCATAAACCATGCGCACTTGAAGTGTCGACATTATGGTATTTAATTAAAGTTAAATGACCAGTTTTTGGATCTTGATCTAAGGTTAATACGGCAATCGGAGATGACAATTTACCGTAAGTATCGCCACCACTTTGGTCTTTTGATAAATATTCAAACTGAACCACGTGGAACACTGGATTACCACTTACACCTAATGCTTTCTTGTCTGCATCTGTGAAATCTTTGCCTGTAGCTTCTTTAAAACTAATCAGAGAACTACCGTCTGGACAGTCAGAGAAGTACTGACGTTCTTTACCAGCAACTGATTTATCGATAATTGGTTTGTTATTAATATCATAATAACCACCCGCAATAATCTTTCCACCTTTACCATCAGGAACTTCTGTACCTGTTAAGAAGAATGGTTTGTATGCGAGTTGGTATTCGGTTTTACTACCATCTTCCCATGAAATAGCAAGCTTTGAAGCACATGCTGTTGTTGCAATGTCTGCTACAGCTGAAGGAGCTGGCATTGAAGTGAACGTTGCATTTTTAAAGTTAATTGGTTTTGGTGGTGTAATAATGTCTGAATCGTCATTACTATCATTACATCCTGCTAACGTTGCTGCCGTAGCCATCGCACCTAATGGAAGAAAAGGAATCCCCGTAAACCATTTTAAAATATCGCGACGTGTTGGGTGGTTAGAAGCAGTTGTCATAAAATAAATCCGTAACTTTTGTGAGTATATTTGTTGACTTGATTCTATGGATTGTAAATGACACTTTTCTTACATTTTTAAGTCACTTTGAAGACAGTTTATTGCTTTGTAGATTAAAAAGTGGTCTATACAAAAAAGCCTGAACTTAAATGTTCAGGCTTTTTAAAAACGTAATTTTTTTATTCAGCAGATTGAGCTTTTCTTTTCTCAAGAATTTTACCGAATAATAATCCAAGCTCAAAAAGCAACCACATTGGAATGGCTAACATCACCATAGAAATTGCATCTGGTGGGGTAATGAACATGGCTACAAAAAAACATCCCACAATAATAAAACGTCTTTTTTCAGCCAGACTTTTTGTATTTACCACACCTATTAAAATAAGGAGTAGGGTTGCAATTGGAATTTCAAAAGTCACACCAAAAACTAAAAATAGCTTTAAGCAAAAGCTTAGATAGCTATTGATATCTGTCATAGGTGCTACCGTTTCAGGCGATACACTAATAAAGAAATGTAAAATTGCAGGAAGGGTAATGTAGTATGCGAAAGCAACGCCGGCATAGAACAAAACAATGCTACCGATGAGTAAAGGCAGCGCTAAATGACGTTCTTTTTGATATAACGCTGGGCGGACAAAAGTCCAGATTTCATAAAGAATAAATGGCATTGCCAGCACAAGCGCGACAAATAAATTGAGCTTAAAAGGCGCCATAAAGGTTGCAGTTACATCTGTTGCAATCATTGAAGATGATGCAGGAAGTTGCAACCTTAAAGGTTCAGATAATAATTGGTAAGTGTTGTTTCGAAAGGGTAATAAGCAAAAGAATAAAAATAATGTTACCCCGACAATCCTAAACAAATGACGTCTTAAAACGACCAAATGGTTCATGATTGGCATTTGGTCTAAATTTTCTTGCGTATTTACAGTCGTTGAAGGCAGTTGGTTCATACGGCAATCTTCAATTTAACGGGAGGTGTTTCTAAAGTGTCGCTTTGAGATACCAAAGGTGTAAATTTGGCAAGGAAGGGCACTTCATAATGACCCGATACAGGGGAGTACATCGTAGACTGAGATATAGTTTCAGCTACCTCAGTTTTTTCTGAGTTGTCTGAAGTAGTCTGTTTTTGTATTTCTTCAAGTTGTTGTTGTACTTTGCGTTCTAGTGCTTCAATGCGGTTGAGTTCTTCTTGCATTTCTTTTCGAAATTCAGAAAGACGCAACTCTTGATCAATCTCATTTTGCAAATTGGTAATATAACGTTTTAGGCGAACATACCAGCGACCAGCAAAACGTGCGGCTTCCGGAAGTTTATCTGGGCCTAAAACTAAAATTGCAATAATTGCAAAACAGAGTAGCTCTGTCATTCCTACATCAAGCATGGTGGAAAACCTTTAGCTTTTCACTGATGTGCTGTCAGGGGTTTTGACTTGGGCATCAATTGTACGTGGAGTATTAAGAGCAGCAGTTTCGTCTTCTTCACGAACTGATTTTTTAAAGTCTTTTACTGCACCGCCTACGTCTTTACCGATATTTTTTAATTTAGATGTACCGAATAATAAAATAACGACAATTGCAAAAATAACGACGTGCCAAATAGATAAACCGGCCATGATCTTATACCTCTTTTCAGTTTGCTTTATATCAACAGGTTGCCATGACAACAATGTGACATTTATATGTCATTTTTAAGACAATAACCGTCAGTCAAAATCTAAAAGGATAGTTTTTAAAGGCTGTATTTGATTTTTTATTTTAGACAGAGCTGAGAAAGTGAAGCTTAAATTACTTGAAATGGAGAGTACATTTCACTTTGAAAAGGTGTAGCATAACAAACTGATTTTGATGGGTGAGAGGAGAAAACGTGGCGTTATTATTGCCAATATTGGCGTTTATCACTGGACTTTTACTTGCTCAGACTTCTCTTTCAGAAACGATAAAACCTGTTCTTTCAGCTTGGCTTGCCCGCTTACTGATTCCAGTTGTGATTATTTACAACATGGTATTTTATCAGCCGGGTAGTTTGAGTTTGATGCTCTTTAGCTTCGGTTCAGCATTTCTTATTTTCTTTGCTTATTTAGCTTTATTTAAAGACAGATTATTAGCGCTATGCGTAAGTTATACCAATATGGGTTGGCTCGGTTTTCCTTTTGCCATGGCTTTATTCGGCCCTGATGCTACTGCCCCAATTGTTGCGCTATATATTGGTATGTCTCTTTTTGGAAATGCATGGGCTGTTACGGCAGTCACTACAGCACCACAAAGTAAGCTCAGCATATTAAAAAAGGTTTTAACTTCTCCTCCTTGTATTTCAATCTTTTGCGCGCTTGTGCTCAGGTTGTTAGGTGCTCAGCAGATCGAGCATCCTGCCATACATTGGGTATATGAGATTGCCAAGTTCGCAATGACATTTGCTGGAATGTGTGTATTGGGAATGTGGTTACGTCGTACTCGAGTGCATTTAAAAGACTTAATCTACAGCACCAAAGCTCAAGCATTTAAGGTGGTATGTGGACTTATTCTTTGTGGCTTAACTTATAGATTTCTACCGATTCCAAATATAAGTCAGCAAATTGGAGTCATGTTTTTAATGTTCTGTCTGCCACCAGCAGCCAATATTGTAGCGCTGGAAACACATTATCAAGGAACAGGAAGATCTGCGGCTTATATCGCCTCAGGGACGATTGTGAGTTGTGTGTGTATTGCGATTTATGCAGTGTTTTTGCATTTTCCACTATAAGTTTTAAAGTTCTTTCCCCACATTTGCCTGTGAGAAGGCGGCATGGATGCCGCCAGTTAGACTGTGACACAAGGACGTGTCATCAGTCTAACAAAAGATTTTTGCTTACTTTTCATCTTTGAAAAGTAAGGTTTGCCTATACAAAGTTTAATATGTCTTAACACTGCATATTGTGGCCATGTGATCAGCTTACTTCTGTAAGCTTTCTCTAAATAACTGCATCGCTTGTCCACGATGACTAATTTTATTCTTATCTTCTTTAGACAACTCAGCACTAGAAACTTGTAGCTCAGGTAACCAGAACAGAGGGTCATAACCAAAGCCATTTTCACCACGTGTAGCTTCTAAAATTTCGCCGTGCCAGATGCCTTGGAAAATCTGTGGTAAAGGGTCTTCAGCATGCGTTACTAAAGCAAGTACACATACAAACATGCCTTCAATCACTTCACCATTTTTACGAAATGGCAAAAGATCATTTAATAATTTGGCATTGTTCGCTGCATCGTCACCGTGTTCTCCAGCATAGCGTGCAGAGTAAATACCAGGTGCGCCGCCTAACACAGGAACACAAATACCTGAGTCATCAGCCATAGCAGGTTTACCTGAAATTTTAGAGGCATGACGAGCTTTAATAATGGCATTTTCAATAAAGCTTAAGCCATCTTCAATTGCATCGGGAATATTAAGGCGACCTTGAGGAATAATTTCTACAGGTAACTTAAGCTGTTCAAAAAGTTTTTCAAACTCAGCGACTTTACCTTTGTTATTGCTGGCAAGAACTAAACTGCCCTGATCAAACCAATGTGGGGTAGACATAATAAAACCAAACTTTATAGCTAATATCAAACGTGAGTTATGTTACGTGTTTTTTAAGAGGGGATATAGAGGGAAATAAATAGAATATAAAATGGGATAACCTAAACTAAAGCCACCTTGTAGAGCATACAAGGTGGCTTTAGTCGAGTAAGGTTTTTTACGGATGAACCGTTATTATTGTGCTTGAATCCATTTGTCTGCACGGTCACGCGCTGTACGGATTTGTTCTTGAGTTAAGTTCGCCGCTAGAGCAGTTTTCTTACCTTCAGATAGGCTAATTACTTTATTGTCGAGCATGCCATCACGAGTTGAAAGCTCATACCACTGGTAAGCACCTACGTAGTTTTTCTTTTGCTCTTCCATCATCGCGAGGTTGTAGCTTGCACGGTTATCACCATTGCTTGCTGCTTTTTCAAAGTATTTACGAGCCATAGACTCATCTTTTCTAACACCAATACCGTCGGCGTACATACGACCTACGTTAAGTTGAGCTGGTGATAAACCTTGGTCAGCTGCTGCTTTAAACCATGCGAAAGCTTGTTTTTCGTCTTTTTCTACATCTTTACCATATTGGTAGTGTGTACCAAGGTAAAATTGCGCGCCTGCTTGACCAGCTTTTGCAGCTTTCTGAAGGTCATTAACACCCATTGTTGAAAAGCGTGCAGCCTGACTCGCAACCGATTGTGGCTGGGCGATATAATCTGCATGAGCCTGCATACTTAGCAGTCCTGCAAATAGTGTGCTAAATAATGTCTTTTTCATAGTGCACTCACTCGATAAATAGCGACTTCACCAAACAAATTAGGAACATGTTTGCTTAACAGGCTTCCCTGCTGATTTCCATTGACGGCGAGTCGATTAATAATTTGTATCTGATTTTCAGCACAGAGTGCTTCGAAATCTTTAAATGTACATAGATGAATATTGGGGGTGTTATACCACATATATGGTAAAGCATCCGATACAGGCATCATTCCTTTTAATGCAAGAAAAGAACGAGTCTTCCAATGCGCAAAGTTTGGAAAAGTAATAATTGCCTGTTTACCCACACGCACCATGTCTCTTAATAAAACATCCGGTGCATCTACGGCTTGCAAAGCCTGTGCCATAACCACATAGTCAAAAGACTGGTCGGCAAAACGGCTCAAACCGAGATTCAAATCTTGTTGAATAATATTTAACCCGCGACTGACGGCAATTGCAATCTTTTCTTGATCAATTTCTAAACCATAAGCACGAATTTGATGCTTTTGGCTCATATGAGCGAGTAATTCACCATCACCACACCCTAAATCGAGTACGCTTGAGCCGGGTTTAATCCACTTTTCTGCCAGTTGTTGATCAATACGCATTAACTTGCCTCCAGTGATGTCGATTTTAAGTGTTCTTCACCGCCTAAGAAAGCGCGCATGGTTTTGACATATAGTGGAATCGGGAATAAGAACGAGTCATGGCCTTGCTCAGCATCAATATCGAGATAACTTACTGGCTTATGATTGGTAATAAGTGCATCTACAATTTCTTGAGAGCGACTAGGGGCAAAACGCCAGTCTGTTGTAAAAGAGACAATCAGGAACTGACATTTGGTTTTACCCATCGCTTCTGTTAACGAATGATTGTATTCACGTGATGGGTCAAAATAATCCAAAGCTTTGGTCATGATGAGATAAGTATTGGCATCAAAGTTACGGCTAAACTGTTCACCTTGATAACGAAGATAGCTTTCGACTTGGAACTCGACATCAAAACCATACATAAATTTGCCAGATTTTAAATCACGGCCAAATTTTTGTTTCATGGCTTCTTCTGAAAGATAGGTGATATGACCGACCATGCGAGCCAAAATCAGGCCACGTTTTGGGTAGCTATCATTTTCTAAATAACGACCATGATGGAAGTCTGGATCAGACAAGATCGACTGACGAGCAACCTCATTAAATGCAATATTTTGTGCTGAAAGCTTTGGTGCACTCGCAATAATCACACATTTTTGTAAGCGGTCAGGATAGTCCACTGACCATTGTAGCGCTTGCATGCCCCCTAAAGAGCCACCCACAACTGCATACCAAGCATTTACACCCAAAAGGTCAGAAAGCATGGCTTGAGTTTTGACCCAGTCGCGTACCGTTACCAACGGGAAATCCGGTCCATAAGGGCGATTATCATTTTCAGGGTTTGGTGACGTTGGACCAGTTGAGCCGCTACATCCACCAATATTATTGAGCGAAACTACAAAAAACTTATTCGTGTCGATTGCCTTACCCGGGCCAATACAGCCATCCCACCAGCCAGCTTTTTTATCATCTTCATGGTGATAACCCGCTGCATGATGATGTCCGGAAAGAGCATGACAGATTAAAATGGCATTTGATTTATCTGCATTTAAAGTGCCGTAAGTTTCAACCATTAATTCAAAACGTGGCAAAACACGCCCACATTCAAGATGTAATGGTTCTTCAAATTGGAACTTTTGCGGAGTGACTAACCCCACTGAATCAGCTGGAAAAGACACGGGAACATTTCGCCTTTTAAATCTTTCAGGAATAAAAAGAAAGGATACCAAGCTAGGTATCCTTTCAAAAGAGTTTTTTTAAATTAAACAGCGGCGGCAACAACCTGATCTGTACTTAAAACGCCTTGATCAATCAAACGGTTAGTACATGCAATAATTGCTTCAATCGATGAGGTGACGGTATTGTCGTGAACACCTGCACCAAATGAACCTTTACCTGTACCTTTGACTTGAAGTTCAATCAAGGTTAATGCTTTCGCATTTGCACCTGAACTAATACTACGTTCTTCATAGTTCAATACGTCAATTGGTAATTGAAGCGCATTTAAGAATGCAGAGATTGGTCCATTACCTTCACCGCGAAGTTGTTGTGTTTCACCTTCAACATCAACATCAAGTTCGATGATTTGAGTGCCATTAATATCAGACAATCTATAGTTTTTGACTGTGTAATGGTGGTTTTTCACATCAACATAAGTGTCTTTAAACAAGGTCCAGATTTCTTTTGCATTAATTTCTGTACCATTATCATCAGCATATTGTTGAACAACCTGACTGAATTCGATTTGTAAACGGCGAGGTAATACAACGTTGTAGTTCGCTTCTAATAAGTAAGCGATACCACCTTTACCAGACTGACTATTTACACGAATAACTGCGTCATAGTCGCGGCCCAAATCTTTCGGGTCGATTGGCAAGTAAGGCATATCCCAGATTTCTTCGTTTTTCTGGTACTCGAAGCCTTTTTTGATTGCATCCTGATGTGAACCAGAGAATGCAGTAAATACCAAGTCGCCTGCATATGGATGACGAGGGTGTACAGGTAAGCCAGTACATTCTTCAACCGTTGCAATCACTTCATTAATGTTAGAGAAATCTAACTCTGGCGCTACGCCTTGGGTGTACATGTTCAATGCAATAGCTGCAACGTCAACGTTACCTGTACGCTCACCATTACCGAACACACAACCTTCAACACGGTCAGCACCCGCCATAATGGCAAGTTCTGATGCAGCAATACCACAGCCACGGTCATTGTGACAGTGCACAGAAATGATCACACCATCACGACGTGCCAAATTACGATGCATCCATTCAATTTGGTCTGCATAAACATTTGGTGTAGAAACTTCTACAGTCGCGGGTAAGTTTAAAATCACTTTATGGTCTGGACGTGCATCCCAAATTTCTGTGACGGCATCACAGACATCTTTAGCGACTTCTAATTCCGTTGCAGAGAAACACTCTGGGCTGTACTGGAAAATCCAGTCAGTTTGAGGATATTGCGCTGCATACTCTTTAACTTTTTGAGCAGCATTAATTGCTAATTGTTTTGCGCCATTAACGTCTACATTCAACACCTTTTGACGGAAGGTTGGAGAGTTAGAGTTATAAATATGCACAATTGCGCGTTTAGCACCTGCCAAAGATTCAAAAGTACGTTCAATTAAATGATCACGTGCTTGAACCAAAACTTCAATGTATACGTCATCAGGAATATGATTTTCTTCAATCAACATGCGAGTAAAATCGAAGTCAATTTGAGACGCAGAAGGGAAACCGATTTCAATATGTTTAAAACCGATTTTTACAAGCATTTTGAACATTTTGAATTTTTGTTCCATGTTCATCGGTTCAAAAATTGCTTGGTTACCGTCACGTAAATCAGTACTCATCCAGATTGGCGCTTTTGTAATTTCTTTATTTGGCCATTGGCGATCTGGTAAATCCACACGTTGGTACATACGGCGGTATTTTTTGCTTGGGTCAGCCAACATCATGAGAAAACTCCTTGTCTCGTAGCGCAGTTGCTCTGGATATATTTAAAAGGCAACGTCTCTACTTAATATATGGTATCTAATTCAGAAAAATTAAAGGGAACTTCAAAGTGCTGCTTTAGAAAGCAGACAAAATTTTTATACGCGCGCTTGGCGCAGCATCAGGAGTTGCGGATGATGTCTTGCTTGAGTAGGCTGGGCAAACAAGTAATTCGTTTTCATCTCTAGACCGTAGAATAATAAGTTTGATGGTTTGCTAGTAATCTTGATATTTAGATATATCACATCTAAACAATGATTACACCTTGTGCAAAATTCTTATCGTAATTTTAATCTCAGAAATTAGAAAATAATTTTCTAATTTTGCGCAGTTTTATGTTTATGAGAAAATAATTTTCATATTTTTACCATATTGAGGTAAAAGAAATTATATGATCTCAATAAGGCAAAAATAAATGTAGTTATAGCTCTGACCACATTCGAATTAAATTATGATAAATGTTGGTGAGCTTCATGACTTCTGAATAGTTATCGCCGTGTGATTTACGTAATTCTCTAATACTTTCATCAAGATTAAATAAAAGATGGCGTTTACTATCGTCGCGTACCAAACTTTGAACCCAGAAAAAAGAGGCAAAACGAGTACCTGAAGTAATACTACTAACTTCATGCAGGCTGGTCGAAGGGTAGAGTACTACATCACCTGCGGGTAATTTGACTTCGTGATAACCATAAGTGTCTTCAATAACGAGGTCACCGCCTTCATATTCATCAGGTTCACTTAAAAATAGCGTACAAGATAAATCGGTGCGGAGCTGCTCAGAAGTACCACGGATAAGACGAATTGAGTTGTCCACGTGGAAACCGAAGCTTTCATGTTCATCATAACGATTAAAAAGCGGTGGAATAATTTTGTGGGGTAGGGCCGCAGCCTGAAACACTGGATTTTGCCAAATTGCTTTGATGACAATATCACTCAAATGATGAGTAAGCGGGTCTTGTTCCGAGAGTTGCTGATTTCTTTTAACAGAAGCAGATAAGGTTCCAGCTGTCACTTTTCCACCTACCCAATTGGCTTCTTCCATAAGTTTCCGAAACTCGGCAACTTGCTCTTTGCTTAAAACATTGGGGATATGATGAATCACAGCAAACACCTTTTAATATAGATACTTCATTTGTAAAAATAGCCTCGTGACGAGGCTATTTTATATGAACTTTAATTAATTCCATAAATAAATTATGGAATTTAAACTTAATACTTAAAGTTAATCGCTAAGACAGCATTACGGCCAACACCTTCAAACGCGTAGTGAGCAGGGTGAGCACTTGTAAAGTAGCGCTTATCAGAGATATTGTTAATGTTAAGCTGTAAGTTTACGTTCTTGTTGACGTCGTATTTAGCCATAGCATTATAAATGGTATAGGTTGGTAAATACTTGTCTTCAAGCATCGTTGTACCCGTGTTTGTATTAGTGAACACTTTGTCACGATACTCAGCACCTGCACCAACTGTTAATTTAGGCAAGATTCTATAAGTTGACCACAATGTTGCGCTATTTTTAGCTACGAAAGGAAGAGGTTTACCTTCTTGAGCAACTGCGTTGTAAGCTGCTTTTGTAAGTTCGCTGTCTAAATAGCTATAACCAGCTGAAACTTCCCATTTATCAGTCACTTTACCGTTGAAACCAACTTCAAAGCCGTCAACTTTGCTTTCGCCAGCATTAGTTGAAGTGTTGGCGTCTATAGCGATACGAGTATTTTGCTTCTCTGTGCGGAAGATTGCAGCAGTTAAGTTTGCACGGTTATTAAATAGGTCCCACTTTGTACCTATTTCGAAAGTACGTGCTTTTTCTGGGTCTAAATCATTTGCTTGTTGCGAAGATGTAGAGAGTGCATCTGCGCCGTCACCTTGGTCTACGCCAACTGGGTTAGCAGAAGTTGCAAAGCTTGCATAGATACTGCCATTTTCAGTTGGTTTATAGACTAGACCAGCTTGATAAGAGAAATAATCACTGTCATTTTCAAATTTCTGACCAGCTGCAATGCTTACATCATTTGAGTAATTGCCGTTAGCTCCCCCCACTGTTTTATAAATGTTTTTATTATATTTACGTTCAGTTTCAAATTTATCCCAACGTACGCCCAAATTTAAAAGCCATTGAGGATTAAATTCGATGCTATCCAACGCATATAAAGAAACGGTACGACTGCGGGTTGTATATTGATTGGTAATGCTACCTAAAGTATCGGTAAATGCTCCATTCATTGGATTATTTACTGATGTACACCAACCATTCGAAAGAGCACTGCTCGCAGGGCAGCTTGTATTGTGTACAGTTGAGGTTGTACCAGAGCCATCTGTAAAAGTGTAAACACCTTGGCTTGATTCTTGATAGCTCCACTCAGCACCTGTATTAAAAGAGTGCTTAAGTGAGCCAGTATTAAATTTCCCTTTTAACGCAAGCTGATCACTATATGCATCAGTATCTACAATACGACTTAAAGCGCGACGAACAATAGTACCATTTTTGGTTATATTACCTTTTGAATCATCTGCGTTTGTATAGATGTAATCTGATTTAGATTTTGTATATGACATCGTATTTGACAAAGTTAAATCATCAGCAAGATCTTGCTCTAATTTAAATGTACCAATGTGGTTTTCACGTTTATCAAAATCACGCTCTTTCCAGCCATAATAAGTGCCTTGTTTTACGTCAATTGGCTTTCCACCAACAGGAAGAAATGGAATACCTGCATCTGGTTCATCATTACTACGTAAATAGTAGTAGCTCAGTGTTCCACGAGTTGCGCTATCGAGACCAAACGCAAGACTTGATGCAATACCGGCACGAGCATATTCAGCACCATTATTTGCACCAGCTTTTTCGTTTTCATGGCCCATAACCACAACACGACCAGCAACTCCGTTACCAAAATCTTTGTTAGCATCGAGTTGGATATGACGATAGTTGTCAGTACCACCTTGAACGCTACCTTGGTAAATATCACCTTCATGAGCAACTTTAGGGATTAAATTAATACTTCCGCCTACGCCGCCGCCGCCGCCAAGAGCAGAAGAAGAGCCTTTAATGACTTCAACTTGTTCAATGGCAAACATATCGCGATTTTGAGAAGTAGAATTACGAACACCATCAACATATACAGAAGATTGAGCACTATAGCCACGAATGTAAGGCATATCTGTAAATGGTGTACCACCTTCACCAGCACCTAAAGTAATGCCTGGTTCATAGCGTAAAGCTTCGAGTAGAGTATTAGAGTTTGTATCTTTAATTAATTTTTGAGAAAGAATAGAGACCGATTTTGGCGTGTCTTTGAGGGGAGCCACGAGTTTAGAGTTTGCTGACTGATCTACTTTTAAAGATTCTTCTTGAGTCGCTTGAGTATGAATCGTTGGTAATTGTGAAATTGCTTCTTGTGCCATGGCTGTTGTTGCAATCATTGATAACGAAGAAGCTATCGCAGAAGAAACAATTTTTTTACGTGTTCTAATCAAAGACATGACTTCAGGACTCTAAAACTAAAAGGTTATGCGAATAATAATAATTCTTATTTATATGTACAGTTTGTGTTAATTGGATTTGCCAATTGAATTATGAAGATAAAGTGAATGATTGAATGCGGAATTGTACTTTTATGTAGCTAATCTACTGATTCTTAGTAATTGTTTGTAAAATCGATTAAAATTTGATTTTGATTGTAATTTTAGATTTATGAAGAATAACTAAAAAATTAGTTTTACTTAAGGCTTTATGAAAAATATTTAAAGAATCATAAAATTACTGTGAAATTTACGAGAATAACGATGCTAACTTAAATGAAGTGATCGGTTAATTTTGTATATCTTGAAAGTTGTCATATAATACAGCACTTTTAAAAAAACTGTTCCTACTCACTAATTTTTATCGAGGAAGCCATGCAAGTAACGACTGAAGCGGTTTCGGGCGTTGCCCGTCGTTTAAATGTGTCTGTACCGACGAGCCGTATTAACGAGCAATTTGAAGCTCGTTTGAAACGCACTGCCAAAACTGTGAAGATCAACGGCTTCCGTCCAGGTAAAGTACCTGAAAACGTTGTTCGCCGCGAATATGGTGCAGGCATTTATCAAGAAGTTGTAAATGACATCATTCGTGATAGCGTTTTTGAAGCAATTCAACAAGAAAAAATCAATGCGGTAGGTATGCCGAACATTGATAAAGTTGAACATAAAGAAGATGCTTTAGTTTTTGAAGCGACTGTAGAAGTTTATCCAGAAGTTGCAGTACAAGCATTCGATGGTTTAGAAGTTGAACGTAAAACAGCTGAAATTAAAGATGCTGACGTTGATGCTATGATCGAAAACTTGCAAAAACAACGTCAAACTTGGGCTGTTACCAAGGGCATGGCGAAAAAAGACATGCAAGTGACTTTTGACTTTGAAGGCACTATCGACGGTGAAAAGTTTGAAGGCGGTTCTGCTGAAGACTTTAAACTCGTATTAGGTTCAGGTCGTATGATTCCTGGCTTTGAAGACGGCATCGTTGGTATGAAAGCTGGTGAAGAGAAAGTAATCGATGTTACTTTCCCAGAAGACTACCAAGCTGAAAACTTGGCTGGTAAAGCAGCTCAGTTCAAAATCACTGTGAAGCAAGTTGAAAAATCAAAACTTCCAGAGATTGATGCTGAATTCTTGAAAATCTTCGGTGTAACTGAAGAAGAAGGCGTTGAGAAATTAAAAGCTGACGTTCGTAAGAATATGGAACGTGAAGTTCGCAATGGTTTACGTAACCAAGTTAAACAAGCTGCTTTTGATGCACTTGTTGCTGCGAACGAAGTTGAAGTTCCAACTGCAATGGTTGCTCAAGAAATTGACCGTCAACGTCAACAAATGGTTCAACAGTTCACTCAACAGTTCGGTGGTGCAGGCGCGCAATCTTTTGACAAGAGCATGCTTCCTGACGAATTGTTCAAAGAACAAGCAGAGCGTTCTGTTAAGCTTGGCGTATTGGTAAGCAAAGTTTTAGCTGACGCTAAACTTGAAGTTGACCAAGCTCGCGTTGATGCTTACATCGACGACATGGCTTCTTCTTACGAAGATCCAACTGAAGTGATTGAATACTTCAAAAATGATGCTCAACAACGTGCTCAAATCGAAGCAGTTGTATTAGAAGATCAAGTTGTTGATCACATCTTAGCTGGTGCTAAAGTGACTGACAAAGCTGTATCTTATGATGACTTATTGAAAGAACAACAAGCTCGCCGTATGGGCTAATCTTTTAAGAAGTCAGAAAAAGGCGCTTTAGGCGCCTTTTTTGTTTTTCTTTATGTGGTCAATTTGAGTGCGACATTAAGTACTTAGGTATAAATAATATAATATTTCAGTGCGAACCTTTTGCAATTTGAGAAATTATCCCGCATATTGTTGCCATAGGTTAAGTCACAAAAAATTTAGGAATAAATAACGTATGTATGTTCCAACAATTGAAAATGCTTTAGTTCCTGTTGTGGTTGAACAATCTTCTCGCGGCGAACGTTCTTTTGATATTTATTCACGACTTTTACGTGAGCGCGTCATTTTTTTAACAGGTGAAGTTGAAGACAACATGGCAAATCTAATTGTTGCCCAAATGTTGTTTTTAGAAGCTGAAAATCCTGATAAAGATATCCACCTTTATATCAACTCTCCAGGTGGATCTGTGACAGCGGGCATGGCTATTTATGACACGATGCAGTTTATTAAACCTGATGTCGTAACATATTGTATGGGCCAAGCTGCTTCAATGGGTGCATTCTTATTAAATGCTGGTGCTAAAGGCAAACGCTATTGTCTAGAAAATGCCCGTGTCATGATTCACCAACCATTAGGTGGTTTCCGCGGTCAAGCATCGGATATTGAAATTCATGCGCGTGAAATTCTATTTATTAAAGAACGTTTAAACCGCTTAATGGCAGAGCATAGTGGTCAAGACTACGAAACAGTTGCTCGTGATACTGACCGTGATAACTTTATGACAGCACAGTCTGCTAAAGAATATGGTTTGGTTGATCAGGTGTTAAGTAAGCGTCCATAAGGACCTTCTTATATAAATAACTTGAGATGTTGAAAAAGATCTCCATTTAGTTATTTATGCAGTGCATCTTGCCCTAATATTTAAGATTCTATTTGTGGAGTGAATATGTCCGAACATCCTCAAGGACAAAAACATTGTTCATTTTGCGGTAAAACGCAGTCTGAAGTCGGGAAACTGATTGCAGGTGAGGACGCATATATTTGTAATGAGTGTGTGGATGTCTGCTTAGACCTTGTACAAACCAGCCAACAGGTTGAAGCAGGGGACTGGGCGAGTAAGGCATTGCCAAAACCACATGAAATACGTGCTGCGCTTGATCAATATGTAATTGGTCAAGATCTTGCCAAAAAGACATTATCTGTTGCGGTTTATAATCATTATAAACGCCTAAAAGTTGGTCATAATGGCCATGTGTCTAAAGAAGTAGAAATTGCTAAAAGTAATATTCTATTAATTGGACCTACAGGTTCGGGTAAAACTTTACTTGCGCAAACATTGGCTCGCCTTTTAGACGTTCCATTTGCAATGGCAGATGCAACGACATTAACCGAAGCTGGTTATGTCGGCGAAGATGTTGAAAATATTGTACAAAAACTTTTGCAAAAAGCGGACTACGATGTAGAGAAAGCTCAGAAGGGCATTATCTATATTGACGAGATTGACAAGATTACTCGTAAATCTGAAAACCCTTCAATTACGCGTGATGTTTCTGGTGAAGGCGTACAGCAAGCATTGTTAAAAATGATTGAAGGTACTGTGGCTTCTATTCCTCCGCAAGGTGGACGTAAGCATCCGCAGCAAGAGTTTATCCAAATTGACACCTCGAATATCTTGTTTATTTGTGGTGGTGCATTTTCTGGTTTGGAAAAAATTGTACAGCAGCGTCAAGAGAAAGGCGGTATTGGTTTTACAGCTGATGTTAAAAACAAAGATGAAACCAAAAAACTTGCTGAATTGTTCCGTCAGGTTGAGCCAACCGACTTAGTGAAATTTGGTTTAATTCCAGAATTCATTGGTCGTTTACCAGTGATTGCGACACTTGAAGAGTTGGATGAAGAAGCATTAATGCAAATTTTGACTGAGCCAAAAAATGCATTAACTCGCCAGTATCAATATCTTTTCACTATGGAAAATGTTGATCTGATCTTTGAAGATTCTGCATTGCGTGCTATCGCGAAGAAAGCACTTGAACGCAATACGGGTGCACGTGGTTTACGTTCTATTATGGAGAACGTGCTGCTTGAAACCATGTACGATTTACCAAGTCGTACTGACGTTGGGACAGTCATTATTAATGAAGCAGTCATTAATGGTGAAGCAGAACCTGTTTATAAAGCAGAGCGTCAACCTAAAGAAGCTGCAACGCATGAAAGTGTTGCTAAGGCAGATTTAAAGGTTATTGATTCGAAGTCTGCATAGATTTCATTCATCTAAAAAGCATGAATCGCGCGAGTGATTCATGCTTTTTTTGTTTTCAATTTTTGTGCGCGGTGTTAATCTTAAAAATACAAAATACGCATAGTTTTGCGTTGTAAAAAATAAATCAAAAACAAAACGCTTTGAGGGATGCCATGCGTTATTTAATCGTATCTTTGTGCTGTGCCGGACTGTTTGTGGGCTGTCAAAGTTCATCTCATTTAGAAAAAAATACGGGTGAATTGACTGCAACCTTACCTAAAGTTGATGTTGAAAAAGAACCTGGTTTATTTGATCAATATCATGTGGGTGGTTTTGCTGTAGGTGGTTGGGTTAATCAAAAATTGGGTCAGACTTTTGTTCCAGTCAAACCACAAAATCAACAAGCTGCTGTTGTTTATCTTTACCGACCAGACACGAAATGGAATCGTCAGGAAATTGCAGCGATAAATCTCTTTGTGAATGGCAAACGCATTCCGAGTCTATTACATAATCATTATTACTGGATTGAATTGCCGGCAGGAACTTATCGTCTTTCTGCAAGCCGCCCTTTATTGGGTATTCATTTTCAAGAGCCAAAATATATTGATATCACTGTTGAGGCGGGAACGTCTTATTATTTGAAATATGATGAAGAGAACAAAATGGACCGTGGTGAACACACTGGCCCATTTATGTTAATGCAAGACAATATTGGACGTAGAGAGATAGCATTTACTGAGCTTAAATCTTCTAGCTACAACTTTGTGGCTGAAGATGCTTCAGGAAAGATTCGACATAAACCACAAGAATTAAAGCCAGCCAAATATGATGAAAAATCAGATGTACATCTGATTAAGCCATTTAAATTATGGAATCCTTTAACTTGGTAATACCTTACAAAAGATAAAGAAAAGTTAAGACTTTTCTTTATCTTTCATGAGTGGGGCTAGAATTTTAAGCATCTCTTCTTGCATATGATCTCTTGCTTTAGGGTCATTAAAGGTCTGTTGTCCCAACTCCATCATATATTCTGAAATTTGCCCCATAATTTGCACGTTCTTGCGTGTAATTGATTGGCCTTCTGGAGTTTTCAAAAACTTTAAATTTGCCTGAATTTCTTCTTCAGTATAAGTCTTAAGATAAATATCCTGTAAGGCTTGTGCAGTTTTAGGGTTGCTAATGAGCTGATTGCTCGAATCTTTTAGAAGAGAACCTAACTTCTTCGCGGCCTCTTTTTCTTTTGGGCCTAAAGTTTTGATACCCGTGATATTACTAACGATCTGTTCTGCTTGTTGATCATAGTAAGGCGTTAATTCATTAATTGATTCTTTAAGTAGGTAATCAATTTGGCTCATTTGCATGAGTTCTTTGACTGAACTTAATTTGGCAGGAGAAGCAAATAAGCTTGTTGTAATACAGCTTAAGCAGAGACTGATTGAAAGATTTTTAAGAATAGGGCGAATAGTCATGAAATGACCTATATTCAATATATGACGAGAGAGTGCATTTATTAATAGCACAGATTGAAGAAGTAATTGTTACAATTCTTTTCAGATTTTAAAATAAAAAAAGAATGCAAAAAAAAGCACCGAATTCGGTGCTTTTCTTGATTAGCCAGCTGCTGCATCGACTACTGGAATTTTTCCAATTTTCGCTTGCCAGATTTTTGGAGCTACTGCGTGAATTGAAGTACCGTTTACATCAACTGCAACAGAAACAGGCATATCTTCAACTACGAATTTGTAGATTGCTTCCATACCTAAGTCTGCAAACGCAACCACTTCAGCTTCACGAACAGCTTTAGATACGAGGTAAGCCGCACCACCAACTGCCATTAAGTAAGTTGCTTTGTTGTCTTTGATTGCTTCAATTGCTGTAGGACCACGGTCAGCTTTACCGATCATACCGAATAGGCCAGTATGTTCTAATACTTTACGTGTGAATTTATCCATACGTGTTGCAGTTGTAGGGCCAGCAGGACCAACGACTTCATCACCCACTGGATCAACAGGGCCAACGTAGTAAATAAACTTACCTTTAAGATCAACTGGTAATTCTTCACCATTGTCGATCATTTCAACCATACGTTTGTGTGCAGCATCACGACCTGTGTACATTGTTCCGCTAAGAAGTAATGTATCACCCGGTTTCCAAGAATCCATTTCTTCTTGAGTAATGGTATCAAGGTTTACGCGCTTAGATTGTGAAGAGTCCCAAGTTACTGAAGGGTAGTCTTCAAGTTTTGGTGCTTGAATATGAGCTACACCTGTACCATCAAGCTGGAAGTGAGCATGACGAGTAGCAGCACAGTTAGGAATCATACCAACTGGTTTACCAGCAGCGTGACATGGGTAATCTTTAATTTTAATATCAAGGACAGTCGTTAAACCACCAAGACCTTGAGCACCAATACCAAGTGCATTTACTTTTTCAAAGATTTCGATACGAAGTTCTTCGATTTTGTTCTCTGGTCCACGGCGAAGTAATTCGTCCATGTTGATTTCTTCCATGAGCGCTTCTTTAGCAAGCATCATGGCTTTTTCAGCAGTACCACCAATACCAATACCGAGCATACCTGGAGGACACCAGCCTGCACCCATGGTTGGAACAGTTTTAAGTACCCAGTCAACAATCGAGTCAGATGGGTTAAGCATTGCAAGTTTAGATTTGTTTTCTGAACCGCCACCTTTAGCAGCAACAGTAATATCTACTTTGTTACCCGGAACGAGTTTGTAGTGAATTACAGCAGGGGTATTATCTTTTGTATTTTTGCGACCAAATGCTGGGTCAGCAAGTACAGATGCACGAAGAACGTTGCTGTTTTCAAGGTAACCTTGGCGAACACCTTCGTTTACCGCATCGTCTAAGCTCATTGTTAAATCAAATTTAACATCTAAGCCCACTTCAAGGAAAACGTTAACAATACCAGTGTCTTGGCAAATTGGACGATGACCTTCCGCACACATGCGAGAGTTAATTAGAATCTGTGCAATTGCATCCTTTGCGGCTTTGTTTTCTTCGCGATCATAAGCACGGCTCATCGCTTGGATAAAGTCTTGCGGGTGATAGTACGAAATAAACTGTAGGGCGTCCTTGATCGATGTAATCAAGTCATCTTGTTTGATAATCGTTGTCATACCAGAAAATCTCTTGAGCGGGCTGTTAGCTAGCGGGCTAAATTATATGACAAAAAGACAGTGTTGTGGGAGATTGGTTGATCTTTTGACCGAAAGTCGCATAAGAAGATATTGAAGTGATTTAAAAGAGAGAAATCGGAAAATTATTTATTTTTGAATGACTACAATAAAAAAAGCCATTTGAGCGGACATCAAATGGCGAGAGGTAGTAAAGGTGAATTATATTAATTATTTGGCAGCGGCTTGCTGTTCTGCTTGAATTGCGGTCAATGCAATGGTAAAGACGATGTCATCCACCAATGCTCCACGAGACAAGTCATTAACAGGCTTGTTTAGACCTTGCAGCATTGGCCCAACGCTCACAACATTTGCAGCACGCTGTACTGCTTTGTAAGTGGTATTACCTGTATTCAAATCTGGGAAAATAAATACATTGGCACGGCCAGCAACGCGTGAGTCTGGTGCTTTTTGACGTCCCACACTTTCAACTGAAGCTGCATCGTATTGAAGTGGACCATCAATTAGTAAATCAGGACGACGTTGTTGAGCAATTTGAGTTGCTTGCTGCACTTTTTCAACATCTGCACCTGTTCCAGAAGTACCAGTTGAGTAGCTGATCATGGCAATACGTGGGTCAATTCCAAATGCTTTAGCCGAATCAGCCGACTGAATTGCAATTTCAGCAAGTTGTTCTGCGGTTGGATCTGGATTAATCGCACAGTCGCCATACACATAAACTTCATCTGGTAAAAGCATAAAGAAGATTGATGAAACCAGTGAATAATCAGGGGCTGTTTTGATGAGCTGGAATGCTGGGCGAACCGTATTTGCTGTGGTGTGTACCGCACCTGAAACTAAACCGTCGACTTGATCTAAAGCTAACATCATGGTGCCAAGCACTACGGTATCTTGAAGCTGTTCTTTTGCTTGTAGCTCGTTGAGTTTACCTTTACGTAGCTCAACCATTGGTGCAACGTATTGATCACGAATACTATCAGGGTCAACAATTGCCAATTCAGCAGGTAATTCAATACCGCGGGCTTTTGCAACATCCTGTACTACATCTGGTTTGGCCAGCAAAATACAGTCAGCAATACCACGTGCCTGACAAATTGCCGCAGCTTGAATGGTGCGTGGCTCATCACCTTCGGGTAGAACAATCCGTTTTTTCGCTGCAATCGATTTTTGTACCAGTTCATGACGGAAAGCCGATGGCGACAGGCGAGGAGTAGCAGCATTGTTGCTGTGCTGTTTAAGCCATTCAACATCAATATGACTTGAAACAAATCGAGTCACTTGCTCAGCACGTTCAGTATCGTCTGTTGGAATTTCATTGCCAAAATTAGATAAACGCTGTGCAGTTTCAAGTGGGTTTAAACGGGTATGTAAAATCGGCAACCCTTGTTTAATCGCACTTTGACAAAACTCTAAAAGCTCAGGTGCTGGCGCTTCTCGTTCTGTAAGTACCAAACCCGCTAGAGGAATACCATTACTAGTTGCTAAACTACTTGCGAGTAAAACGTCGGTACGTTCAGATGCGCTAATAATCAATTCACCTGCAATAAACTTATTCAGTTCATATTCAATGCTTGAAGCAATTAAACTCGAATGCAAAATACGACGTGTTTTCGCTTCACCTTGATGTACCCATTGCCCATCAATGACATTTGCAATATCGAGGGTTCTTGGTACGCTTAGCGTGTTACTAAATGGAACCAGTCCAATGATTGGTAAATCGCTTGAGCCGAAATAACGATTATATTTTTGCAGTTCGGTCGTAAATTTTGCGATTTCTTCAGTCGGTCGTAACGATGGATCAAAAGCAACAGGAATTTGTGCTGTTTCTTCAGTTAATCCACGGGTACGCATAAAGAGTACACCAGCAGTACGATTTGAAGCTGCTCCACCAAACTGGCGTAAATGAGCATCTACTTTTTCTGCGGCTTTTTTCGGGTTTTGAATATCTGCTGTGCTGACCAACACGACTTCCGCATCAAGCGCTTGCGCAAGACTTGCGTTTAGCTCGCTGGCGAAATGGTCTTGTCCGTTTGGTAATAAGCCTTCCACAATAATGACATCGTGGTCTGCTGCAACGCTACGGTGAAGACTAACAGCTTCTTCAAGTAATTCATCTACTTCCCCAGCGGCAATAAGCTGAGTTAATTTTTCATGCGAAATAGATTGAACAGTTTTACTTTGAAATAAGTGACCAAATAATGAAGTGGTTCGGTCAAGATGCTCTTGGTCTTCTTGAGAAAATGGTTTTAAAAAGCCAGCTTTAATCCCGTTACAATCAAGTGCGTAAATCATGCCTAAACAGGCAGAGGTTAAGCCAACCCCTTCGCCTGTAGGAATCAATAAAATTGTATTCATATAAACCTATAAATAAACGAATATCGAGTTTTCGCTGAGCTCTAATTAAGCAAGGCTTGCTACAGATGCTGTATTTTCTGCCGCTTCAACAACTTGACGAGTTTCTTTGGCAATACGACCTTCTTCATCTGTTGGAATGACCCAAATTTGTGGTCCTGTTCCATTATCGATTCGGCCTTCAGTGCCACGTTTTAAGTTATTGTTTTGATCTTTATCAAGCTGCAAACCAAAATGAGGTAAATAAGCTAAGGTTTTTTCACGAATATAAGCTGAGTTTTCGCCAATACCCCCCGTGAAAATTAAACCATCTAAAGTTGGTAAACCACAGCTTAGTGCAGCAAGTGATTTTGCAAGACGGTAACTAAACACTTCAATTGCGAGACTAGCATCTTCGTTACCATTTTCAGCAGCTTCAATCACTGTACGCATGTCGTTAGACAGTTGCGATAAGCCAAGTAAGCCACTTTCATTATTTAAAACTTTATCAATTTTTGCTAAATCCCAACCGAGGTTTTTCGCAAGGAAGCTATGTAAGCTTGGATCAACGTCACCACTACGCGTTCCCATCACTACACCTTCAAGGGGAGTGAGGCCCATAGAGGTATCGACACTTTGTCCATTCCATACTGCGCAAGTTGAACTGCCGTTTCCTAGATGCGCTGTTAACCATCCACCTTTTTTCAGGTTGCCTGCGAGCTCACTTGCTTTGTCAGACACATAAGCATGGCTCGTACCATGGAAACCATAACGGCGGACATTGTGGTCAGTATATAAAAACTTAGGAATTGCATAACGGTATGCATGCGGTGGCATGGTCTGATGGAATGCAGTATCAAATACGGCAACTTGAGGTAATTCAGGAAATAGGCGTACGGTTGCGTCAATACCAATTAAATGTGCTGGATTATGAAGCGGAGCCAAAGGCGTTGCTGCACGAATACGTTCAATAATTTCAGGAGTGAGTAATTCTGCTTTGGTTAAACTACCACCGTGTACAACACGATGTCCGATTGCTTGCGGTTTGTAGTTGGCAAGACGTGCAAGTAAAGTTTCTAAAGCTTTGGCATGGTCAGCATAAGGAATTGAAAGTTCAAGTGGTTCACCACCAACTGTAACTCCCTTGATACGAGCGTCAGCTGCCCCCAAGTTTTCTGCTAAACCGTAAATACGGTCTTCACGACGCTCTGAAACCAGTGCGTATTTAATAGATGAAGAGCCGCAATTGATAACTAATACTGATATAGCCACGTTGAAATACCCAAGTCCTGATTTAAAATAGTTTTCCTAACTTCCTATTCAAGATGTATTATTTTTTCATACAGATTGAACGGGTTGTCATGTTTTAACATGTGTTGTTTTTCTGTCCAAGATAGACTTTAGCCCATTAGACTTAAGCACTATCGACCATCAAATTATTTGTAACTAATATTTGTCCAGTATAAAGCTTAACCACTGTATTCCTTGTTTTTTTATACGCATAGAAACGAGTTTTTTGTATATATTTATGAAAAAATAACCCCGAATGAAGCATGTGTTTAAAATGCTAGGATCCAAATCTTTATTGAATAAGCGAGCTGGTTCTTTAAGTTAAATTTTAAGCATATATTACAAATAATATACGTAATTGAAATTAAGTTTTGATGTTATTTAAGAGAGTTAAAAAGAACCTAATATGGATTTATAAGTACTAAAAGTTAGAATAAAAAGCTCATCATTTATATATTGTTAAATATATTTTATTATGTTGATTTACAATAAATTTACCGTATTTTTGAGATTTGGTTTAGCTGTAAATATACCTAAATATTAAATAAGTTTTTTGTCTAAAATATAAACTCGTTATGTCTTTAAAGCTTGTACTGAGGCCATTACAGCAACATTGGCTGGGGTTGCATGTCGCTTTTTGCCTGAATAATATTGTTCATCCTTTTTTCAAATGATCATAAAAAATATATCATTTGGTCTATTTTTCTTTTCCGGCTTATCCGGTTGTACAGGAGCGTCCAGCATGGACTTGCCGAATCCAATATTGGCAAAAGTGACCGAGCGTGTAATCGCCCGTAGTCAAAAAACTCGTTCTGCATATTTACAACGTATTGAACATGCACAAGGCAAATTTCCTGCTCGTGGGGCACTTTCGTGTGCCAATCTGGCTCATGGTTTTGCCAGCATGGATGACAATGAAAAATTAATTATTAAAGTAGGTCGTGAACCAAATATTGGCATTGTGTCGTCATATAACGAAATGTTGTCGGCTCATGCACCCTATAAAACATTTCCAGATTTAATTAAAACAGCCGCTCGTAAAAATGGTGGCGTGGCACAGTTTGCAGGTGGTGTTCCTGCGATGTGTGACGGTATTACCCAAGGTAATGCTGGTATGGAACTCTCATTGTTCTCTCGTGAAACGATTGCAATGAGCACAGCGATCGCATTGTCTCATAACATGTTTGACGCAGCTTTATGCCTCGGTGTTTGCGACAAGATTGTACCGGGCTTATTAATTGGCGCTTTACAGTTCGGCTATTTACCTACTATTTTTGTGCCAGCAGGCCCAATGACTAGTGGGCTATCTAACGATGAGAAAGCCAAAATTCGCCAGCAATTTGCAACGGGTCAAGTTGGTCGAGATGCTTTGTTAGAAGCTGAGTCAGCTGCTTATCACGGACAAGGGACTTGTACTTTTTACGGTACAGCCAACAGTAACCAGATGCTGATGGAAGTCATGGGCTTGCATCTGCCAAGCGCTGCATTTGTTCATCCACACACACCATTACGTGATGCACTTACCGCAGAAGCTGCGATTCGTGTACTTGATTTAACAGTTGAGCGTGGAAACTACACGCCGATTGGTCATGTTGTCGATGAAAAAGCCATTATCAATGGCATTGTGGCGTTACTCGCTACAGGTGGTTCAACCAACCATACTTTGCATTTGATTGCGATTGCTCGTGCCGCTGGCGTGTTGATTGACTGGGATGACTTCGATGAATTATCGGCTGTTGTTCCATTACTCGCAAAAATCTATCCAAATGGTAAGGCCGATGTAAACCATTTCCAAGCTGCGGGTGGGGTTGCTTTCCTTATTCGTAACTTACTTGAAGCTGGCTTGTTGCATAACGATGTAACGACAGTGGCTGGTAAAGGTTTGCAGCATTACACCAAAGAGCCAAAACTGATTGATGGCAAGCTCACTTGGGTTGATGGTGTGGTTCAAAGCCTTGATGACAAAGTTCTACGTAGCATTGATGCGCCGTTTCAACCAGATGGCGGCTTGCGTTTAATGCAAGGTCGTCTTGGCCGTGGTGTTATCAAAATTTCTGCTGTTGCACCAGAACACCGTAAAGTTAAAGCTCCAGCAATCGTGTTTGATTCTCAAGAAGCAGTACAAGCAGCGTTTGATCGTGGTGAGTTACACCGAGACTTTATTGCGGTTGTTCGTTTCCAAGGTGCGCGTGCTAACGGGATGCCTGAATTGCATCGCTTAACGCCTGTGTTGGGTGTTTTACAAGATCAAGGTTTCCACGTTGCTTTAGTAACCGATGGGCGTATGTCTGGTGCTTCAGGCAAAGTTCCTGCGGTGATTCATTTATCTCCAGAAGCCTTACTAAATGGGCCGATTGCTAAAGTTCAAACAGGCGATATGTTGATTATTGATGCTGAGGCCGGCGTACTCGATGTTGAAATAGATGAGCAGACTTGGCAGTCGCGTCCTGTTGCACAGCCAGAACATCAGGCAGAAAACGAGGTTGGCTTTGGCCGTGAATTATTTGGTGTTTTCCGTGCTGCTGCTGCGCCAGCTGAACATGGAGCATCTGTATTTGGTGCATTAGTTGGTGAAACTTCACCAGAGCAGATTTGAATCAAAGGAACTGAAAAATAATGATTAAAATTGAAGATATCGTCAAATTAGGTCCAGTCATTCCAGTATTGGCATTTGATTCTGCCGAGCAAGGTGAAGATGTATCACGTGCTTTACATGCTGGCGGTGTAAAAGTCCTTGAGATTACGTTGCGTACTGCTGCGGGTCTTGCTGCTATTGAGCGTGCTAGCCAATTGGCAGATGACATTGTGGTAGGTGTAGGAACGATTACCAAGCCAGAACATTGTGCTCAAGCTAAAAAAGCAGGTGCTCAATTTGGTGTATCTCCCGGTTTGACTAAAGATCTGCATTTGGCTGCGCAAGATGCTGGCTTACCTTTATTACCGGGTGTGATGACACCAAGTGACCTGATTCAGGCGATTGAGTTAGGTTATGAGATTGTGAAGTTCTTCCCAGCTCAACAGGCAGGTGGAGTTGAGATGCTAAAAGCATTTTATGGTCCATTTCCAAACTTACGTTTTTGCCCGACTGGCGGAATTACGGCAGAGTCAGCGCCAGATTTCTTAAAGCAACCAAACGTAGTGTGTGTAGGTGGTTCATGGTTAACGCCTAAAGCTGCTGTAGCTGCACAAGATTGGGCTGAAATTACTCGCTTAGCGCAAATTGCGAGTCAGTTGAGAGCATTGTAAATGTAGTTAATATTTATAAGAAATGAAGTGCACTCTATGTACTTTAAGGCTGTATTGAGGTGGCCAGTTTGTGCTGGTCACACCTAAATATAAAAATTTAGTGTCTTAACAGTAGGAATTACTGTGGTTGAAGACCTTTGTTTGGGCAGTGTGCCTAAATAGCATTATTCCAAGGAGAAGTATCACATGGAGACCGTTCAGGGTGGCATGTTGCTTATCTACACTGTAATCGCGATTATTGCATTGGTTGTCATGATCGCGAAGTTCAGAATTTATCCATTTCTTGTTCTTATTATTGTTTCACTCGGTTTGGCTTTGGCTGTTGGCATGCCAATGGGCGATATTGTTAAATCATACGAAGCTGGTACTGGTAAAACCTTGGGCCACCTTGCGATTGTAATCGCACTGGGAACGATGCTCGGTAAAATGATGGCCGAGTCGGGTGGTGCTGAACGAATAGCAATTACCTTAATTAAATGGTTTGGTGAGAAAAATATTCACTGGGCCATGATGTTTATTGCGCTTATTGTTGGTCTTCCCGTATTTTTCGAAGTCGGTTTCGTTCTACTCATTCCAATTGCGTTCAACATTGCTAAGAGAACTGGCAAATCCTTACTGGTTGTGGGCTTGCCAATGGTTGCAGGTTTATCGGTTGTGCATGGCTTAATTCCACCACATCCAGCGGCATTGTTGGCAGTACAGGCCTATCATGCTGATATTGGTAAAACGATTGCTTACAGTTTAATCGTCGGTGTGCCAACGGCTATTGTTGCAGGGCCATTGTATGCACTTTGGATTAATAAATACGTCAAATTGCCTGAAAATAACCCGTTAGCAAAACAGTTTATTGAAGCAGATACAAATAGAACTCGTGAGTTGCCAAGCTTTGGGATTACCTTATTTACGATTATGCTGCCAGTAGTGTTGATGTTAATCGGAAGTTGGGCAGATCTTTTCTTTGCACCACAGACTTTCGCAAATGATTTACTACGTTTCATTGGTACTTCTGATATCGCATTGCTTATTGCTGTACTGGTCAGTTTTATTACCTTTGGTACGATGCAAGGCTTTAACCGTGAACAAATTGAAAAATTCTGCGGCGGGTGTTTAGCTTCTATTGCCGGAATCATGTTGATTGTTGGTGCTGGCGGTGGTTTTGGTGGCATTTTACGTGACACAGGGATTTCTAATGAGATTGTGTCCACAGCCTTAAAAGCAAATTTGTCGCCATTATTGTTGGGTTGGTTTGTTGCAGCATTGATTCGTTTAGCAACCGGTTCTGCAACGGTGGCTATGGCTACAGCATGTAGTATTGTTGCTCCAATTGCAGCTACGGCTGGGGTCGCTGTTAGGCCAGAACTTTTAGTACTTGCCACAGGCTCAGGTTCATTGGTTTTCTCACATGTAAATGATGCGGGATTCTGGTTAATCAAAGAATATTTTGGTATGACCGTGGGACAGACACTCAAAACTTGGTCGGTATTAGAAACGATCATTTCAGTGTTGGGTTTATCTTTCACGCTACTGCTTAGCACTATTTTATAATTAAAGGTGAGTAATCCATGATTGTGATTGCAATGGGTGTCTGTGGAACAGGTAAAACCCTGATTGGTGAATTATTATCAGAGCGTTTGGCTTGTGAATTTCTCGACGGTGATACGCTTCATTCGGCTGCAAATAAAAGTAAGATGAGCCAAGGGATTCCTTTAACTGATGATGATCGTCTGCCATGGTTACAGGCGATTCGTCAGGTGATTGAAACCAAACAAAGAGATGGTGAAACAGCTGTATTTACATGCTCATCTTTAAAGCGCATGTATCGCGATATTTTGAGAGGGCAGGATCAGAATGTTAAGTTCGTCTACCTCAAAGGCTCTTATGAGTTATTACAGCAAAGACTTGCAGCAAGATCTGGTCATTTCTTTGATCCATCATTGTTACAAACCCAGCTTGATACATTAGAAGAACCTGATCTTCATGAAGCAATAACGATTGATATCGCTTTGACGCCTGAACAAATTGTTGCGCAAGTCATGCAGCAACTTGGTGTAGTTAGTGATGTCTGCCAAGAATAATCATAGAAAAGTTTAATTGATAAATAAAAAACGCCTGATATTGATCAGGCGTTTTTTTTAAATAGATCGATTATTGGCGAATTTGACCGTCACCTAACACAATCCATTTCTGAGAAGTTAAGCCTTCTAAACCAACTGGGCCTCGGGCATGAATTTTATCTGTAGAAATACCAATTTCTGCGCCTAAGCCATACTCAAAACCATCAGCAAAACGAGTTGATGCATTGATTACAACTGAGCTTGAATCTACGCGAGCCAAGAACTGACGAGCTAACGTGTAGTTTTCAGTCACGATTGCATCGGTGTGATGTGAACCATATTTGTTGATATGGTCAATTGCCTCATCAATGCCACTCACCACCTTAACTGCAAGAATTGGCCCTAAATATTCGGTATACCAATCTTCTTCTGTCGCTGGTTTTACAGAAGCACCTAAAATGCGACGTGTTTCTGGACATCCGCGAAGCTCAACTTGTTTTTCAGCATATAGTTCAGCAATGTGTGGTAAGAAAACATCTGCAATTTTTTCATCAACCAGCAAGGTTTCCATCGCATTACAAACGCCATAACGATGTGTTTTTGCATTTAATGTAATTGGTAAAGCTTTTTGCAAATCTGCTTGTGCTTCAACAAATACATGGCAGTTACCATCAAGATGCTTAATGACAGGAATGCGCGCTTCGTTAGTTACACGCTCAATTAAGCTTTTGCCACCACGTGGAACGATTACATCTACATATTCAGCCATGGTAATAAGATGACCAACTGCCGCGCGGTCAGAAGTGTTAATCACTTGAACTGAATCTTCAGGTAAGCCAGCAACTTTTAAGCCATGCTTAATCGCTTCAGCAATTGCTTTATTTGACTCAAGTGCTTCTGAACCACCACGTAAGATAATAGCGTTACCCGATTTAATGGCTAAAGATGCAGCTTCAAGGGTTACGTTTGGACGTGATTCGTAAATCATCCCAACAACACCTAAAGGCACACGCATTTTTCCAATTTGAATGCCTGTGGGGCGATATGCAAGATCCGTAATTTCCCCAATTGGATCGACAAGTGCAATCACATCTTTTAGACCTTGCAACATTCCTTTAAAACGTGCGGGCGTAAGTTCAAGACGATCAAGCAATGCGCTGTCGAGCTGATTGCTACGACCTTTATCCATGTCGATTTGATTCGCTGCCAAAATTGCTGCCTGATTATTTTCTAAAGCAGTATAAATAGCAGAGAGTGCATGGTTTTTTAGTGAGGTAGAAGCACTTGTAAGGACACGAGAGGCCTGACGTGCTTGTTGCCCAACTGTTTGCATATATTGTTCAATTGAATCTTGCATAGCATTTTTTAATCATTTACCAATGAGTAAGATAGTAGCAGTCAAATGCGGAACAATGAATGGCTTTTTTTGAAAAATGTGACCACCATAAAAAAACATTTAAATATTTTGCAAACTATTAGCGACTTAAACAAGATGAGCGGTCATTTGAGCGATTGCGTATATTTCACACAATTGTTTAGAATGTTATTGTGCAATACAAACTAATACAAATTTTAAAGTTTTGTGCATAAAAGATTACGTGTTCAAGAAGGAACTCTTGCAGCATAAAAAAATTACAGCAAGGAGGAAGCAAGGATATGAATTCCATTATTCAAATGGATTCGGAGATCAACCAAGCTTATGCCGGTTTTGGCTTTTTCGATATCTACCATAGAGATAGTTTTAAACAACCTGCTCGTACCACATGGATTGACGGCTGGAAAATTGAATATATGGCGATTGCCGACCCAAAAACGATTCACAATACGCCAATTGTGATTGTGGGCGGAGCTTTCCAGAATTTTAATTCTTATAAATATTGTGTTGAACAATTGTTTGAAAGCGGTCCGGTCATATTAATTGATTTACCTTCTATGGGCGCAAATCAGCAAATTACCAATCGGGACACAGGAGTATCAGCAGGTACTTTAGAGCTACCTGATTTGTCTAAAATGTTGGGTCGCTGGTTAGATATTGTTGGACTACAAAAAGTTTCCGTTATGGGAATGTCTTTGGGGTCAGTAATTGCTTCTTGTTTTGCTTATCATCGTCCAGAATTAATGGATCGTATGATTTTGATGGGGGTTATGCAAAAGACCCGAAAAAGTTGGCGAATGATTTTGGAAGAGTCGCTCAAGCTCATGCAAGAAAACCGCATGGAAGAGTTTGGGCAAGCTGTAATTTTATATTTAGTTAATCATGCAAAATTAGATAAAACCCGCATGTCACCAACAGCTAAAAAATTATTTTTTAGACAAATGGCTGAGTTTACGGGTACTGAGCGAGAACGTTATGAAATTAACTGTAATCGTCTTTTGCGGTTAACTGATGTACCCATTCCAGAGTGTAAAACGCTAGTTGCAGCAGGGCAGTACGATAGTTTTACTCTGCCTCATGAAAATGCGAACTTTGCTTTGCAATGCCCAGATATGGAATTTGCACTTATTGCAAACGCAGATCATGTACCTCAATTGCAGCGCCGTAAAGAAACCATGAGTTTGTTCACTTCATTTTTGAAAGGGGAATCTATCCAAAATCTGGATGGCATTATTCCTATGACACGTGAACAAATGCAAAAAATGGAACGCCGTGGTGAAGAGCGAGTTCGGGTTTTGCAACCAAAAACTCAACTTACTCACCGAGAGTCTGATGTGCAGGTTTCTGTAACGATCGTTGATGTCACTTTCTTCGGTATGTATTTAAAAATGGATGATGTTTCGCAGCTTGATTTTGTGAATGACCATCCACGTGACTTGGCACTACATTTAGAAGATGAAGAAGGTAGCTTTGCAATTGAGTGCTTAATTTTTGAAAGTACAGAGCAAGGTATTCGAGCTTTATTTAAACATGGTAGTTTCGAACTTGCTGATCGTTTAAGCCGTTTTATTACTCGTCAAAAACAAGCAGCTTAATAATATAGTTAGAGATGGAAGCTCGTTTATTTCGAGCTTCCATTTTTTATATTGGTTATTTTATTTGTGCGTGAATAGTCCAGACCAAGTCACCTAAATGTTGCTCATGACTATCTTGAGAAGCTTGTCCAAAGAAAATTTGTGGTTGTTCCACGCGAACTTGATCGAACTCTGTATCTTTAAAAAAGTCTTCAACTTCTTTGGGACTTTTGAAGTGAAAACTAAACGAGCTTCGAGACATTAATTTCAATAACTTACTGCTATTCCAGATAATACTGGCAAGTTTGTTTTTAACTGGTTCAGGGTAGAGATCCGTTAAATAATGAAAATTTTTAAAAGAAGCGCCATAGTGTGCAATCGATTGAATCAGCTGTTTTAATAAATCTTTATCAAAATAATTAATTAAACCTTCACTAATCACAACCAATGGACGGTTCGGGTCAAATACTTCAAATGCTTGTGCAAAAGCTTCTGTGAATAAATCAACTGATAAAACTTCAGGCGCATTTTTTTCAATTTGCTGTAACGCATTTTGTTTGGTTTGTGCCATATCGGGTAAATCAAGCTCCCGATAGGTAATCGAAGGGTAATGCTGTCTAAACCACCAGCCACGTGGAGACAGGCCACATGCTATTTCTAGAACTTGTAAATCAGGACTTTCTTGAATGAGTTGTTCTAAGTGATGGTCAAGCATGGTGTGGCGTTGTTTGAGCGTCGTGCGCATGCTACCGCCGACATATTTCTCTGCCCATGATTCTATTGGATGAACCAAATATGCTAGTGATTTGCCTTTGGCTGTAGCAAGTGCTTCATGAGAGATCCCCATTTGATACCAGATATAGCCTGTATAGTGGGCTGTAAAAGAGATGTGGCGGTGTTTTGAAAGTTGTTGTGTCATTCGTCCTGAGCTCGATTTATTGTTTTTGTGTGGTTTGACTGATGATCGAGACCATCAGTCAAATATACGTTTAACTCAATTTAGATCGAATTTTTAAACTCTTCAATGGCTGTTTTGACAGCTTGCCACTCGTCGCCAAGCGATAAGGTTTCACCAGTCTGAATTTGTGGAATTTGACCACGCATTCGTTCAAGGCGTTCTTGATTTGGTAGCTCTAAGTTTGCAATACCTTCAAGTGCTGTACATGCCGCACTACGGTCATTACACACCAGCCCCATATCACAACCCGCGGTTAAAGCAGCTTGAATACGTGCATCTGCGCCACCTGCTACACAAGCAGCTTGCATGCTTAAGTCATCAGAGAAAAGTACACCATCAAACTTCAAACGGTTGCGTAGAACTTCTTGAATCCAGAACGGTGAAAAACCTGCTGGATTTGGATCGATCTGATCATAAATCACATGTGCAGGCATGAGCGCATCAAGCTGTGGCATGAGCTTAATAAAGCTTTGCATGTCATAGTTGTAAATTTCGTCATAGCTACGGCTGTCGATTGCAGCTGCAACATGAGAGTCGGCTTTTACGGAACCATGGCCCGGGAAGTGTTTGCCCGTGTTTGCCATTCCGGCTTTTTTCATGCCTTGCATAAATGCACCAGCAAGTGGGGCAATATCCTCAATATTTTTAGAGAAGCCACGATCACCGATCACATCACTAATTGCATTGAGGTCTAAAACAGGCGCAAAACTAAAATCGATACCTACAGCCAAGACTTCAGTTGCCATGAGCCAACCGCACTGTTCAGCCAGTTCAAGTGCTTTTTGAGGTTGAGTAATATAGAGTTCACCAAAACGACCCATGGCCGGTAATAAGGTAAAACCTGATCTTAGGCGCTGAACTCGACCGCCTTCTTGGTCGACAGCAATTAAAATATCTGGACGAATTTGACGCATGTGGTCCGTTAAGGCACGGACTTGTTGTGGAGATTCAATATTTCGTGCAAATAAAATCATGCCACCGACTTGCGGAGCGCGTAATAGTTCAATATCTTCTTGAGTAAGTTCTGTGCCGGCGATGTCCAGCATCAATGCGCCAATCATATTGGTTCCATTTGAATTTTGATTGAAAAACAATAAGCGAATTTTGCAATGTTTTGCTACATTTTGTCAGTACAGAATATGATAAAACTACACGGTATAGACAATTTAGTTGGTTAAGATTTTGAATCTGCTTAGTTCATATCGAAAACAGAGCGTGTAAGATAGGAACACCCAAGGAAGTATTAAAAATTTATGAAACTTCAAACTATAGCTTGTGCAGTAGCGATCGCGACTGGCGGTTTATTCTTCACTCATACGATGAATGAAGCGAGAGCAGCAACCAATACTGCTGTGGTTTCTCAATCGATCCAGCCAACGCAAGAACAGGCTTTGGTGGCTCGCCAACTGGCAACTTTAGTTGATCGCCAACATTATTTAAATATGCGTCTGGATGCGACGACATCAAATCGTATTCTCGATATGTATTTAGATAGTCTTGATCCGGATCACTCTCTATTTTTAGACGCTGAAGTTCAAAATTATAAAAAACTATATGGTTCAAATTTTGGTGCTTCTTTAAAAGCGGGGAATTTGACTGGACCGTTTGCAATTCATCAGCAATATCGTGAACGCTTAAAACAATTTTATGAGTTCATGTTAGCCGAGCTGAAACAGCAGCAAAATTTAAAACAGCCAAATAGCTATATTGAAGTAGATCGCGAAAAAGCGCCGTATTTTAAAACATCGGCTGAGCAACAAAATCACTGGCGTAAAATGTTGGTTTCGCAGTTAATCAACTTAACCATTAGCCGTGAAGAAGAGCAGGCGAAACAAAAAGCGCTTAAAGAAAATCCATCACTTGCTGATGGTCAAGATTTAACTGGCCCAGAAGATTTAACACCAGCTCAGACCTTAACTAAACGTTATACGCGTCAGCTTGAAAGAATTAGTCGTGTGAAAAGCGATGATGTGTTGGACAAAACATTAAATGCCATGTTGGCGACTTATGATCCACACAGTAACTATTACCCGCCAATTGATGCAATAGAATTGAATCGCCAAACGACCTTGCAGCTTGAAGGTATTGGTGTGTCGATTCGTCCAGAGCGTGGCAATGAAGATTACACCAAGATTGAAACTATTGTAGAAGGTGGTCCTGCAAGTAAGTCTGGTCAAGTGAAATCAGGAGATCGAATCGTTGGTGTCGCCCAAGAAGGCGAGAAAATGATTGATGTGGTTGGTTGGACAAGTTCTGAAATTGTTGGACTCATTCGTGGTAAGCGCGGAACGAAAGTTACGTTAAAACTTCTTGGTGCTGGCGCATCAATGAGTCAAGCACGTAATGTGACCTTAGTGCGTGATGTGATTCAAGAAGAAGATGCTGGTGTTCGTTCGCGTACAGTTGAAGTGACACGTGATGGTAAAAAGCATGTGTTGGGCGTAATTGAAATTCCATCATTCTATTTTGACTATCGTTCACGTCGTGCGGGTCAACAATACCGTTCAGTTTCTGAAGATACTGCCAATGCCTTTGAAGCGTTAAAAGCGAAGAAAGTAGAAGGTATTATTATCGACTTGCGTAATGACCCAGGTGGTTCATTAGAAGAAGTTGCACGTATGCTGGGTCAAGTGATTAAGTCAGGTCCAGTGGTTCAAATTCGTGATGGTAATGGCAACGTAAGTGTTTTTGAAGACAATGATGGTGGTCAGCAAGTTTACACAGGTCCACTCGCTGTAATGGTGAACTTGGCATCTGCATCTGCAAGTGAGATTTACTCTGCTGCAATCCAAGACTATGAGCGCGGTATTATTATTGGTAGTACAACGACTGGTAAGGGTACAGCTCAGGTGCAACTTGATACTCTGGCATACGGTCAAGCGACTTTAACTCAGCGTAAGTTCTACCGTATTACAGGTGGTAGTACGCAAAATAAAGGTGTAGTGCCAGACATTAAACTCGTCGATATCTATAACGAAGAGTTTGGTGAACGTAAATCGAAGAATGCATTGAAGTGGGACACAATTCCTACAGCACCATTTAAACGTGAAGGCTCTGTTCAACCTTATGTGGCAAAGTTGTCTCAATTCTCTGAACAACGTGTTGCTAATGATGCCCAGTTTAAATATCTAAATAAACGTACCGCGATTGCTAAAGTTACGAGCGACCAAAAACAAGTGGTGCTTGATATTGATAAACGCCGTGCTGAATTACTTGGTTTAGAGAAACAAACTTTAGATGCAGAAAATGAACGCCGTGCTGCAACAGGTCAAAAGCCTTTTGCAAACTGGGAAAGCTATCAAGCTTCATTAGATGCTCTAGCTGAATCTCGCGCTAAAATGAAAGCATCTCAACGCCCTGCATTGCCAGAAGAGGAAACTTTTGTGACTGAAGCTGCAAATGTACTCATGGACTATGCAAAATTGCAAAATCGCTAAGTATTACTAGGTTTCAAGAGAAAAGCATGCTGTTATCAGTGTGCTTTTTTTATTTTTCATGTCAGTAAACTGTCACGCATTTATCATCAAAATGTCAAAAAAACTGCTTAATCTTTAAGCATGAAAATAAATACATTGATGGATGGCGCTATGCAAAGCTCATACGCGACAGCACTATTAAAACAACAGCAACTTCCTGAAAGCTTCCAATTCTTTTTTAAACAAAAGCAGCAGCTATCTAATACGCATTCATTGCATGATTTGGTACGCCCACGTTTAAAAATTGCGATTGTGACGGAAACTTGGCCACCTGAAATTAATGGTGTGGCACTTTCACTCTTACAACTATGCCAAGGTTTACAGAAACAGGGGCATAAAATTTTACTGATTCGCCCAGAACAAAAAGCAAAATGCCATGACTTTACGCCAGAGCAAGAATGTCTGGTGATGTCGCAGGCGATTCCAAAATATCCAACTTTGCAGTTTGGTTGGCCACAATATTTAAAAGTATCGAAAGCTTTTGAAAAGTTTGTGCCCGATGTGGTCCATATTGTGACCGAAGGGCCGTTAGGTTTAACCGCCATGCAGGCTGCTAAGGCAAAAGCTATTCCGGTTTCTAGTGGCTTTCATTCGCCATTTCAAGACTTTAGCCGATTCTTCGATTTGGCTTTTTTGGTTAAACCGATTCAAAAATACCTGTGCTGGTTTCACAACAATACTCAAGTGACTTGTGTGCCAAGTAAAGATACCCAAGAAGCATTACGCGGTTTTGGTATTACTTGCCCACTAGTTGTTGTTGGGCGCGGCGTAGATACAACCAGATTTTCACCAAAGCATCGCTCTGAAAATTTGCGAAAGCAATGGGATGCCGATGAGAATACTCGCGTTATGCTTTATGTGGGGCGTTTGTCTCCTGAAAAAGAAGTGCAAGTGCTCATTGATAGTTATGCCAACTTACAAACTGTCCAGCCCCATAAAACGAAATTGGTTATTGTGGGAGATGGCCCAGATTTTGCTCGTTTAAAGTCATTACCTGAAGCGAAGGGTGTTATCTTTACCGGAAGTTTGAGAGGTCAAGATTTGGCGGCTGCCTACGCGAGTGCAGATGTATTCGTATTTGCGAGTCAAGTTGAAACGTTTGGTAACGTAGTTTTAGAGGCAATGGCAAGCGGTTTGCCAGTTATAGCGTATGATTATGCATGTGCACATCAATACTTAACACATGGTGTGAATGGCTGGTTAAGCCCACTTGGACAAAAAAGCCACTTTATACAACAAATTTATCAGCTTCCTTCAGTACAACAACTTAGAGAAATGGGCGTACAAGCCTGTCATAAAGTACAGCAAAGCGGTTGGCAACTTCCGGTTCAGCAATTGGAGCAGGCATTTTATCAGGTAGTGAAGGAGCCCTCGGTGGACTTCACCTAAGTATCCTAAAATAGGAGAATGACCATGAAATTTAAGAATGCAAAAATAAAAATACTCGATTTAGATTTAAGAGGCTGTTTATATCTTAACAATTTCTCTCACTCACAGCGTGTTGCCCTTTTCTTCAAAATCATCAGTCGTGTGGGTGACGGCCCTTTTTGGTATCTAATGCTGGCAATCGTGTGGGGGATGCAAGGCATCACCTATAGCCTGCAAATCATCTACTTGTTATTAGGTGGTTCTGTTGGGACTGCGATCTATAAATTTTTAAAACATAAGACAACACGACCTCGTCCTTATCAAGTGCATCAAGTGATTGTGCTCGGTGAAAGACCACTTGATCACTTTAGCTTTCCATCGGGCCATACGCTTCATGCGGTCATGGTGACGATTGTGTTGGGTTATATCCAGCCAGCTTTACTTGCGGCGATGTTTCCTTTCATGGTGCTTGTAGCCTTGTCTCGTATGGTGCTTGGTCTTCATTACCCAAGTGATGTGATTGTTGGTGCACTTATTGGTGCAGCAGTCGCGAGTATGATCATCTTTATGGCTCCACTATTGAACATCGCTTTATAAGTATCGGTAATTTTTATCAGCTTAAGCTATCGATTAGGTTTGTGGATTTGCTAAAGTACACAGTTCGTGATTTAGCAGATTAAACAGATAGGAGCCGCTATGGGCTTACGTTGGACAGATACGATTGATATTGCCATTGAATTGTCAGAAGCACATCCAGAAGTTGATCCGCAATGGATTCGTTTTACCGATTTACATGCATGGGTGTGCGCATTACCAGACTTCAATGATGACCCAAATAAATCGACAGAAGGATTGCTAGAAGGGATTCAAATGGCCTGGATAGACGAAGTTCGCTAAAAACAGTAGAAAAAATCGCAACTTTTACACATTCAAAGCTGATTATTGCCTATGACATCGGTATAATGCGGCAAATTTTTTAATGTTTAAATTTTAAAATAAAGGAGCCACTCATGGCTATTGAACGTACTTTGTCTATCGTAAAACCTGATGCAGTTTCTAAAAACCACATCGGTGATATTTTTGCTCGTTTTGAAAAAGCGGGTTTAAAAATTGTTGCGACTAAAATGAAACACCTTTCTCAAGCTGATGCTGAAGGTTTCTATGCTGAGCATAAAGAACGTGGTTTCTTTGGTGACTTAGTTGCATTCATGACTTCTGGTCCAGTTGTAGTATCTGTTCTTGAAGGCGAAAATGCAGTTCTTGCACACCGTGAAATCTTAGGCGCTACAAACCCTAAAGAAGCTGCTCCTGGCACTATCCGTGCTGACTTTGCTGTAAGCATCGACGAAAATGCTGCTCACGGTTCTGACTCAGTTGCTTCTGCAGAGCGTGAAATTGCTTACTTCTTTGCTGACAACGAGATCTGCCCACGCACTCGTTAATCGAAAGCATTCAAACCAGATAAGTGGTATACTACTTATCTGGTTTTTTTATTCTCTCAAGAGAATATTGTTTGATTCTTGAACAATATCTTCAGTTTTTTGACATGGTTTAGGTAAATACACATGAGTTCTGCAGAGGTCGTTTCATCTGAAAATCTTGATGGACAGCAGCAATCTTCGTCCACGCTGGTCATCCCTGCTGCCGAAAATAAAGTGAATTTACTCGGCATGTCTCGTACTGAGTTAGAAAAATTCTTTGAAGATATTGGTGAGAAAAAGTTTCGTGCTGGTCAGGTGATGAAATGGATACATCAATACTTCATTACTGATTTTGCTGAAATGACCAATATTTCAGGGAAATTGCGTGCGAAGCTTGAACAAATTTGTGAAATCAAAGCTCCTGAAGTGGTTCACCGTCACTATTCAAAAGATGGTACACGTAAGTGGGTTTTTCGTGTGGGCGATGGTGCAGGTTCTTTAGTTGAAACTGTATTAATTCCTGCCGAAGATAAAACAGGCTTGCGTAAGACTTTATGTATTTCTTCACAAGTCGGTTGTGCATTAGACTGCTCATTTTGTTCAACAGGCAAACAAGGTTTCCAACGTGATTTAACGCCAGATGAAATCATTGGACAACTTTGGATGGCAAACTATTCTTATATGGAAGAAGTGCCCGTTGCCGAGCGCGAGCGTTCAGTGACCAATGTCGTGATGATGGGTATGGGTGAACCATTACTCAACTATGATGCAGTATTAAGCTCAATGCAGATTATGCTTGATGACTTTGCTTATGGCATGTCTAAGCGTCGTGTGACTTTATCAACATCAGGTGTTGTACCTAAAATTGACCAACTTGCAAAAGACATTGATGTTGCTTTAGCAATTTCTTTACATGCGCCAAATGATGAATTACGTAATGAATTAGTGCCAATTAATAAAAAATATCCATTGGCTCAGTTGATTGCAGCATGTCAGCGTTATATTGCCAAAGATGGTAATGAAAGTACGCGTAAACATGTGACTATTGAATATGTGATGTTAGAGGGTGTAAATGATCAGCCTGAACATGCACAGCAAATGATTAAATTATTAAAGAACCTACCAAGTAAAATTAATTTAATTCCATTTAACCCGTTCCCGCATGCACCATATGGTCGCTCGAGCCGAAATCGAATTATCTCGTTCCAAAAAACTTTGTCTGATGCTGGATTTGTGTGTACGATTCGTCAAACACGTGGTGATGATATTGATGCTGCATGTGGACAGTTAGTCGGTCAAGTGGCCGATAGAACTCGTCGTGCTGAACAGTGGCAGAAGAAAGTCACACAGCGTCAAGAGATTTTGCGTACACAGGGATAAAATTGAGGGCAGGCTTTGAGTACTCCAAAGTTAAAAACGGTATTATGGATGGGGGTTGCAGTTGCATTTCTGGTAAGTGGTTGCCAGACAACGCATGTGCAAAAGAAAGACCCAGAAAAAGCGGTAAAAGTGCGTACACAACTTGCTGCTGAACATATCCGTTCGGGTGACTTGGATTCGGCAAAGCGAGCTCTTGATCAAGCTTTAAGTGTAGATAGCCGCGATGCAACGGCAAATATGATGATGGGCATTTTGCTACAGCAAGAAGGTAGTAAGCCGAACTTAGAAAAAGCAGAACACTACTTTAAACGAGCAATTTCATCTGAACCAGATAATGCTCAAGCACATAATAACTATGGTACGTACTTGTATCAAATGGAACGCTATAATGATGCGATCGAGCAATTTCGTATTGCTGGCACAACATTAGGTTATGACCAACGCTATCAGGCGTTAGAAAATCTAGGGCGTATTTATTTAAAATTGGGTGATGTTGCGAATGCTGAAAAAACATTCAAACAAGCACTCCTTGCTAACCGCGACTCTTATATTTCAATGTTAGAGTTAGCGGAAATTTTTTATTTGCAGCAGCAGATTCCGGCTGCTACACAAATGTATGAGCAATATGTTCATACAGTGGGGCAGAAAAATCAGGGTGCAAGAGCACTTTGGATTGGTCTAAGAGTGGCTCGAGCCAATGCGGATAAAATGGGAATGCAAGTGTTAGTAAACCAGTTACGTGCTTTGTTCCCGGAAAGTCCAGAATATCAACGTTATTTGCAATTACAGTATAGTACTGAGGCCGTATGGAAATAAATCCTAATTCACAGCAGCCAACTGGCTCAAGCTTACCGACTTCTGCTTTAGGAAATATTCAACGTCCTGGTGAGTATTTACGTCAAATTCGAGTTGCTCAGAATAAAGAGTTAGGGCAAGTTTCTTCAGATTTAAACATGCCGGTTAAGACTCTAACTGCTTTAGAGCAAGATGATTACAAGTCATTGCCAGAAGCGACTTTTATTAAGGGTTATTACCGTTCATATGCAAAATATTTAAATACAGATGCGACGGCAATTATTCAGCGCTTCGATGAAATTTATGCAAATGATACCGGGCTTTTACCAAACCATGCCTTAAACAACTCACCGATTAAAATCATGGGTAAACTCCCTGGTTCTAATAGTGACCGTAATAAGAAATGGTTGAAGCGAGCACTTCTTGCAGTCGTGATTATTGCCGTTGTGTCATTGATTGTCATGGGTATTCAAAAATGGACTTCTAAGAAGGAAGATGCTGATTTACCTAAAGTAAATCAATCTAGTGTTGAAGTTTTACCTATGAAAGGAAATGCCACCTCAACAGTGGGTGATCAATTGGTGCTAAACTTTAACCGTCCAACGTCTGTTCATATTGTTGATGCAACAGGTAAAGTTTTGGCGACAGGCCGTCAGTCATCAACTTTAAACTTAAATGGCGAGTCTCCATTTCAGATTCGTCTTGATGATGCAACTGCGGTGTCATTAAGTTTAAACCAAGAACAGATTTCATTGTCTCCATATACGGTAAACGGTAAAGCTGAATTCCGTTTATCCCGCTAATACCATGAGTTGAGCGATACAATGATAGAGAACCCAATTAAACGTCGACCAACACGCAAAATTCGTGTTGGGTCGGTGTATGTCGGTGGCGATGCACCTATTAGTGTGCAAAGTATGACAAACACTGAAACTTGCGATGTTGATGCAACTGTTGCTCAGATTGAGCGTTGCGTTGATGCAGGTGCTGATATTATGCGTGTTTCGGTCCCATCTATGGAGGCTGCTGAGGCATTTGGCGCAATTCGTAAGCGCGTTACAGTACCATTAGTGGCTGATATTCATTTTGACCATAGAATTGCTTTGGCAGTTGCAGATTATGGTGCAGACTGTTTGCGTATTAATCCGGGTAATATCGGGTCAGACCAGAAAGTTCGTGAGGTTGTTGCTGCGGCACGTCATCACGGTATTTCAATGCGTATTGGTGTGAATGCGGGTTCTCTAGAAAAAGATTTACAGAAAAAATATGGCGAGCCTACTGGGCAAGCACTTCTTGAATCAGCTTTACGTCACATTGATATTTTAGACCGCCTTGATTTCCATGAGTTTAAAGTTAGTGTAAAAGCCTCAAATGTGTTTTTAACCATGGATGCTTACCGCTTACTTTCTCAGCAAATTGATAATCCATTACACCTTGGTGTTACCGAAGCGGGTATTTACCGTACGGGTACTGTGAAATCAGCGATTGCCCTTGGCGGATTATTGATGGAAGGTATTGGCGATACAATGCGTATTTCGCTTGCTGCCGAACCAGAAGATGAAATCAAGATTGGTTTTGATATCTTAAAATCGCTTGGTCTACGTTCTAACGGGATTAACTTTATTGCTTGTCCGAGTTGTTCGCGCCAAGAATTTAACGTTATTCAAGTGATGCAAGCTTTGGAAGAACGTTTAGAAGATATTCGTACTCCAATGGATGTGTCAGTGATTGGTTGTAAGGTAAATGGCCCGGGTGAAGCAAAAGAAGCTGATATCGGGGTTGTTGGGGCTGCGCCTCGCTCACTGGTTTATCGTAATGGTGAGAAAAGCCATTTAATCGATACCGATCAATTGGTTGATGAAATCGAAACAATGGTTCGTCAACGTGTCCAAGAGCTTGAAGAAGCTAAATCTAAAGAAATTATTCGTAGTTCATCATGAGTTCAATTGTCGCAATCAAAGGTTTTAATGACGTCTTGCCAACGCAAACAGTAGCGTGGAGACGTCTTGAGCAACATTTAGCATCGTTAATGGATGCTTATGGGTATCAACAAATTCGTTTACCAATCGTTGAACAAACGGGCTTGTTTAAACGTGCTATTGGTGACGCCACTGATATTGTTGAAAAAGAAATGTACACCTTTTTTGACAAAGGCAACCCACCAGAGTCATTAACCTTACGTCCGGAAGGTACAGCAGGTTGTGTTCGCGCCTTGGTTGAACATAACTTGTTACGCGGTGCTACACCACGTGTGTGGTATATGGGACCTATGTTCCGTTATGAAAAACCACAAAAAGGACGTTACCGTCAGTTCCATCAGTTTGGTGTGGAAACTTTTGGCGTTGCGACTCCTGACATTGATGCTGAATTGATTATGTTGACAGCTCGCTTATGGAAACGTATGGGCGTTGCTGATAAGGTTCAGCTTGAGTTGAATACTTTGGGCGAAACTGATGAGCGTACAGAATATCGCAATGCATTAGTTGCTTTTTTAAATGAGCATAAAGATGCGTTGGATGAAGATTCTCAGCGTCGCTTAACAACAAATCCATTACGCATTTTAGATTCTAAAATTGAATCTACTCAGAAAATTTTGGAAAATGCACCGAAATTGCATGATTTCTTAAAAGAAGATAGTTTGGATCATTTTAAGCAGTTACAAGATTATTTAACTGCTGCTGGTATCCAGTTTGTAATTAACCAGAAGTTGGTACGTGGTCTGGACTATTACAACAAGACTGTTTTTGAATGGACGACTACAGCGCTCGGTTCGCAAGGCACAGTATGTGCGGGTGGACGCTACGACGGTTTAGTTGGCCAATTAAAAGGTAAGCCAGATCAATCTGTACCAGCTGTTGGTTTTGCGATGGGTATGGAGCGTTTATTGCTTCTGCTTGAGCAAGTTGAACAAGCTGAAGTTATTCGCGATTGTGAAGTCTTTTTGGTTGCAGAACCTGCTTATCAAACAAATGCTTTGATTTTAGCGGAACAATTACGTGACCAGTTAGAAGCTGCAAATAGCAGTATTCGAATCAAAACAGGTTCACAAGGCAGCATGAAAAGCCAGATGAAAAAAGCTGATCAGGCTGGAGCAATCTTTGCTTTGATTTTAGGGGAACGAGAGTGGGAAGCACAGCAGTTTGCTATTAAAGAGTTAGCAACAGCTGAACAGTCACAAGTCGCAATTGCTGACCTCGTACCATTTTTAATCCAAAAATTTACAAAATAAACTGAACATCTGGAAAAGGACAATCACATGAGCTTAAGTGATGAAGAACAATTCGACAGCTTAAAGTCGTTCGCCAAAAAATATGGTTCTGCCATGATTAGCGGAATTCTCATTGCGTTGATTGCCTTTTTTGGATGGACATACTGGCAAAAAAAGAATCTGGCAACTAGTCAGGTAGAAACTGCAAAAGTACAGCAGTTAATGGATGAGGCAAATGCGAGTGCCGATAATCCGAATGCTTTAAGTTCAGTAACTGCATCAGCAGATAAAATTGTAAAAGATGATATCGACTCTGTTCAGGCCATACAGACTCAGTTTGTATTAGCAAAATTAGCCTATGAAAAACAAGATTATGCTGCTGCTGAAAAAGCCTTAAAGAAAGTTGAAAATTCAAAAGTTAAAGATGAAGGTTTGATTCAGGTTGTAAAATTGCGTTTAGCAGATGCACAATTGGCGCAAAACAAATATGATGAAGCACTAAAAACTCTGTCTGGTAACGTCGATCCTGCATTTAAAGCAACGGTAGAAGAGTTACGTGGTGATATCTTTGTTGCTAAGAAAGATGTTGATTCTGCTAAAAAAGCGTATCAGGCAGCTTGGAATTCGTTACTAGAACGTAAACAAGAGCGACAAATTTTACAAATTAAACTCGAAAGTGTTGGCGTTTTAGTTGAAGATCCACAGATTGAGCGCCCAATTTTGGAAACACAGGTGGAAGAGTCTTAATGAATCAGAAATTCAAACTGCCTTTGGCAATTGCAATCGCATCGGCTGTACTGGTGGGATGTTCTAGTAATAAAGTAAAAGAAGTTAAACCAAATCCTCTACCGAAATTGACCGAGTCGAAAAAGACCTTAACGCCAGTGTTTTCGCGTAGTGTTTCTTCTACTGATAAAGCTGATCCATTACGTTTGCAACTTGATGCAAATGATGGTGTGGTTTTCACTCTTGATCCAAAAGGTGAAGTAGCTGCATATCGTGGTAAACAACGCATTTGGGAAAAGAAAGTCAGCAAATTAGGCTTGAGTTCTGGTGTTGAAGCTGCTGAAGGAATTGTTGTTGTTGGTAACAGTAAAGGTCAACTCTTTGCACTAGATCAGGCAACAGGCGAACAGAAGTGGACTGCACAGTTATCCGGCGCATTATTAAGCCCGTCATTGGTTCAATCTGGACGTGTTATTACCATTGCGAATGATGGTACTGTATTTGCGCATGATGCTACTTCAGGCCAACAAGTTTGGGCTTATAAGTTACCGAATGTCCAATTTAGTTTGCGTGGTCAGGCATCACCAGTGAGCCTTGATCCTCGTACTGTATTAATTGCTTCTGCGAATGCATATGTTTATGCAATTGATACCATTAGTGGTATTCCGCGTTTCCAACGTCGTGTTGCAGTAAGTGAAGGTCGTTCTGATATTCAACGTTTAATTGATATCGATGGTGATCCTACTGTAGCTGGACAGTTTATGGTAACGACCAGTTTCCAAGGTCAAGTGACTGTAACCGATCTTGCTTCTCAACGTGTTGTTTGGAGTGAAGATTCGAGCAGTACTAAACGTCCAGAAGTTTATGACAATAAAGTATTTGTCTCTTCGACAGATGGTAAGTTAACAGCTTACGATTTAGCGTCTGGTGAAAAAATCTGGGAAAATGATAGTTTGTTAAACCGTCATTTAAGTAATCCAGTTGTGCTGGGACAAGATCTTGTTGTAGGTGATTTAGATGGCGTATTACATCTTGTTGAACCAACAACAGGTAAGTTAATTGGTCGTTCAAAAACAAGTGGTGAAGTTAATACATTACGTGTTATCGAGAATCAACTTTATGTTTCGACCCGAAAAGGCGATTTAAGTATTTGGCAGAATCGTTAATTTCGTTCGCTTGTGCTAAAATAAGCGCTTAACAAATTATGCTGTTAAAAATATCGGGGTGTTTGAATTAAATCAGTTCAAAGCCCCGTCTTTTATTATGGTCATCTCTGACCTTAAAATATATCTCCTGTACTGTTTTTAATGCTCATGCCATGAGATATGGCTGGTCTTGAATTAAGGTTATTGTATGAAACCCGTTATTGCGCTCATTGGTCGTCCGAATGTCGGAAAATCAACGTTATTTAACCAGATTACCAAGAGTCGTGATGCACTTGTAGCCGACTTCGCGGGCCTGACTCGTGACCGTAAATATGGTGATGCGACTTATCAGAATAAGTCTTTCATTGTCGTTGATACTGGCGGTATTGGTGAAAATGAGGGCGGTATTGATAACTACATGGCCGAGCAGTCAAAAACAGCAATCAATGAAGCAGATATCATTATTTTTGTGGTTGATGCTCGTGCTGGTTTATTGGCTTCAGATGAGCAAATTGCCCGTGAACTACGTACTTTGGGCAAGAAAATTTATCTTGTTGCGAACAAGGTAGATGGCGTTCATGCAGAAGCGGCTTTGGTTGAATTCTACAAACTTGGTATGGGTGAACCTTTACAAGTTGCTGCCAGCCATGGTCGTGGCGTACAGCAAATGCTTGAAGATGTTCTTGAGAATGTTCCTGAAGACGAAAGTGAAGAAGAACATGACAAAGCAACAGGTTTACGTTTAGCCATTATTGGTCGTCCAAATGTTGGTAAATCTACCTTGGTCAATCGATTACTTGGCGAAGATCGTGTAGTAGCATTTGACCAACCTGGTACAACCCGCGATTCGATTTATATTCCTTTTGAACGTGATGGCCGTCAATACACATTAATTGACACAGCTGGTGTGCGTCGTAAGGGTAAAGTAGAAGAAATGATTGAGAAATTCTCAATTGTGAAAACGCTACAAGCAATTAAAGATGCGCATGTGGTTGTGGTAGTTCTCGATGCTCGTGAAGGGGTTGTTGAGCAAGATTTGCATTTAATTGGTTATGCGCTTGAAGCTGGGCGTGCCATGATGATCGCCATTAATAAATGGGATAACATGACCGAATATGATCGCAAACAATGTAAATTGGATGTTGATCGTCGTTTTGACTTTATTCCATGGGCGAAAGTGCACCTTATTTCAGCATTGCATGGTACGGGTGTAGGGGATATGTATCCAACTATTCACCGTGCTTATGATTCATCGCATTTAAAAGTTTCACCTGCGAAATTAACCCAAATTTTGAATGATGCTACAGATGCACATCAACCGCCAATGGTGAGTGGAAAACGTATTAAAATGCGTTACGCGCATATGGGTGGACAGAACCCACCAACGATTGTGATCCATGGTAATAAGGTTGATAAGACTCCTGCGGATTATCGTCGTTACTTAGAAAACGTGTTCCGTAAAGTATATAAACTTGAAGGTACACCAGTTCGTATTGACTTTAAAACTTCTGAAAACCCGTTTGAAGGTCGTAAGAGTCAAATTGATGAACGTACTGCTGCGCGTCGTCGTCGCTACATTCAGAAATTTAAAAAAGCAGAGAAAAAATTTAATCGTTAAGCTTTTTAACGTTCAAAAACCCAAAGTTTTCTTTGGGTTTTTTATTGCAAATAAATGAGCACGTGCCAAAAGTTATGAAAAAGTGTGAGTAATAAACGTAATTTTTTGTAAATTTTATAACGAATGCTATAATCAGCATCTTTATAAAATAATTTATATTTCGACAGAATAACGCGGCTTAGGGTTCATTTTTTAGCATGGTAACATTACATCTTGCTCAGCTTATATTTACACATGCTCAGCCCTCCTATGCAGCTCTAGAGTGCATCCCCGCTATGCAGCGTAGACGGTTATCGCCTTTAGCTAAACTTGCTTTAAATAGCGCGATCGGTGCATTAGATGGTAATAAAGCTGATTATATTGTTTGGGTGTCAAAATATGGTGATGAGGCCAAAACTTTAAATATCTTAAAAGATGTTTTAAATGAACAAACTCCATCACCTACACAATTTTCAACGTCTGTTCATAATGCAATTTCTGGGCTTTATTCTATTTTATGTCAGGATGATACTCCCTCTACAAGCTTAAGCTGTTCATGGACTGAAAGTTTGATTGAGGCGTATGCACTTTTAAAGTCAATGACTGATATCAAGCGGGTTTTAGTCGTTGCTTATGATGAGCCATTACCTAATATTTATGCTGAGGCAGTTGATTTTCCTGCCTACGCAATGGCTACTGTCGTTACTCTAGAGCAACCTAATTTACAAATTGCTGCGTGGATGCATACAGATGAAGCAGATGCTCCTGCTTTTGCTCATTTTTGGCAGGATGCTGACCAGTTAACATCTGCATTTGGGTGGAACAAATGCTAAATCTTAAAAACCTCAAGCAAAAAAGTAATTATTGCTGGCGTGTAGCTGCTACTGGTTTTAGTTTTGCCAGTTTTGGGCTGGGTGGTATGGCAATTGCCTCAGTGATTGCACCAGTACTAAATGCGACAACCTCTGATTCTGAAGAGCGTCAGCAGCGTGCACAAAATGTGATTAAACATAGTTTTAAAGGCTTTACCGAAATGATGGTCAAACTTGGCATCATGACTTATTCGGTAGAAGGCTTGGAAAAGCTACAAAATAGTCGTCAAGAGTTAGTGATTGCCAATCATCCGACTTTGATTGATGTTGTAGTACTAATTGGTATGATGCAGCAGGCTAATTGTGTCGTGAAGCAGTCTCTTTGGTCGAACCCATTTACTAAAGGACCCGTACAAAGCGCAGGCTATATTTTAAATGCAGGTTCTCAGCAGTTTGTTGAAGACTGTGTAAAGCGTCTAAAAGAAAACAATGCGGCTTCTCTTTTAATTTTTCCGGAAGGAACGCGCACTGAAAAAGGGATGACCCTCAACGGGTTTCAGCGAGGCGCAGCCAATATTGCCATTCGCGCAAATGTACCAATTCGTCCAGTAATTATTACCTGCACACCATCTACATTAACTAAGAATGAAAAATGGTATCACGTACCATCTCAACCATTTCATATCGAGGTTAAGGTTTTAGATGCGGTACAGGTATCAGATTTGTTAGACGATTTAACAGTAGGACCTAAACAAGTTCGTCAGTTAAGTCGTAGTTTTTATAAAATTTTTGATGAAGAGTTATCTTGAAATGAGCAATCTTGCTGATGAACTAAAGCAAATGATTATTGATGTTTTGGCACTTGAAGATATCACTATTGCGGATATTGATACAGAAGCGCCACTATTTGGAGAAGGTTTAGGATTAGACTCGATTGATGCACTTGAGTTGGGACTAGCTTTGAAAAAGCGTTACAACATTCATTTAAATGCAGAGTCGGATGAAACCAAACAGCATTTTAAATCAATCCAGAGTTTGGTTGCTTTAGTTGAAGCACAACAGAAGTCATAAGGAGCGTGATGATGTTATCTCAAGAGCAAGTATTAACTAAACTCCGTGAATGGATGGAAGATTTGTTTGAAATTGAACCGGAGTCTGTTCAACTCGATTCGAACCTTTATTCAGACCTTGATGTCGACAGTATTGATGCGGTTGATTTAGTTGTAAAAATTAAAGAGTTAACAGGTAAGCAAGTAAAGCCTGAAGACTTTAAAAATGTGAGAACCGTACTTGATGTTGTGACGGTTATTCAGAACATGACTGCTGAATGAAGTTTATTCTTAAAGGGATAATAACAGCACTTTTTGTGCTGTATCCCTTTATTGTGGGTTGGAGTTTGACACATGGTCAATTCATTTGGGTAAGCCTATTACTCATCGGGTTGGGTGTCGTCAGACTTTTTGGTAAAGGTAACTCTTTATTATGGCCTTTAACCGGTTTTGCTATTGTTTGTGGCAGTCTGAGCTTATTGTCACATAATCATGCGTGGTTAAAGTTATATCCAGTCGGTATGAGTTTAGGCGCATTAATTATTTTTTCGCTGACACTCATCAAGCCGCCGTCTATGATTGAGCGCTTTGCCCGACTGGTTGAACCTGATTTACCTGATTCTGGGGTGCAGTGGACCAGACAGGTGACTAAAGTTTGGTGTGTTTTCTTTTTTTGTAATGCACTGATTGCTTTAAGCACTGTGCTTTTTACCTCAACTCAGGTTTGGGTCATTTATAATGGCTTTATTTCTTATGTGCTGATGGGTATTTTGTTCCTTGGTGAATTTATTTTGCGTAAGCGACATCAGCGTTTACATTCTTCAAATCATTAATTAAAAACTATGTATTGCCATTTTCAGAAATTCATCGATTCAGCTCAGCCACTTTGTATAGACGGTGCTCTGCACTCGACCAGTTTTAATTACTTTTGGCAGGATGTAGCCTTACAAGCTGCTGCAATTGCTCAAATGGAAAATCTAACTTGGGCTTTATGGGAAGCAGATAGCTATGAATTTCTGGTTTTATTCTTTGCTGCTTTGCTAGCGAAAAAACAAGTACTTTTACCACCAAATCGAGTACGTGAACTAGAACAAGATTTTGCAGGACAGCAGATTTATTTTTTAAAGCGCCAAGAAGTTGGAGAGGTTGTTCCTTTATCTTTAACGTTAGACGATGCTTTTTTAGAGCAGGCGCAACTCTATTTTTATACATCAGGTTCAACAGGGGAACCCAAAAAAATTCCAAGGACACTCAAACAATTACTCAACGAAGTTCAAGGGTTAAGTCAAAGCTTTAGTTTTGATGAACAGGCAATCGCGGTTGCAACGGTTAGTCATCAACATATTTATGGATTACTGTTTAAATTACTGCTACCACTTGCTACTGGTCGAAGTTTTTATGTGCCTCAAATGGCATTCCCAGAAGATGTGGTACAAGCTCAAAAACAGTTAGAAACGTTGGGATTAAGCAATTATTTGATCTCGAGTCCTGCATTATTAAAACGTTGGACAACCGATGTCGTTTTACAACACTGTCAAAAGGTCTTTAGTTCTGGTGGCAAGCTAGAAAGTGGTGTTCGCCCTTTCTTAAATCGTCCGATTATTGAAGTTTTGGGAAGTTCGGAAACTGGTGGTATTGCCCATCGTGCTAAAGATGAAGATGCTTGGATTGCATTTAGTAATGTGGCTATTCGCATTGAAGACCAACAGCTTATGGTCAAGAGTAATCACGCCTTTGAAAATGATTGGATTACCACAGGTGATGGCGCCGCATGGACAGATGCAACATGTCAGACCTTTAAGTTGATGGGGCGTACAGATCGAATTGTAAAACTTGAAGAAAAGCGCTTGAGTCTAGACGCTATTGAACAAAGTATTCAGGCGCTAGATGTCGTAAAACACTGTCATGTATTGGTACTTGAACATGAGCAACGTCAAATATTGGGTTGTATTGTTGTTCTGACAGAACAAGCTCGTGAGCAGTTACAACAGCACGGTAAGTCAGTTTTTGTCAGCCATTTAAAACAACAATTAAAAGACAGCTTGGAAACAATCGCGATTCCTCGCCAATGGCGTTTCCTCAGCCAGTTACCACAAAATACTCAGTCCAAACTCAATAAAAACTATTTGAAAACTCTATTTAAGCCTATGTTACAACCCGTGGTGCTGTCACAGTCTCAAAATTCAGATGACTATATTTGGGAGTTGGAATTTCCACCTGAGTTAGCTTGTTTTAAAGGGCATTTTCCAACACAACCGATTTATCCTGGGGTGGGGCAAATAGGTTTTTTACAACACTTTGCTAAATCAATTTGGTCTGATTTGAGCTGGTGTCAGGGATATGAACAGTTAAAATTTCAAAACCTGATTCGTCCGTATGCTGTGGTACAACTCAAGCTTGCTCGAAAAGAGCATAAAGTGAGTTTTGAACTACGTGATTCAGAACAGATTCTAGCTTCAGGGCGATTATTATTTGCTTTGCAAACGCAAGTAGAGGGTTAAAAATGCAGTCCAATTACGGCTTTGTTGTTCCGGTTTATAATCATCCACATTATTTAGCAGATTTAATTTCTTATCTGGACAGATTTCATCTACCGATTGTGTTGGTCAATGATGGAAGTGATGATGCTTGTAGCCAAATTTTAAAAGCATTGGCAGAGCAATATTCTCAAATTCATCTTATTGAGCATGATGTGAATAAGGGTAAGGGACAAGCCGTAATGACTGGTTTACGTGCAGCCTATGAGCTTGGTTTAACTCATGCATTACAAATCGATTCGGATGGTCAACACTGCTGGGACGACATTCCAAAATTTATTGAGCAGTCTCGGCAGCATCCAGATGCAATGGTAATTGGTCAGCCGTACTTCGATGCCTCTATTCCTAAAAAGCGCTTATATGGCCGTTACATCACCCATTTTTGGGTGTGGTTAAATAGTTTGTCTTTTGAAATTAAAGACAGCATGTGTGGGTTTCGCGTGTATCCGCTTGAGAGCACGATAAAAGTGTTAAATAGTGCTAAATTTCAGCCACGTATGGGTTTTGATAGTGAAATTTTAGTGCGTTTAAAATGGGAAAATACTCCTTTTATTAATGTACCAACACCTGTGGTTTATCCAGAGCAGGGTATTTCTCATTTTCATGCTTGGCGAGATAACTTAGGGTTAAGTAAAGCGCATGCAACTTTGTTTATGGGTATGCTGATTCGCTTACCGAAGCTATTAAAACAAAAGCTGCAAGGTTAATTATGACAGATTCAGCGTCACCAAAATGGAACGATATTAAAGAGCGAGGCGGTATGTTGCCCCTTATGCTGATGTTATGGTTTTACCGTTTTGGTGGACGTTGGTTATGCAAGTTGGTGATGTACTTCGTTATTATGTGGTACTGGTTATTTGCTACCACAGCAAGACAGGCTTCCTTACTTTATTTACAAAAACTGCATCATTTTGCTGGATCACAGTCGCCGTTTAACCAACAACCAAATTGGACAAACAGCTATACGCATTTCATGCAATTTGGCGAATGTATTTTAGATAAGATTGAGGGCTGGTTAGGTAATATTCCTGAGCAGGAACTGCAAGTTTTTGGACATGAAAACTTCTCTCAACATTATCAAAAAGGTGCTCTGATTATTGTCTCTCACTTTGGCAATATTGAATTGCTTCGCGCCATTAAGTCAGAGCATCCACAGAAAATTAATGTGCTGGTTTACCAAAAGCACGCGACAAAATTTAATGAGTTTTTGAAAAAACTAAATGATAAGGCGGATGTCTGTCTTTTATCAGTTGATGAGCTGGGTATTGAAACTGCAATGCTGCTGCAAGACAAAATGCAACAAGGTGAGTGGGTCATTGTGGCGGCAGATCGAATTCCTGTGCAGTCAGATCGTGTACAGCATGTTGATTTTTTAGGAGAGTCAGCAGCTTTCCCGCAGGGTGCATGGATTTTAGCAAATTTACTCAAAGTGCCTGTTATTGCGGTGTTTTGCTATAGGGTGCAGCAGCAATTTCAAGTGCATATTCATTCAATTGCTGAGCAGGTGAGTTTACCTCGTGCTCACCGTATTGAAAGTATGCAAACCATAACTAAAACGTACATTGCCGTACTAGAACAGCATTGTCTGCGTGCCCCTTATCAATGGTTTAATTTTTATAATTTTTGGACGAAATAACATGCGTGTGTTAACCGTAGGTGAACAACCACTAAGTATTGAAGATGTCGTTTCTGTAGCCAGAGGCGAATGTCAGGTTGCTTTACCAGAAACGTCTGAGTGGCGTGAACTGATTCAAAAAGGTGCTGATTTTCTCGATCAACTCCTTGAAGAAGAAGGGGTTATCTACGGTGTGACTACGGGTTATGGCGACTCATGTTTAGTTGAAGTGCCATTACATCAGGTTAATGAACTACCGCTACATCTTTCACGCTTTCATGGTTGTGGTTTAGGTGAAAATTTAGATGTAACTACCTCACGTGCAGTAGTCGTGACACGTTTATGTTCATTGGCTCGCGGATATTCTGGCGTGTCGATCGCTTTGCTGGAACGCTTAGTTTGGTTGCTGAATGAAAATGTAATTCCAGTCATTCCATCTGAAGGTTCAGTCGGGGCAAGTGGTGACTTAACGCCGTTGTCTTACATTGCGGGAACTTTAGTCGGCGAGCGTGATGTTTATGTCGATGGGCAAATTGTTCCTGTTGCTCAAGTCTATACTGAAAAGAATATGCAGCCTTTAACGCTCAGACCTAAAGAAGGTTTGGCACTCATGAACGGCACAGCGGTGATGACGGCAATTGCTTGTCTAAACTATAAAAAAGCAGAGCAGATAGCACTTGCTAGTACTTTAATTACTGCTCTAAATGTGTTGGCCTTAGAAGGTAATCCTAGTCATTTTGATGAAGTGCTGTTTGCACAGAAACCTCATCCGGGACAGCAACAGATTGCCAAGCAATTACGTGACTGGCTGAACAGTGAAGTACAAACAGCACATCAAAGTCCGCGTTTGCAAGACCGTTATTCGCTTCGTTGTGCACCACACATCATTGGTGTGTTTGAAGACTCAAAAGTATGGTTACGTCAGTTTATTGAAAATGAACTGAATTCAAGTAACGACAATCCATTGATTGATCCAGTTGGTATGCGTGTATTACATGGCGGTCATTTTTACGGTGGGCACATTGCACAAGCAATGGATAGCTTAAAAATTATGATTGCTAATATTGCTGACTTGATGGATAGACAGATTGCACAACTAGTCGATCATAAAATGAATCATGGTTTACCACGTAATTTAACGGGTGCAACGGCAGAGCGTTTGCCGCTGAATCATGGTTTTAAAGCGGTACAAATCGGGGTATCGGCGTGGACGGCTGAAGCCTTAAAAAACACTTTGGCAGCTTCAATTTTTTCACGTTCAACCGAATGTCATAACCAAGATAAAGTCAGTATGGGAACCATTGCTGCACGTGATGCAAGCCGCGTAATTACCTTAACACAGCAAGTCATTGCAGCTCTTTGCTGCGCCAGTGTGCAGGCGATTCATCTGAAAGGTTTAACCACACAGTTAAGTCCAACATTGCAGGCATTTATGCAATGGACCTTACAAAGCTTTGCATTTGTCGAAGAAGACCGACCATTACAAACCGAATTACAACAGATTGTTGATCGTTTAGACCAACTTGAATTGTTTAATCAACCAGAATTTATGGGATAAGGTGAGCCAATGCATGCAGATGTAATCATTGAAATTCCATTTCATGATGTCGATACCATGAATGTGGTTTGGCATGGACACTATTTAAAATATTTTGAGATTGCGCGCTGCAAATTGCTCGATCAATTTCATTACAACTATATGCAGATGAAAGAATCAGGCTATGCATGGCCTGTGATTGAAAGCCATGTTCGCTATGCATACGGTATTGAGTTTGAACAAAAGATTCGGGTTCGGGCCATTTTAAAAGAATGGGAAAACCGTTTGAAAATTGATTATTTGATTTTTGATGCTGAGTCAGGAAAACGTTTAACCAAAGGTTATACCACACAGGTGGCGGTGAATATTGAAGCCCGTGAAATGTGTTTCCAGTCGCCTCAAGTTTTGTTTGATCGCTTGAATGCATGGTCTGAGTTTCAACCGAAGAGGAATGCGTGATGTCTCAATTCATCAAAACTTTAGGTTTAGGTGCCGCTGTTTGGATGAGCAGTTTAAGTGCGGTCTATGCAGAGCCAACACAGATCACTCAAATTTTTCAGCAACTATCACAGTCTCCTACGGTTCGTGCTGATTTTGAACAGCAAAAAAAATTGCCATCGTTGAATAAAACTTTTGTATCGAACGGCTCTTTGTTGTTCTCAAAATCTTATGGTGTAGCATGGCAAATCAAACGACCTGTGCAAGCAGATTTGATTGTTACCCCAACCAAATTGGTACAGAAAACTCAGCGTACATTTAGCCAAATACAAGTTGATCAATCGCCATATAGTTCAGTCGCGACTTTATTCTTACAGCTCATGTCTGGTAATGAACAGGCTTTGGCAAAGAATTTTAATGTGGTAAGTGCGAATTATAGTCCAGCGGGTTGGAGCATGAGCTTAACTCCGAAAAGTAGCTTGTTTAAAAAGTTATTTGTGCGTGTTGATGCTCAAGGTCAACAGTACGTTAACCAAATCGTGATTACCGAGAAAGCGAATAATTTAACGACCATTCGCTTTAGTCACCAGACTTCTCAACCGACGACTCTAACGGCTGCTGAGCATGCGATTTTCCAACTGGCAAAATAAGTTCACCGCGCTTTGGTTAATTGCTCTGCTACTGATCGCGGTGGGGCTTGGCGTGACGTGGCTGAATAAAGATATTCATATTCAAACCAATATTTTTGCTTTATTGCCTAAAGTACAGCAAGAACCAGAACTTGCACGTACTCAGCAGTACATGAATGAGCAACTTAACAATAAAGTATTTGTCGTTGTAGATGCCAAAGATGAGGCTGCGATACAACAAGCGACTTATTTCTTAACAGCGCAGGCCAAGCAAAGTCAGTTGTGGCAACCGTTGAAGCCACAACTTGATTTTGATCAATTTGCAAAACAGTTGTATCAACATCGAGCAGGTTTGTTGAGTGCTCAAGATCAAGCCTTATTGGAAAAGCAGAATTATGCTGCGCTGACTGAACAAAGCTTGATGCAGATGATGAGTCCAGGCATGCCTGTCACTGCTGAGTCACTTAAGCAAGATCCGCTATTATTATTCCCTCGTTATGCCATGCAGTTGGCAACGCCGTCACAGCAAGATATTGAAATGGAGCAGGGCTTTGCCACAATTCATCATGAGCAAGGTATCTCTCGGCTTTTCGTATTACAGTTGACGCAAAGTCCATACAATATTGATTACCAAGAACAGACCTCTACTTGGATTGAGCAAACTAAGCAGAAGTTAGCTTCAATGGGATTAAAATCTCATTGGACTGGAACTATTTTATTTTCAAATTTTGGAACACAATCGGCTAAACAGGAAATCTCAACCATTGGTGTTGGCTCGACATTGGGCTTAATTTTTCTGGTTTGGTTAGGCTTTCGCTCACTGCGACCTTTGGCGACCGAGTTTATTGCAGTTTCGACTGGAAGCTTTGTGGCGTTTGCGGTCACACATTGGGTGTTTGGTGAAATTCACCTGATGACATTAGTGTTTGGTGCAAGTTTGATTGGTGTCTGTGTCGACTTTTCATTTTATTTTATGGCGATGCAATCGCAGCATAGAAAGCTTGGTGGTTTTCAAATTTTAAAACCACTATTACCAAGTTTGTTTATGGGCTTAATGACCACATTGGTTGCTTACATCTTTTTGAGTTTTACTCCGTTTCCTGGGTTCAAGCAGATTGCAGTCTTTTCAATTGTAGGATTAACTGCGGCGTGGATTAGTAGTGTACTGCTATTACCAAGATTACCTGCACTCAATGCCCAGCCTGCAATAAAAGCACTGTCGTGGATTGGACAAGCACGGTTATGGTTTCAGCAACGGACCACAGTCCGTTATAGCTTGATTGCAGTCATTTTAGCAGTAGGTACGGCGAGTCTTTTCTATCTTAAAAGTAACGATGATATTCGTAACTTACAAGGTATGGACGCGAGCTTAAAACAGCAAGACCAAGCGGTTCGTGAGCAATTTGGCCAGCAACAAAGTAGTGATTATTTTGTGGTGCGTGCAGCATCAGCAAATGAAATGCAGCAACAAGAGCAGCGACTGATTGGACATTTGCAACAGTTACAGTCACAAGGGAAAATCAGTGCATTTCAAGCTTTGGGACAATGGATTCCACCATTGGCAGAGCAGCAAAATAATCTACAACTATTAAGGAATATTCCAAAAGCGACTTTGCAGCAATATGCACAAAGCATGGGGCTAAATGTCGCTGATGTTTTACAGTGGCAACAGCAACTGGTAACACAACCGTTATTAGATTTTTCTGTATTTAAAGATCACCCTTTAGCTTTTTTACAGCCTCAAGCCAATGAACGATTAGTGATGGTGACAGGGGCAAAACAGCCTGAAGTGTTAAAGCAGCTTCAGAATGAGCATATACATTTTCAGCAACCGATTACCGAAATGTCGCAAATGTTTGCTGAACATCGAGTACAGGCTCAACATCTTCTGATTTACGCCTTAATTGGTCTGGCAGTTGGTTTGGCGCTTATTTATGGATTAAGTTCGATTGTGCCTTTGGTCTTGCCAGTCAGCTTGGCATTACTGAGCACTTTTGCTATTCAGGCATGGTTAGGTGTCGAGATTAACCTGTTTAGTATTATGGCAACTTTCCTGATTATTGGGATTGGTGTCGACTATGCAATTTTCTACCGACATGGACATGATCACCCACAAGTAGTTGGAATGGCATTATTTTTATGTATGATGTCGACCTTACTTGGCTTTGGATTACTTTCATTTAGCCATACTTATGCAATCCATTGTTTTGGTTTAACGGTTTTATTCGGGGTTATTTTCTCGTTTATCTATGCGACTTTGTTAACCCCCGCAGATGAAAAACATATTGTAAATTTACAAGACCATTCATAATTTGAATAAATTAAAAAGGAAATTGTGCTATGAGCACTATAGAAAAAATTGACGTCGTGATTATTGGGGCTGGGCCATCAGGTAGTTCTGCTGCTGCACTTCTTCGAAAAAAGGGCTATACCGTTACGGTCATTGAAAAACAGCATTTCCCTCGTTTTTCGATTGGTGAGTCATTGTTACCTCAATCTATGGCATTTTTAGAAGAGGCTGGCTTATTAGAAACAGTCCGTGAGCATGTTGAGCGATATGCTTTTCAATTTAAAAATGGGGCGGCTTTTCTACGTGGCAAACAGCGTAGCTTTTATGACTTTACAGAAAAATTTACCGATGGTCCGGGAACAACTTGGCAAGTTCGCCGTGCAGATTTTGACAATTTGCTAGCAAAACAAGCTCAAGTTTATGGCGCAGACATACGCTTTGGGCATGAGGTTTTAGATGTTGATGTTGCATCTGAACAGCCTGTACTTACAGTAATTGATGAAGAACAACAGCGTTATCAGATTCAAACTAAATTCTTGTTAGATGCGAGTGGCTTTGGGCGAATTTTGCCAAAGTTATTAGATTTAGAGAGCCCATCAAATTTTCCGGTACGACGTGCACTGTTTACCCATATTGAAGATGGTATTACAGATGACCCAGAATTTGATCGTAATAAAATTTTAATTACTGTCCATGAAAAAGATCACCGTGCATGGTATTGGCTGATTCCATTTGCAGATGGACGGGCTTCATTCGGTGTGGTGGCAGAACAAGACTTTTTTGACAAATACACGGTCGAAAATGCTGAAGATAATGAGCCTGAGGCAATGTTTAAACGCATTTTAGCCGATGAACCAAGTTTGTCACATGTATTGCGTCGTGCAAAGTTTGATACACCAGTGCGGACCTTGGTGGGCTACTCAGCAAATGTAAAACACTTGGCAGACCGCAACTATGCGCTATTAGGTAATGCGGGTGAGTTTCTTGATCCAGTTTTTTCATCAGGTGTGACGATTGCTCTTAAATCTTCAAGTTTGGCGGTTCCTTTAGTTGAACGAGTTTTACAAGGTGAGCAAGTCGACTGGTTAGAAGAATATGAAAAACCATTACGCCGCGGCATTCAGGTGTTTCGTGCCTATGTTGAATCATGGTACGAAGGCGAGTTCCAAGATGTGGTGTTCTCGCAAAATCAGAATGAAGGTATTCGCCGTATGATTTCTTCATTATTGGCTGGTTATGCGTGGGATGAAAAAAATCCAATCCATAAAAATGCTAAACGTAGGCTCAGCACCTTGGCAGAATATTGTCGTGAAGGCTTGGCGCAAGAACAGGTACTTGAGGGATAACCATGCAACGCAAATGGGCAACGATATTACTCAGTAGCTTTATATTTTTAAATGGTTGTCAGGTTATGCCACATGCTAAAGGGCTGCAAAGTCCTCTATGGCAGGCTCAGTCTTATCAAAGGCAAGATCAAGTTGAAGTTCAGTGGAAGCAGCAAAGTTTTAGCTTCTTGTTATATCAACAGCAAAAGGGTGCTGTACTGGATATGGTCGCTTTAAGCCTGACAGGGCAGCAATTATTTAAGTTACAGTTTGATGGGCATCGGGTTCATGTTGAACAACGTATTGATCAAATGCGTTTATTGCCTTTTGAGTTTGTGGTGCGTGACCTTTTGTTTGCGACATATCCTCAGTTTTCTCATTTAGGGCAGCAAGCTGTAGAGATGAAACAACAAGCAGACAAGCAGGTTGTTTATATTGAAAAGCAACCTGTGTTGCAGCTTGAACAGGGGCAAGGAAGCATTGAATTGATTAATGAACAAGTCCCTTATACCATGACGCTGAGTTCGATTGAGAACACCTTGCAGACAGAAGAAAGTCCTACGCCATGAAACATTTACCTTTAGAAAATGCAGCCACAATGGCCGTAGGCATACAATTTAGTGTTGGTTTATCTGCATTAGGCTGCGAACTTAATCAAATTAAACAAGCATTACAACAGCCGCAGCAAACCTTGAGTTTACAAGATGATTTAATTACTGATCGTAATGTGTGGGTGGGACAATATACGCATCCATTATGTTCGAGTGTACCTGATGCTTTGCAGTCTGTAGATTCACGTAATCTACGTTTTGCATTAACCGCATTATCTGAAATTGAAACAGAATTAAAAGCTTATACCGCATCCTTTGAAAATAAACGTTTGGCGATTGTGGTGGGCACATCGACTTCTGGTATTGCAGATAATGAATTATTGCTTAAGCAATATTTTCAAGGGCAAACCGATCTATTGACATCCCACTATCCTCAAGAAATGAGCTGTTTAGCGAAAGCATTGCAGCAGTACTTAGGATGGGAGGGGCCCGCCTATACTATTTCAACAGCTTGTTCTTCAAGCGCTAAAGCATTAGCCGCAGGGCAGAGATTAATTCACGCAGATTTAGCTGATGTTGTGCTAGTCGGTGGCGTCGATACCTTGTGTAAGTTGACTCTAAATGGATTTAATAGCCTAGAAAGTTTATCTGAACATATTTGCCAACCCTGTGGTCTAAACCGTGATGGTATTAATATTGGTGAAGCTGCCGCATTCTTTGTTTTAAGTAAAGCATCAGCGCCTGTCATGTTAATGGGTGCTGGTGAATCTATGGATGCATGGCACATTTCGGCTCCGCACCCTGAAGGCAAAGGCGCCGCTTTAGCCATGCAACGTGCATTAGATATGGCACATATTTCAGCTCAAGAGGTGGGTTATATCAACTTGCACGGCACAGCAACTCCACAAAATGACGCAATGGAAATTAAGGCTGTAAGACAAGTTTTTGGTGATTACCAAGTTGCTTTAAGTAGTACAAAACATAAAACTGGACATTGCCTCGGTGCTGCTGGTGCCATAGAAGCTTTTATTTGTGAGCAAGTTTTAAAAGATCAAAATTGGTTGCCTTTACATCAAAGTGTTGAGGTTGATCCAGATTTGGCTGACCAAAACTATGTGAAAGAAGCCGAGTTAACACAGTCCATCCGTTATGTGATGAGTAATTCTTTCGCTTTTGGGGGAAGTAATATTAGTCTTGTTTTTGGAGTAAAGCCCTAGTGAAACTAGATGCAATTCAATATATTCCTCATGAGCAACCGATGGTATTTATTGACCATTTAACCGAGGTTGCAGAAGGGCGGGCGCAAGCAGAACTTACGATTACCCCAGAGCTGATGTTTTGTGAAGCAGAAGGTTTACCGACATGGACAAGCATTGAAATTATGGCACAAACAATTAGTGCTTATTCAGGCTGGCAAGGTCAGCAGTCAAAACAAGCGCCAAAAGTCGGTTTTTTATTGGGAACGCGTAAGTTAAATCTACCGATTCCTTATTTCGCCTTGGGTTCTCGATTGATCATTCAAATAGAACAACAATATTTTCATGAGGGACTTGGGCAATTTTCCTGTGAAATTCAATATGCTGAGCACTGCATTCAGGGAACGTTAAGTGTATTTGAACCAACAGAATCACCATTTGAATAACCACAAAGAATTAGGAATACATTGTGACAAGACGAATTTTAGTAACAGGTTCAAGTCGAGGAATTGGGAAAGCGATTGCATTACAACTAGCAAAGGCAGGTTTTGATGTGACTGTACATGCACGTTCGCGTCAGGCAGAGGCTGAGCAAGTCGTACAAGAGATTCAAGCATTAGGACAAAATAGCCATTATCTAATGTTTGATGTAAATGAACGTCAGACGGTTCAACAAATTTTAGAGCAAGATGTAGAACAGCATGGCGGATTCTATGGCGTTGTATTGAATGCAGGTCTTACTCATGATGGAGCTTTTCCTGCACTTACCGATCAAGATTGGGATGAAGTTATTTCGACTTCCCTAGACGGTTTTTATAATGTATTAAAACCATTAGTTATGCCAATGATTCATTTGCGTAAAGGTGGTCGTATCGTCACCTTATCTTCAGTTTCTGGGATTATGGGTAACCGTGGTCAGGTCAACTACAGTGCTGCAAAAGCAGGTCTGATTGGTGCGACCAAGGCTTTGGCACTCGAATTGGCGAAGCGAAAAATTACTGTAAACTGTGTTGCACCAGGGTTGATCGAAACTGAAATGGTCACCGATGAAGTCAAAGAACATGCACTTAAAATGATTCCGTTGCAACGCATGGGACAGGTCGATGAAGTGGCGAGCGTAGTGAAATTTTTGTGTTCAGATGAAGCCTCGTATGTAACCCGACAGGTTATTTCTGTGAATGGAGGACTCATCTGATGAAACGTGTGGTCGTGACGGGAATGGCAGGAATTACCTCTTTAGGTGAAACCTCCGATGAGATTTTTGCTCGATTTGACGCTGCCAAAAGCGGTATACGCTACATGCCAGAGTGGGAGCAATATGTTGATCTTCGGACCAAGCTTGCTGGCCCTGTTGAAACATTCCATATTCCAAAACATTTTAACCGTAAAGTTACCCGGGGGATGGGGCGTGTAGCGCTCATGTCTGTGGTTTGTGCCGAAACTGCTTTACAAAATGCTGGTTTGCTTGGCCATGAAATTTTGTCTAGTGGCGAAGCAGGTGTTGCTTTTGGTTCTTCTGCGGGTAGCGTAGAGGCCGTGGGTGAGTTTGCTAGCATGTTGCTTCATCAGAGCATGAGTAAGATCAATGCAACCACTTATATTCGTATGATGGCCCACACAAGTGCGGTGAACATGACCGTATATTTTGGTCTAAAAGGCTTAACTTTACCGACCTCAAGTGCATGTACTTCTGGCTCTATGGCCATTGGGCAAGCCTATGAAGCAATTAAATATGGCAAACAACAGGTCATGATTGCGGGTGGTGCTGAGGAACTCAGTGCAGCAGGTGCAGCGGTTTTTGATGTATTGTTTGCGACTAGTGGCATGAATGACCAACCAGAAAAAACACCGCGTCCATTTGATGCCAAGCGAGATGGCTTGGTGATTGGTGAAGGGGCAGGCTGTTTAATTTTAGAAGAATACGAACATGCCAAAGCTCGAGGTGCCCATATCTATGCAGAGGTGATTGGCTACGGTAGCAACACCGATGGTCAACATGTAACTAAACCAGACGCCGAGATGATGGGGCGCTGTATGCAATTGGCACTTAAAGATGCATCTGTAGAGGCTAAAGACATCGCTTATGTAAATGCGCATGGTACCTCAACTGATCAGGGGGATGTGGCTGAAAGTCAGGCGACAGCAACAGTTTTAGGACGTAAACCAATCAGCTCTTTAAAAAGCTACTTTGGACATACGCTGGGGGCGTGTGGAGCTATTGAAGCTTGGCTGAGCATTGAAATGATGAATCGTGGTCACTTTATTCCAACTTTAAACCTAGATGAAATTGATCCATTGTGCGGTGATCTAGATTATATCGTTCAGCAACCGAGAACTTTGGATGCTGACATTATTATGAGCAATAACTTTGCTTTTGGCGGAATTAATACTTCGCTTATTTTTAAACGTGTTAAACAATAAGGAACACAACAATGTTAAATAAAAAACTTTTATTTGTAGCAATGCTAAGTGCGGGTTTTACTGCCACTGTTCAGGCTGGAGATGAAGTACATCAATTAAATTTTAAAGAAGCTGTAGACCGTGCAGTTGCAGATGGGACTTTAGATGGTTCAGTAAAGTTTTATTTAAAGGGTACAAAGTCTGGCGGTAAAATCATTCAAAAAGATGCGGTGACTAATAAAAAGACCAATGGTTTTGGTAAGTCAGCAGCAACGTCTTGTGATTGGGTTTTACGTTCAGCACTGATCCAAATGCAAAATAATGCTAAAACACAAGGTGCAAATGCTGTTACCAATATTGTGAGCTATTTTAAAGCCAATGAAACTACAAGTACGACGACTTACGATTGCTATAAAGGTGCCATGATGGCGGGTGTTACCTTAAAAGGCGACGTGGTTAAATTCTAATTAACTTTAAATAAGGTCGGGATAATGTCTAAACGTCATATTGAAGTCTACATACAGACATTGTCCCAGCTTCTTTTAAAATCTAAACAAGATTTTCCAGACTTCCGTACATTTAATCATTATAAAAAACAGCAAATACATAACATTAGAAACAAGCTCTTAGCACAGAAATTACAAATTACAATAACGGATTTGGAGTTTGCAAAGCATGAGCATGGCAAGCCATATTTATTGAATCACGATTTAGATTTTAATCACTCTCATAGTCAACAATACTATGCTTTAGCGATGAGTCAGCATGTTAAAGATATCGGTATAGACGTTGAAGAGTTAGACCGTAAAGTACGTTTGGAAGCTCTAGCTCAGCATGCATTTCATCCCGATGAATATGCAATATGGCAAAGTCTAGGACAAGATAGAGAATATTGGTTTAAAGTCTGGACGACAAAAGAGGCTGTTCTAAAAGCTTCGGGTCTTGGTATCCGTTTAGATTTAAATACTTTAAATACTCAAGCACATCCTACAGACCGTGGCGGAATATGTTCTCATCCACTGATTGGGACATTTGCTTATCAAAACTTCGTCGTGGGTAATATGATTTTAACAGTGGCGTGGCGCTCAGAATTATCTTGCCGTGGTTTTCAGTTTCCTACAATTCAGCTTCATTCACTTGATGTTTAATAAGCGAAATAGCAGACATAAAAAAACCGCGAATTACGCGGTTTTTTTAGTTTAGAGCAAGCTATAAAATTAAGCTTGACCTTCAACAGCTTGAGCACGTTGCATATTAGCTTCGAACTCTGCATCAAAGTTGATTGGTGTAAGAAGTAACTGTGGGAAGCTACCTTTAGTCACTAAATCATTTACCGCTTCACGTAAGAACGGGAACAAAATATTTGGGCAATAAGCGCCTAAAATATACGGTAAGCGATCTTCTTCGATGTTATCAATCAAGAAAATACCTGACTGAGTAATATCTACAATGAACGCTGTTTCGTTGTCGTTATCGGCTTGTACCACAACTTTTAAAGAAACTTCAAAATGAGTTGGATCAATTTTTTCTGCAGCAGAAGAAAGATTGATATTGAGTTCAGGTTGCCATTGTTTAGTAAAAACCTGCGCCCCAGGAACCTCAAAAGAAATATCTTTTGTATAAATACGCTCTAAAGCTAATTGTGGTTGAACTTGTTGTTCTTCGCTCATTGTTTTTTCCTTAATATGGATGCGAGATTAAGCCAATAATTCGTCGAGTTTACCTTCACGCTCTAAAGCATAAAGTTGGTCAAAACCACCAATAAACTGATCGTTAATAAAAATTTGTGGGACAGTACGATGATTAGTGCGTTGCATTAATTCAACACGTACTTCCGGTGCTTCAACAGAAAGATTTACTTCTTTGTAAGCAACACCTTTACGCTCAAGTAACTGTTTAGCACGAACACAATACGGGCATACAGAAGTTGAGTAAACAATGACATTTGCAGCCATAATAATTCTCCTTAAGCTTTTGGTTTGCTTTTTACAAGAGGTAAGCCTTGTGCTTTCCAGTTACTAATGCCACCATCAAGTCGATAGCTGTCATGGTGAGCAACTTTTTGCAAAGCACTACCAGCAACTTGCCCGAGGTTGCAAATAAATACTAATGGACGGTCACTTGCTTTTAATTCATCAGCATGACTTGCAATTTGGCTGAAAGGAATATTGCGGCTACCACTAATATGACCTTCACGGAAGTCTTTACTATCGCGCAAGTCGATGAGTATGGCATTTTTCGCTTTCACTAAAATACCAAGCGACTGTGGTGAAATTTTACGACCGTTACGTTGACCTTCAAAAATGAAGAACAACACGACCAAGACTCCGAGCGTACCAAACAAAATGGGGTGATTCCCCATAAACTCTAACCAGCGTTCCACAAGTCACCTAAAAAAAATTAAAAACAAAATTGACCTAGAGTATAGCGTATATAGATGGTGATCAAAATCACCACTTCAAGGGCAAAGCGGACAGAAAATTAGTTTTTTTGCTGTGCTTCTTGAATCTCATCATTTAAACGCAAAAAGCTATCTAGGCGCCGTGGTAAAATTTCACCAGATTCTACAGCGTGTTTTAACCCACAGTTCTTTTCATGAGTATGGGTACAGTTACGGAATTGGCAAGAACCCAAATGTGCTTCAATTTCTGGAAAGCCCATACGAATTTTTTCTAAATCAAGATGCCAAAGCCCAAATTCACGAATTCCTGGTGAGTCGATTAACGCGCCATTTTTACCGAAATTCATTAAACGTGTAGAGGTTGTTGTGTGCTGACCAAGTGCAGAGTTTTCAGAAATAATATTTGTTTTTTGCTCTGCTTCTGGAATGAGCACATTAATTAAAGAACTTTTTCCTACACCCGATTGGCCAACGAATGCTACTGTTTCGCCATCTAAACGTTCAGATAAAGCAGAGATATCACCCTTTTTAGACTGACAAATCATCACTTCATAACCCAAAGTTTTATATTCTTCTAATAGTGTGAGAATTGGATCATTTTCGGTTAACAGATCAGATTTATTGAGGACTAAAAGAGCAGGAATATTAGCATCTGCACAAGCAACTAAATAACGGTCAATTAACGTTGGTGCAGGTTCAGGAAGCGGTGAAAATACAATCACAATCAAACTGATATTTGCTGCCACAGGTTTAACTTTGTGATAACGGTCTGGACGGGTAAGTAAAGAGGTACGAGGGTGAATGGCTGTAATAATACCTAAACCCGTGTTTGGGTCAGCTTGCCATTTAACTCGGTCACCAGTCACAAGTAATTCTAAATTTGTTCGAGTATGACAGCGCCATACGCTTTTGAGCTCGATAGGTTTCCAGAAAGGTTCTGGCTCTCCTTCGGCAACTTGAGGTTTTTCTGGGTGATGCTCAGGTACAGAGAGTGCTTGTACTTCAAGTTGGCGGCCATAATGTTGTACAACGAGTCCGTCCAGATCTTGTGAAGTATCGGCCTCTTCTTGGCGAGTTTTGTGCTGTTTTTCAATACGACGTTGCTGTTGTTCAGTTAAACGACGCTTACGAATTAAAGCCATTCATATCCCAAAAAAACCACTGTTTGAAGATGGCAAAAATAGCATGAAGCGGCTATAGAATTACAGCGCAGATGCAAGAAATTTGCTACTATTGATGTTTTTACGGCATTTTAGAACGTACATACATGAGCAGTACTTTAAATACACGATTAATTTGGATTGATCTGGAAATGACCGGATTAGATACCGATAATGACCAAATTATTGAAATCGCAACAATTATTACAGATGATCATTTAAATGTACTTGCCGAAGGTCCGGTTTTAGCCGTTCACCAGCCTGACCGTATTTTAAATGCAATGGATGAGTGGAATACCCGCCAACATGGGCAGTCTGGGTTAGTTGAACGAGTTCGTCGTAGCAAATTAACAGCTCGTGATGCTGAGTTACAAACTTTAGAATTCCTAAAAAAATGGGTTAATCCAAAAGTTTCACCGATGTGTGGTAACTCGATCTGTCAGGATCGCCGTTTCTTACACCGCCTTATGCCTGAACTAGAGCAGTATTTCCACTATCGTAATCTTGATGTATCTACGGTAAAAGAACTTTCAAAACGCTGGCGCCCTGAAATCATGAGCGGTTTGAAAAAGAATGCATCGCATTTAGCAATGGATGATATCCGTGACTCGATTTCTGAGTTGAAATATTACCGTGAATACTTCTTTATCATGAACACTGATGGTAAAGATTAATGACTTTGCCCGAGTGATATGAAAGGGAGGCTATTGCCTCCTTTTTTATTATTTAAAGGGGATTGTTACAATAATGCCGATCGCCTGATTTGGCTTTCATATTCATTTTGCTTAAAATGATGTTTTAAATTTTTATTATAAAAAGAGAGCATTTATGCAAAGTAATAACCCGATACTGACCCGTGTTGAAACGGTCAGTGACTATAGTCAACCGATGACTGTGCAAGGTGCGATTCAAAAATCTGTAATGTTGACAGTCATTGCTGCTGCGGTGGGTGTCGCTTTATTTTTCTATGCAGCCTTTACTGCAAATGTTGGTATTGCTTACGCGGCTTCAATTGTGGGTGCAATTGGTGGCTTGGTTTTAGCTTTAATTACAACGTTTAAACCAACGACCGCGCCAACATTGGCAATTCCGTATGCCTTATTTGAAGGGGCTTTTTTAGGTGGTATTTCTTTTACTTTCCAGTTGAAATACCCAGGTGTTCCACTTCAAGCTTTATTAGCAACCTTCGTCACCACTTTGGTGATGTTTGGTCTATATAAATTCCAAATTATACGTGCTACTGAAAAGTTCAAGTCAGTTGTAATTTCTGCATCTTTGGCGATCTTTATTGTATTTATCGTACAGATGGTTATGCGTTTAGCATTTGGTTCAAGTATTCCTTATATTTTTGAAAGTAACTGGTTAGGCATTGGCTTTGCTGCATTTGTTGCAGTGATTGCTTCACTTAACCTGATTTTAGATTTTGATTTAATCGAAACTAATGCAGCATATCGTGCACCAAAATTCATGGAATGGTTGTGTGGTATCGCATTACTTGCAACTTTAGTGTGGATGTATATTTCTTTCTTACGCTTACTTGGCTTATTGTCTGACGACTAAGATTGAATTCATCGAGAAGTCGCTCCTTATCAGGAGCGATTTTTTTTCGTGCGATTTTTGAAAAAAGATGCATTATGCAATTTCGAAAACCGCTGAATATTGGCATTATGCTTGAAATTGTTTTGAGTGAGATCGGCATGACACAAGGACTTTTAGCAGGTAAGCGCTTTTTGATTGCAGGCGTTGCTAGTAAATTATCAATTGCTTTTGGTATTGCACAAGCATTACACCGTGAAGGTGCAGAGCTTGCGTTTACTTATCCAAACGAAAAATTAAAAAAACGTGTGGATGAATTTGCTGAGCAATTCGGTTCTAAGCTTGTGTTTCCATGTGATGTTGCTGTTGATGCTGAAATTGATAATGCATTTGCAGAACTTGCAAAACATTGGGACGGTGTAGACGGTGTTGTGCACTCAATTGGCTTTGCACCTGCACACACGCTTGATGGCGACTTTACTGACGTGACTGACCGTGAAGGTTTTAAAGTTGCTCATGACATCAGTGCATACAGCTTTATTGCAATGGCTCGTGCTGCAAAACCTTTATTACAAGCTCGCCAAGGTTGTTTATTGACTTTGACTTACCAAGGTTCTGAGCGCGTTATGCCTAACTATAACGTTATGGGTATGGCAAAAGCTTCTTTAGAAGCTGGTGTTCGCTACTTAGCATCAAGCTTGGGTGTTGATGGTATCCGTGTAAATGCGATTTCTGCGGGTCCAATCCGTACTTTAGCTGCTTCTGGTATTAAGTCTTTCCGTAAAATGTTAGATGCTAATGAAAAAGTTGCGCCGTTAAAACGTAACGTAACCATTGAAGAAGTAGGTAACGCAGCATTATTCCTATGCTCGCCTTGGGCTTCAGGTATTACTGGTGAAATTCTATATGTAGATGCTGGTTTCAATACTGTAGGTATGAGCCAATCTATGATGGATGATGAATAAGTTTTAAAATTTATTCAGACATAAAAAAAGCCGTAGTTGAAGGACTACGGCTTTTTTAATTGGTACAAGTTACTGAGGAAGTTCTTTTACAGGTGAACCACCTAAAGCTTGCATAAGGGTGACATAAGCATTGTATTGGCTTTGCTTGGTTTCAACGAGGCTTAAGCGTGCAGTACGTGTAGTTTGCTGAGCATCGAGAAGTGTTTTTAATGCGACAGCGCCATAACGGTAACGGACTTCGGTTAAACGTTCAGTTTTTTCTGCAAGTTCAACATTACGCTCCTGTAACGCTACTTGTTTGTCGAGTTCGGTACGACTCGATAAAGCATTTTCTACATCAGCAAAAGCCTGATAAAGCGTTTGACGATATTGAATAATCGCTTTTTCATAATCCAGATTGCTAATCGCGATATCTTTCTTCATATCGTTATATTGCAAAAACGGTAAGCTCAAACTCGCCCCAAGCGTGAGGGCAGGGTTCCGTAACAGTTCTGTCAACGATGTGCTGCTTGAACCCAAACTACTGGTTAAACTAATCGATGGATAGTAGCTCGCCTTAGTAGCATCTTTAGTGGCTAATGCTTTTCTTAAGCGGAGTTCACTTGCTTGCAAATCAGGGCGGCGCGATAAAATATCGGCAGGTAAACCAGCACCAATTGCAGGTAGAGCAGTGCGAGGTAAACGCTTTGGTTCTTGAATGTTTAATTGTTGCAATGGCTCATGCAATAGCACCGCAATAGCCGTTCGTGTTTCAACCAATTGTTGCTCAATTTGACTTAAGCTTGCTTTTTGGCTTTGTACAGATTGTTCTGCTTGAGTTAGATCTACACCTGAAACAGCACCAGCTTTATATTGAATTTGTACCAAATCATAAAGCTTTTGAGAGGTTGCTAGACTTTGCTGGGCAGTTGTGTAGCGCTCATTTAAATAACCGAGTTGCCAATAAAGTTTGGCTGTGGTTGCAATTAAACTTTGCCCAGTGGCTTGTAAGTCTTGTTCAGTCGCTAAGGCTTCCCATTTACTTGCCTCAGTTTGGCGTGCAAGTTTGCCAAACAAGTCAAGCTCATAGCTTACACCCGCACTCATTGATAGGCCTTTAGAGCTGTCATCTCCCGAATTTAAATCGAAAGAATGTCCTGTAGACACACTAGAACTGGTACGCAAGCCTTGTTTGTTTGCAGTTAGATCAGCTTGTAGACGGGCTTGCTTTAAGGCAATACCTGCAACTGCTAAATCACTGTTACGCTCTAATACATTGCTTACGAGCTGATTAAGCTGAGCATCATTAAAAAGAGTCCACCAACGATCAGAGTATTGATCGGCAGACATGTTTTTTGCTTTTGCTGTGTCATATTGAAAGCTACCCGGAATTTGTACCGCAGGCGTTTCATAAGGTGTTTTTACTACAGCTGCACATCCTACAAGAGAACCTGTGAGAAGAAGTGCTGTGCTGAGTTTAGTCATAGAGAAAGACATGCAATTTTCCTTATTCTCGAGATAGTGCGGCAACAGGGTCAAGTTTCGCGGCATTCTTGGCAGGCAAGAAACCGAATACGACACCAATCAGTGTTGAACAGACAAATGCTGCAATAATAGAAGTGCTTGAATAAGCCACGCTAAAGTTACCGCCAGCAAATTTATTAATAAGTTGTCCAAGGCCAAGCGATAGTAAGACGCCAAGCACACCACCAATTAAACACACCAAAATTGCTTCAATTAGGAATTGCTGCAAAATATCACTTTGACGAGCACCTACGGCCATACGTACGCCAATTTCCTGAGTACGTTCAGTCACTGAAACCAACATAATGTTCATTACCCCGATACCACCAACCACCAGTGAAATTACGGCAATTGCTGAAACCAGAAGCGTCATTGTGCTGGTTGTTTTCTCAATGGTTTGACGGATACTGTCACTGTTCATGGTGAAAATATCTTGTGCACCATGGCGCTGAGTTAATAGGTTTACAATCGCATTTTCTGCGGCAGCAGTTGAATATTTGTCATTAATACGAACCACGATATTACGTACATTAGACTGACCCAACATACGGCTCATTACGGTTGTATAAGGCATATAGACATTTAAAGTATCATCTGAACCCATGCCGCTTGTCTGCGGTTCTACAATTCCGATAATACGTGCTGGTACACTACCGAGCAGTACGACTTGGCCAATTGGATTGCTACCATCTCCAAAGAATTGTTTTTGTGTATTAGTATCAATGACAACATCTTGTGAACGATCACGCACACTACGTTGGTCAAAAGTTTGCCCATCTTTAAAGACTAAACCTTTTACATCGAAATAATCGTTACTCACACCATTAATGGTCGCATTTGCTTCATTCTGCTGGTAACGCATGGTTTTGGATGTACTGACGATTGGACTGACTGCGCTGACATAAGGTTGAGTCATTAACGCATCAGCATCGGCAGGAACCAAGGTTTTAAAGTTTGCAGTTTTGGAGTTATCACCAAAACCACGGCCCTGAAACACCGTAATCGTATTTGTTCCCAAGCTGCTAATATTGCTTAAAATTTGTTGTTGAGAACCTTTACCTAGCGCGACCACTGTAACAACAGATGCAATACCAATAATGATCCCAAGCATGGTTAAAAAAGTACGCATGCGGTGGGCATTCATCGACAGTAAAGCCATTTGAAAAGCTTCTGACAAACGATCTAAAGTAGAACGCCATGCAGAAATACTTTTGCCTTTCTTTTGTTTACCTTGCAAAGCAGGAGCGGCATCAGGATCAGAATTGTCTGGTTCGGCTGCTTGATCAGGAACATTAGGACGGTCACTAATAATTTCTCCATCACTAATTTCGATAATACGCGTCGCATTTTTTGCAACTTGCATATCGTGGGTGACTAAAATAATAGTGTGACCTGCGGCATTGAGTTCACGCAAAATACGCATCACCTCAACACCACTATGAGAGTCGAGTGCCCCTGTCGGTTCATCTGCCAGAATAACGTCACCGCCATTCATAAGGGCACGGGCAATAGAAACACGTTGCTGCTGACCGCCAGAGAGCTGGCTTGGTCTATTGAGTGTTTTAGTACCTAAACCTAATTCGGTCAGTAAAGCCGTTGCGCGTTGTTTACGCTCAGAAGGGGTAACACCTGCATAAACTGCGGGAACTTCAACGTTACCCTCAGCGGATAAGTCACCCAGTAAATGGTAGCGCTGGAAAATAAAACCAAAATATTCGCGGCGTAATCGAGCCAGTTGATCTGGTTCGAGTTTACCGGTCTCTTGTCCACTAACCTTGTAACTACCACTCGTAGGGCGGTCTAAACAGCCCAAAATATTCATGAGTGTTGACTTACCGGAACCAGACTGACCGACAATCGCAACCAGTTCACCTTCGTAAATGGTAAGGTCAATGCCTTTTAAAATTTGTATCGTGCTTTCGCCAGCAGGGAATTCCCGAACTAGATTGCTGACTTCAAGCAAAGCTTGTTTTGTCATGCTTACATTCCCATTGGGCCACTACGGCGACGGTTATTACTACTATTAGCTGATGCAGCAGAAGTATCTGCGCTATCGGCAATGACAACTTGATCACCTTGTTTTAAGCCCGCAAGAACTTGTGCATTTACACGGTTGTTAATGCCAACCAAAATTTGAGTTGGTTTAGTTGTGCCATCAGCTTGTAATACACGTACAACACTTAACGTTAATTTGCCCTGTTCAATTAACTGTTTCTGCTCAGCAGTCAGGTTAAGACGCTCCAAACGAGCTCCATTTCCTTGAGATTTTTTAGTAGTTTCAGGTGTAGAGCTTGTTTTATCAGATGATTGGCCTGATTTTCTTTGACCTGAAAATTGTTTAGAGCTCAGTGCTGATGATGGAACGAGTAGAGCATTTTTAGCTGAGTTTAATACGATATAAACTTGTGCAGTCATATCAATACGCAATTTACCATCGGTATTTGGCACATCGAATAAGGCATTATAGTAAACAGCTGAACTAGTAGTTGAGCTTGTCGTACTTGTTGATTCGCTAGAAATAGAATCTGGAGCAGGTTCAATCTGGCGTAAAGTCGCGTAACGTTTAGTGTCTTCACCTAAGGTAGTGAAATAAACCTGTTGTCCTTTCTCAACTTTCATAATGTCAGCTTCACTGACCTGTGCCTTAATCGTCATGTTTTGTAGTTTTGCAATTTTGACAATTGTTGGCGCACTTTGATTGGCGTTTACTGTTTGACCTTCTTCGGTCACAATCGCAACAACCGTACCATCTGTTGGAGCAACAATACGCGTATAACCAATATTGGTTTGCGCCGTAGATTTTGTGACTTTTGCCGATTCGATTTGTGCATCTAACGCTTTGATTTGTGCCTGAGCTGTTTTATAGCTTGCCTCAGCCGATTCTAAATCTGCACGCGGTGTTGCATCTTGCGCATACATTTGTTGCTGACGGCGGTATTCAAGTTGTTTTTCATTCAAAGAAGCAACTTGCTGAAGGCGCTGTGCTTCTAAATTTTTAATATTTGCGTCAGAGGTTTTTAAACTATTTTCTTGGGTCGTTGAATCAATCTGTGCAATAAGTTGACCTTGCTTAACCTGATCGCCAAGTTGCACATACATCTTTTTAACCTGACCAGATACCTGTGCACCCACACTAATCAGTTTGGTTGCATCAAGTGTACCCGTTGCAAGTACATTATTTTCAATATCCCCGCGTGTTACTTCGGCAGTAATATATTGAGGCTGCTGCTGTTTTGGCTTGAAAAACTTCCAGGCTAAAAGAGCAATAATGACTATACAGACGATGATAATAACAAGTTTGATTGGCTTTATTTTTGGCATGGCGAGAGGTCGAAAAGTTTAAAATTTAATTTAGTATAAAAGCGAAATGAGGATAAAACGTGAATTTTTATGATATTTCAGGAATGAAGAAAAATGATTCAGCCGAATTACTGTATAAATAATGTTTTTCCACATAGTTCAGCAATTGCTTGCTGCATTAAATGTTCTGCATTTTCGTTCGACATTCCTTTAATTGCTGCGTCGATTTGCAATAGAAGGGTAGACCAGCCTAGAAACTGTTGTGGATTTAGTCTTCTTAATGCTTGTTGATATAAGCTGACTTTTGTTTTCCAGATACCAAGCTGTAAGGCATTATGGGGTTGTTCAAACAATTGCATTAACAAGCGCATTTCTTTACTTAAAGTCCATAAAATCAGACTGTCGGGTTCGCCTGCTGCAATTAAATATTGAAAAATCTTAATAGATTGGCCAAGGTTGCCTTCTAATAATGCATCACTTAAATCATAGGTGGTATAGCGTGATTGATCTTGTAGGCACGCATATAATTGTTCAATTTGAATCAGTTGTTGGTCTGGAAATGTATCTCTTACACGCATCAAGCTATTTTTAGCTGCAAGCAAATTGTGCTCATGATGTTGCATTAACCACTGCCAAGCATCATTGTCGAGTTGAATTTCAAGTTTCTCTGCTTCAGCAGATAAAATTCTTTGACGATCTTGTGGGTAATTTGCCGTGAGAGCAACTACAACCCCATTTGCCTCAACAACTTGGAAAAAAGCAGATTTTAAGCTGCTACTATCTTGTTTGGGTAAAACAATTAAAAGCAGGTTATGTTCATTATGTTGTATATAACTTTTAAGTTGTTTTAAGCCATTTGCATCAGGTTTTATATTGCCGTGTACTTCAATAGCAAGCTGCTGAGAAAATAAAGATAAGCTATTAAGTGCGTTAAAAACATTTTTCCAGTCGCTTACGCTACTAATATCATAGCGCTGTCTTTCAACTTCTTGTTGTTGCCAACTTTTTCGAAAAGCATCTAATAAATTTTGTTCTAATAAAGGCTCTTGACCATGCAAAATCCACGCACCCCGAGCTTCCGGAGTACGTTTTAAGGCTTGTAAATAATCAATTTTCATTGCTGGTAAAAATACAGATTAAGGCTGAGCTTTTGGTAAGCGATTTGCTGAAATCTGACGAGTAATTTGCTGAGCAATATCATCAATTACAATACGTTGTAAGTAACTTTCTTGCTGATTTTCAGTGTTGACTGTTGCCAAGTCATATTGATAACTACGAGATGCAGTTAATGAGCGTGGCTCAGTAATTTTATTACCCTGACGATCTTCAATCTGGAAGGTTACCGTCAAACGTAATAATACTTCAGTTAGTTTTCCATTTAAAAGCTGACGACGTGGTGTGTACTCTAAAACGCGAAGTACATAGGCATCATTATCATTGCTGAGTTGAACACCATTTGCAGCTAAATACACTTTTAACTGCGTTTCCAAATCATCAGTTTTAGCTGGTAACTCAAGGCTTAACTTTTTATAAACAAGTGGAGTCGCAGTCGGGTTGGTTCCTTTTAAATGAAATCCACACCCGACTAAGCCTGCACTAAGGCCTAAGGTTAAAACAACAGCGGCTAAACGTTTGGCTAAGTGCATGCTTGATCCTCTCATTAATAACTTTAATTAAACCACGAGGTTAACTAATTTATTTGGAACCACAATTTCTTTTTTTGTTGGCCCGATTAAGAATTGTTGAACTTCTGGTAGAGCTTTAGCTTGAGCTAATAGATCTTCCTTAGAAATATCAACAGAAACTTCAAGTTTACCGCGAAGTTTACCATTAACCTGTACAACAATCGTTTGTGTATTACGCGTCAACGCAGAAGCATCAACTTCAGGGAAAGTTGCTGCTGTAACATCTGTACCAAATTGAGCCAATAAAGTTTGGCTTAAATGCGGTGCAAACGGTTCAAGTAAAGTTAACAGTGTTGTGATTGCTTCACGTTCTACAGCAATGTCATTGTCATCTTTTGCTTCAAACTTGTTGCTTGCATTTAACAACTCCATTAAAGCAGCAATCGCGGTATTGAATGCATGACGACGTTCAATATCATCACTTACTTTTTGAATAGTTTCATGTGTTTTACGACGTAAGTCTTGAGCATCTTTAGACAAATTAGCTGTATCGATTGTAGAAGCTGAGTTGCCTTTTTCAAGGAAGCCAGCTACAAGGCGCCATACACGTTTCAAGAAACGGTTTGCACCTTCAACACCTGCATCAGACCATTCTAAAGATTGATCTGGTGGAGCAGCAAACATCATGAATACACGAGCTGTATCTGCACCGTATTGATCAATAATCGCTTGTGGGTCAATACCGTTATTTTTCGACTTAGACATTTTTTCTTGTCCGCCGATCACAACTTCTTGGCCGTCGCCTGAATATTTTGCAGAAAGAATACGACCTTTCTCATCGCGTTCTAATTCAATATCAGCTGGGTTGAACCAAGTTTTCTTGCCATTTTCTGCTTCACGATAGAACGTATCTGCAAGTACCATGCCTTGAGTTAACAAGTTGGTAAATGGCTCATTACCTTGTACAACGCCTTCATCACGCATTAATTTGTGGAAGAAACGTGCATAAAGTAAATGAAGAATTGCGTGTTCAACACCACCAATGTATTGGTTTACAGGAAGCCAGTTTTGAGCTGCTTCAGGTTTAACCATACCACCAGTAAAGTCTGGAGATGCATAGCGTGCATAGTACCAAGATGACTCTACGAAAGTATCTAAAGTATCTGTTTCACGACGAGCATCGCCACCACAACAAGGACATTTAGTTTCATAGAATTCAGGCATTTTGTTAAGCGGATTACCTGAACCATCTGGAACAACGTCTGTTGGTAATACAACTGGAAGCTGGTCTTCTGGAACTGTGACTTGACCACAAGTATCACAGTTAATCATTGGAATTGGACAACCCCAGTAGCGTTGACGAGAAACACCCCAGTCACGTAAACGGAATTGAACTTTAGAATTTGCTAAACTTTGTGGTTCTAATTTTGCAAGGAATGCGTCAAACGCAGCTTGGAATTCTAAACCGTCAAACTCACCAGAGTTAACAAGTTTACCTTCTTTAGAACCGTACCATTCTTGCCATTCAGTTGCAGAGTAATCTGCATCGTCAGCGCCTTTGGCATCAATCACTTGCTTAATTGACAAGTTGAACTTGTTAGCAAATTCAAAATCACGTTCGTCATGTGCTGGTACAGCCATTACTGCGCCAGAACCATAAGACATTAATACGTAGTTTGCGATCCAGACAGGAAGCTCTTCACCAGTTACAGGATGTTTTACAAACAAACCTGTTGCCATGCCTTTTTTCTCGGCTGTTGCCAAGTCAGCTTCTGCAACTGAACCCATGCGGCACTCTTCAATAAATGCAGCCAATTCAGGGTTGTTTTCAGCAGCTTTAAGCGCGAGAGGGTGTTCTGCTGCAACAGCAACATATGTCACACCCATTAGCGTGTCGGCACGTGTTGTATAAACAGTTAAGCCATCAGCATAGATTTCAGTATTGGCAGATGGGAAAGTAATTTCCATGCCTGTAGAGCGACCAATCCAGTTACGTTGCATGGTCAACACTTGTTGAGGCCAGCCGTCTTGTAAAGTGTCAAGATCGTCTAATAATTCTTGTGCATAGTCCGTAATACGGAAGTAGTACATTGGAATATCACGTTTTTCAACCAATGCACCTGAGCGCCAGCCACGACCATTTTCAACTTGCTCGTTTGCTAAAACTGTTTGGTCAACCGGATCCCAGTTTACTGTTGAAAGTTTACGGTAGATCAGGCCTTTTTTATAAAGCTGAACAAATAACCATTGTTCCCAGTGATAATACTCTGGTGTACAAGTTGCGAATTCGCGATCCCAGTCTACAGATAGACCTAATTTTTTTAATTGATCACGCATGTAAGCGATGTTTTCAAATGTCCATTTTGCCGGAGCAACTTTATGGGCAATTGCTGCGTTTTCAGCAGGTAAACCGAATGCATCCCAACCCATAGGTTGTAATACAGTTTCACCTTTTAAACGGTAAAAACGGCTAATTACATCGCCAATTGTATAGTTACGCACATGCCCCATATGCAGCTTGCCGCTTGGGTAAGGAAACATTGACAGGATGTAGCGATGTTTACCTTCGACAGTGTCGGCAACTTTAAAGACTTTACGATTTTCCCAATCTTGTTGAACTGATGGTTCAATCGTGTTTGCTTGATATTCGGGGTCAATGTGAGAAATAGTCATAGACGTAAGCTATACAACGAAAATTGAAATGAAAGATTGCTGCACAGCATAGCGCAAAATAACAGGAAATGTCAGTTTTTAGATCAGGATTTTATCTTTTAATATGAGCAATAAACATTTCTCAATCTATTCTTCTTTATTTTAAATAATAGAGAAGGGATGAAAATATTCACCACTCTCATTTTACTTATCGCGCTGTTGGAGCGGATGGGGTAGGTGCTACAGGTGGAACAGCTACTGCTGGTGCATTTTTTTCCTGTGCGACGTGAGTTGCCTCTTGCACTACTTTATCTGTTTTATCTTGAGATTGTTGTTCTAGGGATGGTGTCGAATTTTTTACGGATGATTGGCTACCGTAAGTTGAAACTTTGTTCAAATGTTTTGCACTCTTAGGCGGTGGAGTCGTGGTGTAATGGGTGGAACCATTTTTATCCATCCATTTGTAATATTGCTGTGCCTGACTTTGGCTTGAGCAAACTAAAATCGCTATTGCAAATCCCATATATAAGCTTGTTTTTAAATAAGATAAATTCATATCAGATATTCCCCAAAGAAAGCTGGCTATATTTAAATAAAGTTCAGAAATAAGCAATTTACAATGCATGGTTTTATATAAAAAAGAAGAATTATTTTTAATAAATAGAGGGCAGAACTACCAAATTTACGATTTAATTTTAGATTAAAAAAGAAGCAGCTAAAATTTTTTATGGAAAAACCTTTTCTTTAATCTTGACTTTAGTGAATTAAACAACAAAAATGCTTCCTTTAGTTTTATATGCGATTATTTGATCACCCTTCGAATAACCGTCATGTTTTGTAATAGACATTCTCTCTAGCCGAGAGATTGATTTTACTTAAAGTATGTATATCCAGACATGCTTTATTAATGTTAAAAAAGCTTATACGGCTGAAAAACAGAAATTTTTCTATTGCAACGAAAACTAGACAATATGTGTGCTATAACAGTGCAGACAATTCAATGAATGAAACACTATTTGTGCCTCCCATAAATAGTGATAAAGATTTTAGGGTGAATCACGTTGGAACTTTTATCTGGTGGTGAAATGCTCGTTCGTGCTCTTGCGGACGAAGGCGTTGAACATGTTTTTGGTTATCCAGGCGGCGCTGTATTACATATTTATGATGCGCTATTTCAACAAGACAAAATTAATCATTACCTCGTACGTCATGAACAAGCTGCTGGTCATATGGCAGATGCTTACTCGCGTGCTACAGGTAAGACTGGCGTAGTACTGGTCACTTCTGGACCTGGCGCAACTAATACTGTGACTCCAATTGCAACAGCTTATATGGACTCAATCCCAATGGTGATTTTGTCTGGCCAGGTTGCATCACATCTTATTGGTGAAGACGCTTTCCAAGAAACTGATATGGTGGGTATTTCACGTCCGATCGTGAAACACAGCTTCCAAGTTCGTCACGCAAGCGAAATTCCTGCAATTATCAAAAAAGCATTCTATATCGCTTCAAGTGGTCGCCCTGGCCCTGTTGTAGTCGATATTCCTAAAGATGCGACAAATCCTGCAGAAAAATTTGCGTACGAATATCCTGAAAAAGTGAAGATGCGTTCTTATCAGCCACCTTCACGCGGTCATTCTGGTCAAATTCGTAAAGCGATTGATGAGCTTTTAAGTGCGAAACGCCCTGTTATTTATACGGGTGGTGGTGTTGTTCAAGGTAATGCATCAGCATTATTGACTGAGTTGGCTCATTTGTTGGGCTATCCAGTGACAAATACACTTATGGGCCTTGGTGGCTTCCCTGGCAATGATCCACAGTTCGTGGGCATGTTGGGAATGCATGGTACTTATGAAGCAAATATGGCGATGCATAATGCTGACGTCATTCTTGCAATTGGTGCACGCTTTGATGACCGAGTAACCAATAATCCTGCAAAATTCTGTGTGAATGCAAAAGTTATTCATGTTGATATTGATCCGGCGAGCATTTCAAAAACGATCATGGCGCACATTCCGATTGTAGGGGCGGTTGAGCCTGTACTTCAGGAAATGTTGACCCAGTTGAAACAATTGAATGTGTCTAAGCCTAACCCTGAAGCAATTGCTGCCTGGTGGGATCAAATTAATGAATGGCGTAAAGTTCATGGTTTGAAGTATGAAACACCTGCTGATGGCACGATGAAGCCACAGCAAGTTGTTGAAGCTTTATATAAAGCGACTAATGGCGATGCCATTATTACTTCGGATGTAGGTCAACACCAAATGTTTGGCGCGTTGTATTACAAGTACAAACGTCCACGTCAATGGATTAACTCAGGCGGATTAGGCACCATGGGCGTAGGTTTACCTTATGCGATGGCAGCTAAGTTAGCTTTCCCAGATCAACAGGTAGTTTGTATTACCGGTGAAGCTTCAATTCAGATGTGTATTCAAGAGCTTTCAACTTGTAAGCAATACGGTATGAATGTGAAGATCTTGTGCTTGAATAACCGTGCTTTAGGTATGGTTAAACAATGGCAAGATATGAACTATGAAGGTCGTCATTCAAGCTCATACGTTGAATCATTACCTGATTTTGGCAAATTGATGGAAGCTTATGGTCATGTGGGTATCCAGATTGATCATGCTGACGAACTAGAGTCAAAGCTTGCTGAAGCAATGGCGATTAATGATAAATGTGTATTCATTAATGTCATGGTTGATCGTACAGAACATGTTTATCCAATGCTGATCGCAGGTCAGTCAATGAAGGATATGTGGCTAGGGAAAGGGGAGCGTACATAATGAGACATATTATTTCTGTACTCGTTGAAAACGAAGCTGGTGCGCTTTCTCGTTTGGTAGGTTTATTCAGTCAACGTAACTATAACATTGAGACGTTGAATGTAGCCCCAACCGAAGACCCAACGTTATCACGTTTGACGTTAACCACTTATGGTGATGACCATAAGATTGAACAGATTACAAAGCAGCTCAACAAGCTTGTTGAAGTTGTAAAAGTAGTAGATTTATCAGAAGGTTCACACATTGAACGTGAACTGATGTTGATTAAAGTAAAAGCGTTAGGTGCTTCACGTGCTGAAATTAAGCGAACAGCGGATATTTTCCGTGCGCAAATTGTCGACGTGACACCAACTACCTATACCATTCAAATAGCAGGGACAACTGAAAAATTAGATGGTTTTATCGATGCGCTTGCAGAAAATACTATTCTAGAAGTCGTTCGTTCAGGTGTATCAGGTATCGCCCGTGGCGAAAAAGTATTAGCCATTTAATTTTTTAAAAGTATTTTAGCGGAGAACACAAATGCAAATTTTTTACGATAAAGACTGTGACTTATCAATCATCCAAGGCAAGAAAGTAGCGATTGTTGGTTACGGTTCTCAAGGTCATGCTCATGCACTTAACCTTAAAGACTCAGGCGTAGACGTAACTGTAGGTTTACGTGCTGGTTCAGCTTCTTGGAAGAAAGCTGAAAACGCTGGTCTTAAAGTTGCAGAAGTACCTGCTGCTGTTAAGCAAGCTGACCTCGTAATGATTTTGACTCCAGATGAATTCCAATCACAACTTTACCGTGACGTGATTGAGCCGAACATCAAAGAAGGTGCAACTCTTGCATTTGCTCATGGTTTCTCAATTCTTTATAACCAAGTTGTTCCACGTAAAGACTTAGACGTAATCATGGTTGCTCCTAAAGCGCCTGGTCACACTGTTCGTTCTGAATACCAACGTGGTTCAGGTGTTCCTGACCTAATCGCAATTCACCAAGATGCTTCTGGTAATGCACGTAACGTTGCTCTTTCTTATGCTTCAGGCGTAGGTGGCGGCCGTACTGGTATCATCGAAACTTCATTCCGTGAAGAAACTGAAACTGACTTATTCGGTGAGCAAGCAGTTCTTTGTGGTGGTGCAGTTGAACTCGTGAAAATGGGCTTCGAAACTTTAGTTGAAGCTGGTTATGCTCCAGAAATGGCTTACTTCGAATGTTTACACGAACTTAAATTGATCGTTGACTTGATGTTCGAAGGCGGTATCGCTGACATGAACTACTCAGTATCTAACAATGCTGAGTATGGTGAATATGTAACTGGTACTGAAGTAATTAACGAACAGTCTCGTGAAGCAATGCGTAATGCGTTGAAACGTATTCAATCTGGTGAATACGCGAAGATGTTCATTCAAGAGGGTGCATTAAACTACCCATCTATGACTGCTCGTCGTCGTCAAAATGCTGCACATGGTATTGAAGTAACTGGTAATAAGTTACGTGCAATGATGCCTTGGATTCAAGCAAACAAAATCGTAGACAAAGAAAAGAACTAATTTTCTTTTTCTAAAGCTTCAAAAGAACCCTGCTACTAAGCAGGGTTCTTTTTTTATGCTGTTTTTATTTGAATGTGAAAAAGAGCAATTAGGTCAACTTGACCAGATTAAAGAAATTCTATATTTTTCATATAATTGGGTGCTTAATTTTTAGTTACTCTATTGATTTATAAAGTAAAAAATACTTGACCAAAATATAGATAATGTTATTGTTTATAACTGACTAAAAACGTCAAATTTACTAAAATTTTTTTAACATGTTTAATTTTTAATTGTATTTTGGGCAATGAGTTGAACAAAATAAAAAAAAGTATTGAATAATCATGGAAGTCCACTATGGGTCATGTTGATTACGATAGCACATTGATCGTCGGCTCTTTTTTTGCAGCTGGCTTCATTTGCTATCTTGTGATTTCCATGGAGCAATTAATATTCAAGCAAGTCTATAAAAAATTTGAGTCCTTAATTTTATTTATCAATGGCTTATTGCTCGCATCAGCAATTAGTATTGTTCATATTATTGGTATACAAGCTTATCATCTGTCTGAAACAGTTAACTCGAATATTCCTTTGATTACTGTTTCATTTGCCATTAGTGCTTTGCTATCGTGCATTGCAATGTGGTTGACTTCGCGTTTTACGCTCCCTTTATTCCGACTCATTTTAAGCTCTATTATTATGGGAATTGGAATTTCAGCTTCATATTACATTAGTATGTTGGGCTGGAATATTAATATCTATAAAAAAGATTACACCTCTTTCTTGCTATTATTTTCTATATTAATTGCGATGAGTGGCTCAGGGCTGGCATTTTTATTAGCCTATAAATTGAAAGACAATGAACGTTACCGCCTAACTTTAAAAATCGCATTTTCGGTTATGATGACCTTAAGTATTATGGGAATGCACTATACGGCACTGATTGCGACGAATATCACTGATAAATTTATTAGCCAATATCAGGCAGAACATGACTTATTATTATTTACGATTATTTTAGTCACGTGTCTGGTACTCGTAGCAAGTTTTATTGTCGCGATGTTAGAGCAGAGGCTCACCCAACAGAATTTAGAGTTACGTAAGGCGAATAAAGAATTAGCTAACTTATCTATACTGGATAATTTAACCAAATTACCCAATCGCCTTTACTTGGTTGATTATGCAGAGGTATTGCTCTCAGATCATCGATATAAAGATCAGAAAATTGCTTTTTTATATATCGATTTAGACCGATTTAAATCGGTGAATGATGCGTTTGGTCACCATGTCGGTGATCAATTACTTATTCAAATGGCAAACCGTTTACATTGGCAACTCAATGAAAAATGTAAATTGCTTAGAATCGGTGGCGATGAGTTTTTGCTTATTGCAGAAAATACTAATGCAGATGAAGCGGTGGTTTTAGCTGAGAAAGTTTTACAACTGATTCAGGAAAGCTATCAAATTTCTGGCAAGGAAATTAATATTTCTGCAAGTCTAGGCGTAGCACTCTTTCCTGAGCATGGACAGAATGTTCAGGACTTGCTCATGAATGCTGATGCCGCCATGCTCATGTCTAAAGAACAAGGTCGGAATACATATACAATCTTTAGTTACTCAACCCATCAGCAAGAAACAAGAAGTCAGTCAAAACTGATCAATGATCTTTATAAAGCCGTAGAAGAAAAACAGTTCATCTTATATTACCAACCAAAATTTAATACGAATCTTGAAGTCTGTGGAGTTGAAGCCTTAATCCGTTGGAATCACCCAGCCTTAGGAATACTTACTCCGCATATGTTCATTGAGGGTGCGGAAAAAACGGGGTTAATCATTCCAATGGGATATTGGGCACTTGAGCAAGCTTGCCTACAAATTCAAGCGTGGGAACGCAGTAATACACCGTTTTATCCAGTTGCAGTGAACCTGTCGGCATTACAGTTTGAAAATAAAAAGTTATTTAGTACGCTTGAAGCATTATTAAAAAAATATCAAATTCAACCTCATCACTTAATTGTTGAAATTACAGAATCTACGGCAATGCGTCATATCGACTTGAGTATCCGAGCGTGTGAGCGGTTGCGTGATATGGGAATTCGTGTTGCTATTGATGATTTTGGAACAGGGCATTCGAGCTTCTTATATTTAAAAGATTTGCCTGTAGACGAATTGAAAATTGACCGTGGCTTTATTGTTGATTTAAAACCTGGTTCAAAAGAAGAAGTTATCCTAGAAAGTATTATTCATTTAGCTAAAAAGCTAGGTTTAACGGTAACGGCAGAAGGGGTGGAAACTCAGCAGCAGGTTGAGATTTTGACCCGTTTAGGATGTCAGCAATTTCAGGGTTATCTATTGGGAATGCCTGTTCAGGTTGATCAACTCATTGAGTCTCAAGGGGCTAATTTCGTTTAACGTTTTATATATTAATTTTCTTTAATTTATTTTGTTAATTTTCAAACTTTCCTACTAAAAAGCGGCTGATCAACCTAGGTCTAATCTTTAAAACTGATACGCTTAAAGAGAATACATGCCTATTCAGTTGCAAAGAAAAGGTTAAGCATAAATATATAGTTTAAGAGAGACTTTCTTGTTACATGCTCATTTAGATGGGATTGTATGTTTAATAATTTTTGAAATTGAAAAGCTTTCACCCAAAGCCCAGCAAGTTATAGTGTGCTATTGGAAGTGTTTGTTAGTAAAATTTATATAATAATTTTAACAACTTATATAGAATCATTTAAAATAGGCATGTTAACCTTTTTTATTTTTAATAGAGAATAAAATACTTTAGATATAATAATTTATTAGTATATTTAAATAAAATATAGATCATTATTTTAAAATTGCTTTAATGAGTAAGCAACTCGAGCTAGAAGAAAGATTATAAAATTTTCTTATTGATTTTATTAAGTTTATAAAATAATTAGCCTTAAAATAGAGGGTGTTGATTAAGGTTGAAGTGAGGTGCTTGTTTTAATAATAAGATCATTAAATTTATAGGATTGTAGAAAATGAGTGAATTGGCTTTAACTTGGTGGAGTAGGAGTTTATGCTCCACCAAAATTAACATTATTGTTTATTTTTGTTAAATTATAAAAAGTTAATTAATTTATATATTAAATAGTTGCACACTCTCGAACCTTCTCGAAATTAATGATTTTATTTATATAAGACCATGTTTTTTCTGAGTTGATTTTTGATTTATTTATAGTGCCATCAATAATGATGCCATCGACAATATTAAGAAAGAGTCCTGTAAGGATTTGTTTATTCTCAACTTCTAATTCTGAAAATGTTGCAAAAACTAATTTATAAATCCAATCTCGATATTCATTAATTTGATATTTAATAGATGGATACATTTGCATAACTTCAATGGTTGCTTTTTTAAATAAGCAACCATTGAAGTCATCTGTATTGATCCAGTCGATATACCAATTGAAAATACTTTTAAGTTTAATTAATGGATCATCGATATCATTAACTTTATTAAATAAAGAAGCTCTGACTTCTAAATTTCTTAGATGAAGACATTCTTCAATTAAGGCTTCTTTAGAAGAAAAATATTTATAAAAAGTCATTTTTGCCACGTTTGCTTCAGCAATAATACGATCAACCCCAATAGAGGTGTAGCTTTTCTGGTTAAAGAGGGTGGTGGCTGTTGTTATAATAGTTTCTCTTTTTGACATCGGTTTCCCCGTCATAAAATATTTTTGATTAACTTTGCTATTGTAAAGTATGAAAGCTTAAATAAATCTTATTTAATGATATTTAAAAAATTATATTTATTCAATAGCTTGATTTGTTGTTGAAAACAATAAAATTATTTCTAATTGGCAATAATTTACTTTTTTTAAATATTATTAATTAATTCGTTGATTTGTTGAGTTAATAAACATAATATAAAATTGTTAAGTTTAGATTCGTGGAATTTATTTTAGCAATTGAATGCAAAATTGGAATAAAAATAAGGCCATATAACTTAACTATAAGAAAAACTTTTTACTGAGAATGATTATGTCAAAAAAATTTGAAGACTTTAATAATCCAAGAGAAAAAGCATTGCAAGGGATGAGAAATAGTATTCCTGCAAAACAGTGGGAAGAGAATTTACAATTTCTTAAAGATTTAAGAAGTAAAATTGCAAAACTACCAGTTTCTAGACATCCTGCAATTGAAGTATTAAATAACGGATATCTCGATAAGAAGAGTTTGACTCATATTCATTTAGAATATCGTCATGCAATTGTACAAATTTTTACAGATGCTTTATTAAAGGCTCAGTTTCTGACAAAACAACTGGAACCTAAACTCCATTCCGGAGCTAAAATGTTTCCAAGAGTATTATTAAGTTTAAATATACTTGATGAGTTTGGTTTTCGTCCTGGTTTAGGTAAAGATAATTATTATTTGGGGAATCCTGAATATGCTCATTATCCATTATATGAAGATTTACTTAATGATTATGGTTTAACAGAGCTTGATCGTCGTAACTTTAAGCCATCAAAAATTTCAGATCAGGTTAGATCATTTTTAGAATCTTCTTATGATAGTTATATCAATGTAGTCGCTTTACTAGCTGTTGCAGAGGAAGAGGTTATTCTTTTTAGTCCTCCATTACGTCAAGCAACCAAATTTGTGAATATCGATGTTGAAGGTGGTGGGTATTACCATGTGCATGGTGTATCTACTGATGAAACGTCTGAAGCCGCTGATGATGACCATCAAGATGATCTTTGGTTCACGTTAGCACAAGCAATTACTAAAGACGATTATGAAGGCTTAACGAAGCTATGTATTGAATATTGTGCGTTATGGAATGAGTTCTGGGATGTACAAATTGCTGATGTTCAGTTTATTGAAGAAAAGAAACTGGCATAAGATATTCTGCTAAGTCCGAAGAAAGCCCATCTACGATTGTATGGGCTTTTTTTAATTATAAAATTTCTAAGATGCTAAGCTACATTCTAAAAAAATATCTAAAAAGCTTATGAGTAGCTCATGGCTTATCAACAATCATTAAACACTTCTATAAATCTGCTACAATTACGCCAATTTTTATTTTGATCGACTTTAGGTCTTTGGCACTGCAATTTCCGCAGTAGGTGTATTTCATGAGTTTTAAAGATGAGTTAGCGGCACAGGTTGCTCAACGCCGCACATTTGCCATCATTTCCCACCCCGATGCCGGTAAAACCACCATGACAGAAAAATTACTGTTATGGGGTAAAGCAATTCAGGTTGCAGGGATGGTAAAAAGCCGTAAATCTGACCGCGCAGCTACATCTGACTGGATGGAAATGGAAAAAGAGCGTGGTATTTCGATTACCACGTCTGTTATGCAGTTCCCATATAAAGGTCACACGATTAACTTACTCGATACACCGGGGCATGAAGACTTCTCGGAAGATACTTATCGTACCCTAACCGCAGTTGACTCTGCGTTAATGGTAATTGATGGTGCAAAAGGTGTCGAAGAACGTACCATCAAATTGATGGAAGTTTGTCGTATGCGCGACACTCCTATTATTTCATTTGTAAACAAGATGGACCGTGAGATTCGTGAGCCGCTTGAGTTACTTGATGAAATTGAAAATGTCCTCAATATCCGCTGTGTACCAATTACATGGCCATTAGGGATGGGACGTGATTTTGCTGGTGTATACAACATTATTGAAAATAAATTGTATGTGTACAAAGCGGGCTTTGGCTCAACCATTACAGATATTGAAGTCCGTGATGGCTATGATCATGCCGACATTCGTGAAAAAGTAGGTGAGTTGGCTTGGGCATCTTTTGAAGAGTCGCTTGAACTTGTGCAAATGGCGAATGAGCCATTAGACCGCGAATTATTTTTACAAGGTAAACAAACTCCGGTTCTATTTGGTACCGCATTAGGTAACTTTGGTGTTGACCATGTATTAGATGCTTTCATGGGTTGGGCGCCTGAACCTAAAGCACATCCTACACAAGAGCGTGTGGTTGAAGCGAAAGAAGAAGGTTTCTCTGGTTTTGTATTTAAAATTCAAGCCAATATGGATCCGAAACACCGTGACCGTATTGCCTTCATGCGTATTTGCTCTGGTAAATATGAAAAAGGCTTAAAAATGAACCACGTGCGTCTTGGTAAAGATGTCCGCATTAGTGATGCTTTGACATTCCTTGCTGGTGAGCGTGAACATTTAGAAGAAGCATGGCCAGGCGATATTATTGGTTTACATAATCATGGCACAATTCAAATTGGTGATACTTTTACCAGTGGTGAAAATTTACATTTCACAGGTATTCCTCACTTTGCGCCTGAGATGTTCCGTCGTGTGCGTTTAAAAGATCCATTGAAGTCAAAACAATTGCAAAAAGGTTTGAAAGAGTTGTCTGAAGAAGGGGCGACTCAGGTATTTATGCCACAAATCAGCAATGACCTGATTGTGGGTGCGGTAGGTGTGCTTCAGTTTGATGTGGTTGCTTATCGTTTGAAAGAAGAATATAAGGTTGACTGTGTTTATGAGCCTGTAAGTGTTAACACAGTTCGCTGGATTCACTGTGATGACGAAAAAACTCTGAATGAGTTTAAGAAGAAAGCACATGATCAACTTTCTATCGATGGCGGCGGACACTTAACCTATCTTGCGCCAAGCCGAGTGAACTTGCAGATTATGCAAGAGCGTTGGCCTGATATTCAGTTCCGTAACACACGTGAACACTGATCATTTTAATGTGACAAACAGCTTCGAATAGAAGCTGTTTTGTTTTGAAAAATAAGAAAGGATGATGAAATGAATTTGAATAGAAAGACAATTATTGCGCTTGTGGTTGCAGTAATCATATTACTTTTAGCTATTTGCCTTTTTGTCTGGAAAAGCACTCAGCCTTCATCATCGTCTCAAACAAAACTAGCATCTACCCAAACTCAACATATAGAAAAGGCTGAAGTACTGCCATTTCTTAACTTACAACAAGTAAAAGCAGATTATGCTTTGCCATTTTGTGAGAAGAAAAATTGTATTGATGTCGATATTCAAACGATAAAGACCCAAGATGCATGGCTAAATGAATGGATTGCCAAAAGTCAGGCTAAAGTGATCCAAGACCAGATTGATTTGAAAAAAGACTTAAGCTTGCAGCAAGCCATAAATGCCTATGTTAAAAAGTCTGATGAATGGCAAGATAAATATTCAAAGAATCGGGCTTATGAATTGCATCTTCATACGCGTATTGCATCGCAGCGTAACCAATATGTTTTATTGCAATTAGGGCTTGATACTAAGCAAGAAGAGCTCACGATTAAAGATCGTTATTACTTTTTCGTGGCCGACCGAAAACTGCATAAAAGCTTAGCTTTGTTAGATGTTTTACAAAAAGATCAACAAACGAGTGTGCATCAAATGGTGCAGGTGGCCTATCAAGACTGGTTAAAAAAGCAGACTGCTGACATAAAGAAAGAAGCACCAAAAACTTTATATTGGGGACAAGCAGATTGGTTCTTTGATGGTGAAGGTGTTGGCTTACATTATCAGGCAAACCAGATTACTAAAGAAGCTCCACAGCTCGATATTTATTTATCTAAAGAACAAACCAAAAAAATATTACAACCCGAGGTTTATGAACAAATGTTTTAAGATGGTAGCAGAATTTGCAACCTCTATTTATATGCGCTAATTTCTTAGAAAAGGCACTGTGTAATCTCCTTAGAATAAAAGGCAAAATATGATGTTATCTTCTAAAGCTTCACTGCGATTAACTTTGCTTGCTTCTGCTATATTTTTGGTGGCATGCCAACCTAAAGCTGATCCTAAGGATTCTCAAGAACAGCAGAAACCAGCAGTCGAGGAACAAAAGCCAGTAGAGCTGACTTTGAAGGGCGAAACAGTTCCTACTAAGGTTGCTTTACCTGATTGTGATGGTAAAACTTGTCCAGAATTCACAGTTGAACGTTTGCAGAGTAATTTTCCATTTATTGACAAAATTCTAGATCAGCAAATTTTAAAGACTTTAGGTCAAATTTTAGAGATTGCTGAACCAGATGCTAAAGTGAAGCAAGCAGATCAAAAAACAGAAGCTTCAGCAGTTGCGAGTGCAGAGCAAAAAAATAGTTTTGATGCGCAGGTTCAACGTTACGCCAATTCATTTATTGGTTTGGACAATGAATTAAAAGCTTTAAGTAGTAATCATCAAATTAATCTTTTGGTGAAACCTAAAATCTTGCAGGCTCAAGGTAAAGTTGTAACTGTGGTACTGAATAGTAGTAGCTATTTAGGTGGTGCGCACGGTTCTGCTGCACAGCATTATTATAATTTTGATTTAAAAGAACAAAAGCAGATCAAGCTTGAAGATTTGTTACGCCCACAGCAAAAAACTGCATTAGAAAAGTTAGCCCATGAAGCCTTTAAGACTTGGGTTACAGACTCTAAACTGGCTGATAATGTAGGTGAATATGAGCAAGCTTGGCCGTTTAAACTATCTGATAACTTCTTATTGGGTGAGCAAGGTTTAATTCTTCAATATGGTGAATATGAAATTGGACCATATGTGGTGGGATTACCTCGATTAGTCATTCCATATGACCAATTACAGGAAGTGTTGAAACAAGAGTATTTGCCACAACCTAAAGCTAAACCAGCTTCGGCACCAGTTGCAAAAAGTGCTGGCTAATGCAATTGTTTGATACCCATACCCATTTTGATGTTGCTGATTTTGATGAAGATCGGCAACAGTTAGCGCTTAATGCCAAAAAAGTGGGCGTAGATGCATTAGTCTTAATTGGGTTTCTGCAGTCACGCTTTGATGAATTGGTGCAAACTCATCATCAGCTAAAGAGTTGGGAAAATGTACCAACTTCATATTTAGCACCAGGTTTACATCCGTTTTATATTGAACAGCACAGGCCAGAGCATCTTTCTCATCTGGAACACATTTTGCAGCAACAGGACTGTGTGGCAGTAGGCGAAATTGGCTTAGATACTTTCTTAAAAGAACATAAGCAGCCCGATATATATACTAAACAAAAACAATATTTTGCAGATCAGTTAGAGCTTGCAACGCAATACCAAAAACCAGTGTTACTCCACATTCGAAAAGCGCATGGTGATGTGCTCGCTATATTAAAAGCTCAAAAATTTAAATTGGGTGGCATTGCTCATGCATTTAGTGGTGGAGTAGAAGAGGCAAAAGGTCTTATTAAGCTTGGTTTTAAAATTGGTGTGACAGGACAGATTACCAACCCGAACGCAAAAAAACTTCATACTGTTGTGCAGGCCATAGGTGCCGAGCACTTGGTGATAGAAACAGATTGCCCAGATATGACACCGCTTTGCTGCCAAACCTCAACTGAACAACGTACCCGTAATACCCCTGTTAATTTGCCTTATGTATTACAAAGTTTGGCTGAAAATTTAAATATGCCAGAGTCAGCTTTGGCTGAGGTGCTGTGGAAAAACTCTCTCACTGCATTGAAATTATCGTAATAAAAATCAAAGATTAAAAATATTAACTAAAACAAAACACAGCGATTAAAAAAGAAGCTTAAAGTAAGAAAACAACATGTAAAAACGTGAAAAATAACATTGCCAGACATGGGAGGATAACCCAATGGCTAAGTATAGCAATATCAATAGTTTTAATGCTTTACAGACGCTAACAGTAGGTTCCAGCAATTATCAGATTTTTAGCTTAGCCCAAGCAGAGAAAACGCTAGGAGATATTGCCAAACTGCCGAAATCTTTAAAGGTATTATTGGAAAACTTATTACGGTTTGAAGATCAGCACAGCGTTAAAACTGAACACATCCATGCTTTAGCAGAATGGCTAAAAACCCGCACCTCAGATCAGGAAATTCAATATCGACCTGCGCGGGTTTTAATGCAAGATTTTACGGGTGTGCCAGCAGTCGTTGATTTAGCTGCAATGCGAGCAGCGATGGCACAAGCAGGCGGTGACCCTGAAAAAATTAACCCATTATCTCCTGTTGATTTGGTGATCGATCACTCGGTGATGGTCGACTATTTTGCTGATGATCAGGCCTTTGAAGAAAACGTACAAATCGAGATGCAACGTAATGGTGAGCGATATCAATTTTTACGTTGGGGACAATCAGCATTTAATAACTTTAGTGTAGTGCCACCAGGCACGGGTATTTGCCATCAGGTCAATTTGGAGTATTTGGCTCAAGCGGTGTGGCTAGGTGAAGATAATGGCCAGACTTTTGCTTTTCCCGATACTTTAGTGGGTACAGACTCACATACCACCATGATTAATGGTTTAGGTGTTTTAGGTTGGGGTGTAGGGGGAATTGAGGCTGAAGCGGCTATGCTTGGCCAACCGATTTCAATGCTTATTCCTGAGGTCATTGGTTTTAAACTCACAGGAAAATTACCAGAAGGGATTACGGCAACTGATTTGGTGCTGACCATTACTCAAATGCTTCGTCAGAAAGGGGTAGTGGGTAAATTTGTAGAATTCTATGGCGATGGTTTAGCAGATTTACCACTTGCTGATCGTGCAACCATTGCCAATATGGCACCAGAATATGGGGCGACTTGTGGTTTCTTCCCAATTGATGAAGTGACACTAGGATATTTGAGATTAACTGGTCGTCAAAGTGATCGTATTGAACTGGTTGAAGCATATAGCAAAGCTCAAGGCTTATGGCGAAATGCAGGTGATGAACCCGTTTTTACAGACACTTTAAGTCTTGATATGAGTACGGTTCAGGCAAGTCTAGCAGGACCAAAACGTCCACAAGACCGAGTGCTTTTATCCGAAGTACCGAAAACATTTAATGCGCTCATGGAGTTAACATTAAAACCGGCTAAAGAAGCTAAAGAGCGTTTAGAAAATGAAGGCGGTGGCGGTACAGCTGTTGAGGCAAAAAAAGCAAATATTCAACATGAAAGCCCTTCTTGCGTGATTGAAGGACAAACCTATCCATTAAATCATGGTGATGTTGTTATTTCGGCTATTACATCTTGTACCAATACTTCTAACCCAAGTGTAATGCTGGCAGCTGGTCTCCTTGCTAAAAAAGCGATTGAAAAAGGTTTGCAGCGTAAGCCGTGGGTGAAAAGTTCTCTTGCACCAGGTTCTAAAGTCGTGACTGATTATTTGCTGGCTGCTGGGCTTACGCCGTATTTAGATGAGTTGGGCTATAACTTGGTGGGATATGGTTGTACAACCTGTATTGGTAACTCAGGTCCACTACCTGAACCAGTTGAAGAAGCAATTCAATGCCATGATTTGAATGTTGCATCAGTACTTTCAGGTAACCGTAACTTTGAAGGACGTGTACACCCATTAGTTAAAACCAACTGGCTTGCTTCACCACCTTTGGTAGTCGCTTATGGTTTAGTTGGTAATATTCGTACTGATTTGACAACGCAACCTATTGGGCAAGGTAAAGATGGGCAACCTGTTTACTTAAAAGATATCTGGCCAAGTCAGGCAGAAATTGATGCCGTTTTACAGAAAGTAAATACAGACATGTTCCATAAAGAATATGCTGCGGTGTTTGATGGTGATGAAAGCTGGCAATCAATTCAGATTCTAAAAAGTAAAACTTATGAATGGGCTGATGATTCGACATATATCCGTCATCCGCCATTCTTTGAGGGCATTGGCGAACCACCAAAACCAATTAAAAATATTGAACAAGCAAATATCTTGGCAGTGCTTGGTGACTCGGTAACGACTGACCATATTTCACCAGCAGGTAATATCAAAAAAGACAGTCCGGCAGGTCGATATTTACAAGAGCAAGGTGTTGAGCCAAAAGACTTTAACTCTTATGGTTCTCGACGCGGTAATCATGAAGTCATGATGCGAGGTACTTTTGCCAACATTCGTATTAAAAACGAGATGCTTGGTGGAGAAGAGGGTGGTAATACCATTCATGTGCCAAGTGGTGAAAAGCTCGCTATTTATGATGCCGCAATGCGCTACCAACAAGAACATACACCGCTTGTGATTATTGCTGGTAAAGAATACGGAACAGGTTCTTCACGTGACTGGGCTGCCAAAGGAACGAACTTGTTAGGTGTGAAGGCAGTGATTGCTGAGAGCTTTGAGCGTATTCATCGTTCAAACTTGGTGGGTATGGGGGTATTGCCGTTACAGTTTGTTGATGGACAAACTCGACAATCTCTCAACTTAACTGGTCATGAGGTAATATCAATTCGAGGTTTGTCTGATGGCGTTCAGCCTCATCAAATTCTTGAGGTTGATGTAAAAGGGCCAAATGGAGTCGCCAGCCACTTTAATGTGTTATGTCGAATTGATACGTTAAATGAGGTTGAGTACTTTAAGGCGGGTGGTATTTTGCATTATGTACTGCGGAATTTGATCGCTGGTTAATGTTATTTTGAGATTAATACCAATCAATATTTGTATTGGTTGGTATTGGAAGAATTATCACGGCAGAGTCTTATCGTAAAAAATTCTAATGGTAGTAGCTCATAACCCTACTTTTGTTTCGGCAAAAGTAGGCAAAACCATTGCCATTCACAGAACCTGCTCAATACTGATTAATATCTTATGTTTTGCAAAAACAGTATCTTGTTAATGCTCGACAGGCTGTGAATGGCTTTGGCACCAATCAGATAGCTATCTAGTACAAAGTAGCAATTTGGTTTTGAAAAGCAGTAAAATAGCCACCGTGTTTTATATCCCCAAAGAGTAGCAATGACCGATCTCCAACAAGATGAATATGACCGCCGTTTTGCAGGTGTAGCCAAAGTTTATGGTGATTCATCGTTCCAACACTATGAAAAAAGTCATGTGATGGTGATTGGGATTGGTGGTGTCGGTAGTTGGGCGGTAGAAGCTTTGGCTCGTACAGGTATTGGCGAGATTACACTGGTAGATATGGATGTGATTGCAGCATCAAATGTGAATCGTCAGTTACCTGCAATGACATCAACTCTAGGTTGTGAAAAAGTCGAGATTATGGCGGAACGTTGTCGCCAAATTAACCCACGTATTAAAGTAAATATTATTGATGACTTCTTAACACCTGAGAATGTCACAGCGCTGCTAAACCCTGTACCAGATATTATCTTGGACTGTATTGATGACGTTAAAGCAAAGTTGGCTTTAATGCTCCATTGCCGTTTTAATAAAATTCCCTTGATTGTGTCGGGTGGAGCAGGTGGTAAGCTCGATCCGCTTAAAATCCGTGTTGCTGATTTATCAAAGACGGAACAAGACCCAATGTTAGCGAAGCTACGTAGTCAGCTTCGGGCTCGAGGTATTTGTAAAAAGCCGAAAGAGAAATTTGGTATTACTTGTGTTTATTCAATCGATAATCCATTTTCGAGTGCAGATGTTTGCCCATCGGCTGGCTTACGCTGTGGTGGTTATGGTTCAGCGGTAGTGGTGACTTCAAGTTTTGCCATGATTGCTGTGGCGGAAGTTTTGAAGAAACTCGATTTGAAGAAAGCCTGATTTAAATATAAAAAAAGCATGCTCTTATATTGGAGGGCATGCTTTTGTTTCTGAGGGAAACTATTTAATCATATAACTCTATAGTGTCGTGTTTGGGCTGTGCTGGGAGCTGCTGATCATAAAATTTAAAGCACCATAAAATTAGAACAACAACAGTGAAGAGAGTGAAACTTTTAAAATACTTCATGAATAATTCAATCAAGTGAGTGGTCTTGATAAAATTCTAGCGAAGGCAATCTATCTAATCTAATATAGAAAATAGACCTAAGAATCTAATTTTGAGATGGTGATGCTCACATTAAAACAATTCCAATATTTCATAAAAATTGTAGAAGAAGGAGGTTTTACTGCTGCTTCAGAAAAGCTCTTTATTGCTCAATCTGCTTTAAGTCGACAAATTAAATTACTAGAAGAAGAAATTGATTTTCAGTTATTTGATCGCACTGATAAGAAAATAAAACTTACAACCGCCGGAGAGGTCTTCTATAAAAAAATAAAAGATAATATGCATTATTTAAATGAAATTATTGGAGTTTCTAAGGATATTGCCGAGGGAAAAAATCGCCAGATTAAAATTGCCCACTCAAGCAGTATCATTATGGATGATAAAAAGGTTCAGATATTAAAAGAAATTAGCTTAGCCAAACATATAAATTTTGAGATAAACACTTTGTCATCTGAGCATCAAATTCTAGCTTTAATGAGTGGAGAAATTGATATTGGTTTGATTAGACCACCAGTTCGGCATACTTTAGATGAGATCAATATTGTTAAGCTATATGAAGAACCTTTAATGGTGGCTGTGCATGTTGATCATTCTAAGTTTGCAAATAAACAAGAGATTCAAGTTAAAGACTTAAAAGATGAATATTTCGTTTCTACACCCCATTCTAAGCGGGGAGGTTTGAGTTATTTGGTTTCAAACTTGTGTGTAGGGGCGGGCTTCTGGCCTAAAGCAGCAACTATCCAATCACGTAAGCTAAGCCAATTACAGTTAGTCGCTGCAAATTTGGGTATTAGCATTGTTCCCCAAGAGTTCAAGCAAATATTACCCAAAAATGTAAAATTGATTCCTCTAGAAAATAAGAATCTTTTATCTGAAGTAGTTTTAGCTTACAGAGCAAACCAGAGTGATCTGATTCAACCTTATGTTGAGCAGATCTACCATCTGCTGCAAGTTTGAGAGGTAATATGTTTAACTTCTGCTGAAATAATTATTGTGATCCAGTGTGCTCACTAATAGAAAATGTATATTCGGTATCACCTTCTAACTGACGCTCCTGAGATAGGATGTCCATTTTGGGGCGTTTATGCTGGTAAAATTCCAAATTGATACAACCACTATTGTTAACCTCATAGCGAATATAGTAACGATCAGGCTCTAGAAAAAATGTTGCTTCTTCAAATGAGTGCAAAGATAGAATTTTCTTCTTGTCGTGATAAATCACGGAAGGACAATCTAGTAGTCCGTTTGAATATTGTTTTTCGTATCACATGGATCTGAGCTTTAGGAGTGGTTTCTTTTAATAAATATTGGGGCTGATAAATCCGTTTTTCAGGTATTTTTTTAAAACCTCTTCAACTTTTGTATCTGGGGCAGCATACGTCATACTAAATGACGTCAGTAAGTAAAAGCTCAGCAATATTCTTTTCATAAAGTTCCATCATTATTTTTGACGAGTACAATATGAAAATAAAGCAAAAAAGAAGCCAAGCTGGATTCAAAATGTTTGTTTGATAAGGTACTTGAAATGATTCAAGTGATTGAACATCTAGTTCTTAAGTAGCTTGCCCTAATCGGTAATAAGTATAGGTTACGCTATCATCTTTATAGACATCATAACTATTTTGTTTGAAATCAGAGACCCATTCACTTCCTGTATATCCAGCAATATGTCCATAAACATGGTTGCGGGTTCTGTGAATGATATAGATGTCACCTTCTTGTGGTTCATCAAAGGCTGGATTAATTTCTTTATAGCCAATCTTTTTTAAGGTATCTCCCCAATCTGAAGCCGCGATTGGGTGATTTTCGACATTGGCACCAGCAGACTCTAGTGCAAGGCGGATACTACGTGCGCAACGAGCTTTACTGCGTCTAGAGGTAACACTTTCTAATTTTTCTACAAATTTATCAATATCTATAGCGGGAGTACTGGAAGTTTCTGTCTGATGATTATTGGGTTTCATGGTGAAAGGATAAGGAAGGCTTGGGGTGCTGTGGGATACAACAATGGCTGCCTGATTTGAATCCTGATACATGTAATTATCAGCTACTTGTCCGTCATAAATAATCATCGTGAAATCTCTACCGTGCTACTCATATCCATATTAAAAAAATCACCACCTACCTGTGGCGTTCAGAGATACTAATCGGCGTACCTTAAAAGTTTTGTTTATGTTATGTAATAACGTATCTTTTTTCCAGAGGCGTCTGCTTTGGAGTAAAAAGATGCTCATCAAAAGAGTGATTAAAAATAGTGAAATCTAAATTATTGATATCATTATAAATAAATAATTAATCAGAGCTTAAATTTGAATATTTTGCTTCAACATTTGCGAATATACTCAAAATCTAAGTCTCTGATTTAAAATGCCACATTTTCTTACAATTTAAGAAGCGCTCACAGACTTAAGCTTGCTGCTCTTTTAAATATTCCTCGGTACGAATTAGAGCTGCTTGCATGTTGCTAATAGCCTGTTCTACATCACCTAAAGTTTTTGCATTTCCGCCACTTAGCGCCTGACGCCACTTGCGAGCACCCGGCAAGTTTTGAAATAGACCTAAGATATGACGGGTAATGATTGAAAGCGGTGCACCCTCAGCCATACGCTGTTCAATATAAGGCAGCATTTGTTCCATAATATTGAATCGATCTGGTGCCTCTAAATTCCAAAGCTGACCCATTTCCGCGAGTAAGTACGGATTGTGGTAGGCTTCACGGCCAATCATGACGCCATCTACGTGCTGTAAATGTGTTTGAGTTTCGGCAAACGTTTTAATTCCGCCGTTAATTTCAATGGTGAGATGTGGACGCTCTTGTTTTAAACGATAAACATCTTCATAGCGTAAAGGTGGAACTTCACGGTTTTCTTTCGGAGATAGACCTTTCAAAATAGCGATACGAGCATGCACAACGAAGTAAGTACAACCTGTTGCCGCAACAGTATCTACGAAATGAAGCATCTCTTCGTAAGATTGCATGTCATCGATACCAATACGGTGTTTGACTGTTACAGGAATCTTTACTGCCTTTTGCATGGTATGAATGCATTCAGCAACCAAGTCTGGCTCTGCCATTAAGCAAGCACCGATTTTATTGTTCTGTACACGGTCACTTGGGCAGCCTACATTGAGGTTAACTTCATCGTAACCCCAGTCTTCGGCCATTTTTGTGCAGGTTGCAAGCTCTTGCGGGTTTGAACCACCCAACTGCAATACGATCGGATGTTCTTGTGCGCTGTAGTCCAAATGACGTTTTGCATCGCCAAAAAGAATCGCACCTGTAGTTACCATTTCTGTGTAGAGCACAACATTTGGGTTAAACAAGCGTGCAAAGAATCGATAATCCTTTGTAGTCCAGTCCATCATGGGTGCGACAGAAATACGAGGTTGTAACGATTGAAGTGATTGCATAACCAATAGCCCAAAAGTCGCTAAATTAATGAAAGGGCAGCATTATACGAGGTTTATGCTTGAATCGACAGGGGCATTTAACCGAGTAATTTATAACCACCCTTGTATTGAATATAGGAAGATGATTTATAACAAGTTACCTTATTGGGAAACCATTTTCTTTTTTTGTAAGATCGTATCGAACATGCTAAATAAAATACAAAGAACGACTAACCCAATCCCTGCAAGGCAAGTCATGGTCCATCCACCACGGTTCCATGCAAAAATTCCTAATGCTGAACCACCTGCACCGCCAATAAAGTAAGTCGTCATATAAATGGCATTAATACGAGATTTTGCATCTGGCCGTAAACGGAAAATAATACTTTGATTACTGGTGTGAACAAGGGCAAGTGCCAATTGAATTAAAGCAAAGCCAATAACATAACTAGAAAGTAGAGTTTGTCCGAAGTAGAAACAAACCCAACTTACTAAGAACAACCCGCAGCCCATCCATGTCAGTAAGCCAGTATGTCCTTGATCTGCATATTTACCAATGTAGCGTGTTGATAGAGCACCGAAGATACCCACTAAAGGCACTAGTCCAATAAAGAGATCAGGTAAATGATGTGCTGAGGTAAGAAGTAATGCGATGGTGGAATATAAGATACTTACTGCTGCAAAGGCGAAAGCACCTGTAAGCGCTCTTAATAATAATCGCTTTTCCTGCTTTAAAAGTTGAGCCATGGAAACAAAGATTTGCCCATAGTTCATTTTCATACGTAAGACATAAGGCAAGCGGCTTTTTAAGGTAAATGCTAGCAGGAGCATTAATACGCCGCTTACCACATACACCACTTTCCAGTGGAAAAGATTCGAAAATAAGCCTGCCAGACTGGTAGAGAGTAAAATTCCGACCAATAAACCACTCATTAAAAAACCAATGATTTCTCCAGTTTTTTCGGGTTTTACAGTCATTGTGGCAAGAGGAATAAGCACTTGAGCTGCAACAGAAAACAAGCCAGCTAAAATTGTACCAATCCATAGCATAGGCAAGTTTACAGCAAAAGCAGAAGTAAATAGGCCAATTGCACAAAGCACCATTAAAAACGGAATAGCCTTGGCTTTATTGACGATGTCACCCATTGGAACAATAAAGAGTAAACCGAGGGCATAAGACACCTGAGCAAATGTCACTGTTAAAGCAGCTTGTGCTTGAGTTACAGCAAACTCTTGTTGAATCGAGTGAATTAGAGGCTGACAATAGTAATTCACACCTGCACATAAGCCACATGCTGCTGCCATCAACCAAAGCAAAGGTTTATTCTGACTGATATCTTCAGGGGTAGACATGATGTTCTCTCGATTTTATTAGGTGTATGCGGTTGCTTCGACTTCAATGAGCATATGCTCTAATGCAAGGCGTGGTACAGGAATGAGTGTACAGGCTGGAAAAGGATGATTTTTCCATAAATTTTGCATAATTTTAATCAAAATTTGATGTTTTTCGACCGAGTGGTCAACAACTAAAACTCTTAACGCTGCAATGTTACTAAGCTCTGCATTGGCAGCTTTTAAAGCATGTTGAATGTTATTAATGGCTTGGATAACTTGTTCTTCAAAATTTGGGCTTAATTCACCTTTTGAGTTTTCGCCTCCTTGACCTGCAATATGAATAATCTTTTTAAAATTCTCTACTACAGCTACATGGCTATAAGCATTTGGGGTAGGGTCATATAAAGTTGATGGATTTATGATTTTAAAAGTTTCTTTATTCATGGAACTCAACCGTTCATTAAAATTTAGATGAGTATCCAACCTCAACTTAAGTTGAGGTCAAGAGAATTTAATGTTTTAGCCTTTTCTTTCTGAGTGTAATCATCATCACACCAATAATATTGAGAAGGCAACCGACCCATTGCCACATATTTAGGTGTTCATTTAAAAAGGCAACAGCAAGTAAAATCGTTAAAACCGGTCCAATCGAAGCAATCATTGCAGATTGAGAGGCACCTAATCGTTCAATACTTTGCATGAGCATAACGGTAGGTAAGACGGTGACTAAGAAGCCTAGGCCGATTCCATACCAAATCACACTAGAGGGTAGCTGTAATAGAAGTTGAATAGGTTGAGGTGTGCTGAGTGCATAGTGCGTTAATGTACCGATACAAGCCACAGTTAATGCTAACCCTGTGAAATTCCAAGAACCAAATTTCTTAATTAATGGTGGGGTTAGTAATAAATAGCCTGCAAAAGCCACCGCACTTGCAAATACTAAACTTGTACCTAGCCAGAAGTTGCCCTGAATTGGTGCATTGTTGTGCTCTTGCAGCATGACCAGCACGGTTCCACCATAACTAAGAAAAATGGCAAATAAACTTTTTGCATCTAATTTTTGTTTGTAGAGTAAGCTTGAGACGATGACTGTAAGCGTGGGATATAAAAATAGAATAATTCGCTCTAGAGAGGCACTAATAAACATGAGACCCATAAAATCGAGCCAGCTGGCAAAGTAGTAGCCTAATAGACCGGCAAAAATTAAAATTAGCCAATCCTTCTTTTTTATGCCCTGATTATGATGCCTGTTAAACCAACAAATAAGTAGAAAGAACGGTAAAGCGCTTAACATGCGTAAAGCCATCAGGACTGTAGCATCTACTAATGGAGAAAGGGCATAAGTCTGTTTAATAAAGATTGCTTTTGTACTGAATAGAAAAGCAGAGCAAAGAGCAAAAAAAGACCCGATTTGAAACGAAGAAAACGAAATTTTCATATACAAGACTGTATAAGAGAGACTATTGTCTGCGAAAAAGAAAAATCTTCCTATATTACACCTCAAATCAAATATCGTGAATCATCAGTTCAAAATATGGGTATTTATTAAATAAATATTGGGTGGTATTTTAAAAAAGTTCAATTAGAATCCAAATTCTGTACAAAGAATACACATGGGGGAAACATTGCGGCTTGCAATGTTTTTGACAATGAGAAATTAGCTTGAGGAACGCTCATGCAGATCGGAATCCCAACCGAAACTGTCGTCGGTGAAAATCGTGTAGCTGCTACGCCAGAGACAGTAAAGAAGTTGATTAGCGCTGGTCATAGCGTTGTGATTGAACGTGGTGCTGGTGTAAAGGCCGCGTACATTGACAGTGCTTATGAACAGGTCGGTGCAACCATTACGGATGATGCCTATACGGGTAGTCAAATTATTTTGAAAGTTCGCGCGCCACAAGGCGGGGAAATTCAAAAACTTGCAGCAAATACTGCTGTTGTAGCAATGTTTGATCCTTATCGTAATACCGAGCTAGATCAGTTTGCGAATCAGCAAGTTTCTGCTTTTGCTCTAGAATTGCTTCCTCGTACGCTTTCTCGTGCGCAGAATATGGACGTATTGTCTTCTCAAGCAAACCTTTCTGGTTATAAATCAGTTTTGCTTGCTGCTGCTGAATATCAGCGCATGTTCCCAATGCTTATGACTGCTGCTGGTACTGTAAAACCTGCTCGTGTTGTGATTATGGGTGTGGGCGTTGCAGGTCTTCAGGCAATTGCAACCGCAAAGCGTTTAGGCGCAATTGTTGAGGCGACCGATTTACGTCCTACAGCAAAAGATCAGGTTGAATCTTTGGGTGGTAAGTGGTTAGACGTACCAATGTCTGAAGAAGAACAACAACGTGCAGCAGATGCCGCTAAAAATGGTTATGGATGGATGCCGGGTGAGCAATACATCAAAGACCAAGCTGCGATTGTTGATAAGGCTGTTTCTAACGCTGACATCGTGATTACTACTGCGTTGTTACCAGGCCGTGATGCACCACGTCTGATTAAGGCTGAAACTGTTGCCAAGATGAAACCAGGTTCTGTCATTTTAGATATGGCTGTTGAAACTGGTGGTAACGTTGAAGGTTCTAAAGTGGGCGAGACTGTTTTTACAGAAAATGGCGTGAAAATTTTGGGTGTTCCAAATATTCCGGCAACTGTAGCGACAGAGGCTTCTGCACTATATGCACGTAACGTTTTCAATTTCGTAGAGACTTTATTCGACAAAGAGAAAAACTTTGCGATTAATCAGGAAGACGAAATCCAAAAAGCCCTATTGGTCACTCATGGCGGTCAAGTACTGCTTAAGCGTGGTTAAGGAGATTTCTCATGGTTGAAACTATTACAATTTTCGTCCTTGCCATCTTCGTAGGTTATTACGTAGTTTGGGGTGTTACACCAGCTTTACATACGCCGCTTATGGCTGTAACCAACGCATTGTCATCTATTATTGTAGTAGGTGCGATGTTGCAAACTGTAGGTCTACCTATTTTGGGTGTAGATGCTAACGTTGCATTTCAAAGTGTAAATGTGGTGAGCGTACTTGGTGCGATTGCAGTATTTTTGGCAAGCATTAATATTTTCGGTGGCTTTGCAGTAACTGCACGCATGCTGGAAATGTTCAAGCCTAAGCAAAAGAAATAAGAGGGCTTTGACATGGAATTTATTCAAGCAAACGCAAACTGGTTGTACCTTGTTGGTGCAATCCTCTTTATCTTGACGCTTCGTGGCTTGTCTGGCCCTAAAACAGCAATTCAAGGTAACCGTTACGGTATGATCGCGATGGCGATTGCAGTTGTAACGACTTTCTTTGTTGCGAATAACCCAGTGATCTGGATGATTGTTGGTGCAATGGTGTTGGGTGCAATCGTAGGTATTGCGCGTGCTCGTACTGTACCAATGACGCAAATGCCGGAAACAGTTGCGCTTATGCACTCTTTGGTTGGTTTGGCTGCTGTTTTAATTGCAATTGCTGCAATTTTACATAACAACCAACTTACTGAATTGTTTACTCAAAATGAAGCGGCTTTAACGGCAGCTGGTGTGCAACATGTGCACATGAGCAAAGTTCACTTATTTGAATTGTTTGTTGGTTGTTTCGTTGGTGCGATTACCTTTACTGCGTCTGTGTTTGCGTACGGTAAATTGGCTGCGAAAAAATGGGCTAAAACAATTTCTGGTGCATGGGTTAAGCCTGTTCAAGCGCTTATATTTATTGCGATGTTGGCTTGTGGTTTTTACTTCTTCACGACTGGCAACATGACTGCTTTCTGGGCAATGACAGCTCTTGCACTTGCATTTGGCTGGGTGTGGATTGCACCAGTCGGTGGTGGTGATATGCCTGTAGTGGTATCGCTTCTTAACTCATTCTCGGGTTGGGCTGCGGCAGGTATTGGTTTTACACTTGAAAACAACATGTTGATCGTTGCGGGTTCTCTCGTAGGTTCATCTGGTGCGATTCTGTCGTACATCATGTGTAAAGCAATGAACCGTTCGATCATCAACGTATTGTTTGGTGGTGCAATGGGTGGTGCAGTGGTTGCTACTGCTGCCAAAGGTGAGCAAGTTCAACGTAATCATCGTTCTGGTTCTGCTGATGATGCTGGCTTCTTGATGTCAAATGCTGACAGCGTTGTGATTGTACCTGGTTATGGTATGGCGCAAGGTCGTGCACAAAATGCTGTAAAAGAATTATGTGAAATTCTAAAAGAGCAAGGTGTTCGCGTTCGTTTCGCAATCCATCCTGTTGCTGGTCGTATGCCTGGTCACATGAACGTATTGCTTGCAGAAGCAGACGTGGCTTATGAAGACATCTTGGAAATGGATGAGATTAACTCAGACTTCCCTGCAACAGACGTAGTACTTGTAATTGGTGCAAACGACGTTGTAAACCCTGCTGCGAAAGATGATCCAAGCTCGCCGATTTATGGTATGCCGATTCTTGAGGCTCATAAAGCGCGTACAATCATGGTGATTAAGCGTTCTATGGCAACAGGTTATGCTGGTCTAGACAACGATTTGTTCTATAACGAAAAAACAATGATGATCTTTGGCGATGCTAAGAAAGTTGTTGAGGATATGACAAAAGCAATCAATGGTGGTGGTCACTAATCTGACCTCAATCAGGATTGTAAAAGCCACCCTTGGGTGGCTTTTTTTATTTGGCTTATTTGTTTAAAGAAATTTTTCTACGAGATTTAGAGATTGTTGATAGAGGTCGCGTGCCAGTTGCTGATTTTTGGCATGTGATGATTTCCAGTCTGGCATATGTGCGCTGACATATTCTCCATTACGGGTTTGCCAAGCATCTCCAGTTGCCATTTCTGTAATGAGATTTGCTGGAACTGAAGTTGGCACTAATCCTAATTTCATCGCTGCATAAACCGGTTTTGGTAAGTCACGATAAATATCGGAAGCAACACCGCCGGGGTGTAATGCATTATTAGTAATTGAACTTCCAGCTAGCTGTTCTGCTAATGCATTACTGAATAATAAATTTGCAAGCTTTGATTGCCCATAATAGAACAGGGGATTGTAAAAACCTTCTGCGCGAAACTTGTTGGGTTTAATTGAGCCCACCCAGTGAGCAATAGATGCAAGATGAATAATACGTGCTTTAGGAGATTGTTTTAAAACTGGGAGTAATTTTTGAGTAAGTAAAAAATGACCTAAATAGTTAACCCCAAATTGTTGCTCAAAGCCTTCATTGGTCAATTGTTTGGTTTTGGCAAATAAGCCTGCATTATTAATGAGTACGTCAAGGCTGCCATAGCGATCAGCAATTTCATCTGCTGCTTTTTGGGTTAACTCAAGACTGTTTAAATCGAGGGAAACTAAATCGACTTGGCCTTGATTAAGTGAAAGTAGTTTGTTCTGCGCATCTTGGGCTTTTTGTGGATTTCGGCACGCGAGAATGACATGTTGTCCTTGTTTAACGAGTTGTTCTGCTGTAGCAAAGCCAATGCCCGTATTGGCGCCTGTAATTAATATCTTCACTTTCTGTACTCCGGTTATGCTATTTATTGGTGAGGACTTTCAGAAAATATATAGTGCTGCAAATCTGACAATTTGTCATGTCAAATTTGGTTGTAAGTGATTGGTATTTGTGGAGGGGCGGGAAAGATAATGGGATATTTGAAAATGGTTAAAATCTTTGTTTATTAAATAAAAAAGCGGCTCAAAAGAGCCGCTTTTTTTAAAAGCAAAATTTTAAGCAACCGACTCTGGAGCGGTACGCCATAAGCTTTCTAAATCATAGAATTTACGAGCTGTTGGTAGCATCACATGTACTACAACAAAGCCGAGATCAATTAAGATCCATTCTGCATCTCGTTCACCTTCAACACCAATCGGGCGGAAACCGGCTTTTCGAGCTTCTTCTGCAACATTGTCTGCAAGTGCTTTCACATGACGAGTAGAAGTACCGCTCGCAATTACAATAGCATCAGCGACATTGCTAATTGAGCTAACATCTAACTGGAGAATATCTTTTGCTTTTACATCAACTAAAGCGTCATGGACGACTTTGAGACAAGTTTGTACGTCTTTATTTGAGGTATTCATTGCGAAATCGTGAGAATTAGACACGCTGGGCGATGGTTCTAAATTCATATAGGGTATATTTTCCTGACAATTACTCACTATCTAATATAGTGGTTTTCGCGCTAAATTTCAAACAAAACTCGTAACAGTTTATATATTTACATCATCCGAAAAATACTTTTTCTTCCATGTAAATGACTGATTTGAAGTATTTTCAGGCTTATATTCTGCTGCAATATAGTTTTGATAAGAACTTTGTTTTAACCAAGAAAAAATTTGCTCATAAGGAATTTCAGCTGTATCTGGCTCATGACGGCCTGGACAGTCCGCAAATTGAATATGACCAATTGAGTTAATATTCTCTTGTAAACCCTCAAGAACGTCTTCGCCCATCATTGCCATGTGATAGCAATCATATTGCATTTTTAGAGTAGGGTCGTTGACCGCTTCTAGCATTTCTTGTGCCTGCGCAATATTTTGTACTAAAAAGCGGGGCATATCTGTACTGTTAATCATTTCAAAAACGGGTTCTATATCGTGTTCGCTGAGTAAGTTGCAGGCAAGTTTTAAATTGGCTGCTAAGGTTTTTAAACAAGGCAGTAAGTCAGCATCGAGTGGTTGTTTGCCTGCTAAAATATTAACGCGAGGAACCTTTAAAGCAGTGGCATAGCTAATAGCTAACTCTAATGCTTCATGGAAAGCTATTTCTTGGCCAGGAATGCCTGTTAAACCGTTTCCGCCTTGCATAAGGTCACCCGCCGGCACATTGATTAAACAGAGACTAAGATTATAGCGTTCGAGTTGAGTTTGAATATCTGCAATAGTTAATTCATAAGGGAATTGAATTTCTACATATTCAAAGCCCTGTGCATGGGCCAGAGCGAAGCGTTCAATTAAAGGAACTTCGGTAAAAATCATGGATAAATTGACTGCAAGACGACCCATACTCAAACTCCGTTTATTTTTGCTCTACTAATTGAATCATAGTAGCTAAATCTTTCTCAGCAAAGCCATTTTTTTGGTGAGTTTGTAGCTGTAATAGAGCTTTTTGTGCAACTGGGATGTCTAAATTAACATTGTTAGCCAATGTTACTGCGTTATTAAGATCCTTAGATAATGTTTGAACTTTCCACTGAACTGGCTCAAAGGTATGAGTTGCCATACGTGGAGTTAGAATTTGAAAGGGTTTAGAGTCCGCAAATCCGCCTGCTAAAGCTGGAGCGAGTAAATTCGTATCTACACCAGCTCGGTCTGCAAGCGCGACAGCTTCTGCAATAAGGGCGCTGTTGGCTGCAACAATCAGTTGATTACAAATCTTGGTGGCTTGGCCAGTTCCTGTATCTCCCATTCGAGTTACACGTTGAGATAAAACATTATAAACAGGCGTTAGTTCTGTAATCGTCTGAGCATTACCGCCTGCAAAAATGACAAGTGTGCCTTGTTCTGCTCCAGCTGTTCCACCTGATACAGGTGAATCAATCCAAATAACGTCATGTGTGGCAGCTGCTTGAGCAAGCGTTTTTGTTGCAGCAACAGATAAGCTTGAGAAATCCACAATAACTTGTTCAGCCTTTAAGTTAGGCTGAATTTTTTCAAATACTGCTTCTACGGCTTTGTCATCTGCCAGACAGATTAAAATAATAGGATATTCACCAATATTTGAAAGTTCTAAAGGTAGTGCGCCGATATCAATCAGTTCTTCACATGCAGAGAAGGTTCGATTCCAAACCGCAACTTGAAAGCCGGCTTGAATAAGGCGGGTTGCCATCCGACTTCCCATAAGCCCCATACCTAAAAAAGCAATAGGGGTATTACGATCAAAATTCATAATCTAAGCTCTTTATTTATATTGGCGTGGTAAAAAATTAACTTCCGGATGTTTGTCTTTTTTACGAGCAAGTTTGCTATTTTTACCAAGTAATAATTTAAGTTGCCAGATTTTTTCTAGACGCAATGATTTTTCTGGTTGATGCTCCATTGCCTCTAGTACGCGTTTTGCCGCTGTGAGGGCATCAGGTGAGCGTTGTAACATTTCAGCTGCAATCTCATGTGCTCTCTCTAGAGGCGAGTCACTTAAATGAGTCACAAGACCGATTTCTTTTGCATAATTCCCGTCAAAAACACGGGCAGTTAAGGTGAGTTCTTTTGCAAGGTCAACGCTAATTAAGCCTTTTAACGAGCGAGTAAGTCCCATGTCAGGAACTAAACCCCAACGGCTTTCCATAATCGACATTTTTGTTTCTGGATGAGAAATTCGAATGTCGGAAGCCAAGGCGAGTTGCATACCCGCGCCAAAACAATATCCTTCTAATGCAGCAATAACTGGGACAGGTAAATTCTGCCAAGTCAGAAATGCTTTTTGAAAAAGGCTTTGTCCGGGTTTTACAAGTTCCCAAATGGCAAAAGCAGAGTTTTTCGGATTGTTTAGGTCGGATAAATCAATTCCAGCACTAAACACATTCCCTTCGCCTGTCAAAATAACACAGCGAATATCTCTATCCTTTTTAATTGCTTTTGCAGTTGAAACTAACTCTTTTAATAAGGCAAAACTCATTGCATTGCGTTTGTCTGGACGGTTTAAATATACCGTTGCAATGCCATTATTTTTTTCAATACGTAAGAGTGCCATGAGATTCCCGCTTCTTTTTTTATAGATGAACGGAGCATAACATGGCTGTAATTTGGAAACATGACAGCCCAGTCATGCCTCTTTGATAGAGATGTTAGTCAGGAATCACCAAAATTTGATGGGCTGCACTTTCTACCTCTTTAACGACAAGACCTAGTTCATCAAAGCGCTGCATAACTTCTTCAATGAAGCCTTCATCTGCTATACGGCGTTCTTTACGCAGCGTTGAAATAAACTGCTCAAAGTCACCAGTCACTTGTTGTAGTTTTGGGGCACCTACATAGCGAGTAGCACCATAGAGGCGATGTAAAACATGCTCAAGTTGAGGGAAGTCTTCAAGCTCAATGAGCTGCTGCATTTCATCTAGCTCAGTTGGAAAACTATCAACTAACATTTTAAGTAGATCTTGCGCTAAATCTTCTTTATTTGCTGCAAGCTGCAAACTTTGTTGCCAGTTTAAAATTTGTGGATCTAAAGCTTCTGCAACGACATGATGGTCTTTATCTAAAGCTTTTGCTGTAAAGTTGTTTTTAGTCCATTGCGTTAAGATCTGGATGATTTGCTCCATTTGAATTGGCTTGGTGACATAGTCATTCATGCCTACTTTGAGAAGTTTTTGTTTTTCATCGGCAAGTGCATGGGCAGTTAGTGCAATAATTGGTAATTGCATTTCTCCGTCTAGCGTCGACTCTAAAGAACGAATAGCACGAGTGGTATCAATGCCTGACATGACAGGCATTTGAATGTCCATAAACACTAAATCAAATGGTTTAAGTTTCTGATCAATTCGCTCTTGGATCAGGTTAAGAGCTTCTTGGCCACTGAGTGCTTTAGTTGTTTTAACGTTGAGTTCACCGAGTAAGGCTTCTAAAACAATTAAGTTAGGAAGGTGGTCATCCACTGCTAGAATATGTAGACCCTGACCGTTAAAGTCTTGTTGTTCCTCTTCAAAAATAGGTTGATCATTTAATAATTGAATGAGGCCGCTTCGACTTAATGGTTGATAGAGAGGGCGAGCACGGTATTCATTGAGCATGTTTGGCTCAAGTGTCATTTGATAGCCATAGACGGCTAAGTTGCCTTGATAACGGCTACGGATTTCTTTTAATAACGCTTCAGTGTCGCCGCTATGGTCAACAATGAGCCATGTATTATCTTTCTGATCAAGATGTTTTAAGCGGCTAAACAAGTCCAGAATCGATTGTGTTTCGATATGAGGAACATGGTAGTTTTCAAGGTAGTAACGTAAAACACTTGCTGTAGCTGGATGAGCAAGATACGAGACCACTTGTAAATGCTCAAAGTGCGGGTGTTCGATTTCGTAATCTTCATCTACTACAAATTGTGCGGTAAACCAGAAGGTTGAGCCTTTTTCAGTTGGTGCACGTTCTTGGTTATCTTCAAAACCAATTTGACCATGCATGAGATGAACAAGTTGTTTAGAAATAGCTAAGCCTAAACCTGTACCACCAAATTGACGTGTAACCGATGCATCGCCTTGCGAAAATGATTCAAATAATTTTTTGCGGTCTGTGCCACTTAAGCCAATACCACTATCTTGAACACTGAAATGAAGCAGACATTGCCCAATATCATCATGTTCCATACGAACACGAACAATAATTTCACCATCTGGAGTGAACTTGATTGCATTAGAAATTAAGTTAGTCAGAATCTGCTTGAAGCGTAAAGCATCCCCAATCACTTCTTGTGGAATGTTATCCGCATAGTAAAAAGCCATGGCGATATGTTTTTGAGCAGCCAATGGAGACAGCATATCCATGACATCAAAGATGGCTTCTTCTAAATCAAAAGGTGCTGTTTCAAGTTCTAATTTACCCGCATCAATTTTCGAGAAATCTAATACATCGTTAATTAATGCCAATAAATGGGCAGATGACTTGCGAATGGTTTGCAAATAAAGATTTTGCTCATTATTTAAATTTTGTTGACGAAGCAATAAATGAATAAAGCCATCAATACTGTTTAGAGGTGTTCGAAGCTCATGACTAATATTGGCAAGGAAAACTGACTTTGCTTGGTTTGATGAAATCGCTTGGTCACGTGCTTGACGATAAGTAATATTTTGGACTTCTAAGGTATCTAGTGTTCTGCGTAAGTCTTCTTCTGTTTGTTCGGTGTGCTCTTTTAATTCTAAAAAGCTAAAGTGCAATCGCTTAACAACATTTGCAATATCACGTTGTAGTAAGCGTAGCTCCCCAGTACTGTTAATAACTAGGTGCTGGTCTAGAGTATCGGCATTTAGACGTTGCAACTGCATGCGAATTTCATACATCGGCGCAATCCAGCGACGAGAGTAAAAATTCAAGCACAGTAAAAGTAATAATAAGGTCATTAATCCAGTAATGACGAGGGCAATCATAATGCGATAACGTGCCAACTCTAGAGGCTGGTTATCCATTTCAATCATTAACCAAACTGGGGCTTTTCCAGCTTTATTACTAATCTGCAATCCATAAATATTATTGTGGTTATAAGAGATTGGACCGAAAAAACTATTATTACTAGGAAAGCTCGGCCAATAACGATTATCACGATAACCAATGCTTAAATAAGTCTGTCCATTGTTATCAATTAATACCGCGCGTTTAAGATTTTTTTCGCTAAACATGCTTTGCATGATGTGCTGGGCATGATCGTATTCATCGGGTTCTAGTTCGACTAGCGTATATAGATCTTTCGCAATTTGATTGTAGCGAGCTAAAATTGCTGAGGCGTGATGTAGCTGTTGTTGTTTTACCGAATGTGACGTTTCAGTTAAAACCAGAAAAGCACCGACCCCTGTTAAAATCATAATCGGCACAAAAATTAGAGCAATCAATTGCCCATATGCATGATTCAGACGTAAGCGTTTCGATAAGGTTTTATTGAAATTAGACATGGCTACATCAGATTTATCTCTCTGTACGGCATCTTATCACGCTTTATTTTAAAACAGACGGCATTTTATAAATGACCGAGCTTTAATCTCTTTCATGAAAAAGCATATTGAAATGGGTGCAGTACCGAGCATTTTTTCATACAATAGGCGCACCTCGATATAGGTATTGATCATGAGTAATACACAACCTGACTTTTTAGCCGACGAATTTTTGTTAGATCACTATGTAGGTAAGACGCCTCTAGTTCGTTTGCAGCGATTAGCTTCTCATACGCAAGCGACGGTTTTAGCAAAATTAGAAGGTAATAATCCGGCAGGTTCTGTAAAAGACCGTCCTGCATATAACATGATTATGCAGGCAGAAAAACGTGGTCAAATTAAGCCAGGCGACACCTTGATTGAGGCAACCAGTGGGAACACAGGTATTGCTTTGGCAATGGTTGCTGCAATGCGTGGCTATAAAATGAAACTTATTATGCCTAACAACATGAGTCAGGAGCGTAAAGATGCGATGCTGGCTTATGGCGCAGAGCTGATTGAAGTAACACCGCAGCAAGGTATGGAAGGTGCACGTGATTTAGCCTTGCAAATGGAAAAAGAAGGCAAAGGGCACGTTTTAAATCAGTTTGGTAATCCTGATAATGTTGAAGCTCATTACTTAACAACTGGTCCTGAAATTTGGAAACAAACAGGTGGGAAAATCACCCATTTTGTAAGCTCAATGGGTACGACTGGTACCATCATGGGTGTTTCTAAATATTTAAAAGAACAAAACCCAGATATTCAAATTATTGGTTTGCAACCAGCAGATGGCTCAAGCATTGCTGGTATTCGCCGTTGGCCGAAAGAATATTTACCTACTATTTTTGATAGTAGCCGTGTAGATCGTACTATTGATATTCCACAAATTGATGCTGAAAAGACCATGCGTAAATTAGCGCGGATGGAAGGCATTAGTGCGGGTACATCTTCAGGTGGCGCGGTATGGGCATCCATTAAGATTGCAGAAGAAAATCCAGATGCTGTTATTGTTTGCATTATCTGTGACCGTGGCGACCGCTACTTGTCTACAGGATTGTTTTCAGTACAGGACGATAACTCATAATTGAGAGAAATAATGCGTTTCCCTACCTTAGTTTTTGATATTGAAACTTTAACTGATTTAAAAGCGGGAGCGCATTTATATCATCTTGATTTACCAGAGGCTGATGTAGAGCAAGCATTGACTAAACTCCGTCGTCAAGAATCAGGCATGGATTTTCAGCGCTTACCTTTGCATGAAATTGTTTGTATTTCTGGTCTATGGATTGATGAGTCTAGTTTCAGATTGTTTTCTTTTAGTCGTGAACAATATTCTGAAGCTGAGATTTTGCAAAAGTTCTTGTCAATTTTTGATAAGCGTCATCCGACTTTAGTGAGTTGGAACGGCTCACAATTTGATTTACCCGTCATTCTGTTTCGCGCGATGTATCATGGGCTTTCTGCACCGGGTTTGTTTGATCAAGGTGAGATTGATAGCCAGAAGCGTTTTAATAATTACCAAAACCGTTATCACCATCGCCACATTGATTTAATGGACGTGATGGCAATGTTTAATGGGCGTAATTTTCAAAAGCTTGATGATATTGCCTGCATTTTAGGTTTGCCAGGTAAACGTGGTGAATCGGGTTATCATGTGCCTGAATATGTTCGTAATCAACGATGGTTAAAATTGACTAGCTATTGTGAAGGGGATGTACTCAATACATGGTTTGTTTATTTGCGTTGGCTCGTACTAAAAGGCCAGTTGAGCGTAGATGAACATAACCACTGGATTAGTTCGAGTATTGAATATTTACAGACTATGCCGCAGCAGTCTGACTTTCTTGAAGTATGGGAACGTACTTCGAAACATACTGAATTTACTTCTCACTATTTTAATCCTTCAGATTTTTAGGTTCATTCTTTGAAACAACAAGCCAAATCTCGCAAGCCTCAACAACCTGAATATATTTTTCAAGTTGAAGCACTTTCTCATGAGGGGCGAGGAATTGCGCATTATGGTTCTCATCCTGATCATCCAGCAGATAAGCATGGCAAGAAAGTTTTTATTCGCTATGCATTGCCTGGAGAAATTGTAAAGGCTCAGATTACCCATCAAGCAAAGCGTCTTGAAGAAGCTGAGATGGTGCAGTTGTTAGGAGAGCCTTCAACTCATCGCATAGATGCAATTTGTCCTCATTATGGTATTTGCGGTGGCTGTAGCATGCAGCATATCCATCCTGATGAACAAATCCGGTTAAAGCAAAGTGTGCTCCAATCGCATTTACAACATTTTGCAGGAATTCAGCCTGAACAGTGGCTTGAGCCAATTCGATCTTTACAAACAGATTATCGTCGTCGTGCTCGAATAGGGGTGCGCTATCTGCCAAAGCCAGATCGCTTAATTATGGGGTTTCGTGAACATCATAGTAATCGGCTAACTTCTATCCACACTTGTAGTGTTTTGGATAAAAAACTATCAGATAGCTTGCCTGAGCTGCGTACTTTACTCCAAAGTCTAAAAGGCAAAGCGCATATAGGTCATGTAGAATTAGCAAAAGGTGATCATGAAATTTCTTTGTTGGTTCGTCATGTAGAAAAATTAAACAATTCTGATGTCAACCAATTAAAGCAATTTGCGTTAGACAAAGGGTGGCAGTTGTATTTGCAGCCTAAAGGACCTGAAAGTATTCATCGTATTGATGATGAAAAAGGTGCTTTACGTTTACACTATGCCTTAGAGCGGTTTGATGTAAATTTTGCTTTTTCGCCATTGGATTTTACTCAGGTCAATGCCACAGTAAATGAACAAATGGTTCAATTGGCATGTGAATTGCTTCAATTGCAACCAGGTGAAAAGGTACTTGATCTATTTTGCGGTTTAGGCAATTTCTCACTCCCGTTAGCACGATGTGTTGGTGAGAGTGGTCAGGTTGTTGGTGTGGAAGGGAGTGAAGAAATGGTGCAACGGGCAACAGCTAATGCAAAATGCAATAGTTTGGTGCAAGCAACCTTCTTTTCACAAGATTTAACAAAAGATTTTTCGCATCATTCTTGGGCAAATCAAGGATTTGATGCATTATTGATTGATCCTCCTCGTGCTGGTGCATATGAAATTATGCAGTATGTATCAAATTTTGGAGCAAAAAGAATCGTTTATGTATCATGTAATCCAGCTACACTGGCAAGGGATGCGGGTGTTTTGGTCCAATATGGTTACCAGTTAAAAAAAGCAGCTGTGATGGACATGTTTACGCACACAGAACATGTTGAATCCATTGCACTATTTGAAAAAATTCAAGAGATAAACGATTAAAAACATGAGTTACATATTGAGGAGAATGGTATGGTCACAGTACGTGAACAGTTACCTGAACAACTAACTGAGTTGTCCGAGGAAACGACTGTAGAGCATGCCGCCGAAACGCAAATCGGTTTAGCCTCATGGTTGGATCGGGTGCGTGAAATATTAGACGGGGCGAAGCTTGAACAGCTTGAGCAGGTTGCTCATTTAACCCTGCAAAAAGAGTTGGACTCAACGGTTAATCATCGTTCAAATACTTTCGCTACAGGCGTTGGAATGGCTGACATTCTGGCGCATCTCCATGTAGATGAAGATACTCTATCGGCAGCAATGCTCTATCGTAGTGTGCGTGAAGACATTACTGATATAGAAGAAGTAAAACAGAAATTTGGGGAGCAGGTCTATAACCTTGTCAAAGGCACTTTGGCAATGGGTAAGCTCTCGGAACTCATTGAGAAAAATAAACGGTTAGAAGATCATTTTAATAATAATCAACGAGAACATTTAAGTGGCATTTATAAAATGCTGATTTCGGTTACCGAAGATGTTCGAGTTGTTTTAATTAAACTTGCTGAACGTACCTATTCTTTACGAGAACTAGCAAATTCATCTCGTGAACGTCAAGAACGTGTAGCACGTGAAATTCTTACTATTTATTCGCCATTGGCGCATCGACTCGGTATTGCTCAGCTTAAATGGGAACTTGAAGATCTCGCTTTTCGCTATTTAGCGCCAGATCGTTATAAAGAAATTGCGTCATTACTGAATGAAAAACGCTTAGAGCGCGAACACTATATTCAGTTCGTGATTGATCGTTTAAAAAATGAGTTAGCTTCTTACGGAATCGAGTCAGAAATCACAGGTCGAGCAAAGCACATTTATTCGATTTATCGAAAAATGAAAAGCAAAAACCTGAGTTTTGATCAGCTTTACGATATTCGTGCCTTGCGTGTATTGGTCAATAGCGTTCCTGAGTGTTACCACTCTTTGGGTATTGTTCATCAAATCTGGCGTCATATTCCGCATCAGTTTGATGACTATATTACCAACCCGAAAGCAAATGGTTATCGCTCTTTGCATACTGCTGTAATTGCCGAAAATAAATCGCTTGAAGTACAAATTCGTACTCATGAGATGCATGACGAAGCAGAGTTAGGTGTATGTTCGCACTTTAACTATAAAGAAGGTTCAAAGAATACCGACCATTCCTTTAATCATCGTTTGCATTCATTGCGCGCTGTTTTAGAGCACTATCAAGAGCGCAATGAAACGACTGTACATCAAAACGAAGATGAAACAGAAGGCTTTGAACAGTTACAAGACTTTGAAGGCTTTGAGAAGATTTACGTTTTTAGTCGTGATGGTGATATTAAGGAATTGCCACGTGGCTCAACAGTTTTAGATTTTGCTTACCATGTCCATACAGAGGTAGGGAACAAGTGTTATGCAGCGCGAGTTAACCAGCGCTATGTGCCACTTACCTATACTTTAAAGACTGGTGAACAGGTTGAAATTTTAACTAAAAAAGATCGTGATCCAAACCGAGATTGGTTGGTCAATTCTTTAGGTTATATTAAAACTTCTCGTGCCCGTGACAAGTTGCGTCATTGGTTTAGACAGCAAGATCGTAGTAAAAATCTTGAAGTTGGCCGTGAACTTCTTAATAAAGAGTTAGCTCGTCTAGCGATTCACCCAAAAAGTATCGACCTAAATGATTACTCATCACATTTTAACGTGAAAACGGGTGATGACATTTTAGTGAGTCTAGTAAGCGGTGATATTAGCTTACATGCCTTGATTAATCAGGTGAACCGTCAAATGCATCTAGATCAGGATGAACCTGAACTAGTGCTTAAACCAGCATTAAATCCACGCGCTAGCCATACGTTATCGGCTCATGGAATTTTAATTGATGGTTTAGACAATGTAGAGCTGCATATCGCGCAGTGCTGTCAGCCCGTGCATGGTGAATCAATCGCTGGATATATTACTTTGAATCGTGGTGTTAGCATCCACAAAGTCATTTGCTCAGACTACCAGCGTATGATTAAGCAAGAACCAGAGCGTGCTGTTGAAGCCGACTGGGAAATGCAACCAACACGTGGTCAAAGCGTTCAAATTGTGGTGGAAGCTTATGATCGTCGTGGTCTGCTTAAAGACTTAACTCAAGTGATTTTCTCTGACCAAATCAATATTCGTCAGGTCAATACAATTTCTGAGGCAGATGGTATTGCTAATATGAAGTTGTTAATTGAAGTTAAAGGATTAGCACAGCTATCTCGTTTGTTAGCACGCTTAGAGCAGCAACCTGGAATCATAAGTGCGCGACGCATGATTCAAGGTGTTTAAATAGATTGAGTAAAAAGGCTGTCAAATGACAGCCTTTTTTATATTGAATTATTTTCTCGATAAATAAATGTTAGTGAGTCGATTTAAAAACTGTGGGCTTAAAGTTGAGAGTTGATAAAGCAGTTTGGTTTTTATGCCAACAGGAGTGTGAGTTGGCGTCCAGAAATGAGCCTTTTTCTCTACAAGTGTAAGCACCTGCTGAGCAATATCATTTGGAGTTAAATCTATCCCCATATTTTGAATTGTACCTACATCCATATTGTTAACCATTGCGGTTTGCACAAATAGGGGCATCACATCTAAAACGCGAATACCATATTTTTTCCATTCCACATCTAAACCTTCAGTAATTCCGCGAACAGCAAATTTACTGGCTGAGTAAGAAATAAGGTCAGCTTGCCCATAAATTGCAGAAGCTGAAGATAGATTGATAACACGTGCAAAAGACGCTTGCTTTAAATAAGGTAGGGCAGCATGACAGCCATTGATGACACCGTTTACATTAATATTTATTGTTCTTTGGTGAGCTTTAATATCAGTTGTTTCAAATGCACCAGAATATAAAATACCGGCATTATTTACTAAGATGTTGAGTTCGCCAGCCCATTCAGTAAATTCTTTTAATATGTGTTGCCATTGGCCGTAATCACTTACATCTAGATAGCCGGCACGGGCATTTGGCCCTAAGTCGTTTGCTAATTCTTGAGCAAGCGATTCATTAATATCATAAATGCCTACTTTATATCCTTGTTTGTAGAATACGTGTGCAATTTCAGCCCCAATACCTTGAGCGGCACCACTAATCAGAATACTGTATCTCATCTTTTTTCTCTTTGTCAGTACAATAGTGCGACTGATTTAATCGCTGTGATTTTGATCATAACAAATTAAAATCTTAGTTTTACTGACCGACTTTTTAAACTTGAGGGTTACCATGGATAAATTGCTTAAAATCATGCAAGAGTTACGAGAAAAATGTCCGTGGGATCAACAACAAACCCCAATGTCACTCACTAAATATGCGATTGAAGAAGCATATGAAGTTGAGGCTGCTGTTCGTCAGGGTAATATCGATGAAATCAGAAATGAGCTAGGCGATTTGTTATTACAAGTCGTGTTTCAATCACAAATGTTTAGTGAGCAAGGTGCTTTTAACTTTCAAGATGTTGTTGAGGCAATAAGTGAAAAGTTAATTCGCCGCCATCCACATGTTTTTCAGGCAGATCAATTTAATCACTTAACGCCAGAGCAAGTAAGTGAGCTTTGGAAACAAATTAAACAGCAAGAAAAACAAGGCAAGCCGCAATCAAGGTTGGATGAAATTAAACATGGACCAGCTCTATTGCAGGCACAAGAAATTCAAGAAAATGTCGCAAAAGTTGGGTTTGACTTTGAAACCGTAGAAGATGCGTATGGAAAACTAGAAGAAGAGCTAGATGAGTTTAAGCAAGCACTAAAAAATCAAAATATTGATGAAATTCAAGATGAATTTGGAGATTGCCTGTTTTCATTAATCAATGTAGGACGTAAACTTGCGATTTCAAGTGAAACATCACTTTTATCAACAATACATAAATTTAGAAGTCGTTTTGCTTTTATTGAAGATCAAGCGCAAAAACAGCAAAGAACATTAGAAGACATGACCTTGTCTGAAATGGATGAATTGTGGAATCAGGCAAAGCGGCAGTTAAGATTAGGGGAAAAAACACATGCATCTCAGCATGAATCTTTGGAAGAGTAAGTCTTATATTTTTATTATTTTATTTTGGAGCCTGATTTCTTCAAGCTTTGTTCAGGCTCAATCTTTTGATCAAAATTTTAAGGAGTGGAAGGCTAAACAGCAGATGTATGATCAGAAGTTAAGCATACAACACGCCTCTCATTCTAGTGTTCCAAAAAGCTCAGTTATGACTGACTCTTCGGGACAAGTTCACTTGAATCAAGCCAATATTGATGAGCTTCAAAAGCTAAAAGGTATTGGTGAGAAAAAGGCTCAAGCGATTATAGAATACCGTCAAAAGAATGGCGGCTTTAAAAATATTGATGAATTTAAAAGCGTAAAGGGCATTGGTCCAGCCATTTTTGAAAAGAATAAAGCACGTTTGACTTTATAAATCATCTGTTTGTCAATTGTCATTTCATGCGCAAACTACAGAGAATCAAATTGCCCTTTGTGTGCGTTAGAGCTATGATTAGCGACAACTTGTTATTTACGTCCTGACGTAGGAGACAGCGTCTTTTGCAAACCTTGCGAGCGTCAAAATGTGGTTTGTCCACAGCCCAACTTCCTTCTTCGATTTTAGATGTGATCGATAGCCTGACTAAAGCTGGCTATGAAGCTTATATTGTTGGGGGTGGTGTCCGTGATTTAATGCTAGGGTTTAATCCTAAAGATTTCGATGCAGTAACCAATGCGACACCTTCTCAAATTAAAGAAGTTTTTGGCAGACGTTGCCGAATCATTGGTCGTCGATTTGAATTAGCACATGTCTATTCAGGGCGTGAGCTTATTGAAGTTGCTACATTCCGTGCCCCTCCTAAAAAAGCAGTCACTAGTGCCTCAGGCATGATTTTACGTGACAATAATTGGGGGACTATCGAACAAGACTTTGCTCGACGTGATTTTTCAATCAATACGCTATATTACCAACCGCGTAAGAGCATTGTGCTCGATTTCTGCAAAGCAATTGATGATGTAAAAAATAAAACTCTACGTTTATTGGGGGATCCGGCACAGCGCTTCGAAGAAGACCCCGTGCGGATGCTGCGAACTCTACGTTTTGCAGCTAAGTTAAATTTCAAAATTGATTCAAATATTCTCGATATCTTTGATGCTGAAATGACGCAATTACTGCGTGATGTCTCTCCGCATCGTTTATACGATGAGTCTCAGAAGCTGTTCACAATGGGACATTTGGCGCGTGTTTTGCCAATGTTGATTGAGTTTGGTGTCTGGAAGCAACTCTTTGCAGATATTCAGCCTAACCTCACTCCATTTATTTTAAGAGCAGCAAAGAATACAGATCAACGTATTCAAGTTGGAAAAACAATTAACCCAGCATTTTTCTATGCAGTGTTATTGTGGCAACCATTTTTAGAGCGTTGTGAGTTTTATTTATCTAAAGGTATTGTGCCGGCTGAAGCCCGTGCGCAGGCTGGTTTAGATGTCTTAAAACGCCAAGCAACACGTACAGTTATTCCTCGCTTTGCAGAAACTTTTATTCGTGAAGTTTGGGAAATGCAAACTCGTTTGCTTAATCCAAAACCACAGCAAATAGAAGCATTGGCTGGACATGCTCGTTTCCGTGCAGGTTTTGACTTCTTATTACTTCGTGAAAAGTCAGGTGATGACACAACACAAGGAATGGGAAGCTGGTGGGAAGCCTACCAAGAAATGTCAAATGACGAAAAAGAAGCTGCGATTAGCCAATATAATCGTCAGAAAGCTAGAAACCGTCGTAAAGCTGTTGCTGAACCTATTGAAAATAATAAAGTTGACACGGAAATTGAACCTTTGGTTGATATTCCGGAACCACGTACTCGCCGTGGGAAAAAAGAACGTACTAGACAAGATCAGGCAGTTGGCCGATTTGTTGAAAAAGCGACTACTTCTGAAGCAGGCGTGATGGGCGATCATCCAATTTTAAAACGTAAGCGGGTACAACGTGATTTAAGCCAAGTCGTCTTTGGGCCAACGCAATGACAATAACCACTTATATTGGTTTAGGAAGTAATTTAGGCGATTCACGTCAAATTTTATCTGAAGCCATTGCTAAGCTTAAGACGTTAGGAATGGTTAAAGTCTCTAGACTTTATCAAAGTCCGCCTATGGGACCTCAAGATCAGCCAAATTATTTAAATGCAGTTGCAGAATTAAATACCGATCTTGCGCCTTTAGATTTGTTGGATCATTTACAACGGTTTGAGCAAGAAGCTGGCCGTGTGCGACTCCGTCGTTGGGGTGAGCGAACCTTAGATCTGGATTTGCTTATTTATGGCAATGAAAAAATTCACAATGAGCGCTTAACTGTGCCGCACATAGGCATTCTACAACGAGATTTCGTTGTGATTCCTTTATTAGATTTAGATGCTGATTTACAGATTAATGATCAGCCACTTAAAAATTTAGAACTGATACAGCAGCCAACGCTGACTGTACTTGCGGATGAGTCTTGGGCTTAAGCTCTCGATTCATTATGTTCTGCAAACTCCTGTAGAGGATATCATCATGATTAGTCTAAGTGACTTAAGAAAATTTAAAGCCGAAGGACGTAAGTTCTCTTGTCTAACTTGTTACGATGCAAGCATGGCAAAAGCAATGGAACTTGCTGAAATTGATACAATCTTAATTGGTGATTCTCTTGGAATGGCAATTCAAGGGCGAGATTCAACTTTACCAGTAACTGTTGAAGATATGGCTTATCATACGGCAGCGGTGCGCCGTGGTAATCAGCATGCCTTAATTATGACGGACTTGCCATTTATGAGTTATGCAACCTTGAATGATGCTTTGCAAAATGCAAGAACAGTCATGCAAGCTGGCGCTCAAATGGTGAAAATCGAAGGTGGTGCATGGTTAAGTGAAATCGTGCAGGTTTTAACCCGTAATGGTGTACCTGTTTGTGTACATTTAGGCTTAACACCTCAATCTGTACATGTATTCGGTGGCTATAAATTACAAGCTAGAACACGTGAAGCAGCAGATCAGCTTATTGCTGATTGTACAGCAGTGGTTGAGGCGGGTGCAGCGGTATTATTACTTGAATGTGTTCCTGCTCAATTGGGTCAAGAAATTGCTGAATTATTCCCAAATACGCCTGTAATTGGTATTGGCGCAGGTAATGCAACTGATGGTCAAGTATTGGTTGTACAAGATATGTTGGGCTTAACTTTTGGTAGAGTTGCGCGTTTTGTACGTAACTTTATGAAAGAGCAATCAGGTGAAACTGCCATTTTAGATGCTTTTAAAGCTTTTCATGCTGCTGTGCAGGATCAGTCTTTCCCTGCCAAAGAACATACTTTTCACGTTGAGCTGTAATTCATGAAAACAGAAACCACCATACAAGGTCTTGCAGCTTCTTTAAATCCTGCTAGAGCTGCACGTAAAATTATTGGTTTTGTCCCAACAATGGGAAATCTACATGAAGGGCATCTCACACTTGTTCGTGAAGCGAAAAAGCTATGTGATGTTGTGGTTGTAAGCATCTTCGTAAATCCGACGCAATTTGGTCCAGGTGAAGATTTTGACAGCTATCCTCGTACTTTAGAGCAAGATAGTCGCCTACTTGCTGATGTTGGCTGTGACATTATTTTTGCACCATCAGTTGAGCAAATGTACGGTACACAACCACGTTTAACGAACATCAGTGTCAGCCAGATTACAGATGCTTTATGTGGTAGTTCACGTCCAGGACACTTTGATGGTGTCGCTTTGGTTGTAACTAAGCTCTTTAATATTGTGCAACCGAATTACGCTTTCTTTGGACAAAAAGATTACCAACAGTTAGCCGTTATTCGTCAGTTTGTACAAGATTTAAATATACCTTTAGAAGTGATTGGCGTGCCAATTGTTCGTGCAGCAGATGGTTTGGCGCTTAGCTCAAGAAATGGTTATTTAAGCGCTGAGCACCGTCAGATCGCTCCAGTTATTTATCAAAGTTTGAAGCAGGCTGAGCAACAGTTACATCAAGGCAAAGATTTGCAACAAGTTGTAGAAGATATCAAAACTCAGTTGACAGATAATGGTTTTGTTGTTGATTATGTCGAAGCTCGTCAGAAAAATCTGTTACCTGCTACTCAATTTGATCGTGATATTGTGTTGTTTGTCGCGGCAAAACTAGGTGCAACTCGTTTGATTGACAATTTAGAAGTTGCCTTTACACCCCAATAAAAGAGATCAAAGGACAGCCATGCCATGAAGCGTATACTTATCGTGACAGGACAGTCTGGTTCAGGAAAATCTTCGGCCCTTCAAGTATTAGAAGATTTGGGCTATTACTGTATTGATAATTTGCCTTTGGCATTGCTGCCTGAAATTGTGGCAAAGCTAGATCATGAAAACAATCTGGAGCAATTAGCTTTAGGTGTGGATGTAAGAAGTACTCGGGCAGATATGCAAGAGTTTGATCATGTGTTTGAGCAATTACAAAGACATGGAACTGTTGATGTTATTTACTTGACGACACAAGATCAGGATCTGATTGCGCGTTTTAGTGCATCGCGTCGCCCGCATCCATTAGCTAATCGTTTTAAAAGTCTGTTGCAATGTATTCATGAAGAAAAGCAGTTACTGCTTCCAATTCAGTTCCGTGCTACGGTTCATATTGATACAACGGATAAAAGCGTTCATGATTTAAAGCATATTTTACTGTCTAAATTGGGGCAGTCAGATAAGCTTATTGTCATATTGCAGTCATTTGGATATAAACATGGCATTCCTTTGGATGCCGATTATGTTTTTGATGTACGGCATTTACCAAATCCGCATTGGGATTTAGAATTAAGACGTTTTTCTGGTTTGGATGAGCCAGTAAGACTATTTTTAGAAGCAAGTCCGCAAGCAAACGAAATGTTTGATGATATTCTTCACTTCTTAAAAAAATGGCTTCCCGCATTTGCTGAAGGACATCGTCACTATATGACGATTTCTATTGGTTGCACTGGGGGGCAACATCGTTCGGTTTATATCGTAGATAGACTAAAACAAGCACTTGAGGCAGAATGGTCTGTTCAGGTCTTACACAGAGAAATGAAGCACTGGTCATGATAGACACAACTGTTGATGTAATTAATAAACTCGGTTTACATGCTCGTGCATCAGGAAAACTGATCGAGGTCACTACAAAGTTTCGTTCGTCGATCCAGATTGGAAAAGGCGATCATTTGGTAGATGCAAAAAATATTATGTCTTTGCTGATGTTAGGTGCAGGTAAAGGGACCACTTTGCGATTGGTCATTGATGGTACCGACGAAGAGCAGGCATTAAATGAAGTACTGGCGTTATTCGCAGCAAAATTTTATGAGGCAGATTAATCGTGGCACGTGGTTCCCAACGTTATACTGAAGAAGATTTCGGTTCTTTAGAAGGACGTGCAAGTAAAACCGAACAGAAAAAAGCAGTGCAACGCATGGCTGCTTTAGGTGAGCAACTCGCACAACTTTCTATTAAACAAATTCAGAAACTTCCAGTTGATGAGCGTTTAATTGATGCTTTAATGGAAGTGCAGAACATTAGTTCTTTTGAAGCACGTCGTCGCCAATTTCAACGTATTGGTAAGTTATTGCGCAATGAAGATGAGACGATTATTTTGTCTTATTTAACCCCGCAGCAAGGCGCAAAAAGACAAGCTCAATTAATGCGTTGGGTTGACCGTATGATTGAGCAGGGTGATCCTGCAATTAATGAATTTAGTAAAATTTATAATGCATCGGAACGTCACACCTTGCGTCAGCATGTGTTGAGAATCAACCGCGATAAAACTCAACAGGCGAGTGAAGCAGATATTGAGGCATCGAAAGTTAAATTTGTTAACTATGTGCAGCAAATCGCATTATTGTCTGATCAAGGCTAAATGCGCTTAAATAAAAAAAGCGACGCTCGAGGCGTCGCTTTTTTTATTTATATATTTTCAGCACGTTCTTTTGCCCATTCTCGCAAAATAAACTTCTGTAATTTGCCGGTCGATGTTTTTGGAATTTCTGTAATAACCACATCTTTAGGAACTTTAAAGCGTGCTAACTCTTTTTGGCAATGTTCAATAATTTCTTCCGGTGTTGCTGTGGCACCCATTTTTAATTCAATAAATGCGCAGGGTACTTCTTGCCAACGAGCATCGGGTTTAGCGACGACGGCAGCAGTTAAAACAGCTGGGTGTCTATACAACACATCTTCTACTTCTAGAGATGAAATATTTTCTCCACCTGAAATAATAATGTCTTTTGATCGGTCAGTAATTTTTGCATAACCATCGGGATGGCAAACGGCTAAGTCTCCCGTGTGGAACCATCCGCCAGCAAAAGCTTCTTGAGTTGCTTGAGGGTTCTTTAAATAGCCTTTCATGACAATATTGCCACGAAACATAATTTCCCCCATGGTTTGTCCATCATTCGGGACAGGCTGCATTGTTTCGGGGTCTAACACACGCATACTGTCTTGTAATGGGTAGGGTACGCCTTGACGGGAATGAAGCTGAGCTTGTTCAGCAATTGAAAGTTCATTCCATCCAGATTGTGAAGCACATAGAGCAGAAGGGCCATATGTTTCTGTTAAGCCATAAACATGGTTGACGTTAATTCCCATGTTTCGCATACCTTCAATAATAGCAACAGGAGGAGCTGCGCCAGCAACCATAACTTCAACATGATGATCAAAGTTGGTTTGTTTTTCTTTAGGTAAGTTAATAATCATTGAAAGAACAATAGGTGCACCACAGAAATAATCAACTTTATGTTCTGCAATGAGTTTCATGACTAATTCTGGGTCGACTTTGCGCAAACAAATATTCGTTCCACCGCTTGCTGCGATACTCCATGCAAAACACCAGCCATTACAATGAAAAAGGGGTAATGTCCATAAATACACAGCATGAGGTTTCATACCACAGGCTAAGATATTACTTGCAGCATTGAGATAAGCCCCACGATGATGATAAACCACGCCTTTAGGATTACCTGTAGTTCCAGATGTATAATTTAAGCTAATTGCATCCCATTCATCTTCTGGTAAATGCCATACAAAGTTAATATCGCCTTGGGCTATCCATTCTTCATATTCAAAAGAACCGATAAACTGATTTTCACCTTCATATTCATCATCAGCTACATCAATCACAATAATATGCTGGTCAGGAATAAGAGAGAGGGCTTCTCTTGCCAAATTAACAAATTCAGGGTCAACCAAAAGCACTTTACTTTCAGCATGTTCAAGCATGAAGGCTATTGTTTTTGCATCTAAGCGTGTATTGAGTGTATTGAGTACGGCACCAGCCATTGGAACTGCGAAATGTGCTTCAACCATGGCTGGAATATTTGGCAATAAGACAGACACCGTATCATTTTTTTCAATTCCCAGTTGTTTGAGCTGAGAAGCAAACTGGCAACAACGTTGGTAAGTTTCTTTCCATGAAATTTGGCGCTTACCATGAATAATCGAAGCTTGATTGGGATAAATATAAGCTGCACGCTCTAAGTAGCGTAGAGGTGACAATGCAACAAAGTTTGCGGGTGTGCGTGGTAACTCATCATAAGCACTAACCATGGTAAACAACTCCGTGTTCTATTTTTAATTCATTCTTTGAAAATATGACTTAATATGCATCAAAGCATCTATGCTTTAGTCTTAAACAGAAATACCCTTCAGTCAGAAAATGAGCAAAAATGCTATTTTCTTCATCTTAAACCACTTGCGCTGAGTGTGTTTAAAAAATCTTCCCAATATATTTTTAAGTCATTTATTGCTGTTTACCTGATAAGCAAAATGTATTTATGATTTTGTGGGCTCAAAGGTTTTCACTTTGCTTGAACAAGTGTAAAATCTTTCAGGTTTTTTAATTTTGATTTACACCGTTTTTATATTTTGAGGTTCGCCTCGATCATAATCTCGCGGTGAAATGCTCCTTCGTATAGGGCATCACTCCTTAAGGATTTTTTTATGCCAATTATCACATTGCCAAATGGCGATCAAAAAAGTTTTGATCACGCTGTATCTGTTATGGAAGTTGCCCAAAGTATCGGGCCTGGTCTAGCAAAAAATACTGTTGCCGGACGTGTAAATGATCGCTTAGTTGATGCATGTGACTTAATTACCGAAGATTCGACCTTACAAATTATCACTCCAAAAGATGAAGAAGGTCTTGAAATTATTCGCCATTCTTGCGCACACCTTGTAGGACATGCTGTTAAACAGCTATTCCCTGAAGCCAAGATGGTGATTGGTCCAGTCATTGAAGAAGGTTTTTACTACGACATCTGGATGCCTCGTCCGTTTACATTAGACGATATGGCAGCGATTGAAGAGCGCATGAAAAAGCTCATCGATCAGGATTACGATGTCGTTAAAAAAATGACACCACGTGATGAAGTAATTGCTGAATTTACTACACGTGGCGAAGAATACAAATTACGCTTGATTGCAGACATGCCTGAAGAAACACAAATGGGCTTGTACTACCATCAAGATTATTTGGATATGTGCCGTGGTCCACACGTACCAAACACCAAATTCTTAAAATCATTCAAGCTGACAAAAATCTCTGGCGCTTACTGGCGCGGTGATGCGAAGAATGAACAGCTTCAACGTATTTATGGTACAGCATGGGCTGATAAGAAACAGCTTGCTGCGTACATTAAGCGTATTGAAGAAGCTGAAAAGCGTGACCACCGTAAAATTGGTAAAGCCTTAGACTTGTTCCATATGCAAGAAGAAGCACCGGGTATGGTGTTCTGGCATCCAAATGGTTGGACGATTTACCAAGTTCTTGAACAATACATGCGTAAAGTTCAGCAAGATAATGGTTACCTCGAGATTAAAACTCCACAAATCGTAGACTTTACGCTTTGGGAAAAATCAGGTCATGCGGCAAACTACGCTGACAACATGTTTACGACTCATTCTGAAAGTCGTAATTATGCAGTTAAGCCAATGAACTGCCCATGTCACGTACAAGTTTTCAACCAAGGTTTGAAGTCTTACCGTGATTTACCAATTCGTTTAGCCGAGTTCGGTTCTTGCCATCGTAATGAACCATCTGGTTCTTTACACGGTATTATGCGTGTACGCGGTTTTACACAAGATGATGCTCATATCTTCTGTACTAAAGAACAAATCGGTCAAGAAGTTGCAGACTTTATTAAACTCACTTTAGATGTTTATAAAGATTTTGGCTTTGAAGAAGTACAAATGAAACTGTCTACACGTCCAGAAAAACGTGTGGGTGATGATGCACTTTGGGATATGGCTGAGAAATCTTTAGCAGATGCTTTAGATGCAGCGGGTCTTGAGTGGGAATTACAGCCAGGTGAAGGTGCGTTCTACGGTCCGAAAATTGAATTCTCATTGAAAGACTGTCTCGGACGTGTATGGCAATGTGGTACTATTCAGTGTGACTTCAACTTACCAGAGCGTTTAGATGCGTCTTACGTAACTGAAGACAATGATCGTGATCAGCCTGTTATGTTGCATCGTGCAATTCTTGGCAGTTTTGAACGTTTTATTGGTATACTAATTGAACACTACGCTGGTTTCATGCCACCTTGGTTGTCGCCGTTACAAGCATGTGTTATGAATATTACTGACTCTCAAGCTGAGGCTTGTGAGAAAGTCGTAGCGAAACTCAAAGAAAATGGTCTTCGTGCTATTTCTGACTTGAGAAACGAAAAAATCGGATTTAAGATTCGTGAGCGTACTTTAGAGCGTATTCCTTACCTGTTAGTTCTTGGTGATCGAGAAGTTGAAGAAGGTACAGTGAATGTACGTACGCGCTCAGGAAAAAATTTAGGTACTATGTCAGTAGATGCATTCATTGACTTAGTGAAGTCTGCCGTCGCCGAACGCGGCCGGTATATTGTGGAGTAAGAAAGATTAAACAGCCTGACCGTAACCAACAACAAGGTGCAAAAAGCAACCGTCCAGCAATTAACGATGAGATCCGTGCAAAAGAAGTACGCCTCGTCGGTGCTGAAGGTGAGCAAAAAGGAATTGTTTCATTAAGTGAAGCACTGCGTGCTGCTGAAGAAGTTGAACTTGATCTTGTTGAGATCGTTGCAAACGCCGAGCCGCCTGTTTGTAAAATTATGGATTACAACAAGCACTTGTTTGACCTTAAGCAGAAGCAAAAAGATGCGAAGAAAAAACAGCATCAAGTGCAAGTGAAGGAAATCAAACTGCGCCCTGCAACTGATGTTGGTGATTATCAAGTTAAGCTTCGTGCTATTTTGAAATTCCTTGAAGAAGGAAACAAAGTGAAGATCACTTTACGTTTCCGTGGTCGTGAAATGGCTCATCAACAACTTGGCTTAGCTCAATTGCAAAAAATTGAAGCAGATGTGGCTGAGTATGGGGTTGTGGAACAAGCACCAAAAATGGAAGGCCGTCAAATGGGTATGTTACTTGGACCGAAAAAGAAAAAGTAATACTCAAAAAAAAGCACTGCAAAAGCAGTGCTTTTTTTTACTCTAATACTAATAAAAAATATCACTTAATTTTTCTTTGTTCAGTTTTATTTAAGACAATTGCTATATTTTTTAAGAAATTCAATTCACGAATTTTATGTGTTTTTTAGTGTTGGAAATCTCATCGCTCCTCTTAAAACATGATATAACGCAAGACGCAGTCATGATAACGATGAATAGGAAAATAGAATGATTGATCTATATTATTGGGGCACTCCCAATGGACATAAAATCACAATTGCCTTAGAAGAAATGGGATTGGATTACACCCTTTACCCAATTAATATTTTAGAAAATGATCAATTTCAACCAGATTTCCTGAGAATTTCTCCAAATAATAAAATTCCTGCGATTGTTGATCAAAATGGACCTCGTGGTGAACCGATATCTATATTTGAATCGGGTGCTATCTTGCAATATTTAGGTCGAAAAACGGGATTATTTTATCCAGATGATGAACAAGAGCGGGTTGAGGTTGAGCAGTGGCTCATGTGGCAAATGGGTGGGTTAGGACCTATGCTTGGGCAAAATCATCATTTTAATCGTTTCGCCCCAGAAAAAATTCCCTATGCCATAGATCGCTATGTAAATGAAACTAAACGTTTATATGGTGTACTTAATAAACAATTAATTGGTCAGAAGTTTGTTGCTGGTGAGTACTCGATTGCTGATATGGCAATTTTACCTTGGATCTTGCGTTATGAATGGCAAGGTATTCAACTTGAAGATTACCCATATGTACAAGAATATATTGTACGTTTAACAGCACGCCCAGCAGTTCAGAAAGCACTATCAATTAAAGTGGCTTAATTTCTTGCCTAGATTTAATAAATGCTTAAAGCAAAAAGTCATTTGGTGTAATTGTTTATGCTGAGTTACTTTTTGCTTTTTATCAGTGCTTTTGGTGCTGCCACATTATTACCTCTACAGTCTGAAGCAGTATTGGTAACCTTATTATTAAAGGGACAATATTCAGCTTTGCTTTTAATCAGTACTGCTACTTTGGGTAATGTATGGGGTTCTTGTGTCAATTGGTGGTTAGGCCTAAAGATAGAGCAATTTAAACATCGAAAGTGGTTTCCAGTTTCTGAAAAGCGTTTAGAACAAGCCCAACGCTTTTATCATAAGTATGGTTTTTACTCTTTACTTTTGAGTTGGGCACCTATCATTGGCGATCCAATTACTTTGGTTGCTGGACTCTTCAAAGAAAATTTTTGGCGCTTCCTTAGTATTGTTATTATTGCTAAAGCAGGGCGCTATTTGTTTATTTACTGGGTGGTGATGGGTTTTATTTAAAATAAAAAAGCATCCGAAGATGCTTTGATTTATAACTATTTAAATTAATCTTCTGAGCTTCTGGTGATATCAACTTTAAATAGATCGTTCGTTTTGATCCAACAGAAAGTCACAACAACCAGAGTCATACAGCCTCCAAAAATTGTAGCGGTAATCGTGCCTAAATATTTAGCCGCTAAACCTGATTCAAATGCACCAAGCTCATTACTTGATGAAACGAACATCCCGTTTACCGCAGCAACGCGACCTCGCATATTTTCTGGTGGGAAAATTTGCAAAATGGTTTGTCTTACAACAACAGAAATACTGTCACAAGCGCCTGTCATAGCAAGAGCAAAAAGAGATAACCACATATTGTTTGAGAAGGCGAATAGAATAGTAAATATTCCGAAACCTGCTACAGCAAGTAACATGTTACGCCATGCGTGCTGAGTTGGCGGAAAGCGAGTCAAAGCAATCATCGTGATAAGTGCGCCAATAGATGGTGCAGCTCGTAAATATCCAAGCCCTTCAGGACCGACTTTTAATATATCTTCTGCGAAAATGGGTAATAACGCGATAACGCCACCAAATAAAACAGAAGCTAAATCAAGAGAAATCGCCCAAAGAACAATTTTGGTTTTCCAGATAAAACGAAAACCTTCTCCTAAGCTTTCTAAAATATTGTCAGTTTCAATTTTAGGGAAATTACGTTTATGCAATAAGTTAATTAAAATAAAGCAAATAGCGAGTAAAGCAGCAACGCTAAATAAGCTGGTTTCTCTGCCTAAATAAGCAAGCATAAAACCACCCAGCATTGGTCCAATAATTACACCACTTTGCCAGCCGATGGTTGTCCATGTCGCACCATTTGCATAAAGTTCGCGTGGAATTAAAAATGGTTTTAAAGATGTTGCAGAAGGATTGTAGAAACCGCGGATTGTTCCTAAGCCAAAAATAACAGCATAAATGCCCCAAGAAAGGAAGCTTACACTGATATGCCCTAAACCATGTAAGTGGAAAAGTAGCCATAAAACCAGGGGAAGGGGAACCGAGAAAAATAAACAGATTTTCATAATAATCTGTTTATTAAACCTATCTGCAAAATAGCCTCCCCAAAGAGAAAGGGCAATAAACGGAATAGCCTCTGCAAGTCCGATTAAACCTAAAGTTAGTGGGTCTTTGGTGATTTGATATAATGAATAGGCAACAATAATTTCTTGAATCAAAATTGCGAGCGTTAAGCAAAACTGATTGATCGTAACGATAGAGAAGTCTCGATACCGTAATGCAGCGAAAGCATCATTTTGTATATTCATATTCTTTTGAATTTAAGAGATTGCACTTATTATAGGCGATGATTTTGTGGATTTTCTCGTAATTTGATAATTGATTATAGAAAATATCTTTTATATAAAATAGACAATTTACTATCAAAAAATGAGCATTTTACTTTTGTTTTAGGTTGGGATGCTTTAGAATATCGGCTCCCTTACCTGCAGGTCGTTTTTGCAATGGTGCAAACGTTCCGAACAGGTGTTCAAAAGAGGTTGTTATGCCTAAGATGAAAACTCGCCGCGGTGCTGCTAAACGCTTCAAAGCGACTGCACACGGTTTCAAGCGCAAACAAGCATTTAAGCGCCACATTTTGACCAAAAAATCTGCTAAACGTATCCGTCAATTACGCGGCTGTGTAATGGTTCATGTTTCTGACGTGAACTCAGTTCGTCGTATGTGCCCATACATCTAAGGAGATTATAAATGGCTCGTGTAAAACGTGGTGTAGTGGCTCATCGTCGTCACAAAAAAATTCTTGCTCGCGCTAAAGGTTACTATGGTGCTCGTTCACGCGTTTACCGCGTAGCGTTCCAAGCGGTAATCAAAGCTGGTCAATACGCTTATCGTGACCGCCGTCAAAAGAAACGTCAATTCCGTGCTCTATGGATTGCGCGTATCAATGCTGGTGCTCGTCAAAACGGTTTGTCTTACAGCCGTATGATCGATGGCTTGAAAAAAGCTCAAGTGATCATCGACCGTCGCGTATTAGCTGACATCGCTATGCATGATGCAGTAGCATTTGCTGCTTTAGCTGAAAAAGCTAAAGGCGCATTAGCTGCATAAGCTTAGAGATTCAAAAAGAGACCGCTTTTTAGCGGTCTTTTTTATTTTAGTGGTTCTATTTTAAAAAAGAAAATAATCAGAGATAAATGATGAAAGACGAAAAATTTCTAAATGACTTAATAGAAAAAGTACAGCAAGGCCACCAGTTTAAATACTTATATTTTTGGGGGCATACTCCTAAACAGGTTGATCTTGTTGATAAAAGCTGTTTTAGCCAGTGGTTTCCTGCGCAATTTAAAGTGGAAGGTGATGAATACTTTACTGCTGAGCACTATATGATGGCGCAAAAAGCAAAATTATTTAATGATGAAGAAACTTTTGCACGGATCTTGCAGGTTAACCATCCGAATGAGGCGAAAAAGCTAGGTCGTAAAGTGCGTAATTATGATGAACAGATATGGCAAGAAAATAGGTTTGACATTGTCGTACAGGCGAACTTTGCTAAATTTTCTCAGCATCATAAATTGAAAGAATTCTTATTAGCTACAAAAGATCGTATTTTGGTTGAAGCATCTCCAGTCGATAAAATTTGGGGAGTTGGTATGGCACAAGACCATCCACATATTCAAGATCCATCTCAATGGCAAGGCTTAAATTTGTTGGGTTTTGCTTTAATGCATGTTCGAGAGCAGATTTTAGCTGAATAAGTGTGTATGAAGAAAAATTGGTGCTTCACTTTAAAAGTAGTGACATAAGGGGAACGGATTGCAATCACTAAATGAAACAGAAATTCGTATAGCTACTTTTAAGGATGCATTATCTATTGCAGAAGTGCATGTGCAGTGTTGGAAGGAAACCTATACAGGTATGCTTAAGCAGGAAATATTAGATGAGCTTAACGTGCTAGATAAAGAACAGTTATGGAAAGAAATCACCAAAAGCCCTGATCATAAGTTACTTATCTATATTGAAAATGGAATAGTGAAAGGCTTTCTCGATGGTTATTTAAATCCAGCAAATAATATTGCTGAAATTCTTGCTTTTTATCTTTTAAGAGAAGTTCAAAAACAAGGCATAGGCCGTGAGTTATTCCAAAATTTCTATCAATACGCTTTAAATCAAGGTTATGCGTTTATTCGTTTAGAAGTCTTTAACAAAAATTCGAGTCGCTTCTTCTATGAAAAAATGGGAGCCAAAATAATTGGCGAAACCGAACTACCTGAGTTTGGCTTCGAAATAACAGAATTACTTTATCAATGGGAACTTTAATCTTGATTAAAGACCAAAATAATAAGCTAAGGCACAAATAATAATCGTTAGAATAATTAGCTTAATAACGCCTGAACCAGTGCCTTTATGGTGATGAGATTTCAAATGTTGCGGATTTTCATTTGATTGCTCGAATGGAGAGGCTTTAATTACAGGTATGATCTGAGCTGTTTGGTAGTGATTTGCAGCCTTAACAATAAGTTTGGCAAACAAATCATCAGTTTTTTGCGTAAAATTTCTTAAATTAATGAGTTGTTCTTGGTCTAGCTCTTCTCCTAATGGATCATTTGCAAGGCGTTTCTTTTGTTCTAAATAATTAGCCAATGCTTGAGTACGAGATAAAAGCTGATGAGCATAATCTGCAGGATAATTCTCTGGAATTAAAGCAAGTCTTGGTTCTTGGCTCGTAATGTTTGTGCCATCAAAATGAGTTTTTTGAAATTCTGGTTCCTCAAACCCTGCTGCATATTTACTACGAAATAATTCACTCTCCATAAAGTCAGCTATTTCTTGCCATGGCGGATTTTTTAAATCAGCTTCAATTTTTTTTGATAACTTTTCATTGAGTTCAAAACGCCAGAAAGTTTCTAAACGAAGCTCACAGGTTTGTGAAGCAGGAACTTCAAACTCATTATCATTGTTATACCATTCAGCAAGTTCATGGCCGAAAATCCATGCAAATTTCTTATCATTTTGATGGCTAACGATAAAATGAGTATAAGGCAAAAGTTCAACGTTGCTGTTTGGATTTTGCTCTTCATTTAGAAGGCCTGATAAATGTAAACTGAGCTGAGTGGTGCCTTGTTTTTTTAGCGCTTCTAGCCAAACTTGAAAGTGTTGAGCGAGTAAATGCTGAGAAGCTAAGTCACGAAACTGAAAACTATGGTGGTCAAAAATATGATGTTGTCGCCATTGGGTAAAGCTTAAATTCTGACGGAGGTATTCATTACCATACGTCACAAGCGTAAGTTGTTGTTTCCAAATTTGATTGAGCGCCATAATAGTTGATCTCATTGACGATGCTATTATCTTATACGTTTTATCTTTTTGTTGCCTAATACATTTTTCATGATGGATAAACTTCATCAATCTGATGAAAAACTGTTAGAATGCAGTGTTTTATTATATTTTTTTAATTTGTTGCTTTGAGAGTTAATATGTCACTGGAAGCCCTGACCACAGAAGCGCTTGCTGCCATTGCAGCAGCTCAAGACCTTGTTGCACTTGATCAGGTGCGTGTGCAATTTACAGGGAAAAAAAGCCAGCTTGCAGAACAATCGAAAGCATTAGGGAAAATGGACCCTGAAGAACGCAAAGTACAAGGTGCTGCGATTCATGCTGTTCGAGAAACAATTAATACTGCTTTAACAGAACGTCAAGCGGCATTACAACAGGCAGCACTTGAGCAAAAACTAGCAAGTGAAACGATTGATATTACTTTGCCGGGCCGCGGTCAACGCGTTGGTACAGTTCATCCTGTTACTCAAGTACAAGAAAGAATTTGTCAATTCTTCACTAAAGCTGGTTTTACAGTTGCGACTGGTCCAGAAGTTGAAGATGACTATCACAATTTTGAAGCATTAAATATTCCTGGTCACCATCCAGCGCGTGCTATGCACGATACTTTCTATTTTGATGCCACTCATTTACTGCGTACGCACACGTCTGGTGTACAGATTCGTACAATGGAAACAAGTGAGCCACCAATTCGTATAGTATGTCCTGGGCGTGTTTATCGTTGTGACTCGGATCAGACGCATTCGCCAATGTTCCATCAGATCGAAGGTCTATACGTCGCTGAGAACACCAGCTTTGCTGAATTAAAAGGTTTACTCATTAACCTGCTGAATGAATTTTTCGAGAAAGATTTAAAGGTACGTTTCCGTCCATCATATTTCCCGTTTACTGAACCAAGTGCAGAAGTAGATATTATGGATGAACGTGGCCGTTGGTTAGAAGTTTTAGGCTGTGGCATGGTGCATCCAAATGTATTAAGTGCCGCGGGTATTGATCCTGATAAATACAAAGGCTTTGCTTTTGGTTTAGGGGTAGAGCGCTTTGCTATGTTGCGTTATGGCATTAATGACTTGCGTATGTTCTATCAAAATGATGTGCGTTTCTTACGCCAATTTGCCTAACAGTTTTTCAGGATTAAAAAAGGTTTATAAAGATGAAGATTAGCGAAAATTGGCTACGTACATGGGTTAATCCGGCAATTGATAGTGATACATTGTCTGATCAGTTGACGATGCTTGGTCTTGAAGTTGATGAATTGGCACCTGTTGCTAAACCATTTACCGGCGTTGTAATTGGTGAAGTGCTCACTGTTGAGCAGCACCCTGATGCAGACCGTCTACGTGTTACAACAGTGGATATTGGTTCAGGTGAGCCTTTACAAATTGTATGTGGCGCACCGAACGTTCGTGTTGGAATGAAAGCACCTGTGGCAACCATTGGTGCAGTTTTACCTGGCGATTTTAAAATCAAAAAAGGTAAACTTCGTGGAGTTGAGTCACAAGGCATGCTTTGTGGTGCTTCTGAGATTGATCTTGAAGATAAAATCGATGGTTTGCTCGAATTGCCAGCTGATGCTCCAGTAGGAGTAAATATCCGTGAATACCTCAAACTTGATGATAATGTCATTGATATCAGCATTACGCCAAACCGTGGTGACTGTTTTAGTATTCGTGGTATTGCTCGTGAAATTGCAGTTATTAATAAGCTACAAATGAATGAGCCTGTAATTAACTCGGTTGATGCCAGCATTGCTGATGAGAAAAAAGTAGTTATCAGTACTGAAGGTGCTCCGCGTTATCTAGGGCGTGTAGTTAAAAACGTTAATGTAAAAGCTGCTACTCCTGATTGGATGGAACAGGCTTTATCACGTTCAGGAATCCGTACTCATAGTATTTTGGTTGATGTGACGAACTATGTCTTAATGGAATTGGGTCAACCAATGCACGCATTCGATTTGTCTAAAATCGAAGGGACTGTACATGTCCGTCAAGCAACACAACAAGAAAAATTACAACTTCTGAATGATCAAGAAGTTGAGTTGCAAGAAGATATAATGGTGATTGCTGATGACCAAAAAGCTCTAGCAATTGCGGGAATTATGGGGGGGTTATCATCAAGTGTAACTGATGATACGACTGATATTTTCCTAGAAAGTGCTTTCTTTGCACCACTTGCGATTGCTGGACGTGCTCGTCGTTTTGGTTTGCATACAGACTCTTCGCAGCGTTATGAACGCGGTGTAGATTTCGAATTACCTTTAATTGCAATGAATCGTGCTTCTCAGCTTATTCAAGAGTTAGCAGGTGGCGATTTTGGTCCAATTACTGTAGCTGAAAAAACTGATCTACTTCCTAAGCGTGAAGCAATTGAACTGAAACAAGCTCAGGTAGACCAATTGTTGGGATATCAGGTTGCGGGTGAGTTCATTGCAGATGCTTTAACTCGACTAGGGTGTAAGGTAACAGTTAAGGCTGAAGGTGAATGGAGTGTAGTACCACCATCACATCGCTATGACATGGCTATTTATCAAGATTTAATTGAAGAAGTAGCGCGTATTGATGGCTATGACAATATCCAAATTAGCTTACCAAGCATGGATGTTAAATTTGCTAAATATCAAGATCGTTTTGAACTCGCTGAGTTGCGTCAAACGATCGTGACTTTAGGTTACCAAGAAGCAATTAGCTTTAGCTTTGCTGATGCAAAACTTGAAAAGCAATTAAATCCAGAAGTTCAGCCACTAATGCTAGCAAATCCAATTTCAAGTGATTTGGCTGCAATGCGTAGTACTTTACTTTCTAGCTTAATTCCTTGTGTACAATATAATCTCAACCGTCAGCAAAGTCGTGTTCGTTTCTTTGAATTCGGACTGCGTTTTGATTATCAAAATGCTAAGAGCATTGAAGATTTAAAACAGACTCCTACGTTGGCTCTGGTTGCAGTGGGTTCACAAGAACCAGAATCATGGCATGTTAAGCCTCAACCAATGGATTTCTTTGATTTCAAAGGTGAAATTGAAGAGATATTAGCTGCTGGACGTGTAAGTGTTGAATATGTTCGTTCAGAACGTGCGTGGTTGCATCCAGGACAATCGGCTGAAATTTTAGTAGAAGGTAAATCAATTGGTTACTTGGGCCGTTTGCATCCATCTCTAGAAAATGAGCTTGATTTAAGCACGACTTGGGTGGCTGAACTTGATCAAACAGCTGTTTTGCAATCTTATGTATCTAATTTTACAGAATTATCACGTTTTCCTTCGGTTAGACGTGATATTGCGCTTTTAATCTCTGATAATATAAATGTTAGAGATATTCAGCAGTTAATCGAACAAACTGGTGGAGAGCTTTTAGACTCTACATGGTTATTCGATGTGTATACGGGGCAGGGTGTCGACGATGGTAAGCGCTCATTAGCGTTTGCACTTTTGTGGCAACATCCTTCACGTACGCTTGAAGATGCTGAAATTAAATCTGGTATGGACAATATAATCCAAGTGTTAGAAAACACTTATCAAGCGACATTGAGGGCCTCATGACAGCATTAACTAAAGCAGACATGGCTGATCATTTAAGTGAGTTAACCAGCTTAAATCGCCGTGAAGCAAAACAAATGGTCGAGTTGTTCTTCGACGAAATTAGCCAAGCACTTATTGCAGGGGAGCAGGTTAAGCTTTCTGGTTTTGGTAATTTTGAGTTAAGAGATAAACGCGAACGTCCAGGACGTAATCCTAAAACAGGTGAAGAAATTCCAATTTCTGCACGTAGGGTAGTGACTTTTAGAGCAGGTCAAAAGTTTAGACAACGCGTTGGAAATGAGCAGATCGATTGATCTGCTTTTTTATTTATATCTAGATAGTTTAAACGAAATGATTTTTGGAATATAAAATTTAGGCGTAAAAAAAGAGGACAAAATGTCCTCTTTTTTTTCTAATCTAATATATAGATTAGTGTGCAGCAGAAGCAGCAGGTGCAGAAGCAGCAGGTGCAGAAGCAGCAGCAGCAGAAGCTTCAGAAGCAGCATCAACAGCTGAAGAAGCAGCAGTAGCAGCTTCAGAAGCAGCAGTAGTAGCTTCAGAAGCAGCAGCTACAGCTTCAGAAGCAGCAGCAGGAGCTTCTTCTTTCTTAGAACAACCAACGAAAGCTAAAGTAGCAGCTACAGCAGCAACGGCAGCAAATTTTTTGAATAACATGGCATCACTCTCACAAAAAAGATTTGAGATTAAAAAAACCTAAGTTGGACTGTTTTGCTTTTATTATTCCTAAAACGTAGCTAGGTAACAACGCATGGAGCAGTCTAACTGGTCTGCCGCTATGCTATCACTGCAAATGCTGAAATACTACTGTCGTCTGTCAAAAAAATGTATGAAAAACAGAAAAACAGTCTGTTTTTTAACAGAAAAAAACAATCAATCGGCTCGAGTGTATTGGAAAAGGTAGAGGTAAACTACTAAAAAACATATTTTTTTTAATTCAAAAATAATTATTATCAAAAGCTTATAAGTAAAATTACATAAAAAACTGCAAAATGTATTTTTGTGTAAAGCTTGTCAACCAAATAAAAAGCCACTCAAAAGAGTGGCTTTTTATTGAAGATTAATCGATTAAGTTGAAGCTTTACGCTTCATCTGATCGAAGAAATCATCATTTGTTTTGGTTTCTTTCATACGATCAAGTAAGAACTCCATTGCCGCCAATTCATCCATAGGATGAAGAAGCTTGCGGAGGATCCATACTTTACGTAAGTTATCATCATCCATTAAACGCTCTTCACGACGAGTGCCAGATTTCTTAATATTCATAGCAGGGAAGACGCGTTTTTCAGCAATACGGCGATCAAGTGTAATCTCTTGGTTACCTGTACCTTTGAATTCTTCATAAATTACGTCATCCATTTTACTGCCTGTTTCAATCAAAGCAGTTGAAATGATCGTAAGAGATCCGCCTTCTTCAATATTACGTGCAGCACCGAAGAAACGTTTAGGGCGCTCTAATGCATGAGCATCTACACCACCAGTTAATACTTTACCTGATGACGGGATAACAGTGTTGTAAGCACGAGCAAGACGGGTAATAGAGTCAAGAAGAATCACAACGTCTTTTTTATGTTCAACAAGACGTTTTGCTTTTTCAATTACCATTTCTGCAACTTGTACGTGGCGAGCAGGAGCTTCGTCGAATGTTGAAGCAATGACTTCACCGCGAACAGTACGTTCCATTTCAGTTACTTCTTCTGGACGCTCGTCAATTAATAGAACAATCAGGAATACTTCTGGATTGTTTCTAACAATGGATTGAGCAATATTTTGGAGTAACATCGTTTTACCCGCTTTTGGCGGTGCAACAATAATAGAACGTTGTCCTTTACCAATTGGCGCAACTAAGTCAACAACACGAGCAGTTAAATCTTCTGTCGTACCATTGCCTAGTTCCATAACCAATTGTTCAGTTGGGAAAAGGGGTGTTAAGTTTTCAAATAAAATTTTATTTCGAGAATTTTCTGGCGTGTCATAGTTAATCTGGTTAACTTTGAGCAACGCAAAATAACGCTCACCTTCTTTTGGAGGGCGAATAGTACCTGTGATGGTATCACCTGTACGCAAGTTAAAGCGTCGGATTTGTGAAGGACTCACATAAATATCATCCGGACCTGCTAAATAAGAACCTGCCGCAGAGCGCAAAAAACCAAAACCATCAGAGAGAATTTCAAGAACGCCATCACCAAAAATTTCTTCGCCATTCATTGCATGGCGTTTCAAAATGGCAAAGATAATATCTTGCTTTCGGTTACGAGCCATACCTTCCAGGCCCATAAATTCAGCAATTTTAATTAATTCACCAATTGGTTTTTTCTTGAGTTCAGTTAAATTCATAAGGGTCAGAATTAGGAAAGAGTAGAGTGTGGTTTAAAAAAGAAGAAAAATCGCTCGCATACAAAAAAGATTATCGCAATTGTATTTACACAATAACAATTCAGAAGTCTGATTGATTGTTTCGAAGAAAAATGTGAAAAAACAATTTCTGTTGCCGAGTGGCGATCTTTATGTTTGTGTCTTGTAAGAAGCCGGACGAAGATGATTCCCTTCAGTGCCTCTTGAGCATGCAATATAAGCCAGCTTAGTTAATTTGTCAATTTATAGCCGAAAAAAATACGCTATAAAAAAGTATAGCGTATTTTTATTCTTAGCATTTTGACTTAAACATTTTCATCAATAAAGCTAACAAGTTTAGAGCGAGGTACAGCACCAATTTGTTGAGCTACAACTTCACCATTTTTGAAAAGTAATAAAGCAGGAATATTACGGATATTGTATTTCACCGCAATATCTTCGCAAGAAGTTACATCAACTTTAACAATTTTTACTTTACCAGCATATTCACTTGATAGGTCTTCAAGAACAGGTGCAATTGCTTTACAAGGTGCACACCAACCTGCCCAGAAGTCAACAAGTACAGGTGTTTCAGCGTCTAGAACATCTGCTTGGAAGTTATCATCAGTTGTATTTACAATAGTCGCAGACATGGTACGGCTCCAATTTTTAGAAAAAGTGCTATTACTACAGGAGAAATTATCTCTATCAGTATTACATAGCTACTTAGTTCAATGTAAGGGTTTGATGCTATTATTCAAGGCTTAACTAAATTTGTCTAATGGATGCTCACGATATTCATCATCGGCTTGTACAATCGTTTAACAATTAGAAAAATATCGATGGCTATTAATTGTTGATGAAAATGGCTTTTCAATTGCATTCTTGTGAATTACTCTAGGCGTGAATTGTTATGGGTTTAGTTCAATAATGTCTGACTTTCTGATTGATGAAGAATTACTTGCCGCCATAGATATGGGGTCGAACAGCTTTCACCTTGCAATTGCACGGGTAGATCATGGCGAAGTTAAAAAAGTTGCTTCGATGTCAGAAAAAGTACAGCTTGCAGCTGGTTTAGATGAAAATAAAAATTTAACGGAAGCCGCTCAGCAACGTGGTTTGGCTTGTTTAGCGCGTTTTGTTGGAAGATTGAGCTCTGTTCAACCTAATCGTTTACGAATCGTGGCTACGAATGCCTTGCGTCAGGCAAAAAATGGCCATGAATTTATTCAAAAAGCTGCAGAAATTTTACCTAAACCTATTGAAATTATTGCAGGACGAGAAGAAGCCCGTCTGATCTATTTGGGTGTATCACATACCATGGCGAATGGTGGGCGTCGCTTAGTCGTTGATATTGGTGGTGGTTCTACCGAATTCATTATCGGTGAAGAGTTTGAACCTATTTACACTGAATCATTACAAATGGGTTGTGTGGCTTATACAACGGCCTATTTCTCTGATGGGGAAATCACACAAAAAGCATTTGATAAGGCCGTAGTTGCTGCTCGTAAAGAACTTTCTGCTATTGCAACGACTTATAAAATGGAAGGATGGGATACGGTCGTTGGTTCGAGTGGAACGATTAAGGCCTGTCGCCAAATTATGGTCAATATGGGCTTAAGTGATGAACAAGAAAATGTCACTCGAGAAGGACTATATAAACTTAAAGATAAATTACTTAAGTTTAAAAATGTTTCTGAAATTGATTTTGAAGGACTAAGAGAAGATCGACGAGCAGTTTTGCCAGCCGGATTGGCAATTTTGTACGCAGTTTTTGAAGTTTTAGAAATTGATCGTTTGGCATATTCTGATGGTGCATTACGCGAAGGTGTGATGTATGACCTGTTAGGTCGATTTAAACATGAAGATATCCGTGATCGTAGTGTACAGGCCTTAATGGGGCGTTATAACGCAGATCCAAAGCAAGCAGAACGAGTTGTAAACACAGCACAACAATTATTTGATGGTGTCGCGAAATCTCTTAATTTAACCAGTGAAGACAGTGACTTACTGCGTCGAGCCGCTTATTTGCATGAAATTGGTTTAGCAATTAGTCATGGTGGTTATCATCGCCACGGTGCTTATTTATTGCAGCACTCAGATATTCCAGGTTTCTCGCAAATCGACCAAAATCATCTTTCACATTTAGTGGCTCACCATCGTCGTAAATTACGAAATGATGTAAAAAATGAAATTTTGAAGGCTGGTGGTCATAAATTACTTTACTTAAGTTTATTACTTCGCCTAGCAGTTTTACTCAACCATAGTCGAAGTGATCAGATGCTTCCTGCCATTGAACTGACCATCATAAATGATCAACAATGGCAGCTTAGTGTTTCTGGTGATGCCAAACAATGGCCATTGTTAGTTGCCGACTTGCACGATGAGCAAGAGCAGTTTAAGCATTGGGACATTGAATTGAATATTCAGTCGGAAAAATTTATCGATTAAAGGGATAATATTCGACCTATGAAAAAATCTACTCAGTCCAAAGCTTGGACAACGGTTCAAATTGCACGTCATCCTGAACGTCCGCAGTTTCTAGATTATGTCGGTGAAATCTTTACAGAGTTTGACGCCTTGCATGGTGATCGTTTGTTTGGTGACGATGGTGCAATGGTAGGTGGTCTTGCTCGTTTTGACGGTCAACCTGTGATGGTCATTGGACAACACCGTGGTCGTAGTACCCGTGAAAAATTAAAGCATAACTTCGGTATGGCTAACCCTGAAGGTTACCGTAAATCTCAACGCCTATTAGATATGGCTGAGCGTTTTAATCTTCCGGTCTTCACGTTTATTGATACGATGGGTGCTTACCCAGGTGTTGGTGCTGAAGAGCGTGGACAAGCCGAAGCAATTGCAACGAGTCTTGCTCAACTTTCAAGCTTGAAAGTTCCTGTTGTTGCAACAGTACTGGGTGAAGGTGGTTCTGGTGGTGCTTTAGGTATTGGTGTTGCTGACAGAGTCATTATGTTATCGCACAGTATTTATTCTGTGATTTCACCAGAAGGCTGCGCATCTATTTTATGGAAAACTGCTGAAAAAGCGGCTCAAGCGAGCGAAGCTTTAGGTTTAACAGCAGACAAATTACAATCTCTAGGTATTGTTGAATATGTAGTAGATGAAGGCGAGGGGGCACATTTAGACCCTGAGCAAGTCATGCAAAACCTAAAAGTAGTTCTGAAGCAAGCTTTGGATGAATTGCTACCACTGGAAGCAAATGAACGATGCGAAGCACGTTATCAACGTTTAATGAAGTTTGGCAGCGCAAATTTAGGCATAATGTCTTAAAGCAGGCTCAACTATTTTCAGAAAATAGTTCTTTTCTTATTGGATGTAGTGGCGGCATGGATTCTATGCTGCTGCTACATTTGATGTCTCAAATTTTCCCTCAAAAGATCCGAGCAATCTATATCGATCATCAGCTGCAATCACAAAGTGCAGAGTGGGGGAAATTAGTCGCTGAACAGGCTACTCGTTTAGATATTCCTTTTATTATTCAAAAAGTTCAGGTTGCCGACGGTAATTTGGAAGCTCAAGCACGTCAGGTGCGTTATCAAGCTTATCGACAGCATTTGCAAGCTAATGAAACTTTAATACTTGCTCATCATCAGCAAGATCAGGCTGAAACGGTCATACTACGTTTATTATCGGGTGCAGGTGTTGATGGATTAGCTGCAATGCGGTCTGTGGATTACCGTGTAGACATGACGATTTGGCGTCCTTTTCTAGACTTATCTCGTGAGCAAATTGCTGATTGGACTACTCAACTTGAAATTGAGTATATAAATGACCCGACAAATTACGATATTCATTATGATCGGGCGTGGTCGCGTGAGGAACTTTGGCCATTTTTACAAAATAGATTTCCTAAAATGCAACAAGCGCTGAGCCGAACCAGCTATTTGATGCAAGATGCTTCTGAAATTTTACAAGAGGTTTTGAAAGCCGATTTAAAACATTGTGGTACTGCTGAGTGTTTAGACTTAACTAAAATTTTAGATTTATCAGCTGCTCGTCAACGTCAATTACTTTCAGTTTGGATGAAAGGTGATGGGCAATATCGACCTGCATTTGAAATGGTCGAGCGTTTAAAAAATGAAGTGATTGATTCAAAGTCTGAGGCACAGGCAGCATTACACTGGAATCAGTTTTACTATGTTCGTTATCAACACCATCTTTATAGATTGAGTAAGCAAGTTTTTCTTGCTGAAAAATTAAATCCAGTTGAAGTAGAGTCGGAACATCATTTCCAAATGGGGGAAATAGTGCACTACGCTTCAGGAAATTTTCAGATCACACAAAAAAATATCGGTTTGAGTCCATCTTTATTAAATAAAAAATTGACAATAATTCGACGCCAAGGTGGGGAAAAAGTCCATTTATATGGTCGTGTTGGGCAATGGCCATTAAAAAAAGCAATTCAAGAAGCACATATTTTGCCTTGGCTTCGTCATACAATTCAAATATTAGTCATAGATAATGTTATGCTTGGGGTTTTTACACCGAAAGGATTTTGGTTGGCTCAGTCTCCTTATTGTGAGCAAGGAGGATGGCAACCAGATTTAATTTCTCATTCTTGTAATCTGGTAAATGGCGAATATGATTATGGCAAGTGCAGTAAATTGTAATATCTGTTTTATTGGTGGCGGTAATATGGCCCAAGCTTTAATTGGCGGGCTCATTTCAAGAGGTTTACCACCGACACGTATTACTGTTTCAGATCCTGTTGAGCAGATCCGTCAATTATTACAAGACAAAGAAGTCCACGTAACACAAGATAATGTGGCTGCAATTCAAAATGCTGATGTTGTCGTACTGGCGGTAAAGCCGCAAGTTTTGGCGACTGTTTTACGTCCGTTGAAAGGTCTTTTATCTGATAAATTGGTCATTTCAATTATTGCTGGTGCTGAAATTCAAACGATATCAAACTTAATTGATAGCAATCGAATTGTTCGCGTTATGCCGAATACTCCAGCTCTGGTTCAAACTGGCGCGCACGGTATCTATGCAAATGATGTAGTAAGTACTTCGGATCGTGAATTAACAAGTCAGATTTTAGCGGCCACAGGCTTAACAATTTGGGTAAACTCCGAAGCCCAAATTGATGCGGTAACAGCAGTTTCTGGTTCAGGTCCTGCATATTTTTTCTATCTGATGGAAAGTATGATCCGTGCGGGTAAAAATTTAGGACTGGATGAAAAAGTTGCAACTGCGTTAACTCTTCAAACGGCGTTAGGTGCAGCTCAAATGGCAATTACCAGTTCAAACACTCCATCTGAACTTCGTAAGAATGTGACATCGCCAAATGGTACAACACAAGCCGCACTTGAAGTTTTTGACCGTGCACAAATCTCCCAAAATATTCAATCTGCATTGGCTGCTGCACAGAAGCGTAGCCAAGAATTGGCTCAAGAATTGAGTGACAGTGCGAAATAGCTTAAATAGGATAAGACAACTATGGGTGCAAATTCTGCGCTAATTTTTGGAATTTTAATTAATGTCGCGATTTTATTGGTCTTTTTCCGTTTTTTAATGCAATTGGCGGCAGTAAGTCCTTATAATCCTGTGGTTTTATCGACCGTAAAGGCGACTAAAATTGTTGATATTTTTGGCCGAATTTTTCCGACGGTCGCAAAAGGCCGGTTTAATTTAGCTGCGTTAGCTCTTTTAATTATTTTATATTTACTGAAAATTTTCGGTGTGATGTATCTTTCAGGTTCTATGCCAAATAGTCCGATTCATTTAGTGATTCTGACATTTGTGACTATGATTCAGGACTTGATTCGTTTCTGCCGTTATTTAATTTTTGCAACAATCATTTTGAGTTGGGTGGTTATGTTTACTCAATCGCGTTCACCTTATATTGAGGTGATTCAAGATTTGGCAGAACCATTACTCGCACCATTCCGTCGTTTATTGCCTAATATGGGAATGATTGACTTATCGCCAATTTTGGCTTTTTTGGCACTCTATATTGCCGAAATTTTAATGAATGAAGTTGCTAAAGTTCTCTTAACTGGTCTTTAAGCTAATTCAAAAAAAAGGGCTGTATTTCACAGCCCTTTTTTATTTCTGCTAATTAATGGGCGTCATCCCAGTTTTGTCCTTGGCCAACTTCAACCACTAAAGGAACGGAAATTTCTACAACAGATTCCATGACTTTTGCGATTTGTTTGGAAAGTTCTTCAGCAATGTTTTGATCGGCTTCAAAAACTAATTCATCGTGTACTTGAAGTAGTAATTTGGCTTGATCTTTTGGCAAGATTTTATCAACTTCAATCATCGCAATTTTAATAATATCAGCTGCACTACCTTGTAAAGGTGCATTGATGGCAGCACGTTCAGCAGCCTTACGCACCATCACATTTCGTGCATCAATATCTGGTGTATAAAGACGACGACCTAAAATAGTTTCAACAAAGCCCTGCTCTGATGCAACTTGACGTGTGCGTTGCATATATTCATAAATGCCAGGATAGCGTTGGAAATATTGCTTAATATAATTTTGCGATTCTTGACGTGTGAAACCTAACTGACGGATCAAACCAAACTCAGACATACCATACAGTAGACCAAAGTTTACTGCCTTAGCTTGACGACGTTGATCATTGGTCACATCTTCGATATCAATGCCCAATACTTCTGCTGCAGTACGGCGGTGAACGTCTTGTCCGTGCTGGAACGCATGTACTAAAGCATCATCCTGAGAAAAATGAGCCATCAAACGAAGTTCAATTTGCGAGTAATCGGCTGCTAGTAAAACTCGGCCTTCTGGTGCAATGAATGCTTTACGAATTTGACGGCCAATTTGTCTACGAATTGGAATATTTTGTAAGTTAGGATCAGAAGAGGAGAGACGGCCTGTCGCTGTAAGTGCTTGATGATAGCTCGTATGCACACGATGGGTGTCGTTATGAGATTGCTCAACTAGACGGTCCGTATAGGTACTTTTTAGTTTTGCTAAACCACGATGCTCTAGAATAATTTCCGCTAAAGGATGTTCAATTTTTTCTAAAACACTTTCACTGGTGCTGTATTGTCCAGTTGCAGTTTTTTTACCACCTTTGATTCCTAATTTATCAAATAGGATTTCGCCTACTTGCTTAGGTGAAGCAATATTAAAAGTTTCATCTGCAATTTCCATAGCCTGATTTTCAAGGCCTTCCATGGTTTTTGCAAACTCAACGCTTAGTTTATCTAAGAACGCATGATCTAAACGTATACCATCTTCTTCCATGCCTGACAAAATTCGGGCAACCGGCATTTCGATGTTATATAAAATATTTTCTAACTCAGGAAATGGCTTAAGTTTGTTTGAAAGTACTTCATACAAACGATAGGTCACATGTGCATCTTCTGCAGCATAGTGAGCAGCAACTTCAATCTCAATTTGATTAAAAGTTTTCTGCTTTGCACCCTTACCAGCAATTTGTTCAAAAGTGGTGGTCAAGTGACTTAAGTAGACACGAGCTACATCGTCCATGCCATGACGAGTTGCTGCTGCATTTAGTACATACGATGCCAGCATGCTATCGAAATACCAGCCTTTTAACTCAATTCCGTGGTTTGCAAAGATATGGGCATCATATTTAAGATGATGACCAATTTTTTTAACAGCTTCATTTTCTAATACAGGCTTAATTTGAGCCAGAATTTGTTCACGGTCCAGCTGCTGCGGTGCATTTTCATAATTATGCGCTAAAGGAACATAATAAGCGTCTTGTGCGTCAAAGGCGATTGAAAAACCAACCATCTCGGCAATGCGGTAATCAAGGCTTGTAGTTTCTGTATCAATAGCAAAATGATCAGCATTTTGCATGCGTTGAAAGAGTTGATCCCATGCTTCTTGAGTTAAAACAGTATGATAATTTGCAGTCCCAAGCTGGTCATCTTGACTGGTTAAGCTTGCCTGATCTTCGGTTTCTATAGCGTTAACCGGTTTAACTTCATCTTGAACGACTACATGTGAAACTTGTTGTTTATAAGTAGAGCTGTTCGGATTATTTGGATGATCAAGCGACTGTAACTGATTTCTAAACTCAAGCTCAGTATATAAGTTGCGTAAAGCATCAACATTTGGATCAGTGAGTTTTAGTTCATGCCAGTCGAGTTCTAAAGGAAGATCACAGACAATGCTAGCTAACTGGTGATCAAGCTTAATATTGTCTAAATTATCTTTAATATTTTGGCTAATCTTGCCTTTAAGTTGATCAGCATTGGCAATGATATTCTCTAAAGTGCCATATTCAGTTAGTAACTTAGCGGCTGTTTTTGCACCTACGCCTGGAACACCCATAATACCGTCGGATGCATCACCCATTAGTGTTAAATAGTCGATAATCTGATTTGGCCAAACGCCAAATTTTTCAAATACACCATCGGTGTCCATTACACGATCTTTAAAGCTATCTTCAAGTTTGACATGATCATTGACGAGCTGAGCCATGTCTTTATCTCCGGTTGAGATAAGTACATGATGGCCTTCGAGCACGGCACGTTTAGCAAGTGTGCCGATAATGTCATCTGCTTCTGCACCCGGAAGACTATATAAAGGAATGCCTTGGGCTTTAATTAATGCATGTAAATATGGAATTTGTTGAGATAACTCTTCAGGCATGGTTGGGCGGTCACCTTTATAGATAGGTGAAAGCTTATGACGGAAAGTTGGCTCAGGCGTATCAAAAATTACCGCCATATGCGTCGGTTGCATACGACGCATAAGTTTTTGAATCGCAGAAATTGCTCCACGTATTGCATTGGTATGTAACCCTGTAGAGGTCGTCAATGGTGGTAATGCATGATATGCACGAAATAAAAAATAGGACCCATCAACCAAGACAAATGGTGGCATTGAACAATTCCTTAATTTGAATTACGGGTATTTTACGTGAAAACGGCTATGAATGCAGGATTATGATTTTTGCAGTATTTTGTATGTATAAATATACGCTTGTATTGGCTTGAAGTAAGATGACATGTAATGAAGGTGTCATATTGCTAAGCCCATGTATAAAAAAGACAAACAGGGAATGATCATCGTTTTGATCGCTTTGACTTTGTTTTTAGCCATTTCAATTGGTTTTAAATTCCAGAGTGCTGTTGCTGCTTTATCTATTGCACTCGTGGTAGTACTGGTTCAGTTATTATCAAATCTGCATCAGCGTCTGACTCATTTAGAACAACAGTTTTCTCAGCAGAAAAAACCACTTTATTCTATTCATACACAAACAATAGTGATTTATGCAGCCGCCTTGGTTGCATTAGTTGCTTATATGAATCACTGGATGTGGATTGCTGGTGGGGCATTACTGGTTTTATTGTTATGTTTAGTCCAAACAATTAGTGCGTTTCATACTCGACTGTTATACCTCGAGTCGGCAAAACCAACTGTTCATGTAAACGAAACTCTACAAACAGAAATTATAACTCCAGCGGTAGTGCAAGTTGATTCCAATAGTACAGACACGTTAATCCCTGTTGAAACATCAGTTTTAAATCACACAGAACAACCAACTCAAGTACAGAGTACATGGTGGCAACCAGCAGTCGACTGGATGGTTCATGGCAATCCAATTTTAAGAGTTGCTGTCGCTGTGTTGATGGTTGGGGTGGTGTTGTTATTGCGTTTCGCAAGTGAGCACTGGCAACTTAGTTTAGGTGTAAAACTTGGTTTTATTGCAATTGCCGGAGGCGTATTAACGGCATTTGGATATAGCTTGCAAAAGAAAAATCAACTTTTTGCTGTGGCATTGCAGGGTGTAGGACTAGCTGTTGTATTCCTAACACTCGTGTTCTCACATCATTTTGGTGTAATTGCCAATCTAACTACAGCGAGTATTCTGTTTACGATCTTATTGGCTATTACGGTATTCCTAAGTTTAAAACAACAAGCTATTTATTTGGCAATTTTAGCACTCGGCATGGCCTATGCGGCTCCTTTAGTTATTCCACAATATCGTCCAGATGTAGTCTTCCTATTTAGCTACTATTTGGTAATTAACTTAGCAGTTGCTGCGGTTAATTTTATTCAACCATGGAAAATCTTAAATCAGATTGCTTTCTTTGCCACAATGTTTATTGGTGGTAGCGCGATAGGTTTTTATGCAGAACCAGCAAAATTTGACACATTAGACTGGATTTTGTGGCTACATATAGCTCTGTTTATTTGGCTTAGTGTCCGTTATAGCCAAAATATATCTCGAGTTTCAGCACGTGAACAACAAGAAGGCATTCGTTTACCTCCGCTCTTAGATGTTGGTCTTATTTTTAGTGTGCCTGTACTAGGCTTTACGTTACATGCCTATTTAGTTCATGAGTCTACTCAAGCGTTGACGATTGGTGCTGCTGTTTTGGCTGGTACCTATGCGGTATTAACTTTCTGGATCAAAAAGACCCATCCTCAACTTTCAGTTCTTGCTAAAAGCTTTTTCATCCTTGCCGTTGCATTTTTTGCCTTAATCTTTCCACTCGCGAAAGGGGCACATTGGACTGCGATTGGTTGGGTTGCTCAAGGTACGGCTCTTATTGTATGGGGGGTAACTGAGCGGTACCGTTTAAGCCGATATATTGGTGTAATTTTAGTTTTACTCAGTTCGGTTGCATTGTTTTATCAATTTTGGGCGAATGCAGAGTTCCCGACTCTAAGCACAAGCATTTATGCAATTGCCCAATTCATTTCGGCCTATTATTTATTGCAATACAACAGTAAAGAGCAACAGTATTTCAGTGCCAGCATGTTTAGCGGCATTTTCTTATGCTTAGGTATGTATGCGGGTGCTATCGCTGGTATAGAAATTTTGACATGGCAACATCACGGCTTAAGTCCATATTTGATGATTGCGATACTATTATTATCAATATTTAGTGTAGTGGTTCACTACAAACTAAGGGGCCAATGGCAGAGTTTACAATTAGGTTTAATTGGCCTGTTATTATTGTTAATTTTGGGTGAGGCCTTTACCAGTCAAGTATTCAGCATGTTTAAATGGCCGAGTATATTACAGCAGGGTACTTTCCTCATTGCAGCAACACTCCTTAGTGCTTTATTTATTATGGCTCAACCACAATCAGGTCAGTTTGGACCTTTAAAGGTCTGGTCTGGTTTAAGCTGGTTGGCATTAGCAACGGTTGGTTTAGCAATATTTCCACAAATGCCACTTGTTGCTCTGGCTTTCGTTCCTGTGGTTTATTCGCTTTGGGCGTATAAAGCTCATAAAACGACACTGTTACATCAAATTCCTGTGTGGTGTTTAACTCTACTTTGGTTGCTAGTAGTGAGTGTAGATCGGCATTCTGCTGAGTATCTTTATTTTGTTCCTTTGATTAACTTAACAGACTTCCTTTCAATTTCAGTATTTGCTGGTCTACTCTTTATTATTTATCAGCATGCTTTTGATCAAGATAAATCACTGGAGTGGACTTTTAAAATTACAACAATTCTAGTGGGGTTGTTAGTATTCAGTAGTGTGGTGGTTAGAGGCTTGCACTATTACTGGACAACACCACTCTGGAGTGCTGAAATTTGGACAAATGGCTTGGTGCAATTAAGTTTGACATTGCTCTGGGTTATTTTGGCATTTATTTTAACTACATTCTCTAGCCGAAAAATGATTCGTCAATTGTGGTTTGTAGGTGCTGCACTTTTAGGGATTGTGGTATTAAAGCTGATTTTGCTTGATCTATCGCAAAGTGCGACTTTAACTCGAGTCATTTCATTTATTGGCGCGGGTGGGGTAATGTTGATTATTGCTTATCTTGCGCCATTACCACCATCATCCGCTGTACAGAAAAATGAAGAGCCTAAGCTTTAGGCTCTCGATTTAATTCTTTTTGATTACTGTATTGATCGATATCATCTTCAGCAAAAACACTAGATGGTCGATCAATCAAACCCATTTTGGGAACAGGAATTTCAATTCGGTTATCTAAAAATCCATTTCGGATTCGTTCTTGCATCTCATCTCGAACTTTTAAAGAGTTCTCTTGTCGACACCACATTGTAAATAAAAGCTCAATTGATGATTCTCTGAATGCGGTCACTGTAACAGCAGGCTTTGGGTCATCTAATACAAGAGGATAATGAGCTGCTACATTCAGTAGAACCTCGCGAACTTTAATGATGTCTTCGTGAAAGTTGATTGCGAGCGTAATTGGAATACGCCGTATTGGGTATTTAGATAAGTTGTGTACGGGAGCACGAATGAGTTGTTCATTTGGCAAACGAATATAGACATTGTCTAATGTAAGTAGCTTAACCGAAAGCAAGTCAATTGAGATCACTTCACCTTCGATGGTATTTCCACGAATGAGCGTAATCTGGATCGTATCACCGACTTCAAATGATCCTTCACCAATCAAAAATAAACCACTAATCAAGTTACTGGCTGATGTTTGCGATGCGAAACCGAGCGCTACGGTTAAAATCCCTGCTGCGCCAAGAAATACACTGAGTTTAAAACCGGCTTCTTTTAAACTCGTCATAATGAAGAGTAAGAAAATAAAATAAAAAATACCGCGGCGCCACACCAGACGTTGATGAGCATTAAAACGTGAGCCAATGGTTCTAATAAATGTATTTGAAATAATACGGGCAAGAACAAAACCAATAAAACACAGCACAACACCGACTAAAATTTCACTAATACGTTCGGTATTGATATTGGTAAATATGCTTGTGAGGCTATCAGCGATATCCTTAGGAATACTTGTATCAGCCATATAAACCTCTTAAAAGAATGAATCAAACATATTGAATAATGCTCCACCAGGTGAACGTGGTGGGTGAACATAGGTCACTTCACCAGCAAGAGGGGGCGTACGGTTTTCAATACGAATTCGTGCGGGACGATCAGAACCTTCATAATAAACTTTAATTTGAGAAGTCCATAAACGACCGGTACTTTCACTATAAAAAAGAGGTAGAGCTGTAACGGGCACGTTCATGCGGTCAAAACGCAATTGATGATTACTGGTGTTGTGAAAATCAATTGGGGTTACAGCACGAAAAGCACGAGGTGTTAACAGGTTTAAATCGGTACGCCCATCTACAGAAGTGGCATAACAAATTTCACCTTGCTGGGCATTTGGACCAAACCATGTATCTTTAGGTTGAATTACAGGAATCTCAAACAAAGGCTCATGCTGACTTTCAACTAAACCTGCAATCCATAGTGGTGTACTAATATAAAGAGTTCCGCGTTGACCTGCCGGAATGTAGATAGGATCAACAGGTTTAATGACTACAGAACGATCTGCCAGACGGGGCATAAGTAAAAATTCTGGATTAGTTTTCCGAAACATATAGCGTTCTACTTGAACAGTATGCGGAAAGGCAAAATTCGGATCGGCAATTGGATGCCAATCTTGCTCATTATCGTCTTGAAGAGATGGGCGATAATATTCGATACGCCATTCTTTTATACCGCGCGTTAGACGAAAAAGCATTGAACCAAATTGCCATGCTTTAGACTGATTAATTTCAAAGCGCTGTTCTCCCCACCATTTTAAGGAGTTTTGGGGGCGAGGCTGATATTCATTATTTTCAAACAAGACGTAAAATTCCTCTACCGAGTTGTTAAACAGACTTCACGCTGTAATCTGCTTAGAGTACACTCAAAATCATCTTACTCATCATTATAAATTGTGATGCAAATATTGAAACAAATACAAGTTCCATATAGTTTTGCCAAGCGTCATGGTGTTTTATTTCGTTATGACGGTGATCAAGTATTTATTATTAGACGTCAAAACACTGAAAAAATTGCATTGCAGGAAGCAAGACGAATTCTAGGTAAGCCAGCTCACTTCCAATTATGTACTGAACAAGAATTTAATACGCTCTTAAGTACAAGCTATGCCGGCGATACAGGGGAATCACAACAAGTTGCAGCAGGTTTAGAAGATCATCCTGATTTATTAAGTTTGGCCGATCAGGTTCCTGAGACAGAAGATTTGATGGATCAGGAAGATGACGCGCCTATTGTCCGTCTGATCAATGCACTACTTTCAGAGGCAATTAGAGTAGGGGCTTCTGATATTCACATTGAAGCTTTCGAAAAGAAATTATCTGTACGATTACGTGTAGATGGTCAATTACGTGAAGTTGTGCAGCCGCGCCGTGAGTTGGCACCGTTACTGGTTTCACGTATTAAAGTCATGGCAAAACTAGATATTGCAGAAAAGCGTGTGCCGCAAGATGGGCGTATTTCTTTACGCCTTGCTGGCCGAGAAGTAGATGTTCGTGTTTCGACTTTACCATCTTCACATGGCGAAAGGGTCGTAATGCGTTTGCTCGATAAACAAGCTGGTCGACTTAATATGATCCACTTGGGATTAATGGCAAATGACTATGAGCGTTTAACTCAGTTAGTACATCGTCCTCATGGCATTATTTTGGTCACAGGCCCTACAGGTTCAGGAAAAACAACGACTTTATATGCAGCTTTATCTGATCTAAATGATAATACGCGTAACATCTTAACTGCCGAAGATCCAATCGAATATCAACTCGAAGGCATTGGTCAAACACAAGTGAATACCAAAGTGGATATGACGTTTGCTCGTGCTTTAAAAGCAATGTTACGTCAAGATCCAGATGTAGTGATGGTAGGTGAGATTCGTGACTTGGAAACGGCTGAAATTGCAGTACAAGCATCGTTAACTGGACATTTGGTTTTATCGACACTACATACCAATACAGCTATTGGTGCGGTTACTCGACTTAAAGATATGGGAATCGAGCCTTTCTTATTATCAAGCTCTTTAATTGGGGTGATTGCTCAACGTTTGGTTCGTACTTTATGTCCACATTGTATGACATGGCGTGAAGCTGATACTTTTGAAAAACAGGTTTTTCAACATATTCATAATGAACCATTGTTGCAGTTACCTGAAGCGAAAGGGTGTGACCATTGCTCACATTTAGGCTTTAATGGACGTACAGCCATTTATGAAATCGTACCAGTTGATGAACCTATGCGCCGTCTCATTCATGGTAATGCGGCTGAATATGAATTAGAAAATCATGCTCGTGAGTATTCAGGTTCAATTCGTGATGATGGTCTGCGTAAAGTACTCGCAGGTAAAACGACACTTGAAGAAGTGCTTCGAGTAACCAATGAAGCAAGCGAAGTCTAATTTGTAACATGCAATTAAAAATGCCCGAACTATATCGGGCATTTTTTTAATATCGAAACTTATTCAGTCACAATATTAAAAGTCACATCAATATTGCCGCGAGTTGCATTTGAATATGGGCAAACAATATGAGCTGCTGCAACTAACTTTTCAGCTTCTTCACGGTCCATGCCCACTAAGTAAACATTTAAAGTTACTTCGATGCTAAAACCTGTAGGAATTGGACCAATACCTACTTCACCTTCTACGTAAGCATCTTTACTAATATTAAATTTATCGCGGTTTGCAACAAATTTTAAAGCTCCTAAAAAGCACGCTGAATAGCCAGCTGCAAATAATTGCTCAGGGTTTGTTACGGCACCACCAGCGCCACCCATTTCTTTTGGTACGCCAAGTTGTACATCTAATACACCGTCAGATGAAGTTGCACGGCCATCACGACCACCGGTTGCTTTAGCTTTTGCACGATAAACAACTTTTTCTAATGACATCGTTTTTATTCCTAAAATAAATTGAATACAAATATATCGTACACGACTTAATTATTTTGACAAGTATATTTTTTGAAAAAATTGCTGTTTATTTAACTAGGTTTGTACGGAGTTTGGTAAGTTGATCTTTCAAGCCTAATAGTGTTGTCATGTCACATGAACTTGCTTCTAGTACGCCTGCGGGAATATCCAATGCTTGATCTTTTAATTTTTTTCCTTCATCACTAAGTGTAATAATCACTTGTCTCTCATCTTGAGTTGAGCGGGTACGATGAAGCAAATGCAGGGCTTCTAACTTTTTCAAGATAGGAGTGAGAGTGGATGATTCTAAAAAAAGTTTAGCTCCAATTTCTGAAACAGTCACTTCATCCTGTTCCCACAAAACTAACATCACTAAATATTGAGGATAGGTAAGTCCCAAAGGTGCGAGAAGTTTTCGGTAGAGTTGATTAAGCGCTAAATTTGTTGAATAAATGAGGAAACATAATTGATTCTCAAGCTTTAAGTTTTGACAGTCTTGGTCCATATATTCCTCAAAGAAACTCATATTGCTTTTGTAGTATATCGTGTTCTATTCAGTTTCTTAAATGTTCATAAGAATAGGTTATGAATAAAATAAATTAAGAGGCATAAAAAATGGAATAATTAATCCAATTATTCCATAACATAAAAATATTTTAGATAAAATTGTCTACCACAGATCTGCAATTTTTTTCATTAAACGCGCACGATATTTAGCGGTAGGATTATTTGCATTGCGTTGTTGCTCTTGTTCATAAAAATCTTGCCATGCAGTAATCATTTCAAGCGTTGTTCCTTGTTTTTTAATCATAGAAACATCTGCTGGCTGAATATTTTCTAAACGTTGTCTTGCGCCTTCTGCACCCGTTCCCCATCCAATGATTCTCTGGCCAAATGCAGGCAAAGGAATATCTTTAGGAGTAGAGGGGAGAATATCTGATTTGAGCTGTGCCGTTGGTGAAACGAAATGATTCGTTGTCCCAAACTCAGCATAACAATGAATATTTGTCCCCAAGCAAAAAAAGCTAAATAAGTATTTCCACATGAATAATTAAACTTTTAATAGTGAATTAATTTACGGTGTGTCATTAGAGGCATTGAAGAGCGGACGAGATCTTGCGCTGTTAGATCAAAGGGCACAGTAATTAAACCATTTCCTTCATATCCAATCATACTTAAAATTTGGCCACGACTATCAGTTGCCCCAGAGTGTCCCCAGGTCTGTCGTTTTTCACCATGCCAGCCCTGTTGTGCTGCACCTAAAACATAACATTGGCTATCCATTGCCCGAGCTTGTAACAAAAGCTGCCAGTGCATTTGTCCAGTTGTATAGGTAAATGCAGCAGGGGCGGTAAGAATATGAGCGCCTTGTTGTCTTAGCGTTAGAGCAAGCTCTGGAAAACGCAAGTCATAACATACCATTAAGCCAATATTGCCAAAAGGAGTAGATGTGACTACTACGTCTGTTCCTGGTTCAAAGAAACGAGACTCCTGATAACCACCGACAGCATCACCCACTTGTACATCAAATAAATGGATCTTGTCATAACGCGCTTCTGTACGCTCAGGGCTAATACAGAGGCTAACAGTTCGGACGCGACCATCTTGAATAGTGGATCCATCTGGACGGAATGGGCAGGGTAAGGTGCCAGCCACAATCCAGATTTGATATTGATGTGCGAGTTTCTCAAGCCTTTGTTGAATAGATTCAAATTGCTCAGCAGTTTCACGTTGTTTTCCAGCAGCAAAACATACAAAGTTTTCGGGGAAAACAATCAAACTGGCATTTTGCGCCTTGCTCTGTTGAATCAAAGACTCAATGACTTGAAAATTATTTTCAATATCATTTTGAGAGTTCATTTGAGCAACAGAAACGAGGGTCATATTCTAATCCGGCTTAATGGTGAAAATCAGGCATTTTGCTTGTCCGATACCTGTTCAAGAGTATCTTGTTCTTTCTGTAACTGCTTAACAAGTGGCTCAAACATATTCTGATTGTTTGCATTGAGTTTCATCAATGTCTTATGTGCATCCAGAACAGTTCTTAGCATTGCATTATGAGTGATTTGTTCATCTGTTAACGTTAATGTGCAAACGTTAGGATCACCACAATAATTCAAAATGACAAAAACCTGCCCTAGCCCCATACTATTGGCTAAGGTTGTGATATCTGGATTGGTAGATAGCATCACAGCTTGAATATGATGAGTCTGTTTAAGCTTTAAACCCAGCTTAGCTAGGATGCCTAATACAGTACTATCAATAAATGTTGTTTGGGTTAAATCAACGATTGCACCTACAACATTCTCTTGCTGTTCAATTCTGTTTAAAAGTTTGTCTAGACTTATACAAGAATGGGCTCGCACTTCACCAATAAGTTTGAAAATATGCGTTCCATTTAAACTTGCATATTCAACATGACCTGTTGACATATAAATGCCATTTTCAGAGAAGGATAGAAAAATTATCACATAGTGCCATCCCAGACTCAAGAGTCCTTAAGTCGTATATTATGTAATTAATTGATTCGTAAATTAATTCATTCGACAAAGACTGAAAATGGCAATATCGTCGGCCACATGATCAGGCGCTTGAAATGATTGATTTTGCAAATGATGGACCAATTGTTGGAACTGATCGTTTAAACCGCCATCAAAAGGTTCGAGGGCTCCATCCGAGCAAACAATGAAGCGAGCGTGGCGATTTAATGTACAAATATGCTCTTCAACTTCAAGTTCATCAGTTAAACCTAGAGGGAAACTGCTCGTTGTTAGAATCTTTGGTGCCTGATTAGGCTCAAAAATGATAGGAGGGGGGTAATGCCCTGCACTTGACCAACGAAGAGTATGGGTTTCAAGGTTTAAAATACCCACCACAATCGTAATGTGCTTTTCGATATTCTCTTGAACTAACATCCCATTTAATTTTTTTATTAATTGTCTTGGAGTTTTAGAGCGACCATGAAATGCTGCCATCCATGATGTTAATAAACTACTGGTTACACCATGACCTGAAACATCAGCCAGATAGAATAAAACTTCTTTATCATTTAATTTCCAATAGTCGTACCAATCACCGGAAAGATAAGCTGAAGGCTGAAAGAAAGTTTCGACTTCATAATTTAATAGATCAATTGGATTAGGCAATAATCGTTTTTGCAGTTCAGCAGCCGACGGTAAATCACGACTATCTTGGTTACGCTTATATTGAGCATCAATTCTTGATAGGGCTTTATTTAAATCACTAGGTAACTGATTCCATACCCAGCCTGCAAGAGCACCTGCTTCCCATGCATGCGCTAAAGCGGTACCTTCATGTTCAAAAGCAATTACGACCGTTGGCAAATTCCATTTATAAGTCAGGAAATCTTGTACATCTGCAATTGCAATGATGGTTGGATCATATAAATCTAAATCATCTATGTTAATGACTTGTAAGCCTGGCAGTTTATCCAAAGCTTGCTCTAAATAAGGAATAGAGCGTGTCGGTTTAATAAAATACATAGAAGATATGGTAGTCCTTTTATATGATCACTTTATTCATCATAGAGTATGTATTATCAAAATCAAGGTATTGCCGAACTCTAATCCAAGCAACACCTTTATTTTATGTTAAGGGTTTTGATTCTCATCTGGTGAATCTTCTGAGTCATCATCAATGAAAGACACATCCGCAGAATCGCCCTTTTTCTCTGCAATTTGGAATGCTTTACGCTGGAGGTATAAGTCTCGAATCATAGCGTATTGATCACCTTGTAAGGTTTGATCTAAGTCAAGATATTGGGCGCGTGTATCCACAGCTTGTAATAGATTACTCGACCAATAAAGACCTTCTTGATCATCCATAACGTATTTTTGTGGACGAGCTTGAGCATCTACTGCTAAACCAAAACCATCACGTAAGGTGCTTGGACCAAAAAAAGGCAACATAAGGAATGGGCCAGAAGGAACGCCGTAGTAGCCAAGAGTTACACCAAAATTCTCTTCTTCAGTTGGTAAACCTAAGCGACTTGCGGGGTCAGCCAAACCAAGAGTGGTTAAGGTGTTAATTGTAAATCGGCCTAAAGTTTTTGCTGCACGGCCAGGACGGCCTTGAATAAGCTGATTGACAGCATTCCATGGTTCACCAAGATTTTTACGGAATTGGCGATAAGAACCACGTACATCTTCTGGGGTTTTTTCTCTATATTGAACAGCAACTGGGCGTAAAAAATTGCGATCCAACATATCATTAAAAGAATAAATTGGACGGTTCAATGATTGCAAAGGATCTTTGACAAGATCTGGTTGAGCTGCATTTGCATTAATTTTTAAATCTTTAACTTTAATATTTTTTAAATCTTTAATAATTTGTGAACGGGGATGGTTTGGCCCTGTTTCTTCTAATGAGCTCGCATTAGCAGATTCACTTACCGTGTTTTCTTGAGCATATATAGAGGTACAAACACCTACAGATAACACGCTTAGTAAAATTAAATTAGAATAATTCATATAATTCCTTAACCGCCAGCCAGGCTAATACTTAATGTGCAGTTGGGTGGAGATATGTTTTAATACAAAGTTGATAACCTATTATCAAGGTAAAATTGATCAAATAATATAGATAAAATGCTAAAAAGGCTAAAAAACGAACATGTGGTAATATTAAATTAAAAAAGGGGTTGTCAAAGGTTATTAATGGTCTATAATGCACATCCATCGGCGGTGATGCAGATAGAAATTTGTTGAAAAACAGTTACTTGGAATTAGATGAGTTGCATTAGGCAGTGAATTTGACGAGAAGTTGGTTTTGAGATTAAGTTTTAAAAATATCGAAATTACCTGTTGACTTTTAAGAGATTAAGAGTA